>UOFU01000181.1_pt1 | contig 19388 bp, 11 predicted proteins | sample 1988841 | NCBI WGS metagenome assembly UOFU01 (sample SAMEA4712195, study PRJEB27164) | hydrothermal vent metagenome | biome: marine basaltic hydrothermal vent biome; feature: marine hydrothermal vent; material: mineral | place: Pacific Ocean | collected 2011-06-14/2011-07-23 | depth 1719 m
ATTGATGAGAAGTTTTTTCAAGATGAAGGATACGAAATATATTCTGGAAGCTATGGCCTCTTGAAATATACTGCCATTACTTATGCGACGATTAATACCATTGGCGCAAACAAGCCAGAAGTGCCATTCGCATCACACCCCGATAGAGATAGAGCAATGCTTTCTCGCCGGAACAGCAGCCGAAGTTTGTTCCGGTGTGTACGTTTCTGCAGTTCGGAGCTCAACTCTTCAAATGCTGAAGCGTTGCCCGGTGACGCCCTTGCTGTCCTGCCCCATCAGGTACAGGTAGTCGGCCATGATCGTATCGGCCTCGGGGATGCTATTGGGGTCTTCGCCGGGGAAGGCGAGGGCGCGCAGACGGCCGCGTACCGGGCCGGGGTCAATGCTGTTGGCACGGATATGGGTGCACTCCTCCAGCTCATCAGCAAAGATTTCCATCATGTTCTCGACGGCCGCATGGCTGATGCCGTAAGCGCCCCAGTAGGCCTTGCCCTGTCGGCCTTCGCGGGCAGAGTTGAAGATGATCGAGGCGTCGTCAGATTTGCGCAACAGATTCAGACAGGCGCGCGTCATCAGGTAGGCGGCGTTGAGGTTGACCTGCATCACGCGTGACCATAGGGTGAGATCATAGTGATCGAGGGGGGTGAGTGTGCCCAACATACCGGCCGCGTGCAGGATGCCATCCAGGCGTCCGAATTCATCGTGCAACATGTCCGCGATCTTGACGAAGTGTTTGGGTGAAGCCTTTTCCAGATCCAGTGGGCAGATGGCTGGGCGGGGGTGCCCGGCCTCGACAATGGCGTCGTAGACCTTTTCTGTTTTTACCTGACGGTTGTCCAGCAGCGCCACAGTGGCGCCGTGTGCCGCAAAGGCCTTGGCGGCCGCACTGCCAATGGCGCCCGCAGCGCCGGTGACGAGGATGATGCGGTCTTTGAGTAAGTCAGGCTGGGGTTGGTAGTCTTTCATTGTGTTGTTTTCCGCCTTGGTTTTAGGGGGCTGCTATTCGCCCGCGATTGAGTGCGGCCAGGCACTCCGTAGCTTATGCAGTGGGCTCAGTGAAATCTGTTCGTTCAGCTGCTGGTTCAATGTACGGTCGTTATTTTTCCGTCGTTTTTTCAGTAGCGCAATGAATTGCGCACAGGATACAGGCTGTATCGCTGCTTGGCGCGATCCTGTGCCGGCAGTAGCTTCAAGGCCTGCTCGACACAGTCGCCAGCAGGCCCTGCATGTTATCGCCGTAGCGCGATTGAATGAAGTCTTTTTGTGAAACACCCTGTTGCGACATCTCATCCTGGGGCGGGTAGATTTTCCCACGCGGGTATCCCTGTGGATATTGCGTAGAATACGACTGAGCTGCTGGATGGCCGTGCCCAGTTTGCGGGCATAGTTGAGTGTTTCATATTGCTGGAAGCCGCAGATCTTCGCCGTCAGCTGCTGCAGAGCCCCCGCAACATGTTGGCAGTAGACTTCCAGTTCGGCGTAAAAAGAGGGGTAAGTCCTTTGTCGTAGATCCCGCTCGCAGCCTTCGATGATGTGCAGAAATTGCACCTGCGGCAGTTCAAATGCCGCCATCGCCAGCTGCAAGGTCTGGCACTCTGGGTGCGTTGCTCGTATAGGCGCGGGCGATTTCCGTGCGCCACCATAGTGGTTAGCGGATTGCGGCGCTATTATACGCAGCAAAGCAAGCAACCATTCAAGTACTACCGATTGAGGATAAGAGATGCAAAGCCTTTGGAATGACGCCGAGGCTCGGGCCTGTGGCGAGGATGCACTGAAGCTGCGGGTTTATACATCACGGCTGTTGGGGCGCGAGCCCTCGCTGGTGCTGCACGGTGGCGGTAATACCTCAGTGAAGGCCGAGGCTGAGAACCTCTTCGGCGATGCGGAATCCGTGCTCTACGTCAAGGGTAGCGGTTGGGATCTGGCTACCATTGAGGCTGGGGGATTCGCTCCGGTACGGCTCGATGTGTTGCGGCGCATGGCCGCGCTGCGGACCCTGTCCGATCCGCAGATGGTGCGTGCCCAGCGTGCGGCGATGACCGATCCTTATGCCCCCAATCCCTCGGTAGAGGCCATCCTGCACGCGATTATTCCCTTCAAGTTTGTCGACCATACCCACGCCGATGCCGTGGTGACGTTGACCAACACCCCCGACGATGAGGCGCGTATCCGTGCACTCTATGGCGAACGCGTGCTGGTGGTGCCTTACGTCATGCCCGGCTTCGTGCTGGCGAAGAAGGTCTGGGAGATGACCGCCGACATCGACTGGTCGCGGCTTGATGGCATGGTGTTGATGAACCATGGCGTGTTCACTTTCGCCGACGACGCGCGCGCGAGCTACGAGCGCATGATCATGTTGGTCAGCCAGGCCGAAGAGGCCCTGGCGGCGGAGGGGGCGACGGTGGTGTGCGCTGGTGATGAGGCAGACACGCCACAGCCGGATGACCTGCTGGCCTTGAGCGAATTGCGCCGCGTCGTGTCCGGGGCACGCGGCGCACCAGTGGTGGTGAATTGGGATCGCAGCGCCGAGGCACGCGGCTTCAGCGCACGCGACAAGGTGGCCGATATCGCCACTCGCGGCCCGCTGACGCCGGATCATGTCATCCGTACCAAGCGTGTGCCGCTGGTCGTGCGCGAGGGTGCCGAGGCTGATAGCGCCCGCTACGCCAACGAATACCGTGCCTACTTCGAGCGCAATGCCACGCCCGATCTGACCTGCCTTGATCCCGCGCCACGCTGGGCCGTCTGGCCCGGCCACGGCACCCTGGCTTTCGGCACCAGCGTGAAAGAAGCCGGCATCATCGCCGATATCAGCCGTCACACCGCCGCCGCCATTCAGCGAGCCGAATGCCTGGGCGGTTGGCGCGCCTTGCCGGAGCGCGACATTTTTGAGGTGGAATACTGGGATCTGGAGCAGGCCAAGCTACGCAAGGCCAGCCTCTCTGCTGGCACACAGGCTGAATTCGCCGGCAAGGTGGCGTTGATCACCGGCGCCGCCAGTGGCATCGGTCGCGCCTGTGCCGATGCCCTGCATGCGCGTGGTGCGGCGGTGGTGGCGCTGGATATCGACCCGGTGGTGACAGAGCATTTCAGCACCGTCGACCGTCTCGGCATCGTCTGTGATATGACCGACAGCGCCGCTATACAAGCCGCCGTGGCTCAGGCCGTGATGCGGTTCGGTGGATTGGATGTGGTGGTCAGCAATGCCGGTAACTTTCCCGCCAACCTGCGTATCGAGGCGATGGCCAGCGAGGTTTGGGAACGCAGCCTGCAACTCAATCTCACCGCTCATCAACGCCTGTTGCAGTATTGCATCCCTTACCTGCAACGCGGTCTGCAACCGGCGGTGGTACTGATGGCATCAAAAAATGTGTTGGCGCCGGGTCCGGGTGCGGCGGCCTATTCTGTGGCCAAGGCCGGTCTCACCCAGTTGGGTCGGGTAGCGGCGCTGGAGCTGGCGCCGCTGGGCATTCGTGTCAACATGCTGCACCCGGATGCGGTATTCGATACCGGCATCTGGACCGACGAGGTGATTGCCAGCCGCGCCAGGCACTATGGTATGACAGTGCAGGAATACAAGACCAAGAATCTACTGAAAGTGGAAATCAGCGCCGCCGACGTGGCCGACATGGTCTGCGCCCTGGCCGGGCCCCTGTTCGCCAAGACCACCGGCGAGCAGCTGTCCATCGATGGTGGTAATGATCGGGTGATCTGATGATGATTGAACAGGAACTCGATAACCACCCCCTAAGACTGGAGGGCTGGACTTACGGACTGAAAGTCCGGGCAGGGGCCAGTGATCAGGGTAACTATGGGAGAACATAGAATACGCATTATGCGCACAAATTATGGATAGACACCTCCCCGTGAATTTCATGACCTTGTAGCGAGCTGATGCTGATATAGTCACTACTCGGGACAAATAAATACAGGAAATTAAAGGAAAAGCAACGTGATAAAGGGAAGTTGCCTATGCGGCGCCATTGAATATGAAGTGGAGCCGTTGGTAGGGAAAATATTTAACTGCCATTGTTCGCAGTGCCGAAAAGCGCATGGCGCGGCCTTCGCGACCCAAGCCTTCGCAGATGGTAAAACACTGAAATTCTTAAAAGGTGGAGAACTTCTGAAGGAGTACTCAGGGCATGGTGGCATGCGGGCTTTTTGTTCTGTTTGTGGCTCAAGATTGATGAATTATGCACCTGATAAAAGCCTGTATCTAAGCGTCGCCTTGTCGTGTGTAGATGATGAAGACGGGAAACCTTATGCGGGTAAACCCGTCGCACACGCATTCGTGGACTCAAAGGCCGCTTGGCATACACCCAATGACGATATTCCTTCATATCCGGGCATACCGGATGGTGCGCTGGACTGATTGGTGACATTCGCAGCACCGGTTGGCACTGTCATATACTCGTCATATAGCTGCGCTTAAATGGCCCGATACGATTGCGGAGTTGTGACAAACATGGCGAGTCCCCTGATATTGGTAGTGGAAGATGAACCGGCGGTGCGCGACATGATTGGCCTGACGCTGGAACGGGCCGGTTATGAGTGGGTTGCGGCGGGCGATGTACCCGAGGCGCGGTGCCGTCTGGCCGATGCGCGCCCGGATCTGGTGCTGCTGGATTGGATGCTGCCGGGGCAGTATAGCGGGCTGGATTTTGCCCGTCAGATGCGCCGCGAGGAGCTGACCCAGGATCTACCGGTGATTCTCCTCACCGCGCGCGATGCCGAAGACGACAAGATTCGTGGGCTGGATGTGGGCGCGGATGACTACGTCACCAAGCCATTTTCCCCGCGTGAACTGCTGGCACGCATCAAGGCCTTGCTGCGGCGCGCCGGACAGGCCGATGATGAGGCAGTGATCAGCATGGGCGGCCTGACACTGGATTCCACTTCGCATCGCGTGCTGGCCAGGGATGAAAACGTGGCGCTCGGCCCAACCGAGTTCAAGCTGCTGAGCTTTTTTATTCACCACCCGGATCGGGTCTATAGCCGTGACCAGCTTCTCGACCGAGTATGGGGCAGCAACGTCTACATCGATGACCGAACCGTGGATGTGCATGTGCGGCGTCTGCGTAAGGCTTTATCACCCCATGGCTGCGACCGTCTGATACAGACAGTGCGTGGCGTTGGTTACCGATTCTCGGAACAGGAATAGTGCGTAATCCTTGGATCAGCGAAGCCTGGCGTGGCGGATTTCTGCTCGGCGGGGCCTGGTTTGTCGGCTGGCTGATCGGCCGGCCGGAGACCCTGTTGCTGATCGCCATGGGCGTTTATCTGGCTTGGCATTTGTACAATCTCCACCGTCTCGAACGCTGGTATCACAAGCGTAAACGTTTCCATCCCCCTGCGGCCCGCGGCATCTGGGGCGAGGTGTTTTACAACATCTATCAGCTACAGCAACGCAATCGCAAGCGAAAACGCAAGCTGGCACGCATGCTGACACGCTTCAATGAATTTACCTCGGCAATGCCGGATGCCATCGTGGTACTGAGCGAAGATGATCAGATCGAATGGCTTAACAAGGCCGCAGAGAGCTACTTCGGTCTGCATTCCAAGCAGGATGTCGGCCAGCGTATCGATAACCTCGTCCGTCACCCCCGTTTCGGTAATTTCCTGAGCCGGGGAGATTACAGCAAAACGCTGGAGCTGCCATCGTCCATGGGCAATCGGCATACGCTATCTATTCGCATCGTGCCTTATGGTAATCGGCGGCGTTTGCTGGTGGTGCGTGATATCACGCGCGTGAAACACCTGGAGCGGGTACGGCAGGACTTTATCGCCAATGTGTCACATGAATTGCGCACGCCATTGACGGTGATCGCCGGTTACCTGGAAAACATGGCCGACGCTAGCGACGCGTGTTCACAACACTGGGGCAAGAGTATCGGCCAGATGCAGGGGCAGTCACGGCGTATGATCCGTATCGTTGAAGACCTGCTGACACTGTCCCGCCTGGAAGCCGATGATGCCCCACCGTTGCACGATGCTGTTGCTGTGCCGGCCATTCTGGCGGCGATTCACGAGGAGGCCATTGCCCTGAGTGGCGAGGCCGGACATGAAATTAGCCTGGATGTTGACCGTTCACTGTGGCTGCGTGGCGGGGAAAAGGCACTCTACGGTGTGTTTTCAAACCTTGTCTTCAATGCCGTTCAGTATACGCCTCCGGGCGGTGCCATCCATGTTCATTGGTATAAAAAGGCGGATAGCCTGTATCTGGATGTACGGGATTCCGGTTTGGGTATCAGCGCACAGCATATTCCGCGTCTGACCGAGCGTTTTTATCGCATCGATCCCGGCCGCTCGCGGGAATACGGTGGCACCGGGCTGGGCTTGGCCATCGTCAAGCATGGTCTTGAGCGTCATGCCGGCCGCTTGGACATCGAGTCCCGGGTGGGGGAGGGGAGCCTGTTTCGTTGCGTGTTTCCGGCCGATCTGGCAATTGATCATGAGAAGTAAAAAGTGAGCATACCAGTTAAGAATGTACAGGTTTTTTAGCACTCTCCTCCCTTGAGAGAAGAAGGTTGGGGTGAGGGGTGTAAGCACTGGCGATAAGTGTTGAGTTTTCATCTCAAAGCCTGCCAAATCGTCACAAAATCACCATCGGCGTTTCATATTACTGTCACATTGACGGCGCATACTTTTCCGCACTGATTTATCCGATGTTCAAACCTGATCAATAACGGAGATTTGTCATGTTCAATCCCAAGACTCTGGCGCCAGTCCTGCTGGCTGGACTGACCTTCGCAGGTGGTGCCATCGCCGCCCAGCAGGTCGACCCGAATCTGCATGATTATCAGCCCGCCAGCGGTGTATCCGGCAACCTGTCCAGCGTGGGCTCAGACACCCTCGCCAACCTCATGACCCTGTGGGCCGAGGAATTCAAGCGCCAATACCCTAACATCAATATTCAGATTCAGGCGGCTGGTTCCTCGACGGCGCCACCCGCGCTGACCGAAGGCACATCCACGATCGGCCCCATGAGCCGCAAGATGAAAAGCAAGGAAATCCAGGCCTTTGAAAACCGCTATGGTTACAAGCCGACGGCCATTCCCGTTGCCATCGATGCCCTGGCTGTGTATGTGCACAAGGACAATCCCATTAAGGGCCTGACCATTGCCGAGATCGATGCAATCTTCTCAAGCACCCGCAAGTGCGGTGGCAAGAAGGATATCACCCGCTGGGGAGACCTGGGCCTGGAAGGTTCCTGGAAAAACCGCACAATCCAGATCTACGGGCGTAACTCTGTATCCGGTACTTACGGGTATTTCAAGAAAAAGGCCTTATGCAAGGGAGACTTCAAAAACACGGTCAATGAGCAACCGGGTTCCGCCTCTGTCGTGCAGTCAGTTTCCAGTTCGCTGAACGGTATCGGTTATTCCGGCATCGGTTACAAAACCTCCGGCGTGAAGGCTGTGCCCCTGGCCAAGAAGTTGGGCAAGCCCTACATCGAAGCGACACCTGAAAATGCCACCAACAAGACATTCCCGCTATCCCGTTTTCTCTATGTCTATGTGAATAAACATCCGAACAAACCACTAGCCCCTTTGGAGCGAGAATTTCTCAAAATGGTAATGTCAAAATCGGGTCAGAAAGTGGTGATCAAGGATGGCTATATCCCCCTGCCCAGCAAGGTTGCCGACAAGGTGCTGAAACAGCTGCAGTAATTTTATAGTCCAAAAAGATTCTCGAAAAATTAATGCGCATTTTTAGTCGATTTTTATTACCGTAAGGGGGGCTCCTCAAAAGCTTTTCAAGTAGCCCTGAAGCAGAAGCCGGCCACTGTTTAGTGGGGGCGATAGACGACAAACCCCGTCATGAAGGACGGGGTTTGTCTTTTTGTTGCTTTTCACGGGCATGACCTGCTCCCACAAGTCATACCGCAACAATCACCCTCAGGGCATCCAGTCTTAGCGAAGCGGATTCAAGCGCCAGACTGAGCATCGCCCATTGCTCTTCGAAATAGCGGATCTCTTCGTCGCGCACATTGGGGTTTACCCGCTGCAGGGCCTTGAGGCGCTGGATCTCTCCCTGCAGGGTGCTGCGGGTCTTGCTCAGTGCCTCACGGAGAATCGTCGGCGCCTCTTCGCCAGCCTGCATCTCACTGGCCTTGGCCATCTCTTTTAATACATCGAGCTGACTACGGATCACCTGTGCCGCTGTTTCTCTGTCCACATTTTGTCGCATGCGATTGATAGCCGTGTGCGGCAGGCTGTCGTCATGGCGTTGGCCGCCCTGGTCGATGAGTACGCGGATGCAGGTGGGTGGCAGGTAGCGGGCGCTGTTGAGCTGTTCGCTGGAGGCCGATTCGAGAATGAACAGGCATTCCATCAGTAGAGTACCGCTTTTGACGCCGTGGTATTTGATCGCCGTGAGTGCGGTATTGCCCAGTTCTCTGTTCAGTACCCCATCCATGGCGGTGCGGGTCAGGGGGTGTTCCCAGCTGAGATACTGCATGTTCTCGAAGGCCAGTGCGGTATCGCGGTCGTAGGTGATGGTCATGCCTTCGTCACTGAGTCCGGGCAGCGGCGCTTGCATGTGCTCGCCGGGATGCAGCACATAACTGCAAGTGCTATGTATTTCCGAGTCCACGCCGAAGCAGTCGAAGATGGCATCGAGATAGTCCGGCAGCTCGGCATGCTGATCCGCCGCCTGTGCCTGTTGTTTGAGGCGGTTGGCGGTCTCTGGGCGGCAGGAGTTGTATTCCAGCAGCCGGTCACGACCGTTTTGTAACGCGGCCGTGAGCCGTGTGTGCAGCTCGCGGCTGTCGTCGATGAGACGTTCGACGTCTGACGGCGATGCACCTTGCAGGCAGCGTAGCAGATCGGCCTTTACTTGCACGAACACGCTGTGGCCGGCGGGGCAGGTGTGTTCGAAGGCATTGAGGCCGCGCTGATACCAGTGGAAGATGATTTCCTGTGCGCTGTTTTTCTCCTTTTGCTGCAAGAATGGTACATGGATATGAATGGTCTCGCGCTGGCCGATGCGGTCGAGGCGGCCGATGCGTTGTTCCAGCAGATCCGGGTTGAGAGGCAGGTCGAACAGCACCAGGTGATGGGCAAACTGGAAGTTGCGACCCTCGCTACCGATCTCGGAACAGATCATCACCTGACAGCCCGCCTCGCTGTCGGCAAACCAGGCGGCGGCGCGGTCGCGCTCGATGATGCTCAGGCCCTCATGAAATACCGCGACATGGATGCCACTACGAACTTTCAGTGCCTGCGCCAGCTCCAGCGCGGTGCGCGCACTGGCCGTGATCACCAGTACTTTGTGCGGTTTCAGCTGGCTTAGCTGCGTATCCAGCCAGTTCACGCGCGGGTCGATGTGTGTCCAGTGCGGCTGGTCGTCGTCGGCCTGTGTCGTGTAGAGGCGCTCCGGACAGAGCAGCGTCTCTGGTTTGTCGGCAGCGGACTGCGCGTAGGCCTCAGGTTGAGGTAGGGGGATACCCTCGACCCGGCGCTGCGGAAAGCCCTTTACCGCAGCGCGGGTGTTGCGGAAGAGCACCCGCCCGGTGCCGTGACGGTCGAGTAGATTGTCGATCAGTGCCGTGCGTGCGGAGGCCCTTTTTTCGGCCGGGCTGTCGTCGCCCAGCAGGGTGTCGATGAGGCGATGGGTATCGGTCTCTGCATCGGACTGGCGCAGGGTCTCCAGCGCCGCTGGATCCAGCGTCTCCTCGCCCAGCAGGGCCTCAACGGCATGGGCAATGGGTGCGTATTGTTCTTCTTCTTCAACGAAGGTCGTAAAGTCGGGGAAGCGATTCGGGTCGAGCAGGCGTAGGCGGGCGAAGTGGCTTTCCTTGCCCAGTTGCTCCGGCGTGGCGGTGAGCAGCAGCACCCCTGGCGTGACGCCGGCGAGGCACTCGATGATGCGGTATTCTTCACTGACGTGGTTCGCTGACCACTGTAGGTGATGCGCTTCGTCCACCACCAGCAGATCCCAGTCCCCATCCAGCGCCTGCTCGACACGGCGTGGATGGGCGCGCAGAAATTCCAGGCTGCACAGCACTAACTGTTCGCTGACGAAGGGATTACCCTGTGCATCCTGTTCGTCGATGGCCTCACAGCGTGTCTCGTCGAAGATGCTGAAGTGGTGGTTGAAGCGGCGCAGCATTTCCACCAGCCACTGGTGTAGCAGCGTTTCCGGTACGATGATCAATACTCGCTGTGCGCGCTCGCTGAGCAGTTGGTGATGCAGGATCAGGCCGGCCTCGATGGTCTTGCCCAGGCCGACCTCGTCGGCCAGCAGTACGCGCGGTGCATAGCGGTTGGCTACTTCGTGGGCGATGTAGAGTTGGTGCGGAATCAGGCTGGTGCGGCTGCCGGTGAGACCGAACAGCGCCGACTGCGCCAGCCGCTGGGCATGGCGCAGGGTCTGGTAGCGCAATTCGAACCATTTGTCGTGATCGACCTGTCCGGCGAACAGGCGCTCCGTGGGTCGGTTGAGCTGGATGAAATGGCTTAGCTCGCCCTCGGGCAGGCTGGTCGCATTGCCGTCCTCGCGGTGGCCGTGATAGGTTAGCAGGCCATCGTTTTTACTGGCCCGCTCGACCGTCATGCCCCAGCCTGCGTGGCTGACGACGGTGTCGCCGGGGGAAAACTGCACGCGCGTCAGCGGCGCGGTCTGCTTGGCATAGACGCGCGTCTCGCCGCTGGCGACAAAGCAGATGGTTACGGTGCGGTGATCCGTGTTGAGCACTGTGCCGAGGCCCATTTGTAGCTCAGTGTCACTGATCCAGCGTTGACCGGGGATGAAATCCTGCACACGACTGCCTTTGCCCTGCGGGCGTTATTGTGAGGGTGACAGGGTAGTGGATTTGCGCCGATTTTACCCGTTTTTGGTATGCTATTCTGTGCGCAATGAGTTTCGCAAACTGGTTCGTCTACATACTGCGCTGTGCCGACGGCAGCCTCTACACCGGGGTTGCCACCGACCTGCAACGGCGGCTCCAGGAACACAACGACGGCGGCGCCCAGGGTGCGCGCTACACGCGTGCACGGCGGCCCGTGACCCTGGTCTACAGCGAACCTGCCGAGTCTCGTTCGGCCGCCTGCCGGCGCGAGGCGGCGATCAAAAAGCTGCACAAGACGGATAAAGAACGGCTGGTTTCAAACTGATCAGAGAAATAGATGTTTAAATCCGAATGTCCGAATTGACCCGTAGCGAACTGAACACCCTCTATAACGCTCTCGATGTCTGTATGACCGCCGACTGTCCGGCGCTGCGCAAGCGTCTGCACGGGCTGCGTCGCGCCCTGCAGACGGGCTGCGAGCCGGGTAACAAACTGAATGCCTTGAAAAAGGATATCGATGCCTCGCGGGTTCGCGCCGTGCAGCGGCGTGAGAGTCTGCCCGCAGTCACTATCAATGAAGACCTGCCTATCGGCAGCCGCTGGCGTGATATCGCCGCAGCCATCGAAAAGCACCAGGTCGTCGTCGTGGCCGGTGAGACCGGCTCCGGTAAGACGACTCAGCTGCCCAAGATCTGTCTCGCCCTGGGGCGCGGTAGCGCCGGGCTCATCGGCCACACCCAGCCACGTCGCATCGCCGCACGCAGTGTCGCCACGCGCATCGCCGAAGAACTGAACACCGAGCTGGGGCAGGTGGTGGGTTATAAAGTGCGCTTTTCTGACCATACCCGGCCAGAGGCCAACATCAAGTTGATGACCGATGGTATCCTGCTGGCCGAGTTGCAAGGTGATCGTGTGCTCAGCCAGTACGACACACTGATCATCGACGAGGCCCATGAACGCAGCCTCAATATCGATTTCCTGCTCGGCTATCTTAAACGCTTGTTGCATAAACGGCCGGACTTCAAGCTGATTATCACCTCGGCCACCATCGACACCGGACGATTTGCGGCGCACTTCAATCATGCGCCGGTGATTGAGGTCTCCGGGCGCAGTTACCCGGTGGATATCCGTTACCGCCCGCGACAGGGCGATGACGATGAACGTGACCGCGATCAGCAGCAGGCTATTCTCGATGCGGTGGACGAAGTCGCGGCCATCGATCATCGGGGTGATATCCTCATTTTCCTTAGTGGCGAGCGCGAGATCCGTGATACCGCCGAGGCCTTGCGCAAACACCACCCCGCGCACACGGAGATCCTGCCGCTGTATTCGCGTCTCAGTGCGACAGAGCAGAACCGTGTCTTCAAGACGAGTGCGCGGCGACGCATTATTTTGGCGACCAACGTCGCCGAGACCTCGCTCACGGTGCCGGGTATCCGTTATGTCATCGACCCTGGCACCGCGCGCATCAGCCGCTACAGCACTCGCAGTAAGGTGCAGCGCCTGCCGATCGAAAAGATCGCCCAGTCTTCGGCCAATCAACGTGCTGGGCGCTGCGGGCGCGTCGCCGCCGGCGTCTGTATCCGTCTGTATTCGGAAGAAGATTTCCTCGCCCGGCGCGAATTCACCGAGCCGGAACTGCGCCGCACTAACCTGGCCTCGGTAATCCTGCAAATGCACCAATTGGGGCTGGGTAACCCGGAGGAATTTCCCTTCATCGATCCGCCGGATCGACGCTTCATCCACGACGGCTATCGCCTTTTACACGAGCTGAGTGCATTGGATGAACACAACCAACTTACGCCCCTGGGCCGACAGCTGGCGCGTCTGCCGTTGGATCCGCGCATCGGCCGTATGATTCTTGAGGCAGGGCGGCAGGGTTGTCTGAGTGAGGTACTGGTGATCGCCAGTGCTCTGAGTATTCAGGATCCGCGCGAGCGTCCGCAGGAGAAACAGCAGCAGGCCGACGAACAACACCGGCGTTTTACCGATGAACACTCGGACTTCGTCAGCCTGTTGAATCTGTGGCGACACTTCGAGGAACAGCGTAAACACCTGTCTAACAGCCAGCTGCGCAAATACTGCCAAAAATCCTTCCTCGCCTTCATGCGCATGCGCGAGTGGCGCGAGACCTGGCAGCAGTTGAAGACGCAGGCCCGGGATATGGGCTTGAGCATGAACAGCGAACCTGCTGATTACGCCGTTTTGCACCGAGCTTTGCTCACCGGGCTGTTGGGCAATCTCGGCCATCGGCTGGAGGAGGAAGACAATAAGCCCGCTGCAGTCAAGGGCCGTGCCTCCCGGCCACGCAAAGGTCCGCAGAAATATCAGGGGGCGCGTAATTCGGTGTTCTATCTCTTCCCCGGTTCGGCAGTGGCGAAAAAACGCCCCAAGTGGATGATGGCGGCGGAGGTCGTCGAGACCAGCCGACTCTATGCGCGCGGTATCGCCCGCATCGAAGTGGAGTGGGTCGAGCCGTTGGCACGACACCTGGTCAAACGCAGCTACACAGAGCCACGCTGGGACATGCGGCGTTCGCAGGTCACGGCACTGGAGACAGTCACCCTTTACGGTTTGCTGATTCAGTCGGGAAGACGGGTGCACTTCGGCCCCATAGATGCCCCGGTGGCACGTGAAATTTTCATCCGTGAGGCGCTGATTGCCGGCAATTATCGGCCCACCACCCGTCGTGGACAGAAGAGCGATACGCCTGAATTTATGCGCCATAACCAGGCCCTGATCCGCGAGGCGGAGGATATCGAGGCGCGTGGTCGTCGGCGTGACGTGTTGGCCGACGAGGCGCAGTTGTTGGCCTTTTTTGATCAGCGCCTGCCCGGGTGCATCTACAGCGGCCCGTTGTTTGAAAAATGGCGTAAGCAGGCCGAGGCCGATGAGCCGAATCTGCTCAAATTACCGCGCGAGCTGGTCATCCACGCCGAGCGCGCTGGCCTCGGTGACAGCGATTATCCGGGTGAGATGGCGGTCAATGGCGTGCGTCTGCACCTGCGCTATGGCTTCAATCCCGGTGGCGAGGACGACGGCGTCAGTGTGTTGGTGCCGTTAGGGGCACTCAACCAGCTCGCCCCCGAGCCCTTTGAGTGGCTGGTGCCGGGGTTGCTGGCGGAGCGTGTCACGGCGCTGCTCAAGGGTTTGCCCAAAGCCATCCGCAAGGCATTGGTGCCAGTACCGGATACGGCCGTCTCGCTGGTGCGACGACTGTCTGATGAGCGGCCTGCCGCTAGCCTGTTGGTTGCCCTGGAGCGGTTGCTGAAGCAGCATTACGATGTCGATGTGCCGACAGATATTTGGCCTGTAGTGGCGTTGCCCGACCACTTGCGTATACGTTATGAGGTCATTGATGCCGGAGGCAGAGTCATTGGCCACGGCCGCGATCTGTTGGTGCTGCAGGCGAAATTTGGCGAACACGCCAGTGACGATTTTGTGCAGACACTGGACAAACACCACTGGGAACGCAGCGATATCCGTCGCTGGGATTTCGGCAATCTCCCGCCATTCGTCGAGATCGAGCGTGCCGGCAGCCGCTTCCGTGCCTTTCCGGCATTGGCGGTGCAGGGCGACGGTAGCCTGGCCATCCAGCTCTTTGATGCCGAGGCGCGTGCCGCCGAGGCCCACCGTGTGGGCCTGCGCGCACTGGTCATCCTGACCCTACCCAAGCCTTGCAAATATCTGCGCCATAACCTGCCGGGCATTGACAGACTGTGCCTGCAATATGTGGGCATCGATGACTGTGAGACACTGAAAGACGACCTTCAGGCATTGATCATCGATCGCTGCTTTTTCCCCGATGGCCATGGTGTCCGTAGCCAGTCCGATTTCGAGCGCGTCATTGATGTTCGGCAGCCTGTACTGATGACGGTGGCGGGCACAGTGGGTCAGTTGGCCAGCGATATCATTGCCCGCCATCACGCGGTACAAAAGTGGCTGCGTGGTCAGCTACCGATTCAGGCAATGGACGCCGTAAAAGATATCCAACAGCAATTGGCGACGCTGGTTTATCCCGGTTGCCTGATTCATATCCCCTTTGAATGGTTGCAGCATGTGCCACGTTTTCTTCGCGCGGCGGAGCAGCGTATTGAAAAGCTCCAACAGATGCCAGCAGCGGATCAGGAACGAATGGCAAGGCTAAAGCCATTTATTGTTATTTACCAGCAAAAAATGGCACGCAATAAAAAAATGGATCCTGCCCTGATTCAGTTGCGCTGGATGCTGGAAGAATATCGTGTGTCAGTTTTTGCCCAAGGGTTGAAGACCTCGCAGCCCGTTTCCCCGAAACGATTGGAGGAGGTGATTTCGCAATTATGAGTTGTCAATAAACTTAATCAATCATGCTACGGGTATGTTGGCCGATTTCATTGTGGAAAGATTTTGTTAACGCCGGAGTGGCAGTGAAATAAGCTGCACATTGAGTGACTTGGTGATAATACTTGAAATGGTGTTTAAGAGTGCCCGACAAATCTGGAAAATCCGTGAATTGGATGAACCTATATTTACAGGTGATATGAAAAAAATCCTTTAAATTTTCGGAGTAATTGACTATCTTGTTGATAACAAAAGATTATATAGGAATTAAAAAAAATCGCTTGCAGTTACCCAATAATTGACTAGAATCAAGATTGAGTGTTGCCCTGAAATGTCATTTGATCCAACTAGAGTCTGCTCGGGGCCACAATGTAGGTGCGGTGTGACATCCACTTGTCTGGAGATCCTAAAGCACCTCGGGGGCTGCCACTTGGACATCAGGTTCAAGACAGCAGGGCGACGCTGGAATTAATTCGTGTAACCACAACCGAGAGAGCCGCTCATCTGAGCGGCTCTCTTTTTTTGTGGGTTATTTTATTGATGTTTTTATGGAAAAAATAATTCAGGGAGTTTCGTCGTTGCCGGTTCTAATGGGAGGCATGCGTTCGTTGAGGCGTGGGCCGCCCTGGCCCAGGAGGTCAGCATAAATAATGGTGTAGGCGAGGACATTGCTGACATATTCACGGGTTTCTTTGTAGGGAATGGTTTCGATCCAGCGATCAGCGTCCATTGCTGTTTCTCCCGGCAGCCATTTTTTCACCCGCTGGGCGCCAGCATTGTAGGCTGCCGTGGCCAGTACGGTCTGGTTATCGAAGCGTGTCATCATCCTAGCCAGATAGCCGGTGCCTAACTTGAGGTTGGTTTCCGGTTGTAACAGGGTGCTGAGGCCTCGGTAGCGTACTTTCAGGCTGCGCGAAATATGCTTGGCGGTGGCTGGCATGAGTTGCATCAGCCCTGTTGCTCCGCGGGGGGAGCGGGCGTCGCTGACGAAGGCGCTTTCGCGGCGGATGACACCGTAGGTCCAGGCCGCTTCCAGTCCTTTGGTTTCCGACAGGGCAAGTACCTCATCCCTGAACAACAACGGGAAACGCAGCTCCAGATCGTCGCGGTGGGACGTGCTGGCCATGGTGAGAATGGACTGCCCGTTCCAGTTCCACAGCTGGGCCAGTTTGGCGGCCTGCTGACGATGGATTTCGTCCATTTTTCCCATGGCGATATACCATTCACGACGGGCTTCAAGGAGCCGGCCCAGCTGAAAAAGCTCGGCGGCACGGCGGATGTCTGGGCGTTCCTGTAGTGTGAACAATTCCGCGGTGCTGGGCTGGTAGGGCTGCACCTGCAGGGAGTAGGGCTGTGACAGGCGATCTGCGGCCAGAAAGCCATAATAGTTACGCTGTCCGGCCAGTTCACTGAGTAGCGCTAGTGCGCCTTTTTGCTGGCCCAATTCCGCCAGGGCACGAGCCTTCCAGTAGCGCCAGCGGTCGGTCTGCTGCTGTTTTTCCGGCATGGCGTTGATCGCGTGGTGCACGGTTTGCCAGTGTTTATTGCGGATGGCGGCCCGTACCCGCCAGCTGCGTGATGTATCGGTTTGATGACTGGGGGGAATGCGTCTGAACCAGGCTTCGGCATTGGGTTGATGGCGCAGGGCCAGGGCCATGGCGAAATGGCGGTAGAGAGTTGCCTGTTCGGTTTCGTTGAGGGAGATTTGAGGGCTGGATTCTGCCGTGTGGGTATGCCAAAACTTGATCGCTTTTTGTGGGTCGTGGCGTATCAGGCGCTGCAAGGCATCGATGAAGATCGGTCTTGCCTTGGGGTGAGGTTTCAGCAGCGCCTTGTAGCGCTGGGGGAGCTGGTCAGGGTGGCGATGCAGGCCGATCCAGAGCTTCGCCCAGTGGTGGTCTTGTGTCGGCAGCTGCCGGGCGAGATAGCCGGCAAGCTGGCGGCGCCCCTGTCCCAGTGCCAGCTCGACACGTTGCCAGATTAATTCATCGTTGAGCTGCCCGGCCTTGCGCCATTGCGCGAAGGCACCGTCACACTCGTTGGGGCGGGATCGGCCGCTGAGCCACAGGCGTTGTATCTCCGTATAGACGTCATGGGTTTCACCGTTGTGCAGGCGTGCAGTAAGGTAGTGGCATTGCAGGGTCACATTTTGCGTGGGGTGGTAGTAGTGCAGGTAGCTTTGCCAATCCTGTCGCTTTGCTGCGTGCCTCAGTACCTTGCGGCGCAGACTATTGGCGACAGGCAGCGTGGCGTAGTTGTCAAGAAACTGGTCGATCTCACGGCGGCTGGTACGCTGCAGGCGGTGTTTGAGATCCGCATAGTGCAGATAGGGATAGAGGGGATAATCCGTCAGTCGGGGCAGCAGTTGGTGGAATCGTGTCAGCTGACGTTGTGCCAGGGCCTGCTCGGCTTGCAGGTACAGGGCGCGCTGTGCGGCGCGTTCATCGGCACGGTAGTCGAGTACCCGCGATAACATATCGGCCTGGGATTCCGCGCCTTCGGTCAGGGCGGACGGCAGCAGTGGCGTCCGCATGGGCGGGGTGTCGCGTACCAGGGCGTAGTTCGCCATGGGTGCGAGTAGAGCGACCAGGGCGAGGATACGGATGAGTGTTTTGGGTCTGCCGGCCTTCATATGTGTGTTGCCTTGGTGCCTGCCGAGTATGCGGTTCCCTTGCCAACGTAGCGTCAGTATCGAGGCGATACTGAAGCCTGCCGTGGTTGTGCGTTCGCACTATAGCTGTAGTGTAGAGTGAAATAAACTCACAGTGGTATGTATTTTTCTCAATCGGGCATGTAATAGCTTCCAGAGCAAGCGCTTCAGGTGCCGTCGTCGCAGACGCAGGAGCCTTGAGAAAAAGCGCAGGAATGCAGGACAGGAATGCAGAAATAGTTGTTCTATTTTGAGTTTTTGTGACTAATACCCACAGGGACGTAGGTAATTAGAGCGACTCAGGAGACAAGGACAAGATGCAAAACCGGGCGGGCACTATTTAGCTATTCGCTATTGGCCCGGCGCCATGTATCGTCACCGGGCCAATACTATTGGGGAAGATCTGTCACTGCGTTACTGAAAAGCACCTTTAAGCAAATTCATGACATTATCGCCACCCGATGATTTGGCATAGCCAAGCACAATTGGAATGAATTTGTCGACCATGTTAGAGCTTAAGCCTAACTGAGAAAATTGTTTGGTCAGGTTATTGCTTTCCTCTTTAGCGCCAGCTGGATCATTTTCTGCAGATGACATTCCCAACTTGCTGGCTATGCCAGAGCCATCCTTGGTCGCATTTCCCAGCAGAGATTTAATTTCCGGTAATGATTCCGTCACGCTGGAAAAGTCATCTGCGCTGAGATTTTTTTTCGCAGACCCAAAAAGTGCAGCTGTCCCACCGATGGCCTGTTCGTTACTGACACCGAGTTTACTGGTTAACAGGCTAATTAATGTTCCAGTGCCCGAAGCGTTGTCCCCCATTCCGGGGATAGACGAGCAAGCGCTGGAGACAAACAGTAAGACGAAAATGCAAGAAATTCTAAGAAATTGAGTTTTCATTTTTTCCCTTTTAAATTCAACAAGTAAAGTTGATCGGTCAATGTATAATAATGCGGTTGTCATAGCAAGCAGCAAATGCTGTGCTGTCAGCAGCTCCCGCTAACGTGTTTCGGTTTTCTGTGCAGGGTTTTTTCCGCCAATTTTGATACGACATGATTCTCTCTTATTTGATTTCGCGTAGGGTCTAACGTGTTGTAGTGCAGTCATTTGTATCGTGTGTCCAAGCGATTTGAAAATTATAGAGAGAGACATGGATGACAGATATGGGAGTCATGCGGTATATCAAATAGAGTATCACTTTGTAGTGGGCACAAAGTATCGCTACAAAATTTTGACTGTAGGATGCTGGTGAGCGGTAGTGAACCGCATCGTTTGTGTTATCACGTTCTGGGCGTGGGTGATGACAGCTGTCACCGCTCTCGATCGATGCGGTTCGTGGAACTCACCACACCCTACAGGGATTGCCGAAAATCATGGCAGGGCCGGATTTAACAAATGAGTTTTCCGACCCGTATCCGGTCGTTAATCCGTGCGGCTGGTTACTTCCAGCAGATGATAACCAAACTGGGTTTTGACCGGGCCTTGCACCGTGCTCACATCGGCACTGAAAACCACTTGATCGAACTCAGGTACCATCTGCCCCGGGCCGAAGGAACCAAGGTCGCCACCCTGTGCGCCCGAAGGGCAGCTGGAATGCTGCTTGGCGACATCGCCAAAATCGGCGCC
>UOFU01000063.1_pt1 | contig 18990 bp, 16 predicted proteins | sample 1988841 | NCBI WGS metagenome assembly UOFU01 (sample SAMEA4712195, study PRJEB27164) | hydrothermal vent metagenome | biome: marine basaltic hydrothermal vent biome; feature: marine hydrothermal vent; material: mineral | place: Pacific Ocean | collected 2011-06-14/2011-07-23 | depth 1719 m
AAACCACTGGCCCGGGTAGAGCCCGTAGTAGCCGCATACTGCTCGTATTCGTGACACTTAAAGCAGAGGTGATCGGAGGTGTCACCACCGCTGTCGTCATCTCCTGTGCCCGGACGGTTGGTAAAATCATTCTCTGGCGAGCCCGGCGCGTTGCCGCTCCAGTCACCCTTGAGCAGGAAGTAGTTGGTCGAACCGTGGGGACCCCACGCGGCACCGTTTTCATTGTTTTGGCCATCCGGGTCTACCGTCCCTGGCGGCGTATCCGAGCCATGACAGTCAGTGCAATACATGGTCTGCGTACCCACTGCGGCATTAAACGGTGCCGTCCAGGTATCGGCGCTGGCATTGCGCACACTGGGCGTTCGCCCGGTATCGTTCATCACAGGATGCCAGGAGCGGTGGTTGCAGTCGTTAAAGGCTGGATCCGCGCCACCGTCGGCCCCCATACCGCCGCCGCTACAGCCGCCGCCCATACCACCCATCCCGCCGCCTCCCATACCACCGCCACCACTACCAAACTCACCTTTGTGGCTGTCCGGCGAATTGTATTCACGCGCCTGGTCGGTGTACTGAACCATGTGATTGACGCCCTGCGGCGTCGTCACCGAACTCACGCCCAGCATCGGCGGTGTGTCATAGGCGTAGCTTGAGTGGCATTTCAGGCAGACCTGATATTCACGCGTCATATAGGGTGAGGAGACCGCCGTCGAACCCGAGTTACCGGGATCACCGCGTTTGACAATGAAACTCGTGGGCCCGGCATTGAAATCATTCGAGGCATAGACCGGCTCCACACCCCAGGCACCGCGCAACACGCCCGATGCAATGTTGGTATGCGGGGTGTTCCAGTGGTCGTGGGTTCCCGCTGCATCCATCACGCCACCCACATTGCTTTCGTTGAACAGGCGGCGGCGCACCACACGATGCGGGTTGTGGCAGTCAGTACACTCCACATGCCGGTTATTCGGATTGCCCTTGCCCAGCATTGCCTGGGACTCGATGAAGTCCTTGCCTCGCTGGTCAACCGCCTGCGAGTCGCTGCCAATCGTCCCGATGTCATGCACTTCATAGCCGGCCACCTGCTCGGAATTGCGAATCGGCATATGGAAGGGCAGGTCGAAGTCGGTCTTGATATCCGGCACTTCTGTGTTCAGACCCTGCGAGGTCAGCGTGCCACCATCACTGGAATGGCAGGCGAAACAGGTTTCTTCGATGGCCGCCGAACCGCCGATTTTGGCACCACTGGCCCCGGTGGGGCCATCCGTGCCATCGCGCAGCAGCCGGCGTGAGCCCGATACCGTGTGCGTGTCGTGGCAGGCCAGGCAGGCCGATTCCCAGACTTCGGTCGCTGCCGGGAATTCACGTAGAGTAGCCGCACTGGAGGTATAGCGCTCATTGGCCACCTCGGCCGTGGCATGCGCCGAGCCCACCCAGCCGGCCTTGTCATGGCAGGCCAGACAGATAATGTCGCTGGCTTCGTTGAAGGTATCCGTCGAGGGCGAGACCTTCTGGAAGCGGTTCAGACGCAGAAATTTAATGCTCTTTGTGGGATCACCGGCATCACGGATGTGCGGGTCGTGGCAGCTGTTGCACTGCACCTGATCATTTTCCAGTGGGACATGCGGCGCATTGCCCGGGCTGCGATTACCGATATGAGGTTCATTGGCGGGATCGCGCAGCTCACCATCCCGTTGCGCCAGCGCCGTATCATAGGTAAAGGAAATCGGGTGGTCATTGGTCAGATCGGTACCCAGACGCCGCGTATACCCGGACTCCGCACCCACGCTGCCATCCGGCATGGTACCGTCGCTGTTGGTACCATTCATGGCAATGGTGCCCGTTGCCCAGGCCCCGTTCAGCACGCGCACCGAGCCGACAGCGATAGTACCATCGTGACAGGACAGGCAAAGCTTGGAGATCCCGTTCGGCTGATCCAGGGCGACACCGTCACCCGTCGCATCCAGCGACCCGCTGTTGTAGGTGTCATAAGTCGCCGAGGAAAGCTGGCGATTCCACAGGGGCCCCTGGCTGGGGTTCGCCGCGTGAGGCGTATGACAAAAGACGCAGATCTCGCGATTGTCGCCTGCCTGCACATTGCGGCTGACGTCACTCGGATTCGCCGAGAGATTGTGCTTGGTGTTACGAATATCGGAAACGCGGCTGCTGGGCAAGGCGCCTGCGGCGGCATTTTCTATCCCCAGAAAGACGGCAAACAAGGCAAGAATGATGCGCCGCGTGGTATATAACTGTGTCATGCCATCCCCCCCGGAACCGCTTTCCCCCGTCCGCAGGCTTGCGCCAGGAGGATCTTAGAGATCTTTTTTATTCCCTGCCAGATACTGCAGTACCACGATCCGCCCGTTAAACATATCAGCGACATAAATCCGATCATGGCTATCGGTCCAAACCCCCGCAGGCAGATAAAATTGCCCGACCCCCGACCCCGTGCCACCGATAGGCAGCAAAAACTGACCGTTGGAGTTGTAGACTAGCAAGTAATCATGAAAAGACTCAATAACATAGATATTCTCATCCGAGTCCGTGGCAACCCCCTTTGGTCTTACTAAATTACCGACATAAAGTCCCCGTTCCCCCAGGGAACGCAGGAAATGTCCCTCCGAATCAAGCACCTGCACGCGTGCATTGAAGGTGTCGGTGACGTACAGCTGCCCATCACGAAAGGTCAGGTGCGTTGGGGCATTGAAGGTGGCTTTGCCGGTTCCCTGACGACCAAAGATGTCGAGTAAACGCCCATCATCGGCAAACACCTTGATGTTGTGTTCGGTCGTGTCGGCAACGTAGATGTTACCGCTCGAGGTGTCAATAGCCAGTCCAGTGGGTCGAGCTAGATCCCCCAGGCCAATCACCGCCAGTGGTTTTCCCTGCGCACTCAGCCGGAATACCCTGGCCAGTTCCGAGTCGGCGACGAGAATGTCACCATTTGCAGCAACAGAGATCCCGACCGGTGAGGCAAAATTCGTCGTATTGCTTGCCTGATCCCAAACCGACAACGTCCCCGCAGCCGGATCGAAGACAAAAATGGCCAGCCTGGAGGCATCCGTTACCAGAATGCGGCCTGCACCATCGACGACCCCAGACTGGGGTCGTTGTAAAACATTTCGAAAGCCGGCCTTGCTACCCAAGCCAACAATGGCACGGAAAAAATTACGCACTCGATTCGCCGCGCCACCCTTTTCCAGGGCTTCAAAGTTCTCTTCCCCGGTCAGCTCACCAACAAAGCGGTATCGGGGTGGTTCCGGAGCCGGTGGCCATACATGCTCCCGGTCGGCCTCAGCAAAACGCATAATCTGCCGGGTTTCAGCACAACCGCTAATAAGCAGAGCAAGCAACAGAAAGAGAGACAATCGTTGCATACGCGTTACCTTCCGTTCACCGCAGGCATTGCTGCATTGGGATTTATTCGTAGCACCTGAACCCGGCGATTAAGGCTATCCGCAACGTAGAGGCGATCACCATTCACCCACAGCCCGGACGCCGTTCGGAAACGCCCTGGCGACGAGCCCCCCCCCCCGAATGTCATCAGCAGATTACCATCCTGGAATATACGCAGAGTATCGTCAGACTGATCGCTGACATAAACCCGTTGATCGCGATCAACGGCCGCAGCAATCGGGTATATTAACGCATCTTCACCAAAGGCGTAACGGAAAGTGCCATCCCAGGTTAGCACCTGAACTGGAGGCATCTCCAGGCGGTCGAAGATATAGAGGCCATCCGAGCCGACGGCCAGCGTGGTAATGGCGCGAAAGCGCCCCGAACCGGTACCACGCCGCCCCAGCAATCTCGTTGCCTTGCCAAATGAATTAAAGACGACGACATGGCTGAATGAACCATCCGCCACAAAGACATTGCCCGTCAACTCATCAACCGTCACGTCCATCGGCCGGGCCAGGTTTGCCAAATCCTGAAAGCGCGTCAGCAGGCTGCCATCCTCGGCAAAATGCAGCACCTGCTTGCCCAGCGTATCCACAATATAAAAGGAATGGTCTTTGGCCACGTAAATACTGCCAGGGTCGCCGGTAAAGTGCTCGGCGACTTCCCTGATGGGACGAAACAGTTTGGCCGTCAGGTCATACTGAAAGACGATTTTCAGAGTCGCATCGACGATATAGAGGATATTGTCGACCCCGCCAACGGCAACCGGCTGCCGCAATATCACCTCTTCGACAGCACCCACCGCCAAGCGTCGGAACTGCCCGGTGGCCCCGCGCACATCCTGCTGGCCACGTGCAATGACCGACTCGACAACCAATAGGCCGGAGCCCGATTGAAGTGGGTTGGCGCCAGCTTCCGCCGGAGAGACTATCGGCTGCTTGTCATCAAAGGAACCACCTTCCGTTGCGACCCTTTCAAGTTCAGCAATACTACAACCGACAAGCAGCACAAACGCTGCATTCAATAACAAAGTACGGGTGAGCCGCGAGATCAACGCAACCCGATATTTTCCCGGGCAACGCTGTGACATCGATTACACTCCATAGGTGGGAAGGCGACCTTTCCATGGCAAACACCGCAATATTCACCTTCCATAATTGCAGCCATCGTCACGAAATTTCCGCCCCGCTGAGGTAAAAAGATGGCCGGATGACAATTCTTGCAGGTCAGCCACTGGGTATGCGGTAAATGAGGGAAACGCACATAGGGCATTGACGCTGTATTTTTGAAAATCACGTCAAAATCCACCGAGTGCATCTTTTCACTGCCGGTCACCCCTGTCCGAGGGGCAATCAAACCGCGGTCAAGCGCATCAACCCAGTTAATGATGCCTAGCGCATCCCGCGGAAAATCCTTCATGGCATCAGCGGGTGGCTGCAGGGTATTGACGGCGTCATTATCGGGATCATGAATACCATCTTCTGATATTGGAACCACATCACCATGCAACTGATAGTGACCACCACCTTTTTCCGCAAACAGCAGGCCAGGAAGCACGACCATCAACAGGAGTACGGCAACCCTCGCGGAAAAATAGTTCACCGAAAACGCCTTGCCAAAGAAAAGCCAAGTCATATCTATCATTTAATTGCCCCGTTCGAGCCGACATCCCTCGCCAGCTCTCCTGTAGGCGACCTCAAAAATCCCATAACGTCTTTTAGATTCTGTGCCATAGGCATTCGCAACACATTCAACGGTTTAATTCAGCCCTGATATTTCATGAATATGAAGTATCCGGGTCAGGTTAAAGGCGTCAGCGACGTCATTGTGACACACCCACCATGCGCAGAGCACGGCGAACGGTCTTCGTCGCCTGCTGCAGCATGCCCACAGCAGCGCCATAGTCACCTTCTGCGGCCTTTTCCTTTGCCTCGTCACGACGCTTACGCCCCTTGTCAAGAAAGCTGTCCATCAACTTCAAGGCGCCGGCCGCAGGCTTTTTCATTTCAACGGCCACCGGTATTAATTCTTCATACCCGCCAAACCGTTTCAACTCGTATTCGTATTCATCGGCCAGCGTATCGAATTTCAATTCATAAACCAGGGTTTTGGAATCCAGCATCTTGTGCAAGCCCTGGGTAACAATCGCCTGAGCCTGCTCAAGCTTGGCATTGGCTTTTGCATAGTCACCTTTCGAGGCCAGAGCCCGCGCCTCCTTCTTCAGGCTGGCAACCTGAGCCTTATCATAACCAGAGTCCTTAGGAACGTCTCCGGCCTTGGCCATGCGAACATAATTACTGTCATAAGACGCCTCGAAATCCTCTATTTCATGCAAGAGTTCATCGTGACGTTGTGAAAGTTCCGCGACCGCATCTTCACTGGGCACCATTTTCGAGGCCGCACCGACTCCCTTTACCACTTGGTCTGCCAGGGCCAGGGCCTCGGGCAGCGCCCCGGCAAGCAGCTTTTCCCGGCTGGTGGTCAAGTCTTTCCTGGCAGAAGCAAGCAAGCGCTTGGCCTCCCCATTATTACTGGCAAGCACTCTTTTGGCACCTTTACTGTTGATCATCATGTCCGCAAACACCAGCTTTTGCTCGACCTTCGCTTTAGACGCCTGCGCCTTTTTGGGGGCCACTATTGCCGTCACCGCCTCAATCTCTACAGTCTCGCCAGGCTCTACAACGTACAGAGTCGCCCCCATATAGGGATGATTTCGGCAGGCATAATAAACCTTGTCCGGGGTCTTTTTACCGGGGACAAACGTCAAGCTGCCTTTAGAGGTGTAAGCCCCTTGAACCCCTTCAACAACCGGGGCACTGCCCCAACCTATCTCCTTACTGGAAAGATAGACGTCATGCTTCGGATCCATATCGATCACAAACGTATATGTCTTGCCGCGTTCGAGAACAATCGACTTCCCCGGCACACCATCAAGACTAAACCCCATCGCATGCCCTTTGCCGTAGGCAGGATGATTCAAATCCTTCTTGACCAAAGTAACGACATGTTGCTCAGACCCTGCGATTACCGACTTGGCAGTTGTGCTAGAAACGGGCGATGCAGCTTCCCCTGTCCTTTCATCAACGACACCCCCGTCACCGATAACTGCAGCCGCTGCGGGTGCAGCAGCAGGCATGACCTCGATAGACATCGCTGGGTCACGAACCTCTTCCACCGGCATTGTCTCAACAGACTCAACAACATTCGATTCCTCGCCCTGCGCAGTAGAAAGGGGTGTATTTTCTGCCGTCTCGTCGGCAACAGTCGCCCGTATTTCCGCCGCTGCAGTCGCTTCGCCCTGTATCGTATCCTCCGATGTCTGCGTCTCATTGACGGCGCAACCCCAGAGACCGGGCAAGGAAAGCAATACCAGGGCCGAAATGGTTTTAATGGATGAATTCAACATATTTACGATACCCACCAGCCTGTTAAACCGAATAAACGTCGAAGCGAAAATGAACAAGCAACACCATGCACATTAGAGAAACGGCGCGAACAAAAAGTTCGCGCCGCCAACACTAGCACTTGGTCAAAATGCCCCCGTCAACACCACATGGGATCGGTTAACGCCACGGTTCCTTTAGGCTGGTATCACTTTGCGGCGGCTTCCAGTCGGTCGGCTTGGGCTTGGAATGACACTTGGTGCATGACTGGGTGGTCACCGGAAATGCCACCTTGCCGTGACACACACCGCACTGCTGGCCCAGCAGGATACCGGACATATTCATCACATTTGCTTTACGTTGCGGTATGAATATCTTCGGATGACAATTCGAGCAATGTAGCCATTGGGTATGTGGTTTGTGCGGAAAAACCACGTCAGGCACCGTCGACTTCACCTCGCGGACAATATCCAGATCCATGATCAAAGGCTCAATAGTGGCATCAAAACGATCATAACGAGGCTGTAAAAGGTCGGTGTCCAGCGCCTTCACCCAGTCCACATAGTTGCCGAATGGCGTTGTCGGAAGGCCGTCATAGGCGATCTTCGGTGGCTGCAGAACATGTGTATTATCGTTGTCCGGATCGTGAATGCCGTCCTCTGCGGGGGGTAGATTCCTCGCCTTGGACTTTTCCAGCAAGCGGTTAAAGGTGTTTGCCGTACTCACATGGCCTTTTGCGGCCTTCACTTCTTTTAACGGCGGCTGAGCGGCCTCTACCTGAATAGCAACGACCGGCAACACGCTCAAAGCCACAACCCCCAAGAAGAATTGTTTCATTTTCATTGTAATAACCCTTCGTTGTTAGCTTACTTATTGCCTAACTTTTTATAAGTCGGCGCAACCAACCGTTGAACAGTACTGCCATGAATCTGGGTCGGCGTGCCGGCAATACCCGAGTGGCACATACCGCAGTTCTCAACGGACCAGGAAATTTCACCATTGTGGCAGGCGCCACAGAACTGACCATCGATAATCTTGGCCATGGTGATTTTGTTACCGCCCGCCTTGAACTTGAAACCAAGATCCGCATGGCAAACCTTGCAACGGAAACGAATCCGGTGATACCAGTGCGGGAAAACCACGGGTCGCATACCCGCCGCATCCGAGTAGTTATTCATTACCACATCAGCGTATTCCGCATGGGCCGCTTGCGGCAGCGCCATAGCAGCCAACATACTCAGCAAGCCTATAAGTGCCGACTTGTACATAGAGCCTCCCTCCATCATCATTAAATCAAAAGCCAAAACTGAATAATTATTGTCAGTACACCCTGGGCATACTACCCCACATCAAAAGCTGCGGGTAGCCTGAAAGTAAAGTGATTTCACCGGAACACCTTCGCCACTCTGCGTCATACGAAAGCTCGCTGCCATACTCAGAAGCCCTAAACGGTATTGAAAGCGGTTATCCCAGTCCAGTCTCTGTGAAGGAATATCATTACCAATCTCCTTGCTAGCCCCAAATCGGGAGCGAAAACGCAGGTTGTATATGCCAAAAGGGCGCTGATTCTGGTAATTAAGGCCTAAATTGGCATATCGTCGAGACCCCGTCTCGGTGTTACCCGATTCCACCTGAGATTCCTGGCGGTTGATATCAAAGGAAATATGGCCCCCGATAGTGCTCAATCTGCTGAGAGTCAGATCTTGCGTCAGATTGACTGCCGCCCGTTGGAACACCGCCGCCCTCTCGCCCATCGAACGGGAATCCGACATCTGAACCCCCCCATAAGTCGTGCCCCGCCGCCCGCGATAGCTACTGCTCATGTTGAAACTGTTGCTGACTGTTTTGGAAACCTCCTTTACGGCCGAACTCTTACTTGCCGACAGCCCCTGCGAAAACCCCGTACTCAGCGAGGCGGCACGCCCCAGGGCCCATTGTCCAGAGACGTTGTGGGTAAGACCGCCACCGAGCGAGCGGGTACTGTTGGTTTCCTTTCTTCCCGGCGATTCCATTCGGGACAGGCTATTGCCCGCCGTACCCGAGGTCGTCCACACCCAATCAAAACCCGCCCCCAAGGGATAGCGATGTGAAGAGTAGCTTATTCCCAGAGACTGGCTTGATGTCAACGACCGGGAATTTCCACTTTCCGCCGTTCCGACCGTTAGCCCGGCCCTCATACTCGCCCGCCGGGTTATCCGGTAGTTCACACCAATGTTGGTATCGAGACTCCTTCGATCCGAACCGCCACTGGATTCCGATTTGGAGGCACGAACTCCGCCCGACACACTTAGAGACCGATGTTCCGGCCGCCAATAAAACGAACTCGAACCCTGTGTAACACTTGACTCAGCAGACACGCCTGCACCTGAATCCGTAACCAAATACGTGAGCAGATTCGTCACACCCGTTTCGGGATGGGGGGTATAAATGTGATTTAGCGCCAGTACCAGGGACTCAGGCCTGGAGTCGCTCTCCGAGCTCTCGCTCGTCGAGTAGTTTGCTGTCAGTGACAACGTATTAGGCGCCGACTGTATCTGGTGGCTAAAGCCATAAGCCTCCGTCAGAGACGAAGTCTCCGCACCGGAAAAATCACTGCGGTAATACCAAAGGGTTGATAACGAACCGCCACGCGCGCTGTACATCTGGCGCAGGGACAAACGGGACAGCTGGTGATACACACTGCCCGAGAGCTGTGTCAAATCGGAGAAAGAGGCGGTACGACTGTCGCTACGCGAATAGCTTAGCGTAAAGGGGAACCGGCTGAAGGGAAAAACACTAAAAGAGAATGTACCCGAAACCAAGTTGGAATCTGCGCTCGAAGTGGTCGTCTCGGTGTTGGTCAAGCCAAGACTCAGTGCTGCAGATGTCGTCGCGAACCAGGGCTGCCAGACATACCCCCCCGCATTCACAGTGCCGAGTAGCTGCATCCGCTCAGACTCCGTAGCAGCGCTTACATAGCCATAGTTATAACTTATGCTTCCTCCCCAGTTGAGGGGTATAAATGACGAAAAAGCCGCCTGGGCGGCAGCAAACGGCAAGCCAGCCAGCGCACAGCCCACCAACATCACGGCCCTTAGCCGCAGAAAAAGCGCCGCAATATGTCCGCCGCCCCGTCTGCGCTTAGCCATGAAAAGGCCCACGACCAAGCCAAACCGTACCATCCAGCTGATTCATCGCCTCCCCCACTGCCCCATAAAGAACCCGAAACCACCCCTCGTATAGGCAGTCATTTTTTTTACAACTTATTAACAGCGCCTTTTATTCAACCATTAACAGTTTCACGTTTTTTGGGAATACGGATAACACTCAAGGCTACGGTATATATATATTTCACCGGGGTCTGCGCAAACCGGGGCAAACCCCAATAAAATGGCCCTTACCTATCCAGGCGCGCTCCTAAAAAAACGTGAAACTTCAGCGCCACCACTCTGCGTCACCCAAAGCGCTTACTCATTAGTTATTGCTCCTTTGACATGAGCCCGCTGGTATCAGTCGACTACAGCGGCGAAACAGGCAGATCAACAACTTCGCACATGACAAGAAGTTTTCGCTGACTTCTCAACACATTCACCCCGTTGGTTAAAACCGACGAACGCCCCGCAGCAGTCCGTCGAACGCAAAGGCCTGCCCGCAAGCACGCGACCAGTGGCCGATCAGCGCCAAGGGGCGTCATTGATCTCAATTTTTGCCTTGGAACGCAAGTCAGCGATCAAATCCTCCCAGGCCTTCTCTCCCATTTCGCGTAGATAAAGACTTTCCGCGCGCTCACGTACCGCATCCAAAGGATTCAGCTCCGAGGTTATTTTATCCTGCAAACGGAAAATCGCGACACCTTCAAGCATCATAACCGGCGCCGAGGTATCACCAATCTCCATGATATCCAGCACCTTCTGCGCGGCATCGCCCAACATGCCCGAATGCGTATACCCCATATCGCCGCCATTCTGTGCGGACTCGTCACTCGAATGAATCCGCGCCAACTCCGCAAAGTCAGCACCTTTTGTCAGGCGCGCCACAATGGCGGATGCCTCTTCACTCGCCTGCTGCCATACCTCGCCCGTGGACGATGGATCTACCCGCAATAAAATCAGAGACACCTTCACACGCTCTGGCGTCGTGAATAGCGCCTTGTTGGACTCATAAAATTCTTCCAATTCTTTTTCGGTAGGCTTTCCAATCACCTTGACCGCTTCTTCCAGGCGCAGCGCCAGACTGTCCGCTTCCAGCTTGTTGCGAACCTGGGGCAACACCTCTTCCCTAGCCTTAGCCCAGTCCGGGTCTTTCTGGAACCTTTCATCATATTGCTCTACCGCCGCCTCAACGGCGCCAACATCCGGCAGGATATTACGCTGTCGGGCCTCACGCACCAAAAGGAAGCGTTGAATCAGCTCGTCGGCCACTTCTTGATAGAATTTTTTCTGCTCTTCCTCGGGGATTGTCCCATGGTAGAAGCGATCCCGCATTCCCCGGCGCAGGGCGGACACATATTCACCAATGGGAATCTCTTCACCATCGATAATGGCAAGATAACTCAGCGGCTCCTCGCTGTCATTTTCCTGTGGCGCCTCGGTCTCAGTTGCAAGCACAGAAGAGATGCTGAATACCCACATCAGGAGAAGAAACAGTAAACGAGCAGACATGCCTTTATCCACTTTTAAATCCACTTTTAAGATGCCTCAAACAGTAATCATGGCGAAAAGAAAAGGCTGGCAGCCTGCGGGTTTCCCCGCAAGGCTGCCAGCCTCAATGACTTAACTGGCAATCAATCTCGCTTTATTTGGTGTGACATGCAAGACAGATCTGGCTTCCGGCATTGGACATACCACCGTCCTGCGCCTCTGTGGAAATACGCAGGAAGGTCGTCGTTTCCAGATGCGGATCATGGCAGGAACCGCACTCGACGAAGGGCTCGTCCTCACCGGCAAACTGCACACCACGAGGATCCGCACCCGTGACCGTGCGGGTATAGAGTTTGTAGTCCCACACGTCAAGCACATCCGCTGTGGAACCGGTGCCTTTGGCGGCCATAAAATCATTATCAACATACCAACGATTGAGGCCATCAACCTTCTTGGGCATCACGAAGTCCCCGTCGCGCATAGGACCGACGGGGTTCGACGCAGAAATACCACCACCGCCATACTGCATGCTGACCGGGTGATCATTGGTCAGATCCGTGCCGAGGTTGGCAATGGAAGTGGCAATAAGCGTGCCCGTGGCATCAACGGAGAGAGGATCACTACCAGCAACCTCCCAGCCCCACTCAAGGCCGCCCGCACCACCACCCGTCGAGTCATACCCACCAGAACCCGGCGCATTGATAATATTATCAATCGCCTGCGTACCATCATGGCAGGTCAGGCAGGCCAGCGTCACCGAACCGATGTTAGCCTGCGCGGCATCATAAGTGGATGTACCCGATGTACCCAGCTGATCATAGGTCTTGAAGGCCAGCGGATCGGACAAGGTCTTATTCCACAGCGGCACCGCCACACCCTCACCCGTATCGGCACCGTGAGGCGTATGACAGAAGACACAAATCTCTCCAGTCGCCGTTGTTTTATTGGTGCCGGTACCCTCCGCACCCAGGTTATGCTTGGTGTTAGCAATCCCGGCAACCGCACTACCCGCAGCAAACATCGCCACACCCAAAACCACTGCCGCAACCGCTGGCTTTAACAATTTTTGTTTCATCAGAAACCCCCTATTGGTCTCAAAATTTATTTCTTGGCTATTAAACACAATTCCGTACCCCGACAACATAAAAACAGCACCTAGCACGGGTAATTACGCTACTCCTGTTAATGAGGTATATTTTTAGCACGCGAACGAAACCCATGTCAATACAGCACCCACGAAACCCCCAACAAACACCGATATCGGAACCCAAATGGCAAGCCACCCAAAAAAATCAAACAGTTTATGAAAAACAATGAGTTATGCAGGACAGCCCAGTTATCTATCACGCTTCTATCCGGGCAAACTGTGACGGCCGTCACAGAATGGAGATAAAAAAATCGCGAGTGATTTTTTCACCCAAAACTACTGATCGACCGCCTCAGCCGCCATGATTTCCGCCGCCTCCTGTTCAGGCACCCGCCGGAACACATCGATTTTCATGAATAGCTGATCCACAACATAGACAAAGCCACGCTCATCCACGGCAATCCCCGCCGGTAAGGCAAACTGCCCCGGCTTGTCTTCCAGCCCCTCCTCACCGATGGACAGGAGCAACTGCCCTTGCGGGTTAAATATCTGAAAGTTGCGGTACGCGGCGTCGGTCACATAGATGTTGCCATCGCGATCCACCGCCAACCCCCTGGGGCGGGCCAGATCACCAAAGTTTCGCCCAACCCTTCCCCAACTGCGCAGATACTCACCTTCCGGTGTAAACGCCTGTATACGGAAATTACCACCATCGAGAACATACACCGTACCATCTGGCGCTACCGCAACATGCGTCGGCAGATTGAATTCGCCAGTACCCTCACCCCGCTTGCCGACAATGGCCAGCCGCTGACCATCACCATCGTAGATCACCAAGCGGTGTCGCTGGCTGTCAATACCGCCGGCATCGATCACATAGATTCTGGAACCATCACCCGTAACCGCCACCCCAACCGGCCGCTCAAAGTCCTCCTTGCTCCCCACAGAACGCAGATACATACCCACCGCGTCATAAATCAGCACTTGGCGTATACTGATATCGACCACGTAGACATTCTGCTGCTCGTCCATGGCAACCCCCATCGGCTTCGCCAGGACGCCTGCCGGCCCCACGACACCAAAGGAATAAATCTTTTTCCGCCGTAAATTGAAGATATAGCCGCGCCTCAACACCGTGTCAGTCACTGCGACCGAGCCATTATGCGCTGCGACACCGAAGGGTTTCATAAAGATTTCTTTTTTCTCTACGTGACCGGAAATCCTGAAACGCATCTTTTCTGCGGCACTCGGTGGCTGAAGGCTATTCTCATTCCGCAAGCTCGCCGCATAGGCAAAACGCGGTTGCTCCGGTGGCTGGGGCCAATAAATTGGCACGCTTTCTTCCTTCACCTCCCCCGCAGAACAGGCCGCCAGAAAACCCAGCACGGCCAAGAGAATGCCCCATCGAAACACCCTACGCAGATTCACCTGAAATTCACCCCCGGAAATAGGAACGGGGCGTCCAAGCCCCGTTATTCATTACCACGATACTGTTGACTTTCAAGCAAAACATCAAGACCTGAAATCTTTCCGCAGACCCAAGGTAAACACCGCGTCAAGATCCTTACTGAAGCGGTAACCCGTGTAAACCCTTGTATCAGCACTGAATTTGTAGATGGCGCCGACGGTCGCATAACGGGTTTTCCGTGTCGAGAGGGCATCACCACTCGAAAGCCCAACCTGGGTCGCGAGAAGCATCTTGCCGAGTGTGAACTGGTAGCCCAGAAACCATAACGAAGGCTTACTCGTCGTGCCATCGGAGGCATCTTCGATATACTCGTACTGCAATGAAAGTCGATGCGCCTCATTTTCGCTGCGATACTGGCCGCCAATCTTCGCCGCCGTGTAGTCAAATGGCTGTTTCGAGGCCGGATCCGCAGGATCAACGAGCCGCGTTCGCTTGCCCGAATCCACATAGGCAACAAACACCTCCCAGCTCTCCCGCTTAAACATCAAATCCAGCGAGAGCGCATTATTTTTTTGCTCAAAGCCATAGGCAATACGCCCCCTTACAGGACCTCGCGGGGATTCATAGGCCAGCATTTTATCGAGGAAGTCTTCATGCCCGAATAGGCCGCCCGTCATCCCACCGTTGCCTCGCGCCTCAAGGGCCGTGGCGACAAAGGGGTCATACTTGACACCGCCAGTGTATTTGTAAGGCGATTTCAGGTTGCCCGCCAACAGGGAACCAAACCTGCCGGCAAGCCCGACATAGGACATACGCTGGGTCAACGAGGCATTACTGTCTTCTGTGGCATTTGGTGAGGTATTCGTAGCGGTACTCAGCTCCCATTCAAAGCGGGCAAAACTGGACATGCCGCCCCCCAGGTCTTCCGCAGCCTTGATACCAAAACGGCCACGTGTATTGTCTTCGACCCGCAGCCTTTGGTAGTCCGGCTGCCTCTCACTCTGCGGCCGCTTGTCCTGGTATGACGCAAGCTCCACGTTGGCAGAGCCGTAGACACTGACATCGGCGGACAAGGCCACCACCGGGGTGAAAACCAAAACAACTGAAGCAGCAAGCCTGCGCCACACAACCATTACCTGTCTCCATTAGAAATCGCGGGTGCCGCAAGACACCGCCGTCGCGGCAACTTATACCAGCAGCCACCACCGATCAAGCCACAAGCACAAATAAACCGCAAAGATTTTATCCCTGCAAACAGACGCTTGCACATTTTCGGGATGAAGGAAATTAAAGGGCTGAGGAGCCGAAAAGCGCCCCGCAGCAGGGAAATAGATGGCTGGCGGACTAGGATTCGAACCTAGATTAGTGGAGTCAGAGTCCACTGTCCTGCCGTTAGACGATCCGCCAGTAACGGATACCGGAAAAGCCCGGCAACATCACCACGCCGAACAGGTTCGGCGTGCACCGCCGAGCCCCCCGAGGAACTCGGCCGCAACCACACTTTAACGCTTGGAGAACTGTGGACGCTTGCGCGCCTTGTGCAGACCCACTTTCTTGCGCTCGACCTGGCGGGCATCACGCGTCACCAAACCTGCGCGGCGCAGCGGTGAGCGAAAAGTCTCGTCATACTCGATCAGAGCGCGGGTAATGCCATGACGGATGGCCCCGGCCTGACCCCCATTACCACCGCCGGAAACGGTGACATTGATGTCGAAATCCTCTGGCATTTCGACAACCTGCAAAGGCTGGCGAACCACCATGCGGGCAGTCTCGCGACCAAAATACTCATCCAGAGGACGGGCATTGACGGTAATACCGCCGGAACCCGACTTGAGGAAAACACGCGCCGTAGAACTCTTGCGACGACCGGTACTGTAATACTGTTTATCTGCCATGATGCTTTCTGTTCGCCTTTCTGTTCGCGAGAGTAAGGGTTTAAAGTTCCAGCGGCTTCGGCTGCTGGGCGGCGTGCTGGTGCTCTGAACCCGCATAGACCTTCAGCTTACGGAACATGGCGCGGCCCAGTGGATTCTTGGGCAGCATGCCCTTGACCGCCAACTGAATGATGCGCTCAGGAGCGGCCTCCACCAGCTTTTCAAACGTGGTGGTTTTCAGGCCGCCGACATAACCCGTGTAGTGGTGGTAGAGCTTGTTCTTGGCCTTGTTGCCGGTCACACGCACCTTCCCGGCATTGACAACCACAATATAGTCGCCGGTGTCCACGTGAGGGGTGTACTCGGGCTTGTGCTTGCCTCGCAGGCGACGAGCGATCTCTGTGGCCATACGCCCCAGCGTCTTGCCTGTCGCGTCGATCACGAACCAATCACGCTCAACCTCGGCGGGTTTCGCACTAAACGTCTTCATATCGGCCTGTACTCCAAAAGAATCGGCTTGGAAAAGGCGCAAAATGGTACGGATTGCCCGCGCCACTGTCAAGCGCAAAGCCACAAAAAATCGCGGCCAAAAGACCGTGCAATAAAAAAACCACCCTCATCAGGGCAAGCCTCACCCCCAGGCACGGACAATGCGCTCCCGCAGTGGAACAAGTCGGCTGTGAAAAAAATGGCTCGCATCATCGAGGCACTCATAAACCGGACGCTGCGGCTGTTGCGCCACCCAAAGCGAGACGCTCTCGGGATTCACCACCTCGTCGGCCCCTCCCTGAATCACCATCCACGGCACATCGACGCCACGATCCTGGGCAAATTTAAACCTATCCACCGGCGGCGCCACTAACAACAGCTGTTCCGCGCCGGCCTGCCGATACCCCGAGTAGGCGACAAAAGAACCAAAGGAAAAGCCCGCAAGCCACAGCGGTGACCGGGCAAAATGCTGTCGCACCCAGCTGACCGCCGCCAGCATGTCCTGCACTTCGCCCACACCGTGATCAAACCGCCCATCCGAATGACCGACACCGCGAAAGTTAAAGCGCAGGGCCATCACCCCCAACGCGTTGAAGGCCTTCGAAACCATGTGCACAACCTTGTTGCTCAGGGTTCCACCGTAGAGCGGGTGCGGATGACAGACCACCGCAATAGGGGAAAAGGCAGTCGGTGGTACTGAATACGTCAACATAGCCTCCAGCACTCCGGTCGGGCCGGGGATCAAAAAACAGGCGCCCGAGGCAGGAAGCCCGGCCAGCTCATTGAACACATGCAGGCCTTCATCTTGCGACTTATCCGCGCTCATCGCGGCCTCGACGGCCGGAAAATTGGACTCGCTGTAACATGGTACTCAGAGCTTAAGCCTCTCTACCACACGCCCATGCAACAGATGCTCTTCGACAATCTCATTGACATCATTGATATCGGCATAGCGATACCAAACGTCATCCGGATAAACCACCGCCACCGGCCCTTCGCCACAGCGATTCAGACAACCCGCCGAATTGACGCGCACGCAACCCTCGCGGCCAGCAATACCCAGCTCCTTAGTGCGCTGCTTGGCGAAGTCCCGCATCGCCTGCGCATCGGCGTTGGCACAACAGGCGGAACCATCTTCGCGGTGATTGGTACAGAAGAAAAAGTGATATTTAAAATAGGCCATTGAAAAGTCAGCACACAAAAGACACAAAAGACTGGAAATATAAGGCTGCAGCATAGCCCTTAGGCCTGGATGCGATCAAGAAGCAGGCCATCAGATGATGGATGAGTCCCACACACACCCGCTATACTGCAACCCAACGACGGCTTAATCAAAGCCCCCCCTTTTTTGCGCACCACATACCAACACCTCGCGGATACCCACCCTTGCCCCTTTCTCAATCGCTACACCAACAGATCGACCGCTGCGTGATGTGCGGCATCTGCTCACAGCACTGCCCGACCTATGCCTTGAACCCGAATGAAAATGAATCACCCCGCGGTCGCTTGGCGCTGATCGCCGCCGTCAATCAGGGGCAGCTGACGCCCAGTCCCCTCCTGTTCGAACACCTCGACCACTGCCTGGGTTGCCGTGCCTGTGAACGCGCCTGCCCCTCGCAGGTGGCGTTTGGCGAAATCATGGATCAGGCCCGGGATCTGCTGGAACCACAGCGCCCCGGAGGACGGCACTTGGGCAAGCGCATCGGCCATGCCCTGCTCGGCCACCGCCGCATCTTGCGTACAGCATTGACCGGCCTAGGCTGGGCACAAAAAGCAGGACTCAGCAAGGTGGCAGGCGTCATCCCTCCGATCCCCGCCCGGCCCGGGTGGCAGCCCTATTACCCGCCCCGTAGCAAGACCCGGGGCGACGTCGCCCTGTTTCTCGGCTGTATCAACGAGACCCTGGGGCAAGATGAGTTACGCGCGGCGATTCGCCTGCTCACAAGCGCCGGCTATGGCGTCCATGTACCACCACAACAGGCCTGCTGTGGTGCCATGCATCGACACAACGGCAACATGCGCGCCGCCACCGAACTCGCAAAACAGAACCTGCGGGCCTTCGAAAATCGACAAGTTGAGGCTATTCTGCATACCGCCAGCGGCTGCACCGCAGCACTGCAGGAGTATGACAAATGGGTAAAACCGCCACACACACAGGCCGGCATCGCCACAGAATTCAGCGCTAAAACACAGGACGTCAGCCACTTTCTCGCCACCGTTCAGTGGCCCGAATACATACAATTTTCACCCTTGCCAGCACGTGTCGCCGTGCACAGTCCCTGTAGTCTGAAGCATGTCCTGCAACAAGCCAACGCACCGATGCAATTGCTGGCAAACATCCCCCGTATCGAGCTGGTTGAATTGTCCGACAACGGCCACTGTTGCGGCGGCGCCGGCAGCTATATGCTAACCCAGCCCGAACGGGCGGCACGCCTGCGCGAAGACAAGCTGGATGCACTGCACGAGACGCAGGCAGACATCCTCGTCACCAGCAATATCGGCTGTGCACTGCACCTGCAGGCAGGCCTACGGGAAAGGGGACGAGCGCTTGAAATTCTGCATCCGGTGACCTTGCTTGCCCGGCAACTCAACACCCCCTAAGCACGCCAACAACACGACCGATGCGGTTCGCTAGCGCTCACCAGCATCCTACATGGCTGCCTGGTTTGGTATAACGTGCGCCAGAGAAGTGAGTGGAGGCTAGTGGTCCATGCGGGAAGTTCTGTGACTAAGG
>UOFU01000137.1_pt1 | contig 18565 bp, 19 predicted proteins | sample 1988841 | NCBI WGS metagenome assembly UOFU01 (sample SAMEA4712195, study PRJEB27164) | hydrothermal vent metagenome | biome: marine basaltic hydrothermal vent biome; feature: marine hydrothermal vent; material: mineral | place: Pacific Ocean | collected 2011-06-14/2011-07-23 | depth 1719 m
CGTAAGTTGAATTCAGTGATTCGATAATTTTCTGATGACGGCGTCTAACGCCAGTTCGTAACCCTGTGCGCCCAGTCCGCTGATGACGCCAACGGCCAGATCCGAAAAATAGGAATGCTGACGGAAGGCCTCACGTGCGTGGACGTTAGACAGGTGAACTTCAATAAAGGGGATGGCTACCGCAGACAGTGCATCACGCAGGGCAATGCTGGTGTGGGTAAAGGCGGCCGGGTTAATGATGATAAAGGCGACGTCCTCACCCGGGGCGTGGTGAACATATTCCACCAGCTCGCTTTCTGCATTGCTTTGCTGGCTGCTTAGCGTATGTCCCGCTTGGCTGGCAAGGTGTTGCAGGTGTTGATCGATGTCGGCCAGCGTGGTGCGGCCATAATGCGCCGGCTCACGGCTTCCGAGTAGGTTAAGGTTGGGGCCATTGAGAACCAGGATGTTCGCCATGTCTGCTTCGCAGTGAAAATGAAGAATAAACACGCCAATTCAGTAGGAACGTGCCCGAACGTCGAGAATCCGGCGGGAGCCTTGTGTGGCTGTCCTCTCTGTTGGCGCGATTATGACCAATTCATGGGGGTTTGTCCATAAGGCCGCATGTTGCCGGGTGATCTCCGCTGTTATTTGCATGATCGACGCAAAGTGTCGTGGAAAATGAGTCAGTCATTCGGTCGTTCTGGCGTCGGGTTACAGCAATTTTCGGAAGATTTTCTCAGCAACGTCTTGTCTGAGTTCACCGCGTTGTACATGCTGAATTTGTCCCGTGCGATCGATGATAACGGTGTAAGGCAGGGCGCCGAAGCGGTTGCCGTACTGCTTGGCCACGTCGATGGCGTTGTCGTCGCCGATTAGCATGGGGTAGTTGATGCCGTAGGTGTCCATGAAATCCTGCACCTTGTCGGTGTCATCGATGGCGATGCCGACAAACTGTAGCCCGGCTGCGCCATATTTCTCCTGCATATCGACGAACATGGGCGTCTCGCTGCGGCAGGGCGGACACCAGGTGGCCCAGAAATTGATGACCTGAATCCGGCCGGCCCATTCCTTGGAATAGCGTAGGTTGCCGTCGATATCGGGCAGGCTGAAATCCGGTGCGGGTTGGTTGAGCATGGCCTCGGTGCTCTTCTGAGCGATGGTGGCAGTGCCGGTCAGTTTCTGCAGCAACAGGTTGCCACCCCACAGGCCGACGGCAAAGGTCAGGGTGTAGGCGGCGAGGCGAACGGGTTTTTTCATTTCAGGTGCGTGGCGGTCATTCGCGGAGGGCCTGGGTGACATGCTCGCGGAATTCCTCTGCGGGTATGAATCCTACTGTGCGCCAGGCACGGCGTTCTTCACCGTCGGGGCCGAAAAACAGGATGGAAGGCGGGCCGATGAGGCCGAAGTGCTTGAGCAGGGCCTTGTCCGTGGCGTCATTGAGGGTGACATCGGCCTTTAGCAGCACGACGTCCCGCAGGGCATCGTGCACACCGGGGTCGGAGAAGGTGTATTTTTCCATTTCCTTGCAGGAGATGCACCAGTCGGCGTAGAAGTCGAGCATGACCGATTTACCGGCGGCGTTGGCGGTGGCAATTTCCTGTTCCAATTGTTGCAGGTCTTTGATTTTTTGGAATGGCAGCTCGCTGCTTTGTGGTGTGCCCGCAGTACCGCCACCCGTGCCCATGGCCAGGCCGTGCAGGGGTTGCAGGGTGTCCTTACCGCCCGTGGCGACGCCGGCCAGCATCAGGGCGCCATAGATGAGGCCGATGACGCCGACACCCTTCCACAGCTTGCGCCAGCCGGAGCCATTGCCCACTGGCTCCAATGCCCCCATGTAGATCGCCGAAGTGATCAGCAGGGCGGCCCACAGAAGCATGGCGACGGAAACGGGGATGATGCGCTCCAGCATCCAGATGGCCACCGCCAGCAGCATCACGCCGAAGACCGCCTTGATGACATTCATCCAACCGCCGGCCTTGGGCAGGAGCTTGCCCGCCGAGGTGCCGATGGCCAGCAGCGGTGCGCCCATGCCCATGCTGAGAGCGAACAGGGCCATGCCACCGAGTACCGCATCGCCGGTTTGGCCGATGTAGATCAGTGCGCCGGCCAACGGTGCGGCGACACAGGGGCCGACGATGAGCGCGGAGAGGAAGCCCATCACGGCGACGCCGGTGAGGGTGCCGCCTTTCTGCTTGTTGCTTGCCTCGGTGAGACGACTCTGCAGGAAGCTGGGCATCTGTAGCTCGAAGAAGCCGAACATGGAGAAGGCCAGGGCGACGAACACGGCGCTGAAGGTGCCGAGGATCCAGGGGTTCTGGAAGGCCGCCTGCAGGTTTTCGCCGAACAGTCCGGCGATCACACCAGCAACGGTATAGGTGAGCGCCATGGCCAGCACATAGACCAGCGACATGATGAAGGCGCGCCGGGTGGTGAGTTCCTCACCCTGACCGACGATGATGCTGGAGAGGATGGGGATCATGGGGAAGACGCAGGGGGTAAAGGCCAGCAGCAGGCCAAAACCGAAGAAGGTCAGGACGGTCAGGATGGTGCTGCCGCTGGCCAGAGAGTCGGCGATGCGATCCTGCTCGGATCTGGCCGGGCCGTCGTTGCTGCGCGTTGCCGGCGGGGTGTTGTCGACGGCAGCGAGGGTGGCGGCCTCGACAGCGGGCAACATGACCGGGATCTCGGTGTTGGTGGGCGGGTAGCAGTAGCCGGCATCGGCGCAGCCCTGAAAATTGACGACGACGGTGATTTCAGTGGCGTCAAGGTTGCTGCGGATGACCGGTACGTCGAATTCCACGCTGTTGTGGTATATCTCCATTTCGCCGAAATACTCATCGACCTTGACCTCTCCCGCCGGCAGGGTTGGTTTGCCGAGGGAGATGCCCGGGCTGTCCTTGACGCTGAAGGTGGTCTTGTCGCGATACAGATAGACACCCTCGGCGACCTCGAAATGGACGCGCAGGGTGTTGCCGTCGATAGCCTCGATGCTGGGGATGAAGGCCTGTTCCGCCGTCAAAAGTTCGTTATCGTTGTCGCCCAGACCGAGGCTGGCACCGAGCTTCTTCAAGGCGCCCAGCGGGTTGAAAGCGCTGCTATCGTCGCTTGTCGTGCCGACGGCAGGGATGTCGAGGGTGACGGTCTTGGTTTGCGGCGGGTAGCAGAGACCCATGTCCGCGCAGCCCTGCGAGGTGATATCGAGGGTCAGGCTGCCGCTGGCGCCACTGACCGGAATATCGATGGCAACGTGCTTGCGGTAAATTTCCATGCGACCAAAGAATTCGTCGTCCTGGATCTTGCCCTTGGGATAGTTTGCCTCGCCAAGGGTGACGTTGCTGTCCTGTGGCTCGAATTTGAACTTGTCGCGGTAGAGGTAGTACTCATCGGCAATATCCCATTCGGCGCGCAGGGTGTTGGCGTCCAGCATCCGGGCGGTGAGCTTGAAGGCCTCATCCGGCATCAGGGGTTCTTCGTTACCGGCACCACCGAAGCCAGCGTAGGTGGTGGGGGCAAAAATCGTGGCGGCCAGCAGCAGCCAGGTGAGGTGTTTGATGAGGGTCATTTATTGATTCTCGTTAGGGACGTTTTCATCGATCCAGGCGAGATAACCCGCCAGCCCGTGAGTTATGGGGACAGCGATTATTTCTGGAAGTTCATAGGGGTGTATTTCGGTGATGGCCTGTTCCAATGCACCATAGGCGCTATCCAGGGTCTTGATCATCAGCAGATACTCCTGCGCATTTTCACACTTTCCCTGCCAACGATACACGGAATGTACTCCGGGCAGGATGTTAACGCAGGCGGCCAGGTTCTTGTCCACCAGTGTGTTGGCAATGGATTGGGCACTGCCCTGGTCGGGACAGGCGCAGTAAATCAGCAGGTGATCGGGCATGGCTCTGTTCTCCTCAGGGAACATTGACTGGCCAAACGGCTCCTACACTTTATATCGGACAAAAGGTCTCATATATAGAGTGATTGATATGCCCATTTTGGGGCAGCATAGGCCAATCAACGCGCCCATTGCTATTGACTTGCTTGGTATGGATGCGCTGACGCAGGTTTTGTTGCGATGCGGGTTGTGATGGTAATACTTCCCGACTGCGAATAAAATGAGGAATCTCTCTCCCGGATCATGAGCATGCGTCCCTTTCAAATTCTGTTCCTACTGTTTCTGCTGATTCCTTTATTGGAGATCTATCTGCTGATAAAGGTGGGGGGCATCATTGGTGCCCTGCCGACGGTGTTTATGGTGGTGTTTACCGCCGTGTTGGGTGCCTGGTTGCTGCGTATACAAGGCCTTTCGACTCTGATGCGGGTACGTTCGACCTTGGCGAAGGGTGGCATTCCGGCGCTGGAGATGCTGGAAGGGGCGGTGCTGCTGGTCGCGGGTGCACTGCTGCTGACCCCCGGTTTTTTTACTGACGCCATTGGTTTTGCCTGTCTGGTGCCGGGGCTGCGCCGAGCCTTGATCCGTCGCCTGTTACGCAATGTCGTAGCGACGGATTTCGATGGGCCGCAAGGGCCGGCCTCCAGGCCACATGGCCCGCGTACCATCGATGGTGAATTCCGTCGCGAGGATGACGAGGGGCGTTAACCATCATTCTGACAGTTCTGTTGCGCCTGAAAAAGCGCCAGACACCACTAAAAGTAGGCGCTTTAGGCGAGGCGTGAGGAGAGAAATTTGGTGGTTCCAATGAGATCGAACAACGCTACTGTATCCTGCTAACATACACTAGGATCGCGCTGCTTTCATCAGCCGATGTGGGCAGTGTTGTCTTCGAAGGATAGCCCCGCCAGAGTGCTGGCGGGGCTGATGGGTGCTTCAGAGCTTGTGCAGGCAAGCGCTTTTCGCGGGAGAGAGATCCGGCTTAGTTGACAGAAACCTGATGCGTGGAATGGAAGGTCGTCCCGACTGCCGCAGATTTTACCGGCTTGTTGGACTTCTTGGCGGCCAGCATCATCGCCACGTATTCGCTGCCCCAGTTGGCCTGGGCGAAGATGTTCCACAGGGGGTCGCCTGATTTTTCAGTAACCGTGTGTGCGGTTTCGCTTTGTCCTTTGTCGAAGCCACGTTCAAAGCTGGCCAGCAGCTGCGAGGTGTTGTCGCGGCCGTAGAGGGCGACACTGATCATGTGCTGCAGGGGGTCATAGTCCCGGGCAGCGGTGGTGATAGCGATCTCGGACGCGCCCTTGTCAAAGCCCTGTTCGAAACTGGCTAGCAGTTGCAAGGTGTTGTCGCGGGAGTAGGAGTAGAGAGCGGCATTGATCATCTGCTGCAGCGGGTCATTGTCCCGGGCGTCGGCGGTGGTGATGGCGATCTCGGATGTGCCCTTGTCGAAGCCACGTTCAAAGCTGGCGGCGAGGGTGTCGCTGTTGTCGATGGCGAAGGCGGCAATGGGCAGCGCGGTGCTGGCGGCAAAAAGAATACTCAGAGCTGATTTTTTCATGGCTTTACTCTCCTGAAGGTGAAATTGTCTTTAACCGTTGTTCTAATTCATAAGGTGCATAACAAATACATCTTTGAACCTTTGTGATCGATAAAGCATGATGCGTGCCAGGTTTGTAACTGATTGAATTTTCTGTGATAAGTGTTTTTTCGGTGAACAGAAGTGTTTCGAAAGCGTTTAAAGTGTACGTATGTGGACTGTTAATTGTTAAACGAGTGAACGAGGCATGTGAACATGAGTGTCATCTCCCTGGATGGATTGAACATCTTGATCGATAACCTGGAGGAAGGGGTTCTGTTCCTTGATGAAGAACGGCGGGTACTGGCTATCAATAAGGCGGCGATGGACATGTTTGGCCGTGATGATGAGCACTTCATCGATGAAATTTGTCCCAGTGAGCTGGTGGGTTCGACCTGCACCCGGGCCTGTGATCAGCAGGGCTACTGCTCCCTGGCCAAGACTGATGGTGAGGGACGTCAGGCACGGGACATCGAACTGCGGCGGCCCGATAACACGACGCTCTCTTTGCGCATGTGGGCCATGAGTCTGGCGGGCAGTGTGGGGCGGGCGCATTGTGCCATCGTGCTCAAGAACCGAACGCTGGAGCGACAGCTTGAGGAGGAGGTGAGTGAGCGCCTGCGCCTTGGTGGCTTGATTGGCCACAGTCTGCCTATGCAGGAACTCTATAAGCAGATTTTGCGCGCCGCGGTCAGTGAGGCCAGTGTGCTGATCGAAGGTGAAAGTGGGGTGGGTAAGGAGCTGGTTTCTCGTGCGCTGCATGAAAACTCAAATCGGGACAAGGGGCCCTACGTGCGCGTTCACTGTGCCGCGCTGGCGGAAAATCTGCTGGAGTCCGAATTGTTTGGTCATGCGCGTGGCGCCTTTACTGGTGCCGAGACGGCCCGTGCCGGGCGCTTTGAAGCCGCCGATGGCGGTACCCTGCTGCTGGACGAGATCGGTGAAATTTCCCCCCAGATTCAAGTGAAACTGCTGCGCGTACTCCAGGAACGTGAGGTAGAGCGGCTGGGTGAAAACAAGCCGCGTAAAGTGGATGTGCGCATCATCGCTGCGACTAACCGGGATCTGGCCGTCATGGTCAGGGCCGGCAAGTTCCGCGAGGATCTCTATTACCGGCTACGTGTCCTGCCGCTGCGGGTTCCCCCCCTGCGTGAGCGGCGGGAGGATATTTCCCTGCTTGCGTCTCACCTGTTGAGTACCATTGTTCAGCGTGGCCATGGCGGAGACGCGCGGTTTTCACCGCAGGCGATACAGCTCCTGGAGGCCTATCACTGGCCGGGCAATGTGCGTGAACTTTCCAACGTCATTGAATATGCCATGGTATATGTCACGGGTGTGGAGATACTGCCGCACCACCTTCCCCAGGAAGTGCAGGCTCCCCCGGAGGCGCAGAAGGTGCAGCTTGGGATTGCTTCGCCTGAGCCTCTAATCAGCGGTTCCAAGGTTGTGCCAGCGGTGTTCGAAGAGTCTCGGAGTCCCGGTTTGACACGTTACTACCACCGTCCTTCGGCAGCGGAGGAAAAGGCCGCGATCCTGCAAGCATTACAGGAGACCGGTGGCAACAAGACGACCGCCGCAGAAAGGCTGGGGATGTCCCGCACCACGTTATGGAAGCGCCTCAAGAAATATGGTTTGTTGCAGGGGCTGGCTGGATCTTGAGGGGAGATGGCCCGGATCCTTTTCCTCTCTAATTGATGGCGTTGGCTGAGTCTTGAGCCCTGTCTGCTGCACTCCTGCCTACTACGGTACAGTGCCGCCCGCCGGTTGGCTGCTCGTTCTGTTTCATCCGCATTGTTCCCGGCACGCGGAGTTGTTTGGGCTGAGCCTGAAATTTGAGCGCAGTCACACCGCACCGGCCGATGGTTGGTCGGCCGGGGGTAAAAAATACAAAAAGGCTATGAGTGCGATGTGCTCATTAGCTCATGCGCTAAAGCTTGGGTGCCGTAACATTTTCTGCCTGAAACTGAATAGTTTTACCGATATGGGTGCTTGTTTTCTGCGCGATGCGAATCAGTTCGGCGGCATTGCCCAGCGTTGCGGTGAGGCTGGTCACGAGGCCGCCACTATCGATGCCCTGTCTTCCTGCCATGGGATTAGTATCCGTTGTGAGCTGAATATTAAGGCTTTCACCACACTCAGCTATTGCTGTATTGCCCAGCTGTGGCGAGATGATCAGATGATCGACAGACATCATGAATGTCTGAGTGCAGCGCTGCGCCAATTCGGTAGAGGCGGATGCTATCTTATTGCCTGTTCTGTCATGCAGCCAGGACAATTGATGCACCGTGGTATTGTTGTTATTCAGCGTGGGAGTACGGTATTTCTGTTCCAGTGCCTGTAGTGTTTTGGCTAAGGTTGGACGTGCACCGGCAGCATATTGCGTTGTCCGGCTTAATTTGACGGCTACGGGCGCATGGGGAGGAGGGGCAAATTCGATGAATATTTGCTCCCCCCTGTTTGTTGTGGCAGAAATATGGCGGAGGTACTTGGAATTAGGCACTTGGGATAACTGGTCGTATTTTTCCTCTATTCGCATCCTCGTGTTATGAGCCTGAAGGGCGGCTTTGGCATTTTGTGGCGTCATGCCCAGGCGAAGACCGATGACATCCATGCTGCTTGAAAACATGCTGCCTGAAAAATTGGAGGTAGTGCCGATGGATTGTTTGGCCTGATTAACCTGGTCACTGAGTTGTTTTTTAGCCCGGTTTGTGGTCTGGTCGACCCGCTCATAAGCTTGTTCATTGGTATGATCAACCAGTTCACCGACTTGTTCTTTCGTGTGATTAACCAGATTTTCAAAAAAACCGCTAGCGCCTGCTGGCGAGGGCAGGTATGCCGTGCACAGCATCATTGTAATAGTTGCTTTAAGTTTCATCGAGGTTCTCTCCCTTTGGTAAGACGTCCGTTAGAAAATGATTTTATTTTTCTTTCTAGCCATGCGTTGGCGGTGTTCTCAATCCGTTCTTGGCGAATTGATCGGGTTGTGCCCTAGAAGGCACAGTGTCGCGTTGCCTTTAGGGGCATCGCCACCAACGCCGACAGTAGGTGTGCATCAGGCGAGGGGCGAGATATGCATAACCAATAAGGTATAACTTTATAAAATATCCAGGTTAAGAGTTGGCTCCAAAAAAGTATAAGTCCAGTTGTGCGATGAAGAGTCAAGAATCGTGATGGATCACCAGCTATCGCTCACCAAAGACCCTACAGGGGATTACCAGCGGAATCTATGATTTATTCCCAGTTTTCACCGATGCGCTCATTGATGGTTTCCTGGCTCGCTATTTTCATGGAGCTCTGTATTCGCAATGGGTAAGGAATGAGGTCATGTCATCAAGCGTCCACGATAATGCGCGATTGCGAGTTATATGCCTGGGTTGTTCGTTCCGGTGATGTCATTTGTATACTGGAGCCGGCTACGCGGCTACTTTTTGGGCTCGGCCTGGCAGGTTTGGGTATGACAAGAAGAAGTTAGAGCCAACGTTGATTGTTTGCTGATTCGGCTGACTTGAAGACGAGAGAAATTTAAGGTGTAGTTGCTCAGGTTGGGTCAAGTCTAGGCCTGGGTTTTTAATGAACTTCATAACAAGGTGTATTCCTCTTTCCTTGCGGCATATGCAGCATCTGGCTTCGTCACAAGCAACAGCGACCACGCCATAGCGCTGGAAAGCTCAACTCGGCCTTGGCGACGGATTGACTTCAATCGCGCCTGATGGTGAACGCTATCAATATTTGACCAATGATTTTGATTTGGAGCCGGGTGTTATCGCCTTCCTCTACCATCGACGTTGGGACAGTGAGAAATATTTTGATAATTTCAAAAATGATATGGCAAACGCCAAGGCTTGGGGTGAAAGTCGTGAATGTATCGAGCAGCAAAACTTACTGGCCATGGTTTCGTCCATTTTGATGCGGCTGTTCGATCAATATTTCTATCACCGGGATTAATTGCTATGATCCGGGAAGACTGAATATCAGAAAGGGTTAATACGCTGTTATGGCTGATCGCAGATTACGTGTGTTCTATAGTGTCGCCCGCCTGTTGAGCTTTACCAAAGCCGCAGACAGCCTGCATATGACCCAGCCTGCGGTGACCTTCCAGGTGCGTCAGCTGGAGGAATATTTCAATACCCGCCTGTTCGACCGTACCCATAACAAAATCAGCCTCACCGAGGCGGGGGAGCGCGTCTATGTCTACGCCGAGAAGATCTTCCACCTCTATGACGAGATGGAAAACGCCGTGCGCGAGCTGACCGGTGAGATCAGTGGTGTGTTGATCCTCGGCGCCAGCACCACCGTGGCTGAATACATGCTGCCGGCCCTGCTGGGTGACTTCAAGGCCAAGTACCCGGACGTCAACATCCGTCTGAAGGTTTCCAATACTGACGGCATTGTCTCGATGGTGGAGAACAATATCATCGACTTGGGCGTGGTGGAGGCGCCGGTGTTGAACAAGAATTTGGCGGTTGAGGAGTGTCGTACCGACCGTTTGGTGGCCATTACACCGCCGGGACATGCCCTGGCAAAACGTGACACGGTATCGGTCACGGCGATCCTTGATTACCCGTTCATCTGCCGTGAAGAAGGTTCCGGTACACGCGAAGTCATCAATGAGTATCTCAAACAGGCCGGGGTCGATCCTGTTCAGCTGAACGTGATTATGGAACTGGGCAGTCTGGAGGCGATCAAGGGTGCGGTGGAGGCGGGTATCGGCGTCAGCATCGTCTCCCGCGCGACACTGGTTAAGGAGATCAAACTGGGTTCGGTGGAGGTGCTGGAGCTGGATATCCCGTTGGAGCGTCCCTTTTCCTTTGTGCGTCAGAAGCACAAATTTCGGCAGTGTGCCATGGATGAGCTGCTGGAGTTCGCACGCAATTACTGCATCGATCACCGCGGTATCGGCTAAGTTGTACCTGGAATGGTGGTATTAGGCAATGGTTTTACAGATTCCGGTGGGTAAACGAAAAAATTTAACGGCAGCGGAAAAAAAGTTGCTGGCACAGTTTAAATGCTTGTCCGAAATACAGCGTGAGACATTGCTGTCTTTCGCCGAATTTCTCACGACCCAGGCACCGCAGGATCAGGCTGAGGCGACTCCCTTGCCGGAACCGCGTTACACTCCCCGCCCTGAACAGGAAAGCGTCATTGCCGCCATCAAACGTCTTAATGCCACTTATTTTATGTTGGAAAACCGTGCCGCTCTGCTCAATGAGACCTCGCTGCTGATGACCCAGCACGTTATGCAGGGGCGGGATATCCGCGAGGTGATCGATGAGCTGGAGACCGTGTTCGCACGTTTTTTCGCGGAATGGCAGGCGGAGACGCGTTCATGAACGTCCTGCGCGTCTGGTTCAATCGTAACTTCTCCAATCCGCAGACGGTCATTCTGGCCCTGTTTCTGCTGGGTGGCTTTGTCGTTGTCTTTTATATGGGCAGCATGCTGGCGCCGTTGTTGGCAGCGGTGGTTATTGCCTACCTGCTGGAGGCCATCGTGCAGGTGATGGAACGCTGTGGCATGCCACGCCTGCCGGTGGTCATCCTGGTATTTCTGCTGTTTATCGTCGTGTTTCTGTTTCTTATGCTGTGGTTGGTACCCATGCTGTCGCGACAGGTGGCGCAATTGGCGCAGGATCTTCCGCGCCATATCGATGCCGGGCAGAAGCTGTTGATGCGTCTGCCTGAAATGTATCCGCAGTTGTTTACGGAGGAGCAGGTGCGGGATATCGTCAACAGCCTGCGGGTAGAATTGGCGGGGCTGGGGCAGAGCTTGTTGGCGCTTTCTTTGGCCTGGATTCCCAGTCTGATCGCCCTTGCCGTGTACTTGATTCTGGTACCCATGATGGTGTTTTTCTTTCTCAAGGATAAAAGCCAGATCGTGGACTGGATGGGCTCTTATCTGCCGCGCCAGCGTGAGCTGACAACGAGTGTCTGGCGCGAGGTGGACTTGCAGATCGGTAACTACATTCGGGGCAAATTTACCGAGATTCTTATCATTGGCGGTGCCAGTTACATCACCTTCGTGCTGATGGGACTGAACTATGCCGCCCTGTTGGGCGCGCTGGTGGGTTTGTCGGTGGTGATTCCTTACATCGGTGCCACCGTGGTTACCATTCCGGTGGCGATGATTGCCTATCTCCAGTGGGGCTGGGGTTCCGAGTTTGCCTACCTGATGTTGGCCTACGCCATCATCCAGGTGCTGGATGGCAATGTGGTGGTGCCGTTGCTGTTTTCTGAGGCCGTGAATCTGCACCCGGTGGCGATCATTGTCGCGGTGTTGGTGTTCGGTGGGCTGTGGGGATTCTGGGGGGTGTTCTTCGCCATCCCGCTGGCAACCCTGGTGAAGGCCGTATTGACCGCCTGGCCCAAGGCAGAGGAGGAGGCGGAGCCGGCGGGAGTTTGATCCAGGTTATTGTGTTTTGCCACAGAGGCACGGAGAAACACGGTCAAAAAATATAACTGTCAAGGCCACAAAACAGTCTTTTCTCTGTGTACTCTGTGGCAAAAAACGACTGAGTTACAATGCCTTCACCGCCGCCAGTACTTCCTCCACATGCCCTGGCACCTTCACCTTGCGCCATTCTTGGCGCAGTACGCCCTGTTTGTCGATGAGAAAGGTGCTGCGCTCGATGCCCATGACTTTCTTGCCGTACAGGTTCTTTTCCTTGATGACGTCGAATAGCCGGCACAGGGTCTCTTCTTTGTCCGAGAGCAGGTCGAAGGGGAATGCCTGTTTGGCCTTGAAATTCTCGTGGGCTTTGATGCCGTCACGGGAGACGCCGAGGATGATCGCTCCGGCCGTTGTGAATGCGTCGAAGTGGTCGCGGAAGTCCTGGCCTTCTTTGGTGCAGCCAGGGGTACTGTCCTTGGGATAGAAGTACAGCACCACCTGCTTGCCGGTCAGGCCGGACAGCTTAATGGTCTTGTCGCCGGTGGCCGGCAGGGCGAAATCGGGGATTTCTTTGTTCAGTTCGATGCTGTTCATGGTTTTGTTCTCCGTCAGGACTTGCTGGGTTCCAGGGTGGCATCCATGTTCTGCGCCTCGCAGAAGTCGAGAAATTCATCGCGCAGGGTGGCGATGTGTACGCTGGCCGGGACGTTGGCGGTGAGACTGAGGGCGAACATCGGTGTGCCGGTGTGGGCGGCGGCGTAGCGGGTGGTGTTCAGTTCCTGAATATTAATGTTGCGGCTGGCGAAAAAACTGGACAGCCGGTAGACGATGCCCGGTTGGTCGAGGGTGATGACCTCGACCGTATAGGGCATGAGGTCGGTGGCCGGGCTGTTATCGGTGGTACGCTTGTTGATGATGGTGAGGTCGAGACGTTTACCGAGTGAGGGCAGACTGTCTTCCAGTTTGGCCAGTTGGTTCCACTTGCCGCCGGCCATGAGGATGACAGCAAATTCGCCGCCGAGCACGGTCATGCGGCTGTCGATGATGTTGCAACCGCTGTCCAGCACGGCCTCGGAGAGCTGGCCGACGATGCCGGGACGGTCTTCGCCGAGGGCGGTGATGACAAGATAGTTTTCCATGGTGGGTCTCTTGGTGACGAATCTGCGGATTCTAGGAGCCTGTCGGGTTTGGGTGATCGTAGCGAGGGAAAGCCATTTTGAGCCGGATTTTTTTGCTCATATGAGGCGAATAGTGGTTCTATTTAACGAATATGAGTGGAAAAATCCGGCCAAATATAGCTTTTCCGCAGTAGATTACCCTCAAATCCGACAGGCTCCTAGCATTATCGTCCACCGGCTGGCATCTGTGCCGGCCGTTCATCGCGGGTCCTGCTTGTCATCGGTCAGTGCCCTCAGTACCATTGACATCCTTTTGATTTCCGGGCGCTGGTCGTCCGTACACAACGGCGGAGAAACCCCATGTTTCACGGCAGTATGGTTGCCCTGGTCACTCCCATGCGTCCCGACGGCGCGGTGGACAATGAGGCGCTGGACGCACTGGTCGAATTCCACGTAGAGAATGGTACCGATGCCATTATCGCCATGGGCACCACCGGGGAGTCCGCCACGCTGGACGAAAAAGAGCATTGCGACGTGGTGCGTTGGGTGGTGGAGCGTGCCGCCGGGCGTATTCCGGTGATCGCCGGTACCGGTTCCAATTCTACCCGCGAGGCCATCGACCTGACCCGTTGCGCCATGCATGCCGGCGCTGATGCCTGCCTGCTGGTGACGCCGTATTACAACAAGCCCACCCAGGAAGGCCTGTACCGGCACTTCCGCGCCGTGGCCGAGGCGGTATCGATCCCGCAGATTCTCTACAACGTGCCCGGCCGCACCGCCGTGGACATGTTGCCCGAGACGGTCGAGCGCCTGGCCGATATCGCCAATATCGTCGGCATCAAGGAAGCGACCGGTGATCTGGCGCGCGGGCAGGCGATCATGCAGCGTTGCGGTAGCCGGCTCACGGTGTACAGCGGCGATGACGCCACCGCCATGGCGTTGATCCTGGCCGGTGCCAGGGGTAATATCTCCGTCACCGCCAACGTCGCCCCACGCGACATGCACGCCATGTGCGCCGCCGCCTTGAGGGGAGATCGTGCCGAGGCCGAACAGATCAATCAGCGTCTCATGCCGTTGCACCAGACGTTGTTCCTGGAGGCCAATCCCATCCCCGTCAAGTGGGCTCTGTTCGAAATGGGTTTGATCGCCGACGGCATTCGTCTGCCGCTGACACCCCTGTCCGAACCCTGCCGTGGCCCGCTGCGTGAAGCCATGCAGCAGGCGGGTGTCATCTCCTAATGTTGGAAAACTCTATGCAGGCATCCCCTTTTTCCCGCGCGGCGAAAATCCCTTTGCGTATCTCGCTCATGTTGTGTGCGCTGTTTTTGTTGAGCGCGTGCGGCTGGCTGTCCAATAAGCCGACGACGACCGAAGTCAACGTGTTGCCGCCGCTGGAAGTGCCACCGGATCTGGTCAAGCCGCAAGGCAAGGCACCGCTGCGGGTGCCGGAGGTGACGCCAGCAAAGGCCGCAACGGATTGTGTGCCCCATGCGCCTGAACTGGCGCGTATCGCCCAGCGCGTATTGCCGCCACAGAAGGATGTGCGTATCGTGCGCGATGGCCGTCACCGCTGGCTGATGGTGGAAGTGGAGCCGGAACAGTTGTGGCCGCTGGCGCGCAAGTTTCTCAGCCAGCACGGCTATCGCATTGCCGTGGATCAGCCGGATATCGCCCTGATCGAAACGGACTGGAAGCCGCTTGGGACGGGCGCGGATGGCAATCCAACCCTGAGCGAGCGCCTGCGTCTGCGTATCGAGCCGGGCCAGGTGCCCGGTAGCACCGAGGTCTATATAAGCGAAGCCTTACGAGGGCGGGTAGCCGATGGTAAGTGGGAATTGCGCAGCCCGGACGAGGAGCGCGCCGCCGAAATGCTTTATCGATTGGCCCGTTATCTGGGTAACGAGGATGTGGGCCAGGCCATGCCACTGAAGACGCTGGACAGCAAGATTGACTGGGACGAGGACGGCACTGTCCGCCTGCGGATTGATGCTCCCTGGGAAGCCGTGTGGCGGCGCGCCGGTATCGCCCTCGACAACCTCGGTTACATCATTGAAGACCGTGATCGCGCCAACCGGGTCTATTCAATCTATACCGAGGTTGCATCCGGCAAAACGGAAGAAGAAGTCAAATACGGCAAGCCGGAAAGCGCCACGGTGCGTCTGACTTATACCTTGAAGATATCTGAGGTGGATCAGGCCACCCTGATTGGTGTGCTCGATTCTGCGGGCAACCCGGATAACTCCAGCCAGGCCAGGCATCTGCTGACTCAGATCCAGGGCCAGTTGCGTTGATTTAACGGTCATCTGTCTGTGCGATTTGCCTCCCTCGGCAGCGGTAGCCGTGGCAATGCGATGCTGGTGGAGCACGCCGCTACCTGTGTGTTGGTGGACTGCGGCTTTTCCGTGCGCGAGACCGAGCGGCGCCTGGCCCGCCTGGGCAGATCCGGCGATGAATTGAACGCCATCGTGGTGACCCATGAACACGGTGATCACATCAATGGTGTGGGTGCGCTGGCCCGCAAGTACGGGCTGGCGGTGTGGGCCACAGCCGGTACCCTGGCGCTGGACAGACTGGGGAAGGTGGCTGATGTGCATTGTTTCAACAGCCATCAGGCATTTGCCCTCGATGACCTGCAGGTGCAGCCCTTCCCGGTGCCGCACGATGCCCGCGAGCCGTGTCAGTTCGTGTTCGGTGATGGCGAGCGGCGGCTGGGCATCCTCACCGATGTAGGTTGTGCCACTGCACACATTACCGAACAGCTCAGTGGTTGCGATGCCCTGATGCTGGAATGTAATCATGAAAAGACACTGCTGGATAATGGCAATTATCCGCTCTCGCTGAAGCGTCGGGTCGCGGGTAGTCAGGGGCATCTGAGCAATGTGCAGGCGGAGACCCTGCTGCGCGGGCTGGAGACGGGCCGGTTGAAACAGGTGGTGGCCGCGCATTTGAGCGAAAAACACAATACGCCCGAACTGGCGCGCGCTGCTCTGGCCGCTGCGCTGGGTTGTGAAAGCGACTGGGTGGCCGTCGCCGACCAGGATGCCGGCCTGGATTGGCGCGAGGTTTGATTGTTTCAGGCGCGTAGGTTGGGGTGAGCCTGTGAACCCCAACTGTGGCGAATAGTTATTTTTTCAGTAAAAATTTCAACACAAGAATGACGAAAGACACCATGGAAAAACGCGAAGAACTCTATGCCGGCAAGGCAAAATCAGTCTATCTCACCGATGACCCGGATCACCTGATTCTGCATTACCGCAATGATACCTCCGCCTTCGACGGGGAAAAGATCGAGCAGCTGGAACGCAAGGGCGAGGTCAACAACAAGTTCAGCGCCTTTATTATGCAGAAGCTGGAAGCCGCAGGCGTGCCGACCCATCACGAAGGCGTGATTTCGGCGGAAGAATCGCTGGTGAAGAAGCTGGACATGTTCCCCATCGAATGCGTGGTGCGCAACATCGCCGCCGGCAGTCTCTGCAAGCGACTGGGCGTGGAAGAGGGTGTCAATCTCAATCCACCCACCTTCGAATTCTTTCTCAAAAATGACCAGCTGCACGACCCGATGATCAATGAGTCCCACATCCGTTCCTTCGGCTGGGCCGATGGCGAAGCGGTCGAGAAAATGAAGGCACTGACCTTCAAGGTCAACGACACTCTCATTCAATTGTTCGCTGATGCCGGCCTGCTGCTGGTGGATTACAAGCTGGAGTTCGGTCGTTACAAAGATGAGATTCTGCTCGGCGATGAATTCACTCCCGACGGCTGCCGTCTGTGGGATGCGGAGACACGCAAAAAACTGGATAAGGATCGTTTCCGTCAGGGTCTGGGCAGCGTGGTTGAGGCCTACGAGGAAGTGGCCCGGCGTCTGGGCGTGGATCTTTCCTGACCGGTCTCTCCGTTTCGACACTCCGTGAGATGGGCCGGACACGAATGGCACTTACTTAAGCTTGAGAGACTTGAAATGCCGTCATTCCCGCGAAGGCGGGAATCCAGAATGTACGGTGTTTCAAGTTCTTTGGATTCCGGGTCTTCACTTCGTTCCGCCCGGAATGACGGTATTTTTGGCTGAAGTAAGTGCCATTCGGGCCGGACACCGATGATTCCTATGGGAACAGGCATTCAACAGTTAAGTTATGAGAATACTTATGCAACGATGAATATGAGTAGAAAAAATTAATCGTTTTGATATTTTTGTCTGCGGCGCGAGGCATACAGCGCTATTAATCCCAGACCCCATAAAGCCAGGCTATTAGATTCTGGGACAGAGATTATTTCGGAAAATGTTATATTATCCAGCCAGCCGGTATTTGAAGAAGTACCAACAATGGCAAATGCGAATTCATTTCTATCACCGCAAATCCCAGCGGAATAGCATAGATCAGTTAAAAAACTCGATGTCAGCGTAATGTTTAATGAGATTCCTGCTAAAGCATCGGACACTGAGTCTGCTGTAAATTCGAAAAGGAAGGCAGCGTCGGCAATTATGAAATTTAAAATAGTACCTTCTGCTGTAATGTTGTAAGACTTTGTAATATCCCATCCACCATATGTTCTGAAATTTGCACAGCCGACACCACTACCTACGACCAGGCCGCTGCCGTTGTTCCTGATATTACCGCTAGCTCCATCAAAATATGCCGTGTAGTTACCGGATCCACCTGTGCCGAAATTTCCAGGCGTGGTTACACCCGTCATTGCCCCGGTGCATTCTAAAAATTGAGTTGTTCCACTGTCCGGGTTAGAAATTCCCGGCGCTAGGCCGCCCGCTTCAAAATCACCATTACTTATTAAAGTTGCATATGATGAAGCGCCTGAAAATATAAGAGCTGAGAATAATAATATCTGGATAAATGTTTTCATGAATAGTTGCCTGATTTACAGATACTACCTAATTCTGCTTTGTGTTTTAGGATGGTTGATGATAAGAAAAGTGCCTATTGTCACCTCAGTGTGTCTGTTTTTGGTGGCACTTTTCAGGTGCAACAGTATTATCTTGTTAATTGAGAACACCCCCCCCCTCCCGTGTAGGGTCTCATGCCGGTTCTCCGTAAGCTGTGTGAAATTACCCGCGTAACGTACAATACCACCCTCTCCGATGCCATATTTTACGCTATAACGAATCGCGGCGAGTAGAATCATGGAGATAATAGAGGAGTATTATAGTCAACTGTTCGGCGTTTATACACCGTGGGTACCCGCAGTCGATCTAAACTTGATGAGCAGCAGGTAGATATCGTTATCGAGTACACCGATAAAACTCGTGCTTGACGTCACTTGGGTATCATGCGATCTACTCTAGATTTACACTGCATGCTGCCGCGGTTTTGCTGTAAAGTTCATCGAGCTTAAACCATCCTGAATCCGTGGCTCCAGGACAGATGCAGGGCGCACCTACTTCCTGCGTTCCCCCTCATCTAATCTGGAGCTGACATGCGCATTGCCCTTGGGATGGAATACGATGGCCAGCATTTTCGCGGCTGGCAGGCACAGAAGGGTGGCCTGCCCACGGTGCAGGCCAGTCTGCAGCGGGGGCTGTCACGGGTGGCCAATGTGCCCGTGGCGGTGATCTGCGCCGGGCGCACCGATGCCGGCGTGCATGCCTTGGAGCAGGTGGTGCA
>UOFU01000355.1_pt1 | contig 18425 bp, 19 predicted proteins | sample 1988841 | NCBI WGS metagenome assembly UOFU01 (sample SAMEA4712195, study PRJEB27164) | hydrothermal vent metagenome | biome: marine basaltic hydrothermal vent biome; feature: marine hydrothermal vent; material: mineral | place: Pacific Ocean | collected 2011-06-14/2011-07-23 | depth 1719 m
TCAACAGCCTGGAGGCGATGTATTCGATTCTCGAACATTCACCCATCAACATCATGATTGCCGATGCTGACGAGAATATTATTTTCGTCAACAAGCAGGCGCTCGATACGCTGACCTCGGTGGAGGACGAGTTGGCCCAATACCTGCCAGGTTTTAGTGTCGACTCAGTAGTGGGTGGCAGCATCCATCGCTACCACAAGGATCCCGAGGCCATCAAACGCATCCTTCACGCCATGGGCCCGGACGATGTACGCCACGGTGAGATCACCCCTGGCCGTTTCATCTTCGAACACCAGACACGCCCCCTCACCGATGCCGCTGGTCGCCACCTTGGCTATGCCGTGCAGTGGAAGGACGTCACCGAGGAGCGCATGGCGGCGCGTGAGGTGGAGCGACTGCAGTCGGCCGTCGATGGCTCGCAATCCAATCTTATGTTGTGCGATGAAGACCTCAATATTACCTATGTCAACCCGGCAGTGGTAAGAATGATGGCGGCACGTCAGGATGTGCTGCGAAAACGCTTCCCCAGCTTCGATGCCTACAATCTAGTGGGCACGAATATCGATATATTTCACAAAAACCCAGCTCACCAGCGCGCTTTACTGGGCGATCCCTCTCGTCTGCCGGCCAAGGCCGAAATCAAGGTGGCGGATCTGGAATTCGAGGTCAATGCCACGGCGGTACTCGATGGCAAGGGCCAGTACATGGGCAATATGGTGGAGTGGCGTGATATCACCGAACAAAAGGCGGCCGAGCGTGCGCTGGCGGAGTTAATCAAAGCCGCTACCCATGGTGATCTGCGCCAGCGCCTGGATGTCGAACACTATCAGGGCTTTATTCGTACCCTGTCCGAGGGCATCAACAGTATGCTGGATGCCATCGTTGAACCGATTGGTGATATCTCCAGTATCATGACCCGCTTGGCCGAAGGTGATTTGACGGAAATGGCCAGCAGCGAGTATCAGGGTGAATTTGCCGTACTCAGTAATGCGGTGAATGCCTCCGTCAGTAATTTGCAGGAGACCGTGGGCGGTATTCGCGTTGCCACCGAGAGTATCACCTCGGCGGCCAGCGAGATCTCCCAAGGCAACACCGATCTTAGTCAGCGCACTGAGGAGCAGGCCTCCTCGCTGCAGGAGACGGCTTCCAGTATGGAACAGCTGACTTCCACAGTGAAGCAGAATGCCGACAACGCCCGCCAGGCCAACCAGTTGGCCAACGGCGCCCGCGATCAGGCGGAGCAAGGCGGCGATGTGGTGCAGAAGGCCGTCGATGCCATGGCCGAGATCAACAGTTCGAGCAAGAAGATTGCCGACATCATTGGCGTCATCGATGAGATCGCCTTCCAGACCAACCTGCTGGCGCTGAACGCAGCGGTGGAGGCTGCCCGTGCCGGTGAACAGGGTCGCGGCTTTGCGGTGGTGGCTTCCGAGGTGCGCAACCTGGCCCAGCGCAGTGCCTCGGCGGCGAAGGAAATCAAGTCGCTGATCAGTGACAGTGTGGAAAAGGTCGGTGAGGGCAGCAAACTGGTGGATTGCTCCGGTGAAACCCTCACTGAAATTGTTGGGTCAGTGAAAAAAGTGAGTGACATCGTTGCCGAGATTGCCGCTGCCAGTCAGGAACAGTCCATCGGCATCGAGCAGGTGAACAAAGCGATCACCCAGCTCGATGAAGTGACTCAGCAGAATGCCGCGTTGGTGGAAGAGGCCGCAGCGGCAGCTGAATCCCTTGATGATCAGGCACGTGACATGAGCCAGCGTATGGCCTTCTTCCGCATCAATGACAGTGCGGTACAACCGGCGACCCCGGCGGCGCCACGCGTGCAGCAGACCCGGGCCGTAAGCCAGCCGGCTCCCGCCCCGGTGGCGCGTCCCAGCGCCCGCCCAGCTCCATCTCCGCGCCCTGCGGCGGATGGCGACGGCGAGTGGGAAGAGTTCTGATCTATTGTGAACTCTGTGGCTAATCGTATATTTTTTGTTCCGGGTTCGCCGGTTCAGTATTAGAGAGCAAACGGATATGTCCAGTGCCAACCTGGCTCGCCGGGAAAGAGTATCGCAAGGTGAACGCGAATTCGTGTTCACCGATGGTGACTTTGAATTCATCCGTCAACTGGTGGCGGAAAAGACGGGTATCGTACTTAATGATGCCAAACGGAACTTGGTCTACAGCCGACTCAGCCGCCGCCTTCGACAGCTGGGGCAGGAGCACTTTTCCGACTATTGTAATCTGCTGAAAGCCGGGGATGATGGTGAACTGGTAAATTTCACTAATGCCATCACCACCAATCTCACCTCGTTTTTTCGCGAAAATCATCACTTTGACTATTTGCGCGACACCCTGTTGCCAGAGCTGATGCAGGACAAGGCGGATCGCCGTCTGCGCTGCTGGTCTGCGGGTTGTTCCACTGGCGAGGAACCCTATTCTATTGCCATGGTGTTGCGTGAGACCCTGCCGGAAAAGGGCTGGGATGTCCGTCTGCTGGCTACCGATCTTGATTCCGATGTGGTGGCCAAGGCACAGTGCGGTATTTACACCCAGGAGCGGGTCAACGGTATTTCCCCCAAACGTTTGCGACGCTGGTTCCTGCGCGGTAAGGCGGATAATGATGGCATGGTGCAGGTGCGTCCGCCGTTGCGTGAGTTGATCGCCTTTCGTCAGTTGAACCTGATGCAAGAGTGGCCCATCAGCGGGCCGCTGGACTTTATCTTTTGTCGCAACGTGGTGATCTATTTCGACAAGCCGACACAGAAGGTGCTGTTTGATCGCTATGCCGAATTATTGCCAGTGGGCGGGCATTTGTTCATCGGTCACTCGGAATCCCTGTTTAAAGTCAGTGACCGTTTCAAGCTGATTGGCAAAACCATCTACCGCAAAGTCTATTAAGAGGGACGTCATGGCCTTGGCGAAAACAAAAGCACCCGGCGATATGCCGCCAGCCCTGGATGGCTTTGAGGGAATCAAACGCTACTGGGACAAGACTAATGATAAATACGCGGCCAAGATCCTGCCTGGTGAGGTCTATGTGACTACCGAGGATGAAGTGATCACCACAGTACTGGGCTCTTGTGTTTCGGCCTGTGTACATGACCCTATTTTCAAGGTCGGCGGTATGAATCACTTTATGCTGCCCTTGTCCTCCGGTAATGGCAGTTGGGACTCGGATGGCGGTCTTTCCACCCGCTATGGCAATTACGCCATGGAACTATTGATTAACGAAATTCTCAAGCACGGCGGCTCGCGTAAGAATCTGGAAGTAAAAATCTTTGGTGGTGGCAAGGTGTTGAGCAAGACCATGAGCAGTAATGTGGGGGAGCGAAATATTCGTTTCGTCGAAGAATATCTGCATCTCGAAGGGCTGAAATTGGTGGCCGAAGACGTGGGTGATATCTATCCTCGCAAGGTGTTGTTTCACCCCTATACCGGTTTAGTACGAGTGAAGAAGTTACGCAACATGCACAACCGCACAGTGGCCGAGCGTGAAACGGCTTATATGAAACAGATCGACCAACAGCCGGCCAGTGGTGAGATCGATCTGTTTTAAGAAATTGTTAAGCTCTCTTGGTGATAGTGGCGCCCCTGCAATATTTGGCGATACCCACTTCACCAGCACGTTGATTGACAGCCCGGTATCCGGTGTACGTTACTCGACAGAGACGTTGTCTGTTAGGCATTAATAAATGCCAGTGGCCAGTTTGAGTATCTCCTGGGTATGGAGCTGGAATTGGTGATTTTGGCACAGAGCAGCCAGTCATGAATTGACCATCGGCTCCTTACTATCGGAAAATTGAAGCAATGGACAGGAAAATCAAGGTACTGATCGTCGATGATTCGGCGTTGGTGCGTCAGGTGTTGACCGAGATGCTGAATTCTGCACCAGATATCGAGGTCGTTGGTACCGCGCAAGACCCCTTTGTGGCGCGCGAGCGTATCAAGTCGCTGAACCCGGATGTACTGACCCTGGATGTGGAGATGCCACGTATGGACGGCGTGACCTTCCTGCGTAATCTTATGCGTCTGCGCCCCATGCCGGTGGTGATGGTCTCGACCCTCACGGAGAAGGGCGCCGATATCACCTTTCAGGCGCTGGAGTTGGGTGCGGTGGATTTTGTGTCAAAGCCCAAGACAGATATCGCCCACACCCTGGACGATTACGCCGAAGAGATCATCACCAAGGTGCGCACGGCGGCCGGTGCCCGGGTTCAGGCCCTGACACGGAGTTTGGCCGGCGCCGATGACGGATTGGAACGGCACACGGCGGATGCGGTGCTCGGCAAGGTGTCGGCAAGCAGCCATTTCCGCACCACCGACCGTATTCTTGCCATTGGCGCTTCGACGGGTGGCACCGAGGCGATCAAGGAAGTACTTATGCGTCTGCCGGCGGATACGCCGGGGACGGTGATTACACAACATATTCCAGAGGCCTTCAGCGCCCCCTTTGCCAAACGCATGAACGGTATTTCAGCGATGACGGTTTGTGAGGCCGAAGACGGGCAGCAGATTGTCACCGGTCACGCCTATATCGCACCTGGCAGCCAGCACCTGCTGGTGGAACGGGACGGTGCACGTTATATCTGTCGTCTCAACGATGGCCCGCCGGTCAATCGGCACAAACCGTCCGTGGATGTCCTGTTCCGTTCGGTGGCGCAGAATGTAGGCTCGAATGCCATTTCCGTGCTGCTGACGGGCATGGGCGACGATGGTGCGCGGGGCATGCAGGAAATGAAAGAGGCCGGTGCACCGACCATCGCCCAGGATGAAAAGAGCAGTGTGGTGTGGGGTATGCCGGGCGAGGCGGTAAAGCTGGGCTGCGTGGACAGCGTGCTTTCCCTGGTAAAGATTCCGGGGCATATCCTGCAGCGGTTGAAGGGCTAGCCCGGATATTCCCTGTCGGAATTGCAATGCTTAATGATGGTAATAATGGCAATATTAATAGATAGTAATATTAATAACAGATATGCTATGGGGAACAAGTGGTTACCATCAGCGGAGTCTGGGGCGGTGGCCTGCCTGCTGCGATGAGAAGGAGACAAGTGGTATGGGGATTACAACACAGCTTTCTGAACAAGGCGATCAGTTGAATATTGTTATTGCCGGCCGTTTTGATTTTAGTCTGCACGCGGAGTTTCGTGATGCCTATCGGAATTTGCCCTCTGATACCAAATTTATTATCGACCTGAGCCAAACGATCTTCATGGATAGCTCGGCCATGGGTATGTTGTTACTGTTACGCGAGTTTGCCGGTGAGGAGTCTGCCGATATTCACCTGCTGAACTGCAGCCAGGAAGTGCGTAAGGTGCTGTCCATTTCCAACCTGGACAAGATGTTTTCCTTGGTCTGAACTCATTCGTTGGTCAAAACAAGTGCGACAGGCGTTCATTGGCGATTGAAGGGGGCTTCAGGTGAGACGCTAAAGAGCGTCTGTTACGTTTTTGGCCACTGTTATCTTCAAGTTATCAATCCGGGTTAAACGTCATGATGCGGGTAGCGGCAACGATTTTCTTTTTGCAGATGACGTTTTTCCTGGTGGGTTGCTCCACGTTGCAGGTGCATGCCACTCATGTCACAAAAACTCAGCCTTTATACCCTTATGCGGGAACGAAATCCGCTATTACCAAGTTTTATAAAAGCTTTGATGATTACCAATATTATGGACAGGTATACGTAAAATTCATTGATATTCCCTTATGTCTTGCCGCTGACACAATCTTGTTGCCATATGGTTTATTCGTCCTGAGCAAAGATTAGCCAGTAGCCTGGGTTGAGCCTGCGAAACCCGGGAAGCAAAGAAGACTCACTCAATAATCCCCTCCCTCTCCCTCTCGTTAGCCATTTACCCCCCGCTACTGCGGATACTGACACTGTTCCACAGCCTGAATTACCCGGGTTTCGCAGGCTGCTCAGCCCAGGCTACTGGCTGGCGATCTATGTCCAGACTTTCCGTCCATCGGGCCCTCCAGGTCGCGACAGCGGCTATTCCATACAACTGACGGATTTCCGGCTATGTGGATGCCCACAGCCAGTCAAAAAATTGCCATTTCCTGAGACTGTATTTGTAACTCATTAAAAATATTGAGGTTATGTTGCTATGGTCGAGTGGCATAGCATTTGCAGTAAGGCAGGTGTAGACGTCTATTTAGCACTGAAGCTGCACAGAAATTGAGGAATCCAAGCCATGGCAGATGATGACAAGGACCAGGAAAAGCCCAAGGGCTCGATGGTGACCAAGATCCTTCTCTTCGGCGTGTTGCCGCTGATGACCGCCATTGTGCTGGTCGTGGGCGGTCTGTTCGTCGCCGGTGTGTTACCCGGTGGTGGTGGCGGTCATGCTGCTGTGGAGGAGGGGCATGACGGGGAGCATGATGAGGATGACAGTGATTCAACGGCGGATTTGCCAGCGGTGTACATCCCCATCGATCCCGCTTTTGTGGTCAATTTCGCCAGCCAGGGGCGCGCACGTTTTTTGCAAATCACCGTGGAGGTGATGACGCGCGACCCCAAGGTGCCGGGGCATATCGAACAGCATTTGCCGGTGATCCGTAACAACCTGATGCTGCTGTTCAGCAGCCAGACTTATGACAGTGTGAATACCTTGGAAGGCAAAGAGGCCTTGCGTGAGGAGGCGTTGTCTGTGATTCAGGAAATTCTGCAAGAAGAGACCGGTGATGCCGGTGTGGATGCAGTGTACTTCACCAGCTTTGTGATGCAGTAGCCGGCGGAATTTGACGACATGGCCGTAAACGACCTTCTTTCCCAGGACGAAATCGATGCTCTGCTGCACGGTGTCTCCAGCAGCGATATCGATACCGATGCCGAGGATGACCTTGCCGATGGAGAGGCCCGTGAATATGACTTCACCACCCAGGATCGCATCGTCCGTGGACGCATGCCGACCCTGGAGATGGTCAACGAGCGTTATGCGCGCTTGTTCCGCATCAGTCTGTTCAACATGTTGCGCCGCAGTGCAGAAATCTCCGTTGGTGGTGTGCAGATGCTGAAGTTTTCCGAATATGTGCACAGCCTGTTTGTGCCCACCAGTCTCAATATGGTGCGTATCAAACCGTTGCGGGGAACGGCGCTGTTCGTGCTCGATCCCAAGCTGGTGTTCATGGTGGTGGACAATTATTTCGGGGGTGACGGCAGCTTCCACACCAAGATCGAAGGGCGTGAGTTTACTCCCACCGAGCGGCGTGTGATCCAGATCATTCTCGACCAGGTTTTTATTGACCTGAAAGAGGCCTGGTCGCCAGTGATGGATCTGGATTTTGAGTTTATTAATTCAGAAGTGAATCCCCAGTTCGCCAACATCGTCAGCCCCAGCGAAGTGGTGGTAGTGACGACCTTTCATGTGGAGATCGAAGGTGGTGGCGGAGACTTTCATATCACGATGCCCTATTCAATGTTAGAGCCGATGCGCGAGATTCTTGATGCCGGTGTGCAGAGTGATCGTGATGACGCCGATGGGCGTTGGGGCTTTTCCCTGCACGAAGAAGTCAAAAGTGCAGAAGTGCATCTTTCTTGCATCTTGACCGAGGTGGAAATGAACCTGCGTGATGTGTTGGACATGAAGGCCGGTGATGTGATTCCAGTGGATATTCCGGAGCTGGTGACGGTAAGCGCCGAAGGGGTTCCGGTATTTCGTGGCAAGTATGGAATTTCCAATGGCAATGAGGCTGTCAAGGTTGTCGAGCAGGTCACCCTGCCATCCAACCCTGACGCGCCGCCGGTTTTGGAAAGAAAATCGGACAGTGAACCTCTGCAACTGCCTGAACCCGTCAGTGCAGTGAACCATCAACAGAATGTGTAGCAGAACATAAAATATATAGGTAGGCACATGAACGACACGACGGACACAGAAGACAACGGCGCTGGCGATGACTGGGCTGCTGCCATGGCGGAGCAGACCAGCGTCGAAGGAGAGGCCTCGAGTGAGGCGGCCTCGGCGGAGGCCGATTGGGGAGATGCGTTGGCTGAGCAGGCCAGTGCCGAGGCAGGCTCTGCCGACACGGTCGAGCAGGCACCGATGGAAAACCTGCAAGCGGAAGAAAATGGCGAAACCCTGGCAGATGTCAGCCTTGATGTGATCCTGGATATCCCCGTCAATATCAGCTTGCAGATCGGCTCGGCAAAAATCAGTATCCGCAATTTGCTGAAACTGAATCAAGGCTCAGTGGTGGAGCTGGAACGCCTGGCGGGTGAACCGCTGGACGTGAAGGTTAATGGAACGCTTATTGCGCATGGTGAAGTCGTGGTGGTGAATGAGAAATACGGTATTCGCCTCACCGATGTCATCAGTGCCCAGGAACGTATCAAGAAATTGAAATGATGAAAATGCCACTGATACAGATGATTACCACCATCATCGGTTTGATCGCCGGGACGGTACTGGCTGCTGAAGAGAAGGCCCCGGTCAGCACCGTGTTGACGGATAATAATGTCACCTCTCATTTGTTACAGACCACCCTCGGTCTGCTGGCGGTGCTGGCGGTGATCGTCGCCATTGCCTGGGCTGTGAAACGATTCGGCAATCTGCGTGGCGGTGTTCAAGGGCAGATGAAAATCGTTGGCGGCATCTCGCTGGGCACACGTGAACGTGTGGTGTTGTTGCAGGTTGGTGAGCAACAGTTGGTGTTAGGTGTGGCGCCGGGTCAGATTCGTACCCTGCATGTGTTGGAGCAACCACTGAGTACCGGTGATAGTGGCACGCCAGTGGCGGATAAAGCGGACGCGTCCAGCTTCGCCATGCGCATGCAGTCTGCGTTGAAAAACCGGGGGATGGGCTGATGCGTAGCGGTTTCCCATTCGCCATTGCCCTGCTGGCCTTGCTGTTTTCCGGCCTGACACAGGCGGCCGATCCCGGTTTGCAGGTGTTATCAGTGACCACTGAAAAAGACGGTGGCCAGACCTACAGCGTGGGCCTGCAAATACTGGCGCTGATGACCGCCTTCAGCCTGCTGCCTGCGGCACTGATCATGCTGACTTCCTTTACCCGTATCATTATCGTGCTGGCCATTGTGCGTCAGGCGGTGGGCATGCCGCAAGCGCCGTCCGGACAGATTCTCATTGGCCTGGCGTTGTTCCTGACTTTCTTTGTCATGTCGCCGGTGTTCACCCAGGTCTACGACGATGCGGTAGTGCCCTATCTGGATGAAAAGATCGAGGCCAAGGCGGCCTTCGAACGCGCCAGCCTGCCGTTTCGTGAATTCATGATGGCGCAGACGCGTGAAAAAGATCTGTCCATGTTTGCCGATATCGCCGGCAGCGAGCCTATTGATGACCCTGCTGATGTGCCCTTTTCCCTGCTGATGCCGTCGTTCATAACCAGCGAACTGAAGACCGCCTATCAGATCGGTTTTTTGATTTTCATCCCCTTCTTGATCATTGATCTGGTGGTGGCGTCGGTACTGATGGCCATGGGCATGATGATGTTGTCACCGATGATCATTTCACTGCCCTTCAAGATCATGCTGTTCGTGCTGGTGGACGGTTGGGCCATGATCATGGGCACGTTGGCATCGAGTTTCTACGTCTAACCTCAGTTACCCCTTCCCGGGTGGCCGTGTGCTAAAGGAAAATAATCATGACCCCGGAAATGGTATTGACCATCGCGCAAAAGGCCCTTGAGGTTACCCTGTTGCTGACCGGGATTATTCTTCTGCCGGCACTGGCCGTGGGCCTGCTGGTGAGTATGTTCCAGGCCGCCACCCAGCTCAATGAGCAGACCCTGAGTTTTATTCCCAAACTGGGTATCACCTTTCTGACCCTGATGATGGCGGGGCCCTGGCTGTTGACCCTACTGATGGATTTCACCCAGCGCCTACTCAGTGACATTCCGATGATCATCGGCTGAGCGAGGCATCCACATGATGACCTTTGCCAGTACAGACATCATGTCATGGGTCGGGGCCTTTCTCTGGCCGCTGTTTCGTGTTGCGGCCTTGGTGACGGCGGCGCCGGTGTTTGGCGCACGCACGGTTCCGATGCGCATCAAACTGGTCTTCGCCCTGATGATCACCTTTGTCATTATGCCGGTTCTGCCCGCACCGCCGGCGGTTGACCCGCTCAGTGGTGAGGCGGTTCTGATCACCCTTAACCAGATTCTCATCGGTGTCGCCATGGGGCTGGCTCTGCGATTGATTTTTGCCATGTTTGTACTGGGTGGGCAGATCATCGCCTATCAAATGGGCCTGGGTTTCGCCACCATGGTTGATCCCACTTCCGGCACCACGGTGCCGGTTATCAGTCAGTTTTACGTCATTATGCTGACCCTGATTTTCTTTGCCCTGGATGGGCATCTGGTGTTCATCGATGTGGTGGCGGAAAGCTTCAGAACCCTGCCCATCGGCATGCAGGGCCTCAGCCGCGATGGCATGTGGCAGCTCGCGGTGTGGGGCGGAAATATGTATGCCGGTGCGGTGCAGATCGCTCTGCCGGCCATCGCCTCGCTGTTGTTGATCAATCTGACTTTCGGCATCGTTACCCGCTCGGCACCGCAGTTCAACATCTTTTCATTAGGTTTCCCCATCGCCATTCTGGCGGGTTTTTTCATCATGATGCTTACCATGGATGTGATCTCCGCGCAGGTGAGTCATCAGCTGACGATTATCTTCGAATTCATGCGCTGGCTGGCGGGAGGTTGACGTGGCACAAAACGACAACGGCCAGGAACGCTCGGAAGAGGCGACGGGCAAACGCAAACAAGAGTCCCGTGACAAGGGACAGATCGCCCGCTCGAAGGAACTCACCACGGTCATCATGATGCTGGTGGGTTGTGCCGGATTTTTGCTCCTGGGCAAGGACATGGTCACGGGTCTGGAGGTCATCCTACGCAACAATCTCAGCTTGCAGCGTGAGGCCGTGTTCGATACTGCGGCGATGCTGCGTATGTTTGCCGATTCAGCCTTCGCCGGGTTGGCCTTGGTGACTCCACTGATGTGTCTGCTGATCGTTGTTGCCATTCTTGCTCCCATGGCGCTGGGTGGCTGGTCATTCAGTATCAAGCCGCTGCAACCGGATCTGAAGAAGATCGACCCCATCAAGGGTATGGGGCGGATTTTCTCCGCCAAGAGCCTGGCGGAGTTGGTGAAATCTGTTATCAAACTGGGCTTGGTTGGCGCGGTGGGCTATTGGTTGTTGGTCAGCAAAATGGATATTTTTCTATCCCTGGGTTACGAGGATGTGAATAAAGGCATCGCCCACCTCGGCGACGAACTGATTTTCATGGTGCTCTGGCTCAGCAGCGCATTGATTCTGGTGGCGATACTGGATGTGCCTTTCCAGATTTGGGATCACGCGCGTCAGCAGCGCATGACCAAGCAGGAAGTGAAAGATGAATTCAAGGATACGGAAGGGAGTCCGGAGCTGAAGAGCAAGATCCGTCAGACCCAGCAGGAAATCGCCCAGCGTCGCATGATGGAAGAGGTGCCCAAGGCCGACGTGGTGATCACCAATCCGACTCATTATTCGGTGGCGCTGAAATATGACCAGGAAAAGAGCGCGGCGCCCATCGTGGTCGCTCTGGGTGTCGATGAAGTGGCCGGTCATATCCGTCGTATTGCCGTCGCCAATGATGTCCTTATTGTCTCTGCGCCGCCATTGGCGCGCGCCATATATCACCACACCGAATTAAATGAAGAGATTCCTGCCGGGCTGTTTTTGGCCGTGGCGCAGGTGCTGGCCTATGTTTTCCAGTTGCGTCACTACAACCTCAATGGTGGTGTTGCGCCGGAATTCGATGCCGATATGCCGATCCCCGATGACCTGAAACGAGATGAAGAGTGATGGATACCCGCCAATTAATTGAACGCGCCAAGCGCCTGGCCAGTAGCGGGCTCGGTGCCCCTCTTCTGGTGATGGTGATGCTGGCCATGATGGTGGTGCCATTGCCACCCTTCATGCTGGACATCCTGTTTACCTTCAATATCTCTCTGGCGCTGGTGATCCTGCTGGCGGCGGTGTACGTCAAGCGGCCACTGGATTTCGCCGTGTTCCCCACCATTCTGCTGTTGGCCACCCTGCTGCGCTTGTCACTGAATATCGCCTCGACGCGTGTGGTGCTGCTGGAAGGCCATACCGGCACCGATGCTGCCGGGCAGGTGATCAAGGCCTTTGGTGAATTCGTCGTCGGCGGTAACACAGCAGTGGGTATCGTTATCTTCATGATCCTGGTGATCATTAACTTCGTCGTGGTTACCAAGGGCGCCACCCGTGTGGCCGAGGTGAGTGCGCGTTTCACCCTGGATTCCATGCCCGGCAAGCAGATGGCCATCGACGCCGATCTCAACGCCGGCATCATTACTCAGGAGGAGGCCCGTGAGCGTCGCACCGAGGTCACCCAGGAAGCCGATTTTTATGGCTCTATGGACGGCGCCGGCAAGTTCGTGCGTGGTGATGCGGTGGCCGGCATCCTGATCCTGGTGATCACCATCATCGGTGGTTTAACGGTGGGCATGCTGCAGCACGGCATGAGTATGGGCGACGCCACCCACAACTATACCCTGTTGACCATCGGCGACGGCCTGGTGGCACAAATTCCCTCATTACTGCTGTCCACGGCCGCCGGCCTGATGGTGACGCGTAATTCCGTCTCGCAGGACATGGGCGGACAGGTGCTCGAGCAATTGTTCGATAACCCCAAGGCACTGGCCGTGGCAGCCACTATCATCGGCACCATGGGCCTGATCCCCGGCATGCCCAATCTGGTCTTTTTGAGTCTGGCGGCCATGGCGGGTGGCTCCGCCTGGTGGATTGCGAAACGACGGCAGAAAAGCGCCGATAAGCCCGTGGCGGCGCCCGCGCAGGAGACCACGCCGGAAAACAAGGAACTGAGCTGGGACGACGTGGAACCGGTGGATATCATCGGCCTGGAAGTAGGCTATCGGTTGATTCCCATGGTTGATCGCAGTCAGGGCGGACAGTTGATGGGCCGCATCAAAGGCGTGCGCAAGAAGTTGTCGCAGGAGCTGGGCTTTCTGATTCCTTCGGTGCACATCCGCGACAACCTCGATCTGTCGCCCAACACCTACCGCTTGGCCCTGATGGGCGTGCCCGTCGGCGAGGCCGAGATCCACCCGGATCGCGATATGGCCATCAATCCCGGGCAGGTGTTCGGTACCCTTCCCGGCGGCATTGCCACCACCGATCCGGCCTTTGGTCTGGAGGCGGTGTGGATCGATCCCTCACAGCGTAACCAGGCGCAAAGCCTGGGCTACACGGTGGTGGATGCCAGCACTGTGATCGCCACCCATCTTAGTCACATTCTGCAGAGCCATGCTGCCGAGCTGCTGGGTCACGAAGAGGTGCAACAGCTGCTCGACAAGCTGGCCAAGTCGGCGCCCAAGCTGGTGGAGGATCTGGTGCCCAAGCTGCTGCCTTTGGGGGTGGTGCTGAAGGTCTTGCAGAACCTGTTGCAGGAACGGATTCCCATCCGCGACGTGCGCACGATCGCCGAAACCTTGGCGGAACATGCGTCAAACAGTCAAGACCCCGGCGTTCTCACCGCTGCCGTGCGGGTCGCCCTGAGTCGCTCAATTGTCCAGAAAATCAGTGGCATGGGGGCGGATCTGTCGGTAATGACCTTGGATCCAAGGTTGGAACAGTTATTGCAACAGACCCTGGCAGGTGGCGCCGATCAAGCCGGCGGGCTCGAACCGGGACTGGCAGAGAACCTGCAACGTTCCCTGGCCGAGCAGGCTCAGCGCCAGGAAGCCGCCGGACATCCTGCGGTACTGCTGGTGTCAGCTGGCCTGCGGGGATTGCTGGCACGCTTCGTCAGACACAGCATTCCCAATATGCATGTGCTGGCGTTCAACGAGATACCGGATAACAAGCAGGTCAAGATCACCGCCACGGTGGGGACTTGACCGAGCCGCCGCCAAGATGTTCCGAGCGGACTGAGTTACCGAGGTAGCGAGAACTGATGAAGATCAAACGTTTTTTTGCCAAAGACATGCGGACGGGGATTCGCCAGGTGCGCGAGGCCCTCGGCGCCGACGCGGTGATTCTCTCCAACCAGAAGGTGGTGGGTGGCATCGAGATCGTTGCCGCCATCGATTATGACGAGGCCCTGCTCGCTACCGAGGAGTCGGCGACCCGTAACAGCCTGTTGGACACCGGCTCGACACAGGATGCATTGGCCAGTGGGCCTGTCGCGGGTCTGTTGAGCGAGGATACCATCAGCCTCAGTCACCCGGCTGGCGGGCGCCAGGCCTATGCAGTGCCTGCCGAGTCGCCGCGTGACAGCGAGATCCCATGCCCGGAAATACCCGCCGAGCCGCCGCCTCGCAAGGCCGCGACACCGAGTGCGCGCCCGGAGCCAGTGGTGGAATGGTCGCAGGATCCGATCCTGCAACAGATGAAGAACGAACTCAAGGATCTGCGCGGCCTGCTCGAACAGCAGCTCTCCAGCCTTGCCTGGAGCGATCTGTCGCATCGCAATCCCTTACAGGCCAAGCTGATCCGTTGCCTGCTGGAGCTGGGCCTGAGCCCAGCCCTGTGTCAGCAGGTGGCTGATGAAGTGGGCGGTGGTCACGACGACTTCGACAACGTCTGGCGTCATGCCCTGGCTTGGCTGGCCAGCCGTGTGCCGCTGGATACTGCCGACAGCCTCGATGGGGGTGGTGTGGTGGCCCTGGTGGGTGCCACTGGTGTCGGCAAGACCACCACTATCGCCAAGCTGGCGGCGCGCTACGCCCTGCGCCACGGCCGCGACAAGGTGGCGCTGATCACCACCGACGGCTATCGCATCGCTGCTCACGAACAGTTACGTACTTATGGCCGCATTCTGAATATTCCGGTGCGCATCGCCAATACCCGCGAAGAATTGACGGAGGCGCTGAAGCTGCTCGTCGACAAGGAACTGATCCTTATCGATACCGCCGGCATGAGCCAGCGTGATGTGCGCCTGTCCGAACAGTTTTCGATGATTACCGGCAGTGCGCCGATTATCCGCACCTATCTGGTGTTGTCCACCAATACCCATCGTGCCGGTTTGCGCGAGATAGTAAAGGCCTTCAAGGCGGTGCGCCTCGATGGTTGCATCCTCACCAAGATGGATGAGACCACCAGCCTTGGCGGCACGCTTTCCACCGTGATGGAGAACAAGCTGCCGGTGGCCTATATGAGCGATGGCCAGCGGGTACCGGAAGATATTCATATTGCCCGTGCCCACACCCTGGTCAACCGTGCAGTACTGGTGGCGCAACAGACCAGTCAGGCCCTGGAACAGGAATCACTTAATCTGGCCTTTAGTGGGATGGTGGCAAATGCTCATGGCTGAAGCACTCGATCAGGCGGCCGGTCTGCGCCGCATTGCCACCCCTCGGCCGGTACGCGTTATTACCGTCGCCAGCGGCAAGGGTGGGGTGGGTAAGACCAACGTGACGGTCAATCTGGGGCTGAGCCTCACTGCACAGGGCAAGGAAGTGCTGTTGCTGGATGCCGACCTGGGCCTGGCCAATGTAGACGTGATGCTGGGCTTGCACACCCATTATGATTTGTCCCATGTGTTGAAGGGTGAGCGCACTCTGGAAGAGGTCATTTGCACCGGGCCACAGGGCATGCGCATTGTGCCGTCCTCCTCGGGCCTGCAGAACATGGCCGGGCTGAGCAGTGCGGAACATGCCGGCATCATCAGCGCCTTCAGTGAGCTGAGCGTGACTCCGGATGTACTGCTCATCGATACCGCTGCCGGTATCTCCGATAACGTGGTGACCTTCTCGCGGGCGGCACAGGAGGTGATCGTGGTGGTCTGCGACGAACCGGCCTCCATCACCGATGCCTACGCACTGATCAAACTGCTCAACCGTGAATACGGCATCTACCGCATCCGCGTGCTTACCAACCGGGTGCAGAGCGTGCAGGACGGGCGGGCACTCTATAACAAAATTCTCAAAGTCACGGATCGTTATCTGGACGTGGCGTTAGACTTCATGGGTGTGGTTCCCGAGGACGAGTATCTGCGCAAGGCAGTGCAGAAACAGCGCGCGGTGGTGGATGCCTATCCCAGAAGCAAGTCGGCACTGGCATTTAAGAAGTTGGCCAGTAAAGCCGATAGTTGGCCCGTACCGGCATCGGCTGGCGGGCAGCTCGAGTTTTTCGTTGAACGGCTGATCATGGCCAGTCAACAAAACACAGGCCAGTAATTTAAGCCAGTAACTTAAAGCCGGTAACTATTAAGGAGCGTCGTCATGAGCGGAGCGGCAATGTACGCGGAGGCACAGGCCTTCGACCAGAACATCAATGATGAGATTGCGCAACATGCACCCCTGGTAAAGCGTATTGCCTACCACCTGATGTCGCGATTGCCGCCCAGCGTGCAGCAGGATGATCTGATACAGGCCGGTATGATCGGTCTGCTGGAATCGTTACGCAACTATGATGCCTCACAGGGCGCCAGCTTCCAGACCTACGCCCGTATTCGTATTCGTGGCGCCATGCTGGACGAGATCCGTAAGAACGACTGGGCGCCACGTTCCGTGCATCGCAAGGCCCGCAGGGTGGCCGAGGTGGTGAAGGACATTGAAAATCGCACCGGCCGCGATGCGCGTGATCAGGAGATCGCCGAGGGCCTGGGTGTCAGCCTGCCGGAATATCACCGGTTATTGCAGGATGCCAGTGGCCATCGCGTGTTTAGCTATGACGAACTGAATGTGGAATCACAGGGTGTCCCTGAGGGCTTGACCCAGCGCATGCAGGGGCCGCTGGAAGGGCTGCAGTCGGCAGACTTCAAACGTAGCCTGGCCGATGCCATTGCCGGCCTGCCGGAACGTGAACGCCTGGTGATGACCCTGTACTACGACGAAGAGCTGAACCTGCGCGAGATTGGTTCTATCCTCGGTGTCAGTGAATCGCGCATCTGCCAGATTCACAGCCAGGCCGTGATCCGTTTGCAATCACGCATGAATCACTGGACACGGAATGATGACTGAGTGCCACGGCAATACCGGCAACGGTCGACAGCCATACAACTAACAGCATTTAGCAAGAGCGGAGACCCCCCTTGGACAAGAACATGAAAATCCTCATTGTGGACGATTTTTCCACGATGCGGCGGATCATCAAAAATTTGCTTCGTGATCTGGGTTTTTCCAATACCCAGGAGGCCGATGATGGCCTCACGGCATTACCCATATTGAAGGCCGGTGGTTTCGATTTTCTCGTCACCGACTGGAACATGCCCGGCATGCAGGGCATCGATCTGCTGAAGGCCGTCAGGGCCGATGCCGAGCTGGCCAGCTTGCCAGTGTTGATGGTGACGGCGGAGCAGAAACGCGAACAGATCATCGAGGCGGCCCAGGCGGGTGTCAATGGTTATATCGTCAAACCCTTTACGGCGCAGACATTGAAAGAAAAGATCGACAAGATTTTCGAGCGCGTTGATGGGGGGGGCTAAGGTATGTCTACAGAAACAGTTGCAGTCAATGCCGGTGTCAGTGAAGACACCCTTGCCCATGCCGAAGCGCTGGTGCGCGAGATGCAGGCCGGTAATGAGGCGCAGGTCACGAATCTGCTGAACCTCATCAATACGGCACGCGAAGAGGGCATCTACCACGAAGTCGGCAAGATGACCCGTCAACTGCACGACTCGCTGAATTCCTTTACCCAGGAAACCCGTCTCGATGAGCTGACCGAAGACGAGATTCCCGATGCGCGTGCCCGTCTGCGGCACGTGATCACCCTGACACAGAAATCCGCCGACCGCTCCCTGAGTGCGGTGGAAAAAACCCTGCCTAAGTGCGACCAGCTATCTGAGCGTATCACCAAGCTGGGGAGCAGTTGGCAGGACTTCAAGCGCCGCGAGATGAGTGTCGATCAGTTTCGTGCATTGAGCGTGGAGCTGGAAGCCTTTTTTACCGATGCGGAACAAGACACTGTCGATATTCGCGACGGCCTGAACGAGATCATGATGGCGCAGGATTTTCAGGATCTCACCGGTCAGATCATCAGCCGTGTCATTGAACTGGTGGAAGAGGTGGAAGGCAACCTGGTGGAGCTGGTGCGCATCACGGGAACAAAATTTTCAGGCACGGAAGAAAAGGATTCGAGCAAAGACAAAAAACCCGATATCGAAGCTGCGGGCCCAGCAATCCCGGGTGTGGGCAAGAGTGATCTGGTGTCCGGCCAGGACGAAGTGGATGATTTGCTATCGAGCCTGGGCTTCTGAGGAACGATCATGGCATTTGATGACGACGAAGAACTCTTACAGGACTTTCTGGTTGAGGCCGGAGAGATCCTCGAATTACTCAACGAGCAGCTGGTCGATCTTGAGCTGCGTCCCGATGACAAGGAATTGCTGAATGCCGTGTTCCGTGGTTTTCACACCATCAAGGGCGGCGCCAGTTTTCTCAGTCTCGATGCGATGGTGGGTCTTTGCCACCGTGCCGAAGATGTCTTCAACGCCCTGCGTAACGATGAGTTGAGTGTCAATT
>UOFU01000303.1_pt1 | contig 18122 bp, 14 predicted proteins | sample 1988841 | NCBI WGS metagenome assembly UOFU01 (sample SAMEA4712195, study PRJEB27164) | hydrothermal vent metagenome | biome: marine basaltic hydrothermal vent biome; feature: marine hydrothermal vent; material: mineral | place: Pacific Ocean | collected 2011-06-14/2011-07-23 | depth 1719 m
GCGCCGTACAGCCACATGGCCAGGGTGTGCAGTTGTTTGAGATCATGCTCTTTCAGGGGTGTGTCATGATCAGCATTCGGCATGGTTAATGTTTTTATTGGCCCCTTGTACGCATCAATGATTTGATGCTGTATGTGGGGTGGCACAATCCTGTCCTGTTGCGCCGACACAATAACAGCAGGCGCCGTTGCCCTCCGGGCGTTCGCAATACTGTCCAGTTCAGATGGTATCTGCGCGGCAATCAGACGCGTCGCCCATTTGAAAGACCACCAGGCTGATTGCGCCAGGATGACTTCGCGCAAGGCCGGTGGATTCTGTACCAGCAGACCAGCAACCGGGTGACGTGCGGCAAGGTAGAGTGCACTCACGCTGCCGAGGCTGCCTCCGGCAACGATCAGCGGAATATCTCCTGCAACCTGGCGTAGTTCCTGCAGTGCGTGCTCTGCCATGGCCGATAGTTTCTTCAGGCTTGCCGTCCCGCTGCTTTTACCGTACCCCGGTGGATTCACCGCCCAGATTTCGACCCGCAACGATCCCCAGCAGCCCTCAAGAAAATCGGTACTGTGCTCGGCGCGGCTGGCAGTCCCGGGAAACTCCAGCAGGTAAAGATCCGGTTTTTCCTGCCCATCTGAATTGATGCGATGTACCCATATTTCCAGCTCGGTCTCATCGCGTGGAAACAGCGAAGGCGTTCTCTCCGGCACATGGATATCATGCCGGGTGGGTTGAAGAATGAGTCTGTCGGCTAACCAGCCTGAGAATGACACTTGCGAGCCCTTTGCAAAACTATATTGCCAAACTATTAATCAATGGCTAACAGAAAAGGCTTTTTGCAAGAGGCCCTTGCGTTAACGGCTTTAACAGGTTAGACAAAGAACGCCTTCCCATAGGGCGATGCATCGCGGCTATAGTGAATCCGCTGGCGTTTACCATTGAGTAGCTGCAGAAGCCCTGCGGCCTCGAGCTCGGCGGGTATGTCCAACGGAACCGATTCGCGGTGTCGTAAAATGTAGCGCATCGCGAGCGGCGCCCGTAAAAACAGCCCGCTTAAACCGGTATGGGCAATTTCTTTCATCCAGACTTCTGTACGGCCGAGCAAGGGTTCGGGTAGCTTGTTCAGCACGACGCCCTCGCCATGCCCGTTGGCAATCAGCCGTTTTACCGCCAGTAACACCGTGTAGCGCGCCAAGGTTGCACAGGAGCGAACCAGCGGTTGATAGGTGTCCAGTTCCGGGGGGAGATGTATCGGCACCAGGGCCTGTGGGTCTGATATACGGATACGCTCAATCAGAGCCCTCCACTGGTTGTGGATATTCTGTTCGACACCACGACTCGGCGGTGTATGCTTTAGCCAGGCCTTTTCTCCGCCAGCCAGCATGCGCGCCAGGGTATCGCGCGCCATGCCATCACCCAGTGTCACCGTTACTTTGAAGAGTTCAGCCAGTCCTTTTCCGCCACCCGGTAAGCGCAACTCATAACTGAACCAATCACGTCCCTGTAATGTGTCTTCCAGAAACATCTGCGAGCCGGCGTAGGCGCGTAGACTTAACCAGTAGTCCTGCGCATCATCGTCCATCCCCTTGCGAAGATCCCAGCCGACATCCGGGCGCTGCCACGATATCCAGCCAAACACGAGGTCGGAAATTTGCGAATTTGCACCGATTGCGGTATTCGTAAGGTCAAGCAACCTGGGTTCCTTGCCGGCTTTAAAAATGAAACGTAGCTGCACATGCTGCAAGGGCCCGTACCGCCCACCTTCACCGAACGGTACCAGGGTGAATTCAGCGCGTTCCAGACCGTCTAGGGATACCCGCACACTGTGGAGTACCGTCGATTTATCAAATGGGTTTCCCCCGTAGTTGACGTGCCGTAGAACGATACTGGCCGGATCACCTTCCAGATCGCTGGATGCCCAGTCAACCAATGCCGGGATTGCGGCTGCCATATAGCCTCCTGGCATGACATCATGATCACTGCGCAGCCGCATTACCTGTGCATCGTCCTCCACCCATGAGAGGATCTGCTTCGGGGTCAGGATTCTGTACGGACTTTCGGTGTTATTTGTTTTCATGTCTTGATCCGGATGAGAGTGGATCTATCATACCTTTTTACTGCTCTCTCAAGAGAGCTGACACCTCATTTACTCACTATCGTAAGGCCACATACAATGTTTGCAAGGGGTGGTAGCGACAAGATCTATCTGCTGCTGATCAGTATTCATGGCTTGATCCGCGCCCATAACCTGGAGCTTGGTCGAGACGCCGATACGGGCGGACAGACCAAATATGTCATTGATCTCGTCCGGGCCCTGGGCGAGCGTGATGATATCGAGCGAGTGGACCTTGTCACCCGTCGTGTGATTGATTCAGCGGTCAGCGACGACTATGCCAGGCCCATTGAGACCCTGTCCGACAAGGTTCGCATCGTGCGCATCAATGCCGGACCCGAGGAATACCTTCCCAAGGAGCAGCTGTGGGATCATCTCGACAGCTTCACGGACAACCTGACCAACTGGCTCAACGAGCAGCCCCGCATGCCTGACCTGGTACACAGTCACTATGCCGATGCGGGTTATGTGGGTATGCATCTCGCCAGTTTGTTGGGCATTCCGCTCATCCATACCGGCCACTCGCTGGGCCGGGACAAACGCAAGCGTTTACTGGCCCGTGGCCTGTCACGCGAAAAAATTGAGCGAACCTACAATATTGAGCGGCGCATCGATGCCGAGGAAGAGATCCTGGCCAATGCTGACCTGGTGATTACCAGTACCCACAACGAGATCGAGGAACAGTATGAACTCTACAATTATTATGACCCAAGGCGCATGGCGGTCATCCCGCCGGGCACAGACCTGAAGCAGTTTTATCCGCCGCGGGAAGGCGGCAAGTTCGGCTTCGCCAGCCACTTGGCGCGTTTTCTCAACGAACCCGGCAAGCCGCTTATCCTCCTCCTGTCACGGCCGGATGAGCGCAAGAACATCCTGACCCTGATCGAGGCCTATGGTGAATCACCCGCCTTGCAGAAGGCGGCCAATCTATTGATTATCGTCGGCAGCCGCGACGATATCCGCGATATGGATGCCGGTGCTCAGTCGGTGTTAATCAACATCCTCCTGCTGGTCGACAGCTATGATCTCTATGGCAGGGTGGCCATTCCAAAGCATCACCGTGCTGATGAGGTGCCGGAGATTTACCGCCTGGCCGCTGCCTCCGGTGGTGTTTTTGTCAACCCGGCGCTCACTGAACCCTTTGGTTTAACCATTTTGGAGGCCGCCGCCAGTGGCCTGCCGGTCGTGGTGACCGAGAATGGTGGCCCGGTGGATATCATCGCCAATTGTCACAATGGTGAATTGGTCGATCCGCTGGACAAGGCTGCCATAACCACCGCCCTGCTCAAGCTGCTGTGTGATCGAACCGCCTGGTTACAGGCAGCCCGTAACGGCATCAAGGGCGTGCGGCGTCACTACGCCTGGCCAGCCCATGTCGAGTGCTATCTGTCCAGGATCCGGAAGCTGCCTGATAACTATAAGCCCATGCCCATTGAGCAACCTGAACTGCGGGCGAAGCGCTACCAGGATCGCGCTATCTTTACCGACCTGGATCAGAGCCTGGTCGGTAGCCCGGCCGCCATTCAGCACTTCGTCGAGGCGATGCGGGCACATCGCAAATGTGCCGCCTTTGGCATCGTCACCGGGCGCCGAATCGATAGCGCGCTGGCGCTGATGAAAAAATACCGTATCCCAACGCCAGATGTGTTGATCAGCAGCTTGGGCACCCGTATCCATTACGGTCAAGGGCTTACCGAGGACGACTGGTGGGCCGACCACATAGACCATGACTGGAACCTACAGCGGGTGCGAAAAGTACTGGCCGATCTACCCGGCCTGAAACCTCAGCCAAAAAATGAGCAAAGCCGGTTCAAAGTCTCCAACTACATCGACCCCCGAACTGCGCCACCGCTGGACGAAATCATCACCCTGCTCCGAAAGAAGGAGTTAACAACCAATGTGCTCTATTCCTTCGGCCAGTTTCTCGACATCGTGCCGTCACGGGCCTCCAAGGGTCAGGCGTTGCGTTATGTCTCACAGCGACTGGATATTCCTCTCGAGCATATTCTGGTTGCGGGCGGTTCCGGTGCAGATGAGGACATGATGCGCGGCAACACCCTGGCTGTGGTGGTGGGTAACCGCCACCACGAAGAACTGTCACAACTGATAGATCAGGAGAAAATCTACTTCGCCCGCCAGCCATACGCTCTGGGCATTCTGGAGGCCATCGATCACTATGGTTTCTTTGATAGCCGTGGGAATCGGGAAGCTGGATTAGCCGCGCCCTCAAAGAAAGGATCCACAGCGATACCTGTTTGATCTGAGGTTGCAGGAGCATAGGCACAGACAGAAAAATTTCAGGTTCCGCTATTTCCTGCCGTTGCATAATCAACGTCTTGCCAATATCCTGAATCCGGGGGTTCAGGGCGGATACAGAGTGCAACATATTGATTTTACAATGAAATCAAGAGATTGTGTTATGTGCTGTCATGAACCCTCGGATTCAGGAATATGTCAGATCCAGCCGTCTACCGCCGTTATATTGGTCATTGGAACACGAACGCTACAGACAGTTATGTACGAACAGGTATCTCACTCACTGCTGAACAGGATTCTCGATGAGCTAAAGCCCGAGATCCGCAAACGCGACCTGCGCCACTTTTATACCCGGCTGGGCGCGAATTTTTATGCTATCCACTCGTTGTTTCATCAGCTGTATGGTGAGCGCGATGACTTTGAACGGCAAATGGGACGGCTGGTGGAGGTTATGGCGACCCAGTTCATCAAGCGTAAAAGTGCCCTGAAGAAACTGGATACATTGCGTGAAAGGGATCACAACTGGTTTCTCTGCCAGGAATGGGTGGGTATGGCAATGTATACCAAAGGCTTTGCGGGCGACCTGCAAGGATTGCAAAAGCGGTTGAGTTACCTGCAGGAACTGGGCATTAACATGATCCATGTGATGCCCATCCTGGTGTGCCCCCGGGATGCCAGTGATGGGGGCTATGCGGTTAGCAATTTTCGCGATGTGGATAAGCGTGTCGGTACGCTGCAGGATCTGCAGTCACTGTCAAGCAGCATGCGTCAGCGCAATATCCTGCTGACGCTCGATGTGGTGCTGAACCATACCTCCGATGAGCACGAGTGGGCCAGACGCGCCCGCGCCGGCGAGCAGAAATTCAGGGATTACTACTACATCTTCGATGATCGCGAGATCCCGGACATGTTTGAGAAGACCATGCCGGAGATCTTTCCCGAGATCTCGCCCGGCAACTTTACCTACGACGAAGTCATGAATAAATGGGTGATGACGACCTTCAACAATTACCAGTGGGATTTGGACTATAGCAATCCTGCCGTGTTCATCGAGATGCTGGATATCATCCTGTTCTGGGCCAATCAGGGGGCGGACATCGTGCGCCTGGACGCGGTGGCCTTTCTATGGAAGAAAATAGGCACCGACTGCCAAAATGAACCTGAAGCACACCTCATCCTGCAGATGCTGAAGGACTGCTGCCAGGTGACTGCGCCCGGGGTACTGTTCATTGCTGAGGCCATTGTCGCGCCGCTGGAGATTATCAAGTATTTTGGCGAGGATGCGGTCATCGCCAAGGAATGTGAGATTGCCTACAACGCCACCTTCATGGCGCTGCTGTGGGATGCGGTGGCAACCAAGAATGCCAAGCTGCTCAATCAGGGCATCCGTAGCCTGCCGGATAAGCTGGATCGCGCCACCTGGCTCAACTATGTGCGCTGTCACGATGATATCGGTCTGGGTTTCGATGATGCGGACATCAGACAGGCCGGCTACGAGCCCACTGCCCACCGACATTTCCTGGTCGACTATTTCACCGGTGCTTATGACGATTCACCGGCCCGTGGTCACCCCTTTGGCCACAATGCGAAGACCGGCGATGCCCGCATCTCCGGAACCCTGGCCTCATTGGTGGGGCTCGAGTCGGCGCTGGAAAGTCATGATCCGACAGCCATCCAGCACAGTGTCGATCTCATATTGCTGCTGCATGGCATGATCATGTCATTCGGCGGCATCCCGTTGCTCTACTATGGCGATGAAATCGGTACCCTCAATGACTACGACTATCTAAAAGACAGTAGCAAGGCCCAGGATAGTCGTTGGATGCATCGCCCTGTCATTAACTGGAAAAAGGTCGAGTTGCGGCATCGCCACGGCGCGGTGCAACAACTGATCTTCGAAGGCCTGCAACAGATGATTACGGTGCGGAAAACCATACCCGCCTTCGCCGACTACAATAATCGTGAACTGCTGACTGTCGATAATCCGCATCTGTTCGTGTTTATACGCAGCAACTCGTTTCAGCTGAACGACAGTGTGCTGGTGGTGGGCAACTTCGATAGTCAGCCTCAGTCACTCACCCTGGGTGATCTGGGCGACCGTGGCCACTTTGAGTTTGAGCAACTGCAGGATCTCTATTCTGGCGCATCACCGTATATGTTCAAAGATCAGTTGGTGATACCTCCACATCAATTTTACTGGCTACGACCAATGAGCGTGTAGAGAGGCCGATCTGCGGGTGACAGCAGGATCAGCTCCTAGGAGTCTGTCGGGTTGGGAATTATCTACTGCGCTGATGGGAGAACGGCCAAAATATCCCCGATTTTTCGATAAAAATCTCGGCCGCAAGCGACCGAGTTTTAAGAACCCAAAAGCTCCATCGCTTTGCGATAAAGCTTTGAAAAGATTTAGAGACTCTGTGCATTTATGCACATCACAGAGATATCCCAAAAGCTGGATAGTATCGACTGGGGCACGCCCCAGTCACACTATCCAGCTCGGGGGCAAGCCCCCGAGATTTACGCTACGCGGTTAATAAGCCGGTTATTCCGCACTAGCTCTGCCGATTGAAGTGAGGCAACAACGGCGTCACGGGCCTCATCAAGATCGGGGCTGATTGTGCGCAGGATTCCCCAGTGGGTCCCGTCGAAAGCCTTTGCAACAGCCACGAAAACCCTGCCTTGTGACGTTGCATACGGCGTATGCCAGAGTTGTACGGCGATAACCCGTTTACCCTGTGCGGTGTCCGTCACTTTCTCGAAGATCAGGCCGAGATCATCGGCCTGGCCTATCGCAACATGCGCAATAATCTGTTGGTGGGGGCACTGCTGGCGATTATCGCTGTGGTTTGGGTACTGGGCCGCAACCGCGCCAGCCTGGTGATCGCCGCCAGTTTCCCGCTGGTGGTGCTGGCCACCTTTGCCGCTATGGGTGTTTTCGATCTGGGCATGAATCTGATGACCCTCGCTGTGCTGACGGTGGCGATCGGCCTGATCGATGACGACGCTGTAGTGGTGATGGAAAACATCGACCGTCACCGGGCAATGGGCAAGACGCCACAGCATGCCGTGCTGGATGGCACCCGTGAGGTACTGGCCGCGGACGTCGCCGGCACCCTGACCGTGCTGGCGGCCTTCGTGCCGCTGGTGCTGGTGACCGTCTACTGGGTACCACACAAACAATCGGATGCACAACGCTGAACCTGTTGCCGGTGATTTATGTTGCAACTGAACGCTGGCGGCGGGCGTCGTGACTTAGGCAGTCTGGATTGAGTACAGAGAACCCTGGGAGTTTGTCGTACTAATTATCCTGAGTTCCGCTGCGTACAAGCCAAGCCTCTAATCGTGAATGATAATGCGCCGGGTATCCGTCTGAATATCCACAACCTGGCCGGCCTCATGGGCAATTTCTGCCAGTTCAGCCAAGGCCGGCTCATTGTTTTCCCCTGCCAGAGTCTTCAGCGTATCTGCCGCATGGCAGTCGATGTGGTGTGTGTTCGTGTCACCGGCGTCGCAGCCACAGGCAGGTGCATCGATGGCCAACACAAAACCTTCCGGCAATTGCAGGATCACCGGCTCGGCATGGTGGATCTGCGCAATAGCCTTTTTGGCACTGATCGGGCCCTCCCAGTGGAGGATGGGCATGTTGCTGTAATCACGCATGGTTGTCTCCCTTGTATGGCGGTCTGGATGTTGTTGGCCTATTACCTTGTATCAATATAGATCATGTTCCGTCGCCATACGCAGCGAGGTAGCAAAGCGCCGCATGCGTGTGGTCTGTTTTTTTAAAAAACTGATCAGGAACATCAGATATCCCTGAACACGGCAAATTAGCTAGCCGGGACAACAATAACTGCCCGGAATGCTGCCTTAATAAAAATGTTCTGACTGCAACTTGGGTTACTGAAGCCTGAAACGACTTGCACTAAGGTACCCGGAGTCTCGCAAATATTGAGGATGACGCCGTGGGTATAGCACGCAAGAAGATTGATCAGGTCGCAGAACTGACACGTCGCCTGAGCAAGGATTATCCAGCGGAGACCCGCGCCTTTCTCGGCTTCCTGCAGACGGCCGAGCAGGGAAAGGCGCTGGATTTACGCATCAAGGAACTGATTAATGTTGGTTTGGCGGTGGCTGGGCAATGTGAGTGGTGCATCGCCTTCCATGTCGAGCAGGCAGTCAAGGCCGGCGCCAGCCGTGATGAGGTGGTGGAAGCCGGTTTCATGGCGGTGGTGATGCATGGTGGGCCGGCCTACATGTACATGACACCACTCTTCGAGGCTGTGGATGAATTTTATCAGAGTTCAGAGTAGCCCCCGGCTGAGGCAGTGAATACTTATCGGCCATATTCCTCGCTGCCACCGGTTGTACTGGCTCTGCTGGTCGTCAACGGTGGGATGTTTCTTCTGGAACATTCTGCTGCCAATCAGCTGATTGATCTGCTTGCGCTTTGGCCTGTGGCGGTACCTGTTTCACCATTGCTGGGCATGACGCCACCTTCGTTTGAACCATGGCAGCTGGTGAGCTATTCATTCTTGCACGGCAGCATCATGCACCTGCTGCTGAACATGTATGCCTTGTGGTTGTTCGGTACGCGTATGGAGAACGTCTGGGGCTCGAAGGTCTTTGCCCTTTACTACTTTGTCTGCGTTATGGGTGCGGGTTTGGTGCAACTGTATGTTGTCAGTCAAGCAGCGAAGCAGGGGGGTGTCTATCCGACGATCGGCGCCTCTGGTGGTGTGTTTGGCTTGTTGCTGGCCTTTGGCATGACCTTCCCTAACGAGCGGCTGATGCTTATTTTTCCGCCAATCGTGCTGAAGGCGAAATGGTTTGTACTGATTTACGGCGCCATCGAGTTATGGGCGGGTGTTACTGGTACGGAAGCGGGCGTGGCGCACTTTGCCCACTTAGGCGGCATGTTTTTTGGCCTTGCGTTGCTGCTTTACTGGCGTCGCCATCCGCCGGGGTTTCGTTGAATTTGTAGCGCCGTGAGCTGCACGGATAAAACTTGTTGGCGAAGTTGAGATGGGGGAAACAGGTACATGGAATCGGGCTTATTAAAGAAGATGTTGCGCGACATGTTGCTGGCGCGGGCCTTCGAAGAGCGGGCGGCACAGGAGTACGCCCAGGGCAACATCGCCGGTTTTCTGCATCTCTATCCGGGTGAGGAGGCGGTGGGCGTGGGTGTACTGCATGCAGCGGAGCCCGCCGATTATGTTGTCTCCACTTACCGGGAACATGTCCACGCCCTGGTGCGTGGCGTGCCGGCGCGGGTGGTGATGGCCGAGCTGTTCGGGCGCAAGACCGGTTGTAGCGGCGGCCTGGGGGGCTCCATGCATTTGTTTGATCGTGAGCGCCGTTTCATGGGTGGTTATGCCATTGTCGGTGAGACCTTTCCCATCGCCACCGGTATCGGCTATGCCATCGCCATGCGTGAACTGCCTGAGGTGGTAATTTGTTTCTTTGGCGACGGCGCCGTCAACCAGGGCACCTTCCATGAAAGTCTTAACATGGCAGCGCTGTGGAAACTGCCGGTGTTGTTCGTGTGCGAGAACAACCATTACCAGATAGGTACCGAGATTCACCGCCACTCGGCTGTGGCCGAGGTTTACAAGCGCGCCTGTGGATATCGTATTCCGGCCCGTCGGGTTAACGGTATGGACGTGCTGGCCGTGCATCATGCGACCGAAGAGGCCCTGGTACAAATCCGTGCTGGTAATGGGCCACAATTCATCGAATGCGAGACCTACCGTTTTCGTGGTCATTCCATGGCCGACCCCGGCAGTTACCGTCCCAAGGTGGAATTGCAGGCCTTCGAAAATACCGAGGACCCGGTAAAGATTGCCATCGCCGAGACTGTGACCGCCTATCCCACGGCAGAGCAGATTGCGGCCGTCGGCTCGGACAATATCGACAGCCTGACGGGCAGTCTGCGCAGTGGTGGACATTTTCCACCCGAACATCTCGATGCCATGCAGGCGGAAATCACCGCTGAGGTGGAGGCGGCCGTGCGTTTCGCCAGTGAAAGCCCCGAGCCCACGCTGGCTGATGCGCAGGCGGCGTTGGATTGCAATCGTCAGGGAGAGGTCCTGATCTGATGGCGACTGCCAGCGCATTGGCGCAGACACGTCGCTGGCTGCTGATCTCCACACTGCTGAATGCCGTGCTGGCGATGTTCAAACTGGCTTGGGGATTGTTCTCCGGCAGTACCGTGGTCTTGGCGGATGCCATTCACAGTTTTACCGATGTGCTGGGTGCGTTATTGGTCTATGGTGCCGTGCGTTTTTCCACACGCCACTCCCGTCGTTTTCCTCTGGGCATGTACAAGCTGGAGGATATGGCAGCGCTGCTGGGCGGGTTGGCTGTGCTGTTCGCGGGTTATGAAATTCTGCGCTCCGTCTTCTTTGGCAGTGGTGTAACAAACGCCTCGGTACCCTTTGCCACTCTGGGTTTCATGGCCCTGGTGTTATGGGTGCAGGCAGTGTTCTATCTTCGGGAAAAACGTGCCGCTGCCTGCCTGAATTCTCCCGGCCTGAACAGTGATGTGGTCAATTGGTTGGGTGATATGGGTGCCGGGCTGGTAGTTATGGCTGGCATTGGCGGCCATTTGCTGGATATCCCTTATGCACAGGAAGTGGCTGTTATCGTTATCGCTGCGATGATTTTTTATGGTGCTTATGAAGTGATTCGCGACAGTCTATTTTCACTGTTGGATGCATCCGCGACGAGTAATGATCGTGAAGAAATACAGCGTTATCTGTCTTCTCACCCTGCGTTGGAAGAGGTCAGGGATCTCTATGTCCGCAGTGCGGGCAGTGTACTCTTTGTTCGCGCAACCCTGGTGCTGGATATACAAAGTTTCAACAAGGCACATCAACTGGTAGACGACATTGCCGAGCAACTCAAACAGAAGATACCACGCATTGAGGAAGTCACCCTGCACTATGAACCTGTGCATCAGCGATGCAAGCGCACCGCCACTCTGTTTGAAGCCGACCGCAAGACCCTCGCCCATCACTTTGGCAAGGCGCGCTACATTCGCCTTGAGGAAGGTTCTGCGGGTGACCGGACACAGTCATGGTACAGCAACCCCTTCAGTGAGGGCGAACACGGCAGGGCCATGAAGCTGATTGCCTGGCTACTCAGAAACCGGGTGAATGAAGTGCGCCTTCTACCCGGAAAGATTCCCGATACCCTGGTCGAAATTCTCGAGACGGTGGAGATTGACTACCGGCCTGTTACTGAATCAGTAGTGTTAACCCAAAATGGACTCAACAGAACCCCTGAGGGAGGAATGCAGCGTGAATAACACTGTCTATTACTGGCAAGCACTCAATCGCGCCCTGGATGCCGAGATGGCCGTGGATGAGTCGGTTATCGTGTTGGGTGAAGATGTGGGACTTTATGGTGGCAGTTATCGTGTGACCGAAGGCTTATATGCCAAATATGGCGAATGGCGACTGCGTGACACACCCATTTCCGAGGGTAGTTTTACCGGCCTTGGCGTAGGTGCGGCCATGGTCGGCCTGCGCCCGGTGGTGGAGATTATGACCATCAACTTCGCGTTACTTGCGTTGGATGCCATTATCAACATGGCGGCCAAGATTCCCTTCATGTCCGGCGGACAGTTTTCCATGCCACTGGTAGTGCGCATGCCCGGTGGGGTGGCCAAGCAACTCGCCGCTCAGCATTCACAGCGACTGGAGCAGACCCTGATGAACGTGCCCGGCTTGCGCATCGCCGTGCCGGCGACCCCGCAGGATGTCTACTGGCAGTTACGCCAGGCGATTAACAGTGATGAACCTGTCGTGTTGTTGGAGCATGAACTGCTTTATTTCAGCAAGGGTGATCTGGACGAGTCAGAGCAAGCACCTCCCATGCACCGTGCCCAGGTGTGTCGGCAGGGTAACGACCTCACCATCGTTACCTATGCACGGATGCGTGATCTCGCCTTGCAAGCGGCGACGCAACTCGCCGAAACGGGCATCGAGGCGGAAGTCATCGATTTGCGCAGCCTGCGTCCCATTGACTGGGATAGCTGTGTGGCATCGCTGGAAAAGACCCACCGTCTGCTGGTGGTGGAAGAAGATTCGGGTTTTTCCGGCGCGGGCGCCGAGATCTCTGCCGGTCTTACCGAGCGCTGTTTCCTGGTCATGGATGCGCCGCCGCAACGCGTGGCGGGAAAGGAGCTACCCATCGCCTATAACGCCGGACTGGAGGCCGCCAGCATTCCTCGGGTTGCCGATATCATCAGTGCCGCTCAACAACTATGTAATCCCTGAGGAGTCATCGCCGTGCGTGAACCCATTCTGATGCCGACCCTTTCCGATACCATGGAAACAGGCCATCTTATCGACTGGTTGAAACAACCGGGCGACGCGGTAAAAAAGGGCGAAGCCATTGCCGAGGTGGAAACGGACAAGGCGGTCATGGATATAGAAGCCTTTTATAATGGTTATCTGGATGCCCCCCTGGCGGCGGCGGACGCGGATATTCCGGTGGGTGCGGTGATCGGTTACATCGTCGATAGGCCGGGTGCGGAAAAAACCACGGCAAAGCAAGAGAAGCAGGAAAAACAAGAAAAGCAGAAAACGGATAAAGCGCCCGTCACCAAGGTTGTCACCAAAAAGGCAGAAACGGAAGTCGGCGTAAAAACACCCCCCCCGACTGTTCAAACATCGACGCAAGCATCGGCTCAGACGGCCAAGGCTCCGGCATCAGTCAAACCAATGCTAACTGACATGTCATCGAGCAAGCATATTCCCGCCTCACCCTATGCACGTGGGCTGGCGCGAGAACTGGGCATCGATCTGGCGCGGCTGACAGCAGGGCCAGACGGCAGCATCCGCGCCGTTCAGGTGGTATCGGCCGCACTGGGCAGGACGGAACCGAGTCTCGGCGATGGCCCGGACTATGAACTTCATCCCCTCAGTCCAATGCAGAAGGCCATAGCCAATAACATGATGGCGGCCGCGACGACCCCCACATTTCATGTTAGTGCCCAGTTTCCGCTTGCGCCGCTGATTGCCTTGGCACACGAAGAAGGTTACTCCCTCACCTTGCTGCTGGCTCGCGCCTGTGCATTGACTGTGGAGGCGCATCCGCGTTTCAACGCAGTGTTCACTTCGCAGGGCTTGGCGCAGCGGCAACAAGTCGATGTCGGTATTGCGGTGGATGTGCCCAATGGTCTGGTAACGCCGGTATTGCGCGATGTCGCACGGCGACCCGTCGAGGAACTGTCTAGGAACTGGAACGCGCTGAAGGAGCGAGCGACAGGCAAGCAACACAGCCAACGTCTGACACCACAAGACTACCGCGGGGCAACTTTTTATCTCTCCAATCTTGGCATGTTCAGTAGCGTTGTCCATTTTGATGCTGTTGTTCCCGCCGGTGCCGCGGCGATACTGGCGGTTGCTGCAATACAGGATGGCCTTGTCGAATTCACACTCAGCTGTGATCATCGGGTGGTCTATGGCGCCGATGCGGCACGCTTTATGGAAACACTGGCCCTGTTGCTGGGTGATCCCACAGGTCTTGATGCTGCACCGACCAGCGGCGCTGCGTGAGACGGGCAATATGCCACCGAGCAAGACACACATGAAAACCTGCCAGGTCTGTCGGCATAGCAAGCCGATGAGCCGGTTATTGCCGGCACGACTGGTGCGAGGCGGTGTGTTGAACTTGATCCGTGAGGATTATCCGGACTGGCAGAACGACGGCTACATCTGTTTTACTTGTCTCAATAGCTATCGCACAGAATATGTGCGGCAGTTGATGGAAAAAGATCTGGGTGAACTGGATGAACTTGAACAAGAGGTGGTGGACAGCCTGCAGGACAATGTCCTGCTTTCCGAGAACATCAACGAGGAATATGAACAGTCTCTGACCTTTGGCGATCACATCGCCGATAAGGTGGCGGAGTTTGGCGGCAGCTGGAAATTCATCATCTGGTTCGGTGTCGTCCTTATCATCTGGATCATCATCAATACGGTGTTTATATTTGCCGGCCCCTTTGATCCCTATCCCTTCATTCTGCTCAATCTCATACTTTCACTGCTGGCGGCGATACAGGCGCCGGTAATCATGATGAGTCAGAACCGTCAGGAAGACCGTGACCGCATTCGTGCAGAAAATGATTACCAGGTGAATCTAAAGGCCGAAATGGAAGTCAGACTGATCAGTGAAAAGATCGACCAGTTGTTGCATCAGGAAATGCGACGTTTCATGGAGGTACAGGAGATTCAGATGGAAATGTTGAATGAGTTACATGACAAGGTTCGATGATGTTTTTTAGACTCATTTCCTTTTAAGAGGAGAGGGGATCACCGGTTGCAAGGGCGATTAATTTTGGCCTTAACTGATGATGTATTCACATATCCATAAATTTCAAAAGTAGTAAGGAGAAGGCAATGACTTATGAAAACCAGATGGTTGAATCACACGTTAAAGAATATACATCACGCCTGAAACACATTGATGAACTCATCACGCGCGCAGGTAAAGCGGAAATCCAGAAAGAAGAACATCAATCTAAACTGTCTAATCTGAAACAAGAACGTGAAAAACTGGCTGACCATCTTGACAAGATCCAGGTGTCGTCTGCTGAAGAATGGGCGAAAGAGGGTGGGCCAATGGTCATTTGGGATCTGGTTGCCCAACGTCTGGAAAAACTGATTGAACATATTGAGCAGTCAAAGGAGACAAACAATGAGTGATACGGACAACCAATATATCCGCTGGTTTTCCAACATAGGTATCGATGATGTGCCTCTGGTTGGCGGCAAGAATGCCTCGTTGGGGGAGATGTATCAAAACCTGCGCTCAGAAGGTGTAAGAATTCCCAATGGATTTGCCATTACCGCAACGGCATATCGTTATGTACTTGATCACAACAATGCCTGGCCGTTATTACATAAGGCGCTTGATGGCCTGAACCCGGACAATATCAAGGACTTGCAGGCTCGTGGTGATGCTGCCAGGACGATCATCGATGGCTGTGTATTGCCAGATGACTTGAAAGCGGAAATTTCACAGGGCTACGAGCGATTAAAACAGGAGTACGGTGAGGACCTTTCTGTTGCGGTGCGTTCATCGGCAACGGCAGAAGATTCTCCCGAGGCCTCATTTGCCGGGCAGAATGACACCTATCTCAATATCAGCAGTGTGGATGCACTGCTTGATGCCTACAAGCGCTGTCTGGCCTCCAATTTCACCGACCGTTCTATCCACTACAAATTTGACAATGGTTTTGACTACTTCAAGGTTTATCTCTCCGTTGTCGTGATGAAAATGGTACGTAGTGATCTTGGCGCCAGTGGGGTGATGTTTTCTCTGGACACGGAAACCGGTTTTAGAGATGTTGTTTTCATTAATGGTGCGTTGGGCCTGGGTGAAAATGTCGTGCAAGGAACCATTGACCCCGACAGTTTCTATGTCCACAAGCCCACCTTCGTCAAAGATTATCGCGCGGTACTGAAACGCAGGCTGGGCACGAAAGAGAAGAAGATGGTTTTCACCAAGACGCTCAACACCGGAAATATTGCAGTTGAATATACCCGCAACATCGATACCAGTCTTGAAGAAAGAAATCATTTTTGCATAACTGATGACGACGTTATGGTGCTGGCCGATTATGCCATCCGTGTAGAAAACCACTATTCAACGAGTGCCGGCTTCTACAAACCCATGGATATGGAGTGGGCAAAGGATGGACTTGATGGACAGCTGTATATGGTACAGGCGAGGCCCGAGACCGTTGCCTCACAAAAGAAGGGGAACGTGCTTGAAATTTATCATCTGAATGAGAGGTCACGCGTTATTTTGCAAGGCCGTGCCGTTGGCACCAAGATTGGAACTGGCAAGGTGCGAGTGATCGACGATGTTAGGCGTTTAGGTGATTTTCAACCTGGTGAGGTGTTAGTGGCTGATACCACCACACCGGACTGGGAGCCCATTATGAAAACGGCAGCTGCCATTGTGACCAACCGAGGCGGCCGTACCTGTCATGCCGCCATCGTTTCACGTGAGTTGGGCATCCCCGCTGTCGTGGGGTCGGGGAGCGCCACTGACCTATTGAAAACCGGACAGGAGGTCACGGTCAGTTGTGCTGAAGGTGAAACCGGATATGTTTATGAGGGCATTCTCGATTATGTCATTCAACAGACGGATCTCAGCCAGTTGGGAAAACCAAAAACCGAGATCATGATGAATCTGGGCAATCCCGATCAGGCCTTCAGTCTTGCTTCACTGCCTGTGGATGGTATCGGCCTGGCCCGCATGGAATTCATTATTAATGAATATATCAAAGTGCATCCGATGGCGCTTGTTCATCCGGAAAAAGTGGATGATGCAACGCGTGAGAAGATTACAGAAATCAGTATTTCCCATAAAGACCCCGTGAGCTTTTTCGTCAAAACGCTTTCAGAGGGTGTGGCCACCATTGCCGCCGCCGTTTATCCCAAACCCTGTGTGGTGCGCATGAGCGACTTCAAGAGTAATGAATATGTCACGTTGCTGGGTGGTAAATTCTTCGAGCCAGATGAAGACAATCCAATGATTGGTTTCCGCGGTGCATCCCGCTATGCGCACCCTGCTTATGCCGAAGGTTTCGCCCTGGAGTGTGCGGCTATGAAACGGGTGCGTGATGAAATGGGAATGACCAACGTGAAGTTGATGATTCCCTTTTGTCGCAGAGTAGAGGAGGGAGAGAAAGTGCTGTCGGTGATGGCGGCCAATGGTCTCAAACGGGGTGATAATGATCTGGAAATCTACGTCATGTGTGAAATTCCCAATAACGTCATCCTCATTGATGAATTCTCTAAGCTGTTTGACGGCTTTTCCATCGGCTCCAATGACCTCACTCAGCTGACCCTTGGTGTCGATCGTGATTCGGAAATTGTTGCGTTTGATTTTGATGAACGAGATCCCGGTGTAAAAGAGATGATCCGTCTGGCGGTGACAGGAGCCAAGCGCAACGGCCGCCACTCCGGCCTGTGTGGGCAGGCGCCGTCGGACTACCCCGAGATGGCCGAGTATCTGGTGGAAATCGGCATTGACTCCATGAGCCTCAATCCGGACACAGTACTAACCACTACACGTCATGTGCTAGAGGTGGAACAGCGTCTGCGGGAGCGCTCTGACGGATAGTCAGTTAAACACGCATCCCGGTTCCGGCCTGGTCAGAAGTTGTCATGATCAGGTGCCTGTTGGGTTTTGGGTATATATCTGAATGTCCTTCCTCAGGGTTGGTGCCCTTTGCCCGACAGGTTTCTGCTGATTTCGCTACAGAAAAATCACTGACAGAGTCACCAACGCTACAAAAAATTACCTGACTGTAACTAGGGTTACATCCCTCTGTTCCTGACAAGACTAGCATGCATGCAAGCGAGATGTTTAACCGAAATTGTATTTTCAAAGTATATGTCTCTCGAATACACCACTAAGTGAAAAGTTTGGTTTTTTTGAGATAGTCAGAGGAGATATACATGATGATTAAGTACAGAAAAGGAATGGGTATGACAGTGATAGTGATCCTGTTGGCTTCCTTGGCAACAACCTCATTGCTTGCCGCTGAACAGATGGCTGATGTTGATATCAGCTACTGGGTGCGCGATTCCCTTCGCATTGATCCACGCGTGGATGCATCAAAGATTGGTGTGGCCAGCGAGCAGGGCATTGTTACTCTGTCCGGCACTGTGGACAATCTGGCAGCGAAGCAATATGCCAATCTTGAAGCAAAGAAGATCAACGGTGTTCTTGGCGT
>UOFU01000378.1_pt1 | contig 17657 bp, 16 predicted proteins | sample 1988841 | NCBI WGS metagenome assembly UOFU01 (sample SAMEA4712195, study PRJEB27164) | hydrothermal vent metagenome | biome: marine basaltic hydrothermal vent biome; feature: marine hydrothermal vent; material: mineral | place: Pacific Ocean | collected 2011-06-14/2011-07-23 | depth 1719 m
ACGAAGGTCGCCAGGGTTTCGCGCATCACGGCGAGGGTTTCCCCTGCGGAGGCGTTGCGGGTCTGCGCGCCGAGGGTGTAGGGGCCTTTTTTGCGCATGGGACGGAAATAGCTGTAGGCACTGTAGGTCAGGCCACGTTTTTCGCGGATCTCCTCCGACAAGCGCGCCACCAGACCACTGCCACCGAGGATGTGGTTGCCAACGTATAATGGAAAATAGTCGGGATCGCCGCGTTTCATGCCCGCCATACCGAGGAGAATGTGGGTCTGCATGGAGGGGTGCTCGATATTGATCTCCACGGCCTCAGTCAAATCCTTTACCGCCGGCAATTCCGCCGCTGGCTTGCCGGCCGGCAGCTTACCGATGATGCGTTCGGCGAGAGCCTCCGCCGCCGAGCGGTCGAGGTCACCAACGATGGCGATCACGGTATTGCGGCCAACGTAATACTGCTGGTAGAAAGCACGTAGCTTCTCGGGGCTCAGGGCCTTGACCGTTTCTTCCCTGCCGGAGGGCTGGCTGGCATAGGGGTGAGCGTCGTACACGGCCTTGTAGAAGGCCTCGTCGGCCAGTGCGCCGGGCGACTGCTTGCGCTGTTGCAGACCGATAAGCATGCGACTGCGTTCGCGTTTGAAGGCCTCTTTGGGGAACTCCGGCTGGTTGATGATGGCCGTCAGGGTCTCCAGTGCGGGTATCAAATACTGTTTATCCGACAGACTGCGCAGGCCGATGACGGCCATGTCGCGATGTGCGCTGTTGCTGAAGCGTGCGCCAACGGACTCAAAGCGCTCGGAAATCTGATGGGCATCCAGCCCACCCGCACCTTCGCTGAGCAAGGCATTGGTGAGCAGGGCAACGCCGCTATCGGCGCCATCGCGTGCGGCGCCGGCATCGAAGGTCACACGCAGGTCAATCATCGGCAACTCGGGGGCGGGCACAAAGTAGACGCGCGCGCCGTTGTCCGTGACCCAGTGCTGGATCTGCAACCCGGCAAAGGCCGCAGTGCCGCCCAGCAAGGCCGTCATTGATACAAAAAATACGACAAAGAACTTAGTGCGCATGCTGTCCTCCATGGGCGGCAGGGGGGGTGGGGGTGCTGGTCATTGCTTGTGGTTCCAGTACAGCAACCGTCAATTGGTCTTCGCTGAGATACTTGTTGGCCACCGCGCGGATCTGCTCCGGGGTTACGGCCTTGAGGCGATCCATGTATCCATCCATCAGACGCCAATCCAGGCCCACCGTTTCCAGGGTGCCGATCTGCATCGCCTGGTAGAAGATGGAGTCCTTTTCGTACACCTTAGCGGCCAATACCTGGGCCTTGATGCGATCCAGTTCGTCCTGCGTCACCAACTCGGTCTTAAAACGGTCGATTTCGACGCGGATCGCCTTTTCCAGTTCTTCGATGCCGACGTCCTTGGATGGCGTACCGCTGATCACCAGCATGCCGCTGAGACGGGAGTGCAGATCATAACCAGCGCCAACGCTGGCGGCGATCTGCTGGCCGCGAACCAGATTGCGGGTGAAGCGCGCACTCTCGCCACCGTCCAGCACACCGGCCAGCATATCGATGGCATAGGGTTCCCAGTCGGTCTCTGCGGTATTGATCACCGGCGTCTTGTAACCCATGATGAGGAACGGCAGCTGCGCAGGGGTCTTCACCGTGATACGGCGGATGCCGCGTTGTTCAATCTCACGCTGTGGCTTCACCTTGGGTACCGGACGCGACTTGACCGGACCGAAATGTTTTTTCGCCAGTTCGACCACCTGCTGCGGATCCACATCGCCGGCCACCACCAGGGTGGCATTGTTGGGCGCATACCAGTGCTGATACCACTGCTGCAGATCGTCGATGGTGAGATTCTCGAGATCATCCATCCAGCCGATAATGGGATTGTGGTAGGGGCTGGTAACAAAAGCGGTGGCCTTGAACTGCTCGTAGGTCAGTGACCGAGGCTTGTCTTCGGTGCGCATGCGGCGTTCCTCCATCACCACCAGTACCTCTTTTTTTATCTCTTCGGGATTGAGCAGCAGATTTTGCATACGATCTGCCTCCAGCTCGAAGCTGATGGCCAGACGGCTCTTTTCCAGTTGTTGGAAATAAGCGGTGTAGTCCTGTCCGGTAAAGGCGTTCTCACGCCCACCGTTGGCAGCGATGATGCGCGAGAATTCGTTCGGCCCGTATTGGGTCGTCCCCTTGAACATCATGTGTTCCAGTACGTGTGAGGCGCCGGTGATACCACCGTACTCATAGCTGGAGCCGACCTTGTACCAGATTTGCGATACGACCACCGGGGCACGATGATCCTCCTTGACGATGATCTTCAGGCCATTGTTGAGCTTGTATTCGTGCACGCCGTTAGCGGAAGAAATCTGCGTCACCGTGATCTCTTCGGCAGCGGGGGCCTCGGCAACGGGGCTGGTGGTGGGCTGTGTGGCACAGCCCGCGAGAGTGACGGCGGACACAGCCGCCACGACAAACACGGCCGTTCGGGTCTTCAGCAATCGTTTCATTGTAATCCCTGTGCTTGATGGGGCTCGGATTGATTCGTGGCTGACGCTGGTCGGCCGCGAGTGGTAGCATAGCCTACTTGAAGGAAATTCTATCAATTCGTGGGTGAACATTTAGACCGCCAGATTCATCCCCTCTGCGTTGCAAACCTTCACAGTAGCTGGCTATTACGTGCGGTTTGCGCCTTGACGGGACAGATCTGACCATCAATTTGAAACGTCCAGCGTCCAGAATCGATAGAAGCCTCCTAATATTAAACATTCCCGGCAAATCCCTAAAGCCGGGAAACCGAAACACTGTGACCCCTGCCGCCCATGTTTGGTTTCATCAAAAAGAACAAGTCGACACCGAAATCCACGGATTCTGCCGTCGAGGATGCCCCTTTAGCCCGCGAGGCTGAAATACCTGACGCGAGCACTACCGTGCCGCAACTGGCCGAGCCCGCAGAAAAGGAAAGGAAAGGCGGCCTGTTCGCCCGTCTCGCCCAGGGCCTGAAGCGCACCCGCAGCGGCATTACCGAGGGCGTTGCCGGCTTGGTATTGGGCAAAAAGGCCATCGACGACGATGTGCTGGAAGAGATTGAGACCCTGCTACTGACCAGCGATGTGGGCATCGAGGCTACCCAGGAGATCATCGCCGACCTCACCCAGCGCGTGTCGCGTAAGCAACTGAAAGACGCCGACGCCCTGTTCGACGCCCTGCGCGAAAACATGTTGCAGATTCTCGCCCCCGTTGCCCGGCCATTGGTGACCCGGGCCGCCAGCGCGCCTTTCGTCATCCTCATGGTCGGCATCAACGGCGCCGGCAAGACCACCACCATCGGCAAGCTCGCCAAACGCTTCCAGAATGACGGCCAGCGTGTGATGCTGGCCGCCGGCGATACCTTTCGCGCCGCCGCCGTCGAGCAGTTGCAGGCGTGGGGGCGTCGCAACGAGATTCCCGTGGTCGCCCAGCACAGCGGCGCCGACTCCGCCTCGGTCATCTTTGATGCCTTGCAATCGGCCAAATCCAAGGGCGTCGATGTGCTCATCGCCGATACCGCTGGCCGCCTGCACACCCAAGCCAACCTCATGGAGGAGCTGAAGAAGGTGCGCCGCGTGATCACCAAGCTGGACGAAAACGCCCCGCATGAGGTGATGCTGGTACTGGATGCCAGTATCGGCCAGAACGCCGTGGTACAGGCCGAACAATTCCGCGAGGCCGTCGGTGTCTCCGGCATCGCCATCACCAAGCTCGACGGCACCGCCAAGGGCGGCGTGATCTTCGCCGTCGCCAAGCGCCTCGGCCTGCCGATCCGTTTCATCGGCGTGGGCGAGGGCATCGACGACCTGCGGCCCTTCGATGCCGGGGAGTTCGTCGATGCGCTGCTGGCGCGGCAGGCCGGGGATTGAGAAATTTGCCACAGAGGACACGAAAATTCACCGAGAAAGCCCTTTGAATATCAAAGCCACCTCGTCATTCCGGCGCAGGCCGGCATCCAGGAATGGGGGCTTCGAATACTGGATTCCGGGTCTACGCTACGCTTCGCCCGGAATGACGGACAACGTGTACTTCTCTGTACCTCTCCGTGTCCTCTGTGATGAACACAAAAGCATGACAAACATCACCGACAACTTCGCCCAATGATCCAGTTCGACAACGTCAATAAACGCTATCCCGGCGGCCACGAGGCCCTCTCCGGGGTCAGTTTTCACATTCAGTCAGGCGAGATGGCCTTCCTTACCGGTCATTCCGGCGCCGGTAAGAGCAGCCTGCTAAAGCTCATCGCACTGATCGAACGTAGCAGCCGCGGGCAGGTATTCATCGATGGGCAGAATCTGTCGCGGCTGAAAAGTCGCCACATCCCCCATCTGCGACGCAAGATCGGTATTGTGTTCCAAAGCCACAACCTGCTCTTCGACCGCACCGTGTTCGACAACGTGGCTCTGCCACTGATCATCGCTGGCTACCATCCAAGCGAGGTGGGCCGGCGGGTTCGCGCAGCCTTGGACAAGGTAGGTCTGCTGAAGCGTGATAAGGCCTACCCCATCACCCTCTCCGGCGGTGAACAGCAGCGTGTCGGCATTGCCCGCGCCGTGGTCAACCGCCCGCCCCTGCTACTGGCGGACGAACCCACCGGTAACCTCGACCCGGAATTATCGAAGGAAATCATGGGCCTGTTCGAGGAATTCAACCGGGTCGGCGTGTCAGTACTCGTCGCCACCCACGATCACGATCTCATCTCGCGCCTCGACCACCGCCTGCTGACTCTCAGCGGAGGCCGCCTGACCCATGACGGCCGCACCACCGAACTGGCGGTATCGGCATGAAGCGTTCAACCCGCAAATCCCGCACCCGCCCGATCGAGCCAGAGGCGCGCGGCAAATCGCAGAAGCCACGCGGACGCATCAATGCTTATTTCACCCACCACCTGTGGGTACTGGTGTCCTCGCTCGGCCAGCTGTGGCGCACCCCTCTCTCCACCCTAATGACGGCGGCAGTGATCGGTATCGCCCTGGCCCTGCCCGCCGGGCTGCATGTATTGCTGAGTAACGTGCAACAGCTTTCCTCCGGCTGGGAGGGATCCGCACAGGTATCGCTGTTCATCAAACAAGACGTGTCGGAGAAACACATCCAGTCGCTGGCAAAAACACTCCGTGACTGGGATGGTGTGGCCGAAGTGCACTACATCTCCCGCGAGCAGGCCCTGGCTGAATTCCGCGAACTGTCCGGCTTCGGTGATGCCCTCGATTCACTCACGGAAAACCCACTGCCGGCCGTATTGGTGCTGCGCCCCACCCTGGCACAGGCCGAGCCGGCATCCATGTCGCAGCTGCTGGATCGTCTGCGCCAGCTCGATGCGGTGGATCAGGCACAGCTGGACATGGAATGGGTTCGCCGCCTCAACAGCATCATCGACGTTGGCAAGCGTGGTGCACTGCTGCTTGGTACATTGTTGGCCATGGCCATCTTGCTGGTGGTGGGCAACACCATCCGCCTGACCATCTATGCCCGCCGCGAAGAAATCATCATTACCAAGCTGATCGGCGCCACCAATGCCTTTATCCGCCGTCCTTTTCTCTACACCGGCTTCTGGTACGGACTGATGGGCGCCGTCACCGCCTGGCTGCTGGTCTCCGGCTTTCTCGGCCTGCTCAGCGCCCCGGTGAGTCAGCTGTCTTTCCTCTACGACAGCCAGTTCCGGCTCGGCGGGCTGGACTTTATCACCAGTCTTTTCCTGCTCCTGTCAGGTGCATTGCTCGGCCTTGCCGGTTCTTGGCTGGCTGTCGGTCGGCATCTGCAAGCCATTGAGCCGACATAAATATTTTGTCTCGCCGGACAGTCTGCCGCCGCCTTGCTCCTGCCTATAAAAAATTCGTTAGGGAACTATGATTTTTTTTGGCACTCTCACCGTTTGACTGCTAGACTTCCCCGATGAAAAGGAAGTCGATGGTCGTGAAAAACGCTATTGAGAGGATTTCGTTATGTACAAAAGTCTGACAGTTGATCTTGCTGTCCCCAGCGGAAGCCTGGAGGCCTATATACAGGCCGCCAGCCAGATTCCCATGTTGGGTGCCGAGGAAGAGCGCGAACTCGCCACGCGTCTGCGGGAAGAGGGTGACCTCAACGCCGCCCGCCAGCTGGTGCTCTCCCATCTGCGTTTTGTCATTCATGTCGCACGCGGCTACAGCGGCTACGGCCTGCCCCAGGCGGATCTGATCCAGGAAGGCAATATCGGCCTGATGAAGGCCGTGAAACGTTTCGATCCCAGCGTCAACGTGCGTCTGGTATCCTTTGCCGTGCACTGGATTCGCGCCGAGATCCATGAATACATCCTGCGCAACTGGCGCATCGTCAAGCTGGCCACCACCAAGGCCCAACGCAAACTGTTCTTCAACCTGCGCAAAAACAAGAAACGCCTGGGCTGGTTTTCACACAAAGAAGTCGAGGCCGTGGCCAAGGAGCTGGATGTACCCCCGGCGACTGTGCTGGAAATGGAAAAGCGCATGAGTGCGCATGATGCCTCCTTCGACGGCTATGGTGACGCCGATGACGACAGCGACTTCAGTCCTTCACCTGCCGGCTATCTGCGTGACACCCGTATGGAGCCCTCCAGCGTGCTGGAAGCCGAGGATTGGGAGGCGCACAACCATCAGCGCCTGAACCTGGTACTCGACAATCTTGACGAGCGCAGCCGTGACATCGTGCAGAGCCGCTGGCTGTCGGAAAAAAAGGTCACCCTGCACGAATTGGCTAACAAGTACGGCATTTCCGCCGAGCGCATCCGCCAGCTGGAGAAGAACGCCATGAAGAAGATGAAGGGCGCATTGGCCGCCTGAGCTTTCGAGCCGCCCAGCAACGATAAGGCCGCTTCTGCGGCCTTTTGTATTTTTATAGCTTGCTGGAACCCGCGTTATCGGGTATAGAATTTCTGGCGGAACTTCACCGAGAAAGGCTTGCCGCCGTCCTCAGGGGCGATCTGAATGTCGAAGGCCAGTGTCTCCTCTGCTGAGACATGGAACACACTGATGTAATAGACGGCATCGCCCTCGTCAATCTTACGCACCTTGAAGTCGCGCAACTGGCCAGCCAGGTTGGTGGCGCTGGCCTTGACCCTGGCGTGCACCGGCTTGCCGATGGGCGACACGCCATGATTATCCTTCATTACCGAAAGAGTGAACATAGCGCGGTTTTTACTCCGGACGATAGCGTAGGCCTTCGCCATACTCGGCTGCAGTGTATCGGTATTAAAGGCGTTGAAGTGCACCGTATATCCATCCACTCTGACAGGTGTCGCAGCTTGGACCGCCAGCGTAAAAAATACACACAGCAATCCGGCAGCGAGCTGAAGCTGATTAATGGTCATTCTTCCCCCTCAGTTTGCATCTGCACAACTACTTCGACCTGACACCATCTGGAAATTACACTCCTACGTCAAGCCCCCTAATTGATTTGCCGGCATTGTATTGACGGATTACTGGCATCCCCCAAGCATTTTTTGTAGAATTACGCGGCTACGCACCCCCCCCTAGGAGCTACACGATGGCACGAGTCACCATTGAAGACTGTCTGGACAACGTCGACAACCGCTTTGAGCTGGTTCTTCTGGCCAGCAAGCGCGCGCGCCAGCTGGCTGCCGGCAAAGAGCCGCTGGTCGATTGGGAAAACGACAAGCCTACTGTCGTCGCCCTGCGCGAGATCAGCGAAGGCCTGATCACCAAAAAAATTCTCGCCGAAGTGGCCGCGCAAGAGCATGCGCAGGAATCCATCGTCAGTGAAGAAGAGGTGCAGGAGTCTCTGTAACCTGCTGCAGCAAACTAAAATAAACTGCCTTCCCCGGGGGCTCGGTGTTTTTGATCCACGACCTGTGCAAGCTTCTCGAAGCTTATCTCGAAATTGACCAGGTCAAGGAAGTCTACCGGGCCTATCTGTTTGGCGCCGAGGCCCACGACGGTCAGACGCGCATGTCTGGCGAACCCTATATCTACCACCCGCTCGCCGTGGCCAAAATTCTGGCCGAGATGCGCATGGACGCCAACACGCTCATCGCCGCCATCCTGCACGACGCCATCGAAGACACCAGTGTTAGCAAGGACAATATTACCCACGAATTTGGCGAGGAGGTCGCCGAGCTGGTTGACGGCGTCACCAAGCTGACCCAGGTCAAGTTCGGCAGCAAGGCCGAGGCACAGGCGGAGAACTTCCGCAAGATGATCCTTGCCATGGTAAAGGACATCCGTGTGATCCTCATCAAGCTGGCCGACCGTCTGCACAATATGCGCACCCTGGGTGTGATGCGTGCCGACAAGCAGCGCCGTATCGCCCGCGAAACCCTGGAAATTTATGCACCGATCGCCAAACGCCTGGGCATGCAGAGTATCAGCCTGGAGCTGGAAGACCTCGGTTTCCGCGCCCACTACCCGATGCGCTACCAGGTACTGCAAAGCGCACTCAAAAAGACGCGCGGTAACCGTAAGGAAGTGGTTGAAAAAATTCGCCTGTCACTTGAGGAACGCCTGCGTCAGGAAGGTATCGAGGCCCCCGTCGAAGGGCGCGAAAAGCACCTCTACAGTATCTACGACAAGATGCGCAACAAGGGGCTCGGCTTTGATGACGTCTCGGACGTGTATGGTTTCCGTATCGTTGTCGACAAAGTAGACACCTGTTATCGCGTACTGGGCGTGGTGCACAATATTTACAAACCGATGCCCGGGCGCTTCAAGGACTATATCGCCATCCCCAAGGCCAATGGCTATCAATCACTGCACACGGTGCTGTTTGGCCCCTATGGCGGCCCCATCGAGGTACAGGTTCGTACCAAGGACATGGAACGTGTGGCGCAGGCCGGCATCGCTGCACATTGGATGTACAAGACCGGTTCGGCCACCCCGAGCCATGCCAGCGAATGGCTCAAGGGCCTGCTGGAAATGCAGAAATATGCCGGCAACTCTCAGGAGTTCCTTGAGAACGTCAAGATCGACCTGTTCCCGGATGAGGTCTACATCTTCACGCCTGATGGCGACATCCTCAACATCCTGCGCGGTGCCACGGTGGTCGACCTGGCCTACGCCATCCACACCGACCTGGGCAACACCTGCGTTGCCGCCAAGATTGACCGTCACCTCGCGCCTCTGCGCAGCACGCTCAGCAACGGCCAGACGGTCGAAATCATCACGGCCCCCGGCGCTCGACCCAATCCCGTGTGGCTGGATTTCGTCATCACCGGCAAGGCGCGCTCCAACATTCATCACTATCTCAAGCATCTGAAGCGTGAAGAGGCGTTGGAGCTGGGCAAGCGCATGCTGGGCAAGGCCCTGGCGGCGCTGTCTTTGGAAATGCAGGATATTCCCGAGGAGGCGTTAAATGCACTCTTCAGACAGCTGAAGCTCGAGACCCTGGACGACCTGCTGGAAGACATCAGTCTGGGTAAGCGCGTCGCCGCCCTGGTAGCCCGCCAGTTAGCGGATATCATCGACCACCGCGAAGGAATGTCAGCACGTTCCCGGAAAGGCAAAAAAGGCATGCTCAGTCGTTACACGCCCAGCTGGCTGAAAACCGGGCAGGCGGCCCGCACCAGCGCTCACCCACTGGCCATTCGCGGCACTGAAGGCTCCGTGGTGACCTACGCCAAGTGTTGTCGCCCCATCCCCGGTGATTCCATCCTTGGCTTTGTCAGTGTCGGCCGTGGCATCGTCATCCACACCCGTAACTGCAAGAATGTGCGCGAATTCCGCAATAACCCGGAGCGCTGGATCGATGTGCAGTGGGAGCGGGGCGTAAAGAGTACATTCTCGGTGGATGTCCGCGTCGACACGGCCAATCAGCGTGGCGTACTGGCCACCGTGGCCTCGGTGATTGCCGAGCAGGACTCTAATATCGAGAATGTCTCCATCGACGAACGTGATGGCTTGTATTCATCCATGATCTTTACGATCAGCGTGCGGGATCGCGTGCATCTGGCGCAGATCATTCGGCGTGTCCGCGCTATTGACAGCGTCGCGCGCATCGCACGCTCAAAATAATGCCGCGAAAAAACTGCAAAAAAAGGAGGCCCGCATGAGCAAACGAGAAATCATCCAGACAGACAAGGCACCCGCCGCTATCGGCACCTATTCACAAGCCGTCAAAACCGGCAACACCGTGTACCTGTCGGGGCAAATTCCCCTACGGCCTGAAACCATGGAACTGGTCGAGGGCGATATGGTGGCGCAGATCCGCCGTGTATTCGACAACTTGCAGGCCGTCGCAGAAGCGGCCGGAGGCAGCCTGGCCGACATCGCCAAACTCAATATCTACCTCATCGACCTGTCACACTTCGCGCAGGTCAACGACGTTATGGCCAGCTACTTTCGGCAGCCCTACCCGGCACGCGCCGCAGTCGGCGTCGCCGCCCTGCCCAAGGGCGCCCAGGTAGAAATGGACGCCATCATGGAGCTGGGCGGCTGAACACACAGCCAAGTGCTTAGTTGTTCTCCGCGCCCTGATTGATCCACTTGGCGATAATGCCCGTTTCTTCCTTGCTGAGCGGCGGACGGTCACCATGCGGCATATTGATGGACGGATCGGCGCGACCCTCGGTCAGGATGGAAAGGGTGCTGGAGGTACTGTCCCCAGGGCGCACGATGGCGCCGAACTTGGTGCCCTTCATGGTGTTCTCATAACTGCTTAAATCCAGACCACTGGCTACCTCGCCCACGCCGCCCGGCAGATGGCATTCGCTGCAATGCTTCTGCAACACAGGCATCACATCCTTGCTAAAACTTACCGGCAACTCCTCCGGTTCCTTGCTGCAGCCTGCCAGCACTACAACACCCACGACGGCAGCCGCGCGGATTAATGCAGCCTTGCTTACCTTGGTCATTTCATTCTCCGTTTTTTTGCAAAAAAATTTATAGTCCGATGATTGCGCCTGAAACCGACAAATCTATGTCGGCACACATAATAAGATTCTTTTCTGCTCCAGTGAAATATTTCATACCGTAGTAAATGTATCAGGTTATACTCATATGCTGGTGGTTCATCAAGCTTATTCTTATCTTATCGATGAACCACCGGGCACGAAACCCCTTATTAGCCCAGCAAAATATTAACTTCGCATCAATATAGATCATCTTGATGCCGTCCGCCAAACAGCCGCATAAAAACTCACCTCCGGGAGACCATAGACATGCTCGCAAAAGAACACTGCAGCCATTTCCAAATGCTGCCTATCGGCATGCGGTTATTGTTCACTGGCACCCTGATTGTCCTCGGCACAGGCTATCTGTTCGCCATGATCTACATCTTTGAATCGCATGCCGGACGAGACGGTGACCCCGGCCTTTCCGTCGACGACCTTATCATCGCCTACAGCGGCAGCAAGTCGGACACCAAGCTTGAATCTTCCCTCAAGGGCCCTATGGCCAACATGTTGCCTGCCGAGGAAAACCACGAGATTATTGCCTGGGTACGGCGCGGCGCAGCCGAGGCCGACTTCAAGTCTTCGGGTGTGGAGGGCATCATCGAGCGCCGCTGTCTAATTTGCCACAACGGCACTAACCCGCACATCCCCGACCTTACCGACTTCGAGGGTATCAGCAAGATGGCCGAGGCCGATACCGGCATGGATATTTTTACCCTGGTGCGAGTTTCCCACATTCATCTGTTCGGCATCACCTTTATCTTTTTTATTGTCGGCTCGATCTTCTGTCACTCGTACATCCGCCCCCAGTGGATCAAGTGTCTCATGCTGATCACACCCTTTGCCGCCATCCTGTTGGATATCGGTTCCTGGTACCTTACCAAAGTATACCCGCCTTTCGCCTGGGTGGTGATGATCAGTGGCGCCTTTATGGGTGCCGCCTTCGCCTTCATGTGGATAGCATCCATATATCAAATGTGGTTTTACCGCCTACCACCGGAGCTGATCGAAAATAAAGGCCGGGTTTCCTGATGCCGGACAACACGGCCTCTCGGCGAAAACTTGCGCGTAAAAAAGAAGTGGGGTAGCACCTTCGGTTGCCAGACATAATTCCTCCGTTATAATCGAACGCTTTCTGATTGCTAATGTAAATCCGGCAAAACCCGAAAGGCGCCAAGACTTGGCATGGACATGGAGTGGCTTTGAAATGAAGAGATCACTGGCAATCTCTACCGCAATTCTGAGCTGCGGTCTTGCTACAACAGCCCTGGCGACGGGCAATATCCAGGCAGGCAAGGCGAAGAGCGGCGCCTGTATTACCTGCCACGGCAAACAAGGCATCAGCAGCACACCCGACTATCCCAATATTGCCGGACAGACCGAGTTCTACCTGGTCAAATCCCTGCGCGAGTTTCGCTCCAGCCTGCGCAAGGATCCCAGCATGAACCGCCTCGCCAAAGAACTCAGCGACGCCGATATCGCCGACCTCTCCGCCTATTACGCCAGCCTGCGCCGCTGACACACGGAACCCGTCACATCGCCCGCCACTATGTGCCTGGTTCGACAGCCTGTAAAATCGTCGCACCCCCTATTGCCGGCCTGAATCGCGCGTGACCCCAACCCCCGCCACCCTCGACAACGCGCCCCTGGCCCAACTTAAAGGCGTGGGCCCCAGCATGGTACAGCGCCTCGCCCGCCTTGGCCTGCATACGCTGCCGGATCTGCTTTTCCACCTCCCCCTGCGCTATCAGGATCGCACCCGTATCATGCCCATCGGCAGCCTACGCCCCGGCAACGAAATCACTATCCGTGGCGAAGTGCAGCTCACCGACATCAAGTCCGGCCGTCGCCGAATGCTGTTATCGCGCATCGCCGATGGCAGCGGCGCCATCACTTTACGTTTTTTTTACTTCAGCGCCGCGCAGCGGGCCAGTCTCGCCCGCGGCTGCTGGGTACAGTGCTTTGGTGAAGTCCGCGCCGGCCCCAGTGGTTTGGAGATGGTTCACCCGGAATACCACCTCATCGACCCCGCTGCCGATGGCCCGCAGGAGGAAACCCTGACGCCCGTCTATCCCACCACCGAGGGGCTGCGCCAGCAGACCCTGCGCAAGCTCATCGATCAACTGCTGGACGACCCTGCGCTGCTCGCCGGCTGTCTGCCGGAATTGCTACCCGCCGAACTGCCGGTACAGCGGCAGATGCCCACCCTGCATGAGGCGATACTTTACGTGCACCGGCCACCGGCCGATGCCTCCCTGCGCGAGCTGGAAGAGGGCGTTCACCCCGCCCAGCAACGGCTTGCCTTCGAGGAGTTGCTCGCCCACCAGCTCAGCCTGCGCCAACTGCGCGAACGTCAAGACCGGCACGCCGCTCCGTCACTACGCGCCACACACACACTGCAGCGACCCTTTCTCGACAATCTCAGCTTCCAGCTCACGGGCGCTCAGCAGCGTGTACTGGATGAGATCAGCCACGACCTCGCCCGCCCCCAGCCCATGCAGCGGTTGGTACAGGGCGACGTTGGCTGCGGCAAGACTGTGATTGCTGCTCTCGCCGCCCTGCAGGCGCTGGAGGCCGGCTTTCAAGTCGCTATCATGGCCCCCACCGAGCTGCTAGCCGAACAACACCGGCACAACTTTTCCCAGTGGCTGGAGCCACTGGGCATGATCCCGTACTGGCTGTCCGGCAAGCGCAAGGGCAAGGCCCGCGAACAGACACTGGCCGCCATCGGCGATGGCAGCGCGCGGCTCACCGTCGGCACCCAGGCGCTGTTTCAGGAGGGCGTCGAATTTCACAATCTGGGATTGGTAATCATCGACGAACAACACCGCTTTGGTGTGCACCAGCGCCTCGCCCTGCGCGAAAAAGGCGCCCGCGACGGCCGCTACCCACATCAGTTGATCATGACCGCCACCCCCATCCCGCGCACCCTGGCGCAGACCGCCTATGCCGACCTCGACGTCTCGGTCATCGACGAACTGCCGCCGGGGCGCAGCCCGGTCGACACCGTGGTCATCGCCGACGACCGACGCGATGCCGTCGTTACCCGCGTGCACGCCGCCTGCCGCGAGGGCCGTCAAGCCTACTGGGTCTGCACCCTGATCGAGGAATCCGAGACCCTACAGTGCGAGACCGCGCAGGATACCGCCGAAATCCTGCACGCAGCTTTGCCCGATCTGCGCGTCGGCCTCGTCCACGGCCGTCTCAAAGCGGCGGAGAAAAAGGCCATGATGGCCCACTTCAAGGCAGGCGACATCGACCTGCTGGTGGCCACCACCGTCATCGAGGTCGGTGTCGACGTACCCAACGCCAGCCTGATGATCATCGAGAACGCCGAACGTCTCGGCCTCTCCCAGCTACACCAACTGCGCGGCCGAGTGGGGCGCGGCAGCGCAAAGAGCAGCTGTGTGCTGCTCTACAAGCCCCCCCTGTCGAAGACAGCGCGGCAGCGTCTCGCCACCCTGCGCGAAACCAATGACGGCTTTGAGGTGGCGCGCAAGGATCTCGAGCTGCGCGGCCCCGGTGAGTTACTGGGCACTCGGCAGACCGGTCTGCTCGAACTACGCATCGCCGACCTGCAACGTGACCAGGCCCTGATCCCCGCCATCAGCCAGTGTGCCGGGCACCTGTTACGCGAACACCCGGGCCAGGTAGCACCGCTGATCCGCCGCTGGCTCGGTGACGGCCTGCGCTATGGCAATGTGTAGCACGAATAACCAAGCATTTGACTTGACTACTGGCAAGGCAGCGTCTAAAACTAAGATCACAACCTCCCAACCCCAGTCCACTCCATCGGTGGCTGTTGACGGCCTTCCCCCCCTAAGGCCGTTTTTTTTGCGCCGATTTTTGGCCTGGCTTTCGCATAACCTGATATCGTTAGGGAAATTTTTTGGCGGAGGCCAGCATGACAAATCAGGACTGGGTACGACGCGACTTGGCGGTATTGTGGCACCCCTGTACACAGATGAAGGACCACGAGCAACTGCCACTAATCCCCATCCGCCGCGGCGAGGGTGTGTGGCTGGAGGACTTCGACGGCCAGCGCTACCTGGATGCCATCAGTTCGTGGTGGGTCAACATCTTCGGTCACGCCAACCCACGCATCAACGCCCGCATCACCACCCAGCTGGGTGAACTGGAACATGCGCTACTGGCAGGTTTTGGCCACGCACCGGCCATCGAGCTGGCCGAGCGTCTGGTGGACATCACCCCCACCGGACTGACCCGTGTCTTTTTCGCCGACAACGGCTCGGCGGCGGTGGAGGTCGCGTTGAAAATGAGCTTCCACTACTGGCGCAATCGAGGGCAGACGCAAAAAACCAAATTCATTTCCCTGACCAACAGCTACCATGGCGAGACCCTGGGCGCCCTGGCGGTAGGCGACGTGGCACTCTACAAAGAAACCTATCAGCCGTTGCTGATGCCGGTGATCAGCGTGGCCTCGCCCGACTGCTATGCGCGCGAAGCGGGCGAGAGCTGCGCCGATTACTCGCGTCGCCAGTTCGCGGAAATGGAAGCCACCCTGGCCCGTCATGCCGACGAGGCCTGCGCAGTGATCGTCGAGCCACTGGTACAGTGCGCCGGCAACATGCGCATGTACGACCCGGTCTACCTGCAATTGTTACGCGAGGCCTGCGACCGTCACGGGGTGCATCTCATCGCCGACGAGATCGCTGTCGGCTTCGGTCGCACGGGTACCCTGTTCGCCTGTGAGCAGGCCGACATCCGCCCCGACTTCATGTGCCTGTCGAAGGGCCTCACCGGTGGTTATCTACCGCTGGCGGTGGTGATGACCACCGACGACATCTACGACGCCTTTTACGCGGATTACGGCACCCTGCGCGCCTTCCTGCACTCACACAGTTACACTGGCAACCCACTGGGCTGTGCGGCGGGGCTAGCCACACTGGATATCTTCGCCGAAGACGATGTGCTGGCTAACAACCGCCGATTGGCGCAAGTGATGGCGGATGCCACGGCCGATCTGGTCGACCACCCGCACGTTGCCGAGGTGCGTCAACGGGGCATGATCCTGGCCATCGAGATGGTGCGTGACAAGGCGACAAAAATGCCCTATGACTGGCGTGAGCGGCGCGGCCTGCACGTCTATAAACATGCCTTGAAAGAAGGAGTCCTGCTACGGCCGCTGGGCAATGTGATCTATTTCATGCCGCCCTACGTGATCACGGAAGAACAGATTTATCAGCTCGCGCGGGTAGCGCGGGAGGGCATTGACCTTGCCACCCAGGGTTGACGACACGCTGTGGTTTGGGTCAGGCCCGGAATGGAAACGCAGAGAACTCAAAGGCGCAAAGAGCGCGGAGAAAACAAGCAAAAAAATTAAAGTCTGAATCCGCGACTTCAGGTTAAAACTCTCTGCGTCCTTTGCATTGCCAATACTAAAATCAAAATATCCACTGCCATTCGCTTGCCGAGGATCGAAATTAACCTCTATTCCGCTTCGAGCAATAAAGCCAATGACTTGTAACCGTTAGAAATCAATACCAGGACTTAGAAACCGTCCCTCTATAAGTCCTCCAGCGGACTCACGACGCCTTCTCCCCCCTGCTTCAGCACATGGGTATAAATCATCGTTGTCTGCAAATCCCGATGTCCCAGCAACGACTGGATCGTGCGTATATCCGTACCCCGTTGCAGCAAATGGGTGGCGAAACTATGGCGAAATGTATGCGCACTCACCTTCTTCACAATCCCCGCCCGGCGCACCGCCTGCTTGATTGCCTTATTCACCACGGACTGATCCAAATGATGGCGCCGTGTCACCTTGCTACGAGGGTCTTCCGATAATTGCCGGCTTGGAAACACATATTGCCAATTCCACTCCGTTTCAGCTTGCGGATACTTACGTGCCAAGGCAAAAGGCAGGTAGACGGCGCCGTAACCCTTTTGTAAATCTTGCTCATGAATCAACTGCACCCGTTCCAGATGATTTTTAATCAGTGGCTCCAGGTTTCCCGGAAACGGCGTTACCCGATCTTTATTACCTTTCCCGTTGCGTACCGTGACCTGCTTATACCCGTAATCGATATCCTGCACCCGCAAACGCACGGCCTCGGTAATCCGTAGACCGCATCCGTACAACAACTTCACCACCAACTCCGAAGATCCCTCCAACAAGGCCAACACCTGCTTGACCTCATCCCGTGTCAACACCACCGGGATCCGTGGTTCTTTATTGCGTGAACGGGTGACCGACACATTTTCCAGCGGCTGCTTTAAAACCCGTTTAAACAAAAATACCAGCGCATTGAACGCCTGATTCTGAGTAGAAGCGGCGACATTGGCTTGAACCGCCAAGTGTGTCAGGAACGCCTCCACCTTGGTTTCCGCATCAACACACAAGGCATCACGCGATTCCAGCTGATGAAAACGGACGAAGCGGGAAACCCAGTCGCAATAGGCCCGCTCGGTATGAATTGAGTAATGCAGACGACGCATCAGATCACTCATTTCCGTCAGCAGTTTTTTGCCCGATGTTTGGGTTGACATAATGGGGGGTTACACATAGGGTCTATCAAGAAAGAATGCCCGAATTACATGTCAATATCAAGATATCAAGGCAAATTGGCTTGTTTTTAGGTGATTATCGAGTGTTATTGCCTGATTTTTGCTTGAATACTGCGGGGAAACAGGGCGATTATGCTTGATACTAATAAGTTCGGCAGGTTGCGGAGCTAGCGCTCCGCAACCTGCCGAATGCCCGATGTTGACAGGAGACCTGTCGCCCGCCTGCTTCGCAGTCCGCTCCGC
>UOFU01000244.1_pt1 | contig 16818 bp, 18 predicted proteins | sample 1988841 | NCBI WGS metagenome assembly UOFU01 (sample SAMEA4712195, study PRJEB27164) | hydrothermal vent metagenome | biome: marine basaltic hydrothermal vent biome; feature: marine hydrothermal vent; material: mineral | place: Pacific Ocean | collected 2011-06-14/2011-07-23 | depth 1719 m
TGCCATTGTGCATATAGGGTGCGGTAAGCTCGATATCCCGCAGGGTGGGTGTCTTGAAGGCGCCCTTGAGGATCTTGATCTTGCGAATGCCATAACGCCCTGGATCCTCGTCGCCCTTTAGGCCCAGGTTGTGGAAGCCATTGTCGGTAAAATTAAAACCGTCATGGCATAGCGCGCAACGACCCTTGCCGAGGAATACCTCAAAGCCCTTCTGGGCCGTCTGGCTCATAGCGTGAGTTTCACCCTTCACCCAACGATCAAAGGGTGCTTCTGTGGAAACAATGGTGCGTTCGTAAGTTGCCAGGGCCTTGGCGAGGGTCTTTTCCGTAATGCCCTCGCCCGGGTAGGCGTCTTCAAAGGCATCGCGATAGCCCTTGAGAACGGAAAGCTCCTTGATGACTTCATCCAGATCCTGGTTCATTTCACCCGTGGCCTTGATCGGGCCCAGCGCCTGCTGTTCCAGGGTTCGTGCACGACCGTCCCAGAGTTGCAGTGGTTGATAGGCGGTATTGAGGATGGTGGGTGTGGCACGTTCCAAAACGCCCATTCCATGACCAACGGCAGTGGGAAGACCATCGGACCAGCCGAGGGCGGGGTTGTGGCAAGTACCGCAGCTGATCCAATTGGAGCCGGAGAGGCGAGGGTCGAAGAAGAGCATTTTCCCCAGTTCGACACGCGCGGTGGTAATGCGATTGTTGTCCGGTTGAGGGATTTCGGCAGGCCTCAGAAAGCGACTATAGTCTTCGCCAGCCTGTATGCTTGTGACTGCCATGCCCAGACAGATCATGAACACGACCTTACGGGCCATGTGGATAAACGTGGGGTGTGTTTTCATGAGAACTCCTCTCTCTCTTAATAGCTTTTCAGTCTGCAATCTTTGCTGCATAAAAAAGTTTTTTTGCAAAGCTAACAGATATTAGTTCATTAAAGTGAATATGCCACTGCTATTTGACTTGTTCCGGCATGACAAAAGCGATTGGCTAAATGCCGGTTCCGAAGACGCTTACTCATGCGGCCTTATCTTGCGGATTGGGTGATTGTTATTCCGCAAGAGGTTACAGGTTGAATCTATCGACGACCTTGTTCAGATCCGTGGCGGCGGCATCCAGGTTGCCCGACAACTCGCTGAGTTCAATGGTTTGCCGATTGGCATCTGATGAAACATCGACCAGAGCCGAGACGGTGGATGTGATGCGTTGTACGGCCTGGCCCTGCGATGCCATCAGGTCGTCCACCTCCATCATGCTGGTGCGCATTTCCTGCACGCGCTGGCTGCTGAGGGTGGTTTCATTGGCCAGACTGGTCAGGCGATCAATGTTGGATTTTGCATTGCCAACACTGTTTTCCAGTGCATCCACGGTGGTGCTGACGCTGCCGGAAATGCCCTCGACCAGGCCGGAAATTTCCGATGTCGCTTCTTCGGTGCGCTTGGCCAGCTGGCGTACTTCGTCGGCGACGACGGCGAATCCGCGTCCGTGATCTCCGGCGCGTGCAGCCTCTATGGCGGCATTGAGTGCCAGCAGGTTGGTTTGCGAAGAGATATCGCGAATGGTGTCGGTGATACTGGTGACCTCATTGGCCGCGCTCGACAGTTCTCGCGTTGCCTTGGCGGTGTTTTCCATATCCGCCTGAAACGTTTCAAATTCCCTGACCGTCTCCAGCAACTGCTCGGAGGCCTTGCGGGTCGCCGTTGAGGTCTGTTGCGCCGCCTCAGCCGTCTCGCCCAGTCTGGCGGCGACATTGTCGGTGACCGATGTAACCAGTGCCGTGTCATCCTGGATTTCCACCACGCTGTCATGCAGTTTGGTGGAGACTTCATTGACCACCTCGGCCGCCTTCCCCACCTGGTTTGATTGTTCGCCCAGTTGCAAGGCACCGCTGCGGATTTTGGAAATGATTTCGTGCAAATTGCGAACGGTTCGACTGATGGCATTGACCGTACGGCCGATCTCATCGGTGCCCGCATCATTGATATGAACCTTCAGATTGCCGTCAGCGATGGCGGTCATGGTCTGCTCGATCATGCCCAGTGGCTTGGTGACCAGGTAGGCTGCCAGAAGACTGGCGAGTATGCCGATGATCAGGCCAATGCCGATAATCGTGGCCATGACCATGATGACAGCATGGCTTTTTTCACTGGAAATACGCTGCATTTCAGATAATTTACCGCGTTCTTTTTCTACCAGTTGCAGGGAAAGGTCATCAATTTTGTGTGAGTCTTCGGTAATGCTGCGCATCCTTTCCATGGCTTCACTGTCATTGTTTTTCTTCGCCGCCTTAATGACTTCCATCTTTGTCGGGCGTAGTTTTTTGATCAACGGTGTCAGCTGTTTGACCTCCTGACTGTCGGGAAGATTGGTGGCCAGGGTCTGAATCTGTTCGTCCAGTATGGAAAGGGCGCGAATTGCCGCCACGGACTCCAGGCGGATTTCCTTCTTCTGTTCGGCAGTGATGACATTGGCCAGGGCCCGGCCCAGTTCCACCACGGCAATCCGTGCATTGGTGGCGAGATCGACTCGGGGTTGTGCCTTATTTACCATATCTTCCATGCCCAGGTTTTGCTGATAGATGGTGTAGGCGCCAAATAGGCCGACCGCTAAAATCAGTAAAATATACAGGCCTGACAGGCTGAGTATCTTGGTGCGCCAGCCGATATGGGACAGGCCTTTTACGAGAGTCTCTAACACGATGGTTTCCTCTGAAATACGCTGTAGCTTATTTGTTTCATGTAATGGGTTTCTGTCTGGAGTCGTCTACGGGGTGATTGTCCGGGCATATTTTTCCGACGCTTTCTTGATAAAGTGCACCAGGTCATCGATATTTTCGTCTGACAATTCTTCACCAAAGGGCGGCATATATTTGCTCATGGCATTATTTTCACCACCATAGGTAATAATTTTATGCAGGTATTCCGCCGGACGGTCTGCATAAATGCCCAGGGTAAAATTGCTGGGCAGCTGGGTTTTCAGCTTGCGATACAGTCGCTTGACCATGCGGCCCTCGCCATCGGCATTCTTTCCGTGGCAGCGCGCACAGTAAGTTGTGAACAATTTTTCTCCACGCTCGTGCTGAGCCGTTGCATCGGCCTTGGTCTGTGTCGAAGCAAGGGGCAGGGTGGCAGAGAGCATCAGGGCCAGGGGTAAGATGCGAAAATTAATGATCACGTGTTTACTTTTTTTCAGGAGATGGACGCGAATCGAAGCCGGAGCTTTTCCATTGTTGAGGTACATCGGGTTGTGCCAAACTGGTTTGGCTGCCAGTCTTATCGGCGCTTGTGAGTCCAGATTTAGTTTTTTTTGCCGTCCACGAGTGCAATTGGGAGAAACGGGATCTATAGTGGCGCCCAGCCTGCGTGAAGCTAATAACTACTAAAAAAATAGGGTTAATCGTATGTCCGCACACTATAGTTACACGGCGGCCCCCAGCGCCGATCGCAATGACTGGGCCAATATTCGCGCCCTGCTGCCCTATCTGTGGGAATACCGCGGCCGGGTATTGTTGGCCTTGGGCTGCCTGGTTTTGGCCAAGGTGGCAGGTGTGGGTGTGCCGCTGGCCCTCAAGGGGCTGGTGGATCAGCTGGACGTGAGCACGGATCAGGTTCTCGTCGCCTTTCCGTTGGGCCTGCTGCTGGCCTACGGCCTGGCCAAATTGGGCAGTTCCCTGTTCGGCGAGCTGCGCGATGTGTTGTTCACCCGCGTGCGATACCGTGCCATGCGCCGTCTGACCCTGCGCACCTTGGAGCATCTGCACCGCCTGTCGTTGCGTTTTCACCTGGAGCGCAAGACCGGCGCCATCTCGCGTGATCTCGCGCGCGGCGCCGCCAGCCTCAGTACCATTCTCAATTACATGGCCTTCAGTATTTTGCCGGTGGCGGTGGAGTTCATCCTGGTTGGCGGCATCCTGTTGAGTCAATATGATGCGGTGTTTGCCCTGGTGATTTTTGCCAGTGTGACGGTTTATATTGCCTTTACCTTCGCCATGATCAACTGGCGTTTGGAATACCGTCTGGCCATGAACCGTTTTGAATCGGAGGCCAGTAATCAGGCCATTGAAAGTCTGATAAATTATGAGACGGTAAAATACTTCGGCAATGAGCAACTGGAGATCGAGCGCAACGACCGTACTCTCGACCAATGGGAGGCCAATGCGGTCAAGAGCCAGGCCTCCATTTCCGCGCTGAATTTCGGCCAGGCCACGATCATCGCCGTCGGGGTGACGGTGGTGATGTTTTTCGCCGTTGCCGAGGTCATCGATGGGCAGATGAGCATTGGCGATTTCGTGCTGGTGAATGCTTTCCTGCTACAGTTGTTCATGCCGCTGGGCTTTCTCGGTATGGTGTACCGACAGATGCGTCATTCGTTCACCGACATGGATCAACTGGTGAAATTGCTCGACGAGCAGCCGGAAATCATTGATAAAGCCGATGCCCGCGAGTTAAAAGTCAGCCGTGGCGAGGTGCGCTTTGAACATGTGGGCTTCGCCTATCAGCCTGAACGGCCCATTCTTCACGCTGTCGATTTCACTATCCCGCCGGGGCAGAAGCTGGCCGTGGTGGGCCACAGCGGGGCGGGCAAGTCCACCCTCGCGCGGCTGTTGTTTCGCTTTTACGATGTGACCGGTGGGCGTATTCTCATCGATGGCCAGGACATCCGCGATGCGACCCAGGCCAGCTTGCGTGCTGCGATTGGTATCGTGCCGCAAGATACGGTGCTGTTTAATGAGAGCATCGAATACAACCTGCGTTACGCCCGCCTGGACGCCAGCCACGCAGAGATCATCGAAGCGGCGCGGCTGGCGCAGCTGCATGACTTCGTCAGCGCTCTGCCCGAGGGTTACGATACCCGTGTCGGTGAGCGCGGCCTGAAACTCTCCGGGGGCGAGAAGCAACGTGTCGCCATCGCCCGTGCCATTCTTAAGCAGCCGCAGATCCTCATCTTCGATGAGGCCACCTCGGCCTTGGACAGCCACGCCGAACAGGCCATCCTCGATGCCCTCAAACAGGCCAGCCGTGGCCACACCACCCTGGTCATCGCTCATCGTCTGTCCACCATTATCGATGCCGAACAGATCCTGGTGATGGATGCCGGGCGCATCATCGAGCGTGGTACGCATCAGGAATTACTGACGGCGCAGGGGCGCTATGCGGATATGTGGGCCTTACAGCAAAAGGAGCAGGCGGCCGAAGATGGCGAAATTTAGCCTGTTGCCGCTGGCTTTTGGCGTGCTGTTGATGCTGTGTGCGCCGGCCTTGGCCGCGCAGGAAAGGTTTACCATCACTCCTTTTATCGGCTGGGTATTCGGCGGTACGGCCAACACCCGTGACGGTCGACTGCGCATCAAAGAAACTGCGGACTACGGCGTCAATGTGGATATTCCTTACCGGGGCAGCCATACGACCAACATGCGATTCTCCTTCTCCACCTACGATACAACGGTAGAAGAAAAAATGGATCTCAGCGGCGTGAGCAGCGATCTGTTCGACATGCGCGTGGATCACTACCAGCTCGGAGGCACCAAAGTGATCAACGAAGGAAGGATACAGACCTATGGTATGGGCACCTTTGGTGTCACCCATTTTTCACCGCGCGATTCGATCTATTCCAGCGAAACTCGCTTTTCCATGCATTTCGGCCTGGGTATGGAGGTGATGCTCAGCAAACACCTTGGGCTGAACCTGCAGGGCCGGCTGCTGCTGCCCTTCAACTATTACAGTGGTAGTTTGTTTTGCGGCAGTAGTGGTTGCAATCTTGCTGTCAGTGGTACTTCATCGCTGATGCAGGCAGATATTACGGCGGGTCTGGTGATGCGTTTTTGAGCATATTAAGGCCGGAGTGGGTCATGCCCGCGATAGTTTGTCTTTCATCGGAGAAATCATGGTTTTGGAATTGGCGCATATTCCCCGTGGGCATGAAAAACCTGCCCACCTCACCAGGTTTCTGTGGGGAGTCCTCAGCGATTTAAAGTTGGTTCCTTACACCATAGAAGAACATGGAGAGCATGAAGTATCGAAAGCTTTGCCCTGTAAACCTTTATGCGCTTTATGTTCTTCATGGTGTAGGTCGTTACGAAATAGGCATTAAATCTGTAACACCATGATTTTATTGATATCTAATATGACAAAGTAGAACTAAAGGTGCTCCTGTCAAGTGTGTTGGTGAAGTCTCGGTACAGAAACCATCGCGGGCATGGCCCGCTCCAGTTAGAATCGCCTCAGGTCTCATCCCCCACCAGTTCCTCCACCACCCGTGCGATGGCCTGGCGCTGCTGTCGCGGTAGTTTCATCCATTTCAGTCCCAGCTCCAGTGCCTCCTTGCTGAGTTTCTCCTTGCCGGTCGCCGGTGGAATCTTACCGATACCACGCGGGTGTCTGCCCGGCTCGAAGGGTGTACCCTGGCCGGAAAGCAGCCAGTTGGATCGCGTCTGGGTCAATTCGGCCAGTTTGACGAGTACTGAGGTGGGGGGAAAGTCCACGCCCTTCAGCCAGCGGTCGGTTTCCAGTTGCCGGGTGCCGAGGAGCTCGGACAAGCGACTCAGACGGCCATTACCCAGCGCGGGAAAACGGATGTTGTCCAAGGCGTCATTGAGTCGTTCGGCGAATGCCTGTTTTTGTGTGCTCATGTTTTATCTCTTCCTGATTCTGCACGCGCGATTTTACACCCCTCTGTCAACCAATGACCGGCTGCCGCGTTAAATACAGGTAATAGAAACATAGTCAGGATACGGAATGCCGTAGACAGCTATTGTCCCCTGCGGTCAGAATGGTCGGAGGTACGAGTCGATGGAGAACACAGGCTGGAGTCAACGCAGGCAATGGATCGTTTTCTCGCCGGTGTGGAATGCCGGGCCTATCGCATGGCCTGGATGGCTACCAGCAATCGTGAGGATGCCCTGGATATCGTGCAGGATGCCATGCTGCGCTTAGTGAAGCACTATGCCGGCCGTCCAGAGGCGGAATGGGGCCCCTTGTTTCAACGCATTATGCAGAGCGCGATTCGTGATTGGTACCGGCGTAGTCAGGTGCGCAATCGCTGGCGGCAGTGGCTGGGTTTTACCCGGGGCTCGACGGATGATGAGGGGGTGGGCGACCCGCTGGAGACCACCATTGCCAGTCACGCCCCCGGGCCGGAGGGCAGTCTGGTCTCGCAGCATGCCATCGATGCCCTGGAAGTTGCCCTGCATGCGCTGCCCCTGCGCCAGCAACAGGCCTTTCTGCTGCGTCAGTGGGAGGGTTTGAGTGTCGCCGACACGGCTTACGCCATGGGCATCAGTGCCGGCAGCGTCAAGACACACTATTCCCGCGCAGTGCAGGCACTGCGCGGCAAACTGGAGGATCACTGGCCATGAACGACCGGCAGGATGATTTTTTGCGACAGACCAAGATCACCTTGGACGAGGCGGAACAGCGGATCGATGGTGCCACGCAGACACGCCTGGGTGCTGTCCGCCGCGAGGCCTTGGCCGCTGCTGGCCGGTCTCACCGTCCAATCTGGTTGCTGCCTGCCGGCGGTCTGGCCGTGGCCGCCACGGTAGCGATCCTGACCGTCAGCCTGTGGCAGGTGTCACCCTCGGTGGACAGCCTCGCCGCGCTGGAGGACATCGCCCTGCTCAGTGGTGAGGCCGACCCGGAATTTTACGCCGATCTGGAGTTCTATGCCTGGATCGCCGAGGGCGCCCCCACGGAAGACGACAATGGATAGCCGCTGTCTTTCTTTGTTGGGCGTGCTGGGGCTACTGTCGCTGTCGCCCGGCGTGATGGCGGCGGAAGAAGACGGGCAGGCGCCGGATCTGGCGCTACTGGAATTTCTCGGCAGTTGGGAAGACGCCGATGGTGAATGGATCGATCCGTTGCAGATGCTTGATGTACTGGAGGCCGAAGATACGCCCGCGACATCGGCAACGGATCCAGGGGTAGAGAACGATGACTAGAGTCATAGTAAAAGTTGCAGTGTTTGTGCTGATATTGCTCGCACCGCTGATGGCGTGGGCCGGGAATGATGCCGCTGGCATCGGTTGGGATGCCCTGGGAGCGCAGGAGCGTAAGCTGCTGGCCCCGCTGAAGGAACGCTGGGACAAGCTGTCCGCCGAGCGCCGGCAGAATTTGCGCAAGGGCATAGCGCGTTGGGAGCACCTGACCCCGGCGCAGCGGGCACGATTCAAGCAGCGCTTTGCGCGTTGGAAACAGCTACCGCCACAACAACGCGCACGTGTACGTCAGCGCTATGAACGCTTTATGGCCTTGCCGCCGGTTGAGCGTCGTCATCTGCGCGAGCAGTACCGGCAGTTCCGCCAACTACCGACAGCTCGCCGCAGCGCCCTGCGTGAGCGCTGGCGCAGCATGACGCCACAGCAGCGCCGCCACTTCATCGAGCGCCGCGAACGCACCCGCCACCTGACACCCCGTCAACGCCAGGAACTGCGCCGGCAGCAGCGCCGCTGAGGCGTAGCGCTGAGAGTGCAAAGGCGCATCGGGGTATAATCTTCCCGCTGACCAATGTCCGGGGGAAGTCTTGTTGTTTGCATGCCTTTGTTTGAAAAGGGCTATCTGCCGCCTGCTGTGTACCAGTGTGTCGCTGCTGTGCGTCAGCGCACCGCTGCCGGCGTCGGATGAACTGCCCTCGCTGCTGAGTGTGGAGTGGAGTGCCGGCGATGGGGGCCGTCGCGACCTGTACCTCGATATCGATCTCGCCATTGGCGGCCCGCGGCTGCTGTTTTCCGCCGCGCAGACGCGCGTCGACAACGAGTTCTCGGCCTACACAACCCAGTCCTTCCTCATCGGCATGGTCAATAATCCGTTGCAGATGCTGAATTATGGTGTCGAACTGGAACGGTGGGGCAGGGAAGGCCACATCAGCAGTACTACCGTGCGCGGATTTCTGGCCTATAACAGCCTTGACTGGAGCATCGCCCTGCGCCCACAGCGGCGCAGCATCGTCCTTTCACCATCGGATCGCTGTCGTCGTTTTTCTGCCTGTCCTGACGAATGGCAGGTTGAGAGTCGTGGTATTCGTATCGACGGTAACTACTATTGGAGGGTCTGGGGCTTGGCGCTGGGCTTGTCCGCCCATGACTATGACCGGGATCTGGCCCCCCTGGCCAACAATCCCCGGGCGATTCGTCTGTTTTCACCGTTGACGTTGGAGCTGGCTATGGGTTTCGAAGATTACGGCATAAGTGCCGGCCTGCGCTATGCCTTCCGTGATGTCTTGTTGAGTCTGGACGAATACCGCAGCGTCTCGGCCGTGGACGGCCTTGCCAGCTGGCTGACCAGTGTGCGCCTCTCTATCGATCTCGACCGCCAATGGTACCTGCGCCTCAACGGTGGCCTGCTGCGTATGCCGGATATTGACGATAGCAGCACCCTGTATGCGGGGGTGGGTGCCGCATATAGCTGGTAAGACTGCAATCGTCGATAATGCAGGAACGACTTTAGCTTTAGTCGGTGGTAGTTCAGTGTCAATCAGGGTCGTGGCTGAAGCCGCTCTTACAGCAAGCCATCAATTATTTTCCCATCCCCTGTCAACCAACCCCCTCCTGCCGCGTTAAACCGGTATACGGCATCACAAACATGCCCAATCCGATATATCCACCGTGAGGATCGAATAATGAAAATACACACCCCCTTCAGCCAGTGGCGCGGCAAATTTGCCACCCTGCTGTCGGCCCTGTTTCTGTTGTTGGCTGCCTTTGTCCTCAGCGGCTGCGCTGATGACAACATTGATAACAGCACCGACAACAGCGACGCCGACGGCGAACTGGTCATCGGTCTCACCGATGCTGAGGGCGATTTCGCCACCTACACGGTAGACGTCAAATCTCTCACCCTCACCAAGGCCAGCGGCGAAGTGGTGCATACATTGCCGCTGAGCACGCGGGTTGACTTCGCCCAATACACGGAAATAACGGAGTTTCTCACCGTTGCCACCATCTCCAGCGGCCTCTATGTGCAGGCTGAAATGGTATTGGACTACAGTGACGCCGATATCCAAGTGGAAGATGCCAATGGCAATGCCGTGAAGGTGGACACCATTGTCGACACCGATGGCAACCCCATCTCTGAGCTGACTATGGCGGTGAAACTGGAGGGCCAAAACTCCCTGCGTATCGTCCCCGGCGTGCCAGCACACCTGACCCTGGACTTCGATCTCAAGGCTTCCAACAGCGTCGAGTTCAGCCCTGAGCCCATCGTCACTGTTGAACCTTTCTTGCTCGCCGAACTGGACGTGGAGAAATTCAAGACCCACCGCCTGCGCGGCCCGCTGGCCAATGTCGATGTGGCGAATAACACCTTTGACGTCATCATCCGTCCCTTCCACCGCCACATGAGCCGTCGCGACATCACCCGCCACTTTGGCACCATCACCGTCACCACCACCGACGACACCGTGTACGAGGTCGATGGCGAAAGCTATCAGGGCAATGCCGGTCTCACCGCCATGGATGCTTTAGCGAGATTCAGCGCCACGTTGGTGCGTGGCAACATCAAACTCAACCCACGCCGTTTCGTAGCCCATGAAGTCTATGCCGGTAGCAGTGTGCCCAATGGTAGTGCCGACGTCGTCACGGGTAACGTCATTGCCCGTATCGGCGACACACTGACCGTAAAGGGGGCGACGCTGATCCGCGCCGATGGTAGTGTTGTATTCAACGATAATGTCACCGTGCAGCTGAGTCGAGAGACCATCGTCAAGCGCCAGCTCGACATGGGTGCCGACTACGACATCGGTGATATCTCTGTCGGCCAGCGCCTGCGTATTTTTGGCACGCTGGGTAATGGCTCGGCCAGCCAGCCGGAAATGAAGGCCAAGCGTGTGCAAATGCGTTTCACCACCCTGCGCGGCACCGTGGTGGGTATGGGGGTCATTCCAGTTGAGCCGATACCGGTGACACCCTTTGTCGTCGATTTGCAGGCCATCGATGGTCGCCGCGTATCCCTGTTCGATTTTAGTGGAACAGGGCAAAGCGGTACCGGTATGGATGCCACCAATGACGCTAACCCGGCGGCCTATGAAATCATCACCAGCAGTCTGGATGTCTCCGACTTTAGCGATGGTGCGCCGGTAAAAGTACGCGGTTTCGTCACTCCCTTCGGTAGCGCACCCGCAGATTTTACCGCGCATAGCGTGTTCGATGTCGCACTGATGAAAGGGGTTATGGCCATTAGCTGGGAACCGGCCAGCAGCACCGCTATTCCTTCATTGGCCGCCGATGGTATGCGTCTCAACCTGGAGGGTGTCGGCCGCTTCCATCACGTTTCTCGCGGCCGGGTGGCGATTGACCTCACCACGCTTGCTGTGCCGCCAAGCATTGTGCCACGCGCCGAGGGTAAAGGTCTGTACTTGATCAACCAGGCCGGCAGACACCAGTTGCATACCACCTTCGCCCGTTTCGCCGACGATCTCAATACCCGTCTCAATGATGGCGCACGGGTGAGGCATCTCGCTGCCAGCGGCCCCTTCGATAATGCCACTGCACAGATGACTTCAGGCTTTGTGAAGATCAGCGTGGAATAACGGAGAAAGGACAGCCTTTCCTCCACTTTAGGCGGCCAAATGGCCGCCTTTTTTTGTTCCCGCTGTAATGGTTTGGCCGGGATGAAACAAAGTGGAATCCGGGGTATGGTGACACCGTGTTGCCCAGATTGCGCTGTACTTCATCCGGGATGCCTTGTTTTCATATCCAGATCATAGTCATAATGCAGGCGCTTGCAGACAATTATGGTTTATTAAAAAAGATGCCATATCGATGAAAAAAATAACCGGATGGGTGGCCATATTATTGGCAGTTTTTTCTCTTGCACCGAGCTTTGTGCCGGGGGCTATATCTTTTCTGGGTTTGCTGGTTTCACTGGTCGCTCTGACCATCTCGGTCTTTTCAGTGGGCCGTGGTAGAAAAAATTATTTTGTTATCACGCTGGCTATTGTTGTTTTCGGTGTGTTTTTTATCAATGACGCCCTTAGGTTATGGGGTTCATTGCCAATGCCAATGAACGTCAAACTCACAATGTATGGCCTCTTTGGTATCGTGTTTTTGGCGAGTATTTTTTCAGTAAATAAATTATCGAACAAGCGAGAGAAATAAGTCAGCGGGTGAGTGGTCAGGATTCCTCGGCGCTTCATTTGTCCCTCTAGGTCAAAGAAAACAATGATTGCACAAAAAGATTTCCAATTGTCCACGCATGGCCGTGGTAGTACCAATATCACGGCCGAGGTTGAACGGATTGTTGCCGCATCGGGCATTCACATCGGGTTGTGTCATGTGTTCGTGGAACACACCAGCGCCTCACTGATGTTGTGCGAGAATGCCGACCCCTCGGTGCGGCGTGATCTGGAGTATTTCCTGGCGCGACTGGCGCCCGATGGCGATCCTGCCTACGAACACAGCATGGAAGGCCCTGATGATATGGCGGCCCACCTGCGAACCATCCTTACCCATAGCGATCTGAGCATTCCGGTACGCGATGGCCGTTGTGCGCTGGGCACCTGGCAGGGAGTTTTTCTGCTGGAGCATCGCACCCATCCCCATCAGCGCAGGATCACGGTAACGGTTCAGGGCGAATAAAAGATCCTACTTGTTTTCCCCACGGGAAATCATCTGCAGAACCCGATCCAGCATGCGTGTCGACAGCAGCCGGCGCAGGATGCCAAACAGCCAGGTGGGCACGGTGACGTAGTAGCGCGGCTGCGGGCGTGGGGATTCCAGGGCATGGATGACCTTTTTCAATACTGCCTCCGGGGGCAGGGTGAAGGGCGCCGCGGGGCCGGTTTTTTGCAGGCGCTTTTCCATGCGTCGGTAGGTGTCGCGGTGGGCGCTGTGCTCGGCATCGATATGCTTTTTGTACATGGCGAAGGCGTTGGCGCGGAAGCGGCTTTCTATCGGCCCCGGCTCAATCAGTGAGACGTGGATGCCGCTGCCGTGCAGTTCCAGGCGCAGGGTGTCGGTGATGCCTTCGAGGGCGTATTTGCTGGCATTGTAGGCACCGCGATAGGGTAGGCTGATGATGCCCAGCACGGAGCTGTTTTGCAGGATACGGCCGAAACCCTGCCGGCGCATAACGGGAATCAGCTGATTGGTGAGTTCGACGGTGCCGAACAGGTTAGATTCGAATTGCGCGCGCAGGGTGTCGCGGCTGAGGTCTTCCACCGCGCCGGGCTGGCCATAGGCGCCATTGTTGAATAGGGCGTAGAGTTTACCGCCGGTGATTGTCAGGGTTTCATGCACGGCCTGGCGGATGGATTCGGAGTCGTCGAGATCCAACCGTATGGCGCTGAAGCCTTCATGACGCAGCTTTTCTACATCCTCTTGGCGACGGGCGCTGGCGATGATCTGATAACCCCGCTTGCGCAGGCCCCGTGCCACGCACAGGCCGATGCCGCTGGAGCAGCCGCTGATAAGAATGGATTTGCCATTAGACTTATGCTCTGTCATACGGAGTCAGCCAATCGGGTCTTCAGCAAACTCTTGCTGGATTTCTTCCACCGCCTTGCGGTTTTTCATCAGCGCCTCGACGCAGTCCCGGTCGAGTTTTTCCCCTGCCAGACGTTGTAGCTGGGCGAAGGCTACGTCATTGGGCCAAGCCTCTTTGTAGGGGCGTTTGCTGGTCAGCGCATCGAACACGTCGGCGACGCTGATGATGCGTGCTTCCAACGGGATTTCGCTGCCACTGAGGCCGCGCGGATAGCCGCTGCCGTTGGGTGCCTCGTGGTGGTACTCAGCGATGTTGCGCAGGATATTGATGTTTTCGAAGCTGTCCAGGCCATGGTCGCGCAGCATGCTGTCGATGATCTCACGGCCTTTACGGGCATGGGTCTGCATAATGGCCCTTTCCTGTTCATCGAGTTTGCCGGGTTTGTGCAGGATGGTGTCGGAAATGGCGATCTTGCCGATGTCATGCAGGGGAGAGAAGAGAAATACATTTTCGATGAATTCATCGCTGAGATCGTAGCGTGCGGCGATATGCACGGCGATCAGACGGGCGTAGCGCGACATGCGGTCGATGTGTGTACCGGTTTCCGTGTCACGGTGGTGAGTCATGTCATGGGCGATCTTCACCGTTGCCAGCAGGGTGCGCATGCTGGTCTGTTCGTTGATGACGAGTAACGAAATCAGGTGCCCCATGAGATCGAAGTAATACAGGGATTCTTCGTTAAACACATCTTTTTGATAAGAATTGAAGAAGATAAACCCGAAAAAGATGTCATTGACATACATGGGCATGGTGTAACTGGCGGCGTAGCCCTGTGCTGAAATGCGCTGTGTATGCACCTTCTGGCCAGCGGAAAATACGCTGAGATCATTGACCACACGCGGCTGTCGTTGCTGGATGATTTCTTTCAGGGAGGGGGCGTTTTCCAGCTTAGACTGATAACGCACGAGAGGGGTGTCACCCCTGCTGCTATGCAGGTAGGTTTTCAGGAAATCGGTTTTGTGGTCATAAATAGTGACGGCGATACGGTCGATGAATGTCCAGCGTTCACGCACACTTTGGTGGATCTTGTCAAGTTTTTCCGTTAACGGCAGATTTTCGTTGAGAGCGTGTAGCGTGTCGGAGTGATTGAACATTTATTGATCTTTTTTCAGGTGGTTTCACGGATTGGCAGATTGTTCCCTAGGTTTTCGGCCATTCGGTCAAACTACTGTAGCACGGGTTTTTGATCAACCTGAATTTGCCGCCCTGATTCCGAGATCAAGTCAGCAACACGGCCACCAGACCAGTGAGGAAAATACCGTCGAAGTTACCGGCGCCGGGCGGCTGGCGAGGTCGTTGTAATACAGCAGATAGAGGGAAAAGAGGGAGGAAATCAGGCCGATGGCGAGAATGAATAACAGCAAGTATAGGGAGGAAAAGGGGAGTGCATGGGAGGTGTGCCGGTTCCTGTTGGCGGCGATGATATTTGGTAAAAATCGTAGCAGCGGGCATGGCTCGCTGCTACGGATTGGTGATCTGTTTTACGGCATTGACCAGCAGTAAATGGGTGGATCCGGCGGCGAGTTTTTTTGATAAGATAGGGGGGATCACCTGCCCCTGTGAGTCAATGCCCAGCGGCCGCTCTACGGCGATCAGGATGTCGTCCACCGGCGCCAGCCTGTGGCGGTGCCGCCACAGGCCAGGCGGGCACGCTCATGGCGTACCACCCTGTGCATGGTGTTGGGTGTCAGCTGTGCCGGCGGGGGAGGTAATGGCGCGCGATGATGTCTTCGGCATCAATGTCCTGTGGGCGGCGACGATGGGCGTCACCAGCATGGTGGTGCGATTGCCTGGGATGCCGCCGATACAGTGTTTGTCGACGACGAGTGGTTCGTGCCAGTGCAGGCGTTCATGAGTGGTTGTTTCCACACTTTTCTTCGTACCCATGAGAACCTTTTACCTGTCAATGGCTCTATAAGCGCAAGTCAAATATTTTCCATGCGTTTCAGAGGGGGCTGGTGGGAGATTTTTGAGGTGTTTTAATATCCACTTAAGTTTTTTTCTATACGTTCCCTATTCATGAGAAATATCCTTCCTTTTCGTGTTCGGCGCGAGACATTGCCTGATTTCGAGACACTGGTGCGCCCTCATCTCGATCACTTGTACCGACTCGCTTATCGTTTTTGCGGCCACCGGCAGGATGCCGAGGATCTGGTACAGGATCTGCTGGTCAAGCTCTATCCCCGCCACGCCGAAATCGACAAGATAGAGAAACTGCGCCCCTGGCTGGTGACTATCCTCTATCGCATGTTCATCGATGGCACGCGCCGCAAGGCCCGCTCACGGCTTGAACTGATCGATGATGAAACAAAATTTTATGCATGCATTGCTTCCAGTGATGAACGGCCGGAGCAGTCGTTGGCGCGCGAGCAGCGTGTGGCACAAATACAGGTAGCCTTCGAGCAGCTTAGTGACGATCATCGTACCTTGTTGGTTCTGCATGACATCGAAGGCTATCGCCTGGCTGAGTTGGAAAAGATGCTGGCGGTGCCGCTGGGCACACTGAAATCCCGTATCCATCGTGCCCGTGCGCGTATGCGGATGCTGCTGGATAAGGTGCTGGAGCCGTCTATAGATAGCCATGCCAGATCGTCGACGGACTTGAAGGGTGACGGAACCTTATTGAATCCATCATCGTTCATTAAGGGCGAGAGGAGATGAAAATGACATGCAATGCCCTTCACGGTCTGATGGATGACTATCTCGATAATGAGCTGTCACCCGTGCAGCGAGTGAGTTTCGAACGCCATTTGAATGAGTGTACAGGCTGTCAGCAGCGGCTTTCGCGGGAACGATTGTTGCGTGCTGACCTCAAGGCCATGCCGGTTCCCGCTCCATCGGCGGATTTTGCCGAACGGGTGCTGCGGCAGTCCGTGGAAGGCAACGTCAGCCATCACCACCGGCACGGTTTCGTGACAGGATTCGGTAGCGCTCTGGTAGCCGGCCTGGCACTCTGGATAGTGGTAGGATTTTTTCCAGTTCAGCAACAGGTTGCCCCAGAAAAGACAGGGCCGTTACAGACGGTCTCCATTACTCTTGATGCACTTAATAAAACGCAGGATGTTGCGCTGGTATTCAATGCCGGGCGGGCTGTGCTGGGGGCAAGGGTTTCTATCGAATTGCCGGACAATATCACCATTGCCGGCTACCCTGGGCGCAAGCGCCTGGAATGGAGCACTGATCTTGCCAAGGGCAGTAATCTGCTGCGTCTGCCAGTGATCGCCAGCCAGGTGGATGTCGGCCAATTGATTGCGCATATTGAGCATGACAACAAGGTGACGACCTTGAGGATCCAGCTCGATGTGCGGAAACCAGGGCTCACGGGTACCGTCGAGTTGCCCACTCAGCGCATG
>UOFU01000258.1_pt1 | contig 16264 bp, 18 predicted proteins | sample 1988841 | NCBI WGS metagenome assembly UOFU01 (sample SAMEA4712195, study PRJEB27164) | hydrothermal vent metagenome | biome: marine basaltic hydrothermal vent biome; feature: marine hydrothermal vent; material: mineral | place: Pacific Ocean | collected 2011-06-14/2011-07-23 | depth 1719 m
AGGCGCGTGAAGACTACGTCGAAATGATTCCGGGTGTGCCCTCTAAGGTTTACACCTACAACGGCAGCGTGCCAGGACCGCTGATCCGCGGTAACGTGGGCGACACGCTGATCGTGCATTTCACCAATAATCTGCCCGAACCCACCACCATTCACTGGCATGGCCTGCGCCTGCCGGCGGACATGGATGGTTCATCGGTGGCGCAAACCCCCATCCAGCCCGGGGATTCCTTTACTTATAAGTTCGAGCTGACCGAGGCTTCGCTGTTCTGGTATCACCCCCATGTGCGCTCTAACGAACAAGTAGAGAAAGGTTTGGCGGGCGCCCTGCTGGTGAAAGAAAGAAAGCAGGATCTTGCCAAGGAAATTCGCAAGGCCAAGCAGAAAATACTGGTCATTGACGATGTATTGCTCGACGAAGACGGCCAGGTGGAAGCGGCCTTTACCGGCACCATGGAAGAAGTACTGTTGAAAAAGATCAACGGTCGTGACGGCAATACGCTGTTGGTTAATGGCAGCGAGATGCCGACCATGTACGTCAAATCGGGAGAGCCCGTCCGCTGGCGCATGGTCAATATCGCCAACAACCGCTTCATGCGTGTCGTTGTACCGGGCCACAAGCTAACCCGCATCGGAGGTGATGGTGGATTGCTGGAGACCCCCATCGAGGATCTGGATGACGTATTCCTGGTTTCCGGCCAGCGCGCCGACATCATGTTTGTCCCCAAGGGCAAGCCCGGCTCCGAGCTGATCGTCTACTGGAAGGATACCACCCGCGGCCGCCATTCCATCGATATCATGGATAACGGCATGGTGATGATGGGTGACGATGAAATGGACGGAAATTATCCGGACATCCCGCTCATGCGCCTGGTGTTTGAGAAAAACTACAAGCCTGCCAGAGAACTCAATCTGCCCGAGGATCTGCGCACCATCGAGCCCATCGACATCACCGGTGCCGCCGAAACGACCCTCAAGTTCGGCCACAGCATGCCCATGGCCAATGGCACGGTTAAGTTCCTCATTAACGGCAAGACCTTTGGTGAAGTCACCCCTGCCGATGCGCCAGATGCACAGGTGGGCGAGACCCAGGTGTGGAATTTGGTCAACATGACCGGCGGTGACCATCCCTTCCATCTGCATGGCTTTTTCTTCCAGGTGCTGGAGACGGTCTACAAGGACGAGAACGGCAACGTACTGGAAGTAGTGCCTGCACCGCCGCTGGAGAACGTCGACATGGTTAACCTGCCTGCCCGCCGGGGTCCGCCAGGCGCGATGTCGATGGTAAAGATTGCCATCACGTTTGATCCCGCCGAGGGTCTCACTGGTGCGGACATCGCGGCGAACGGTGGCGTAGCGGTGATTGAGGATGCCGATCTTGGAATAGGCCAGCGGGGCCGTTCCGGTGGCTGGCAGTTCCACTGTCACATCCTCGAACATGCGGATGGCGGCATGATGTCCTATGTGGAGGTCTTCCAATAAAAATCGCTGAATAGCCATACTGACGGGAACCCCCGGCGGCGCCGGGGGTTTTTTTTGCCCTGCTGAATACGGGAAGTTGAAAACATCGTCATTCCGGGCGGAGCGCCATGAAGACACTGCACTAGCGGACTTGAAATTCCGTACATGCTGGATTCCCGCCTGCGCGGGAATGACGGCATTCCAGGTTTTTCCGGCTTGAGTCAGTGCCATTCCAGCCAACCGCGTGGGCACAAAAACGTGCCTGCGGCTGGTCTTGGAGTGACGCATACCTGCAACCGGTGGCGGAAGAAACAGCGAGCAGCCTGGATGAAATGGAATCCGGGATAAAGGAAGGAGGCGCTACAGATCCCGGATTATGCGACGTGACAAGCGGACCCCGACAATCCGTCGTCAATCGGCCTACCAGACGCAGCAGAGAAGCGTCTTGCAGCTTTCCTTGCATGCCCCGCGGGGTGCGGAAGTTAGAAAGGTGGCGACGTTGTAGATGTCGGTATCACTGAGGTTCTTCGCCACGTTGACCATCTTGTTGTCGGGGTCATTGTTGCGTTCCTTCGAGCGCCATTTTTTCAACTGGTTGACCAGATAGGTATAGCGCTGGCCGCCGGTCATGGGATAGGTGTCGGGCAGGCCGCGGCCATTATAGCCATGGCAGGTATAACAGGGCGGAATGTCACGTGTTGGGTCACCGTTCAGCACCAGCTGCCGGCCAGCGGAACGGGCGCCGATGGGGTAGCCGTATTCCTCGATCCGCTGCATGTCCGACAGCCCCACTTTCATGTAGTCCAGACTGGCAACGTAGGCGGCAACATCACGCCAGTCACTCTCGCTCATGTCTCGGGCATTGGAATTCATCACATACATGGTGTTGTCCATGCGCCGGTTGGTGGAAAAATCACGCAACTGTTTGTAGATGTAGGCCGGGCTCTGACCGGCCAGGCGCGGGGTGCCAATGGCGTCATCGCCCATGGCGTCCTTGCGATGGCAATTGTGACAGGCGGGCACCCGGTTGATGCCCTGCATGAAAATACGTTCGCCATAGGCGACATTACCGCCCGGAAATGCGGCGTGCGCCGGCAGACTGCTGGCAAACAGGGCGATGAGAACGATCAGTGCGGTGTGGAGTCTTTGCATCGAGGCGCATTCTACTGAAAGGAGGGGCGCGGCGTCGAGTCCGTGACCATCAAGGAGTCATCAGGGCCGGTGTGGCAGGGCCTGGTATTCCGTACTGCGCATCTCGGCCAGGCGGCTGGCGGTGCGCCGGAACTCGAAGGCCAGGCGTTGGCCCGTATACAGCGCCGCCGGTTCGGCTGCGGCGCTGACCAGCAGCTTGACCCGGCGATCATAAAATTCATCCACCAGGTCGATGAATCGGTGCGCCCAGTCGTCTTGCTCTTCGCCCATTATCGGCACGGCAGAGATGAACACGGTATGAAGGCGCCGCGCCAGCTCAATGTAGTCGTGACTAGAACGTGGGCCATGACAAAGAGGGAAGAAGTCGAACCAGGCCACATCGTCGGCGTACAGGTGGCAGGCGATTGGGCGGTGATTGATGAGCAGCGGCCGGTTTGGCCTGCCTTCGCAGGGGGCGAGTTCGTGGAAGCGCTGGGCGAGTTGTTTCTCACTGTGGGTATCGGCTGGCGTGTACCACGTATCGGCCTTTTGTAGATGGCGTAGACGATGGTCGGTGTCGCCGCGTAGTTCGAAGACCTGGGTATGCTGCTCGATCAGTGCGATGACGGGCAGAAAGCGCTCCCGCTGCAGGCCGTTTTTGTACAACCCCTGTGGTGCCGTGTTGGAGGTGAAAACCAGACTGATACCCTCATTCGTCAGGGCAGTGAGCAGGCCATGCAGCAGCATGGCGTTGGTAATGTCCTCAACATAGAGTTCATCCAGGCACAGTATCCGGGTACGCCCGGCAAAGCGGTGTGCGACGATTCGCAGAGGGTCACGCTGCCGGCGCAGGTGGGCCAATTCATCCTCTATCTCCTGCATGAAGCGGTGGAAGTGTAGGCGCAGTTTCTGCTCGAAGGGCAGTGTCTCAAAAAACAGATCCATCAGCCAGGTCTTGCCGCGACCCACACCGCCCCACAGGTACAGGCCCGGAATCGGTGCCGGTGGTTTGCGGGCGAACAGGCGCCCCACCAGACTCGCTGGCCGTGGGGGCGATGGTGGGCGGTGGATCAATCGATCACCCAAGGCTTGCAGGTGGGCCACGGCCAGTGCCTGCGACGCCTCGAAGTGGAAGCCGGGCTCGGTGGTAATCTGTCGGTATTGGTCGATGAGTTGCATAGCTGTTTGGTGTGACGTGGCGTAATCCGCCTCGTATGATGCCGTGCATGTCCATGATTCGTCTACTTCCGTGACTGCCCGACCCGCTATTCTGCTGGCTGCCTGCGGTAAACCCTCATTGTCCGCCGCACCACTGGGTGAGTGTGCCGCGTGGGCACAAAAGACGTACCCACCCTACTGAGTGACACGATAACGAAAACAGTCCGTGGTGTGGTCGTTGACCATGCCGACGGCCTGCATGAAGGCGTAACAGATCGTGGTGCCGACGAATTTGAAACCACGTTTTTTCAATGCCTTGCTCATCGTGTCGGATTGGGCGGTCGATGCGGGCACGTCGCTTAATTTTTTCCATTCGTTGATAATCGGTTCACCATTAACAAACTGCCAAAGGTAGTCACTAAAACTGCCGAATTCATCCCGTATTTCGAGATAGGCTCGGGCATTGCCGATGGCGGCGTTGACCTTCAGGCGGTTGCGCACAATGCCGGGATCATCCAGCAGGCTGGCTATTTTTTTCGGCCTGTAGCGGGCGATCTTTTCGGCGTCGAAGTCATCAAACAGGCGACGGTAGTTTTCCCGCTTACGCAAAATCGTGATCCAGCTCAGTCCGGCCTGGGCGCCTTCGAGCAAGAGCATTTCAAACAAGCGTCGGTCGTCGTATTCCGGCACACCCCATTCTTCGTCGTGATAGGCGATGTACAACGAGTCATTGGCGGGTACCCAGGCACAGCGGCATTTGTTGTTCATTGACAGTCTCTCTCCTTGTTGATCAGGTCTTGCAGGGTGCGGCCCGCAATCTGCGGGAAGGTGTCATGACACAGGCTCAGTTCACGCACCCGGTCGAGGCGGAAATTGCGAAAGGTGTTGCGCAGTTCGCACCAAGCCCCGAGAGTCCATACGGAACCCCAGAAAAACAGGCCCAGTGGCCATACGGTGCGCTGGCTGGTGGCGCCATCTGCACGAGTGTAGCTGAAGCGTACCCGATGGTAGGTGTCGATGGCGCCGCGCAATTGTGCCATGCAAGTGGCAGTCTCGGGAGGTATGCGCGTCAACGGGGAAAACAAACGGGTTTGATCGAGGCGCTGTTTGAGGCCATCGGGAAGGACCGTTTCAATCTTGCTCAGCACCGAATTGGCAGCACGGGCCAGTTCCGGATCGGCCCAGCTTTCGACGATGCGCGCACCCAGGGTCAGGGCGGTGATCTCTGCCGCCGTGAACATCAGCGGCGGCAGGTCGAAACCACGTCGCAGTGCATAGCCGATACCGGCTTCGCCGTCGATGGGCACACCGGACGACATCAGATCCCGGATATCGCGATAAATGGTGCGCTCGGAGACCTCCAATTCCTCCGCCAACCAGCGCGCGGTCGTGACGCGGCGGGTGCGCAGAAACTGGATGATTTGGAACAGGCGGTCGGCACGGCGCATAATTTTCTACCGCCTTACGCAACCCGCTCTACACCGGTGTAGGCCGACTCAATGGCTTCTTTTGCCCATGCAATCAGTTTCTCATTGTCTTCAAATAAATCCTCAGGCGCAGAATAATATTTTTTGACATTCACTCTTCTTTTTTGGGTCGCATACGAGAATGACTCCATCCCCAGCGCTTCATATTTGGGTCGCGTTTTATCATTGACACAGAAATATAACGTGTTATCCATGATCATGGCGAATTGTTTTGAGCCGCTTTTAAATGCAAATCCACCAAAGAATTTACTGCCCTTCAGGGCGCCTAAAGAGGAGCCAAACAATTCTTTGATATATTCAACAAATTCTGGACTTGCACTCATTATTGTTTTTCCATGCCACCCAAGTACTCCCGATGTCTCAAAAAAACCGGTAATAAAATCAATTTTTTTTCACCGACTCCCAACCGTCATCCGACCCTCTGTCAGGATTCATTTTCCGGCGCGTGACAAACAGCTTCAATATTGTGGCCATCCAGATCGATCACGAAGGCACCATAGTAGGTCGGGTGGTATTCTTCACGAAGGCCGGGGGCACCGTTGTCACGGCCACCGGCAGCGATGGCGGCAGCATAAAAATCCTGCACCTGTTGACGGTTTTCGGCACGAAAAGCAATGTGCATAGGACTCTGTGCCGAGCCACCCTCGCCGAACCAGAACTCAGGCTTTCCGTCGCGCCCGAAACCGACCCAGCCCTGGACTTCCATCACTTTTTTGATACTCAACGGGGCCAGTGCTGCGACATAAAATGCCTGGCTTTTTTTACCGTCGGAAACCGCCAGTCCAATATGATCGATAATCATTGTGCTCTCCTTTTTATTTGTCCATTTGTCTATTTCGCCACTTGCCCATGTGCCGGTGCATGCTCACTCGCTTTCTACTTCTTCCGTCAACGCCAGAATATAGCCATTGCAATCACGCAGATATAACTCACGCCGGCCATAGAAGCTGGTCTGCGGAGGCTTGATGATATCGGCCCTGCCCTGCAAAGATTCGTACAGTGCATCGACACCTTCCAACGCTATATACAGGGTCAGGGAAGCACCGATGGTACAGCCATCCAGCACCGGTATTTCCTCGACCAGGCTATTGCGCTGCTGAAACATGAAGGCCACCTGGTCACGCTGCATCATGGCCCAGTCGAGGGGCTTGTCGCCGGCGACCGGCAGCTCTTCGACTGGCCGCTCATCGCGCATGGCCATGAGGAGTTCGAAACCCAGCAGATCACGGTAAAAGACCACGCTTTGGGCAACGTCCTCCACCATCAGGTTGGGGGTGAGCTTTTTGAAGGTCATGGCGTACGCTCCTTGGCCCTTGATTACTTGTACTCATTGATTGGAGTGCCAGTCTAGCGCAGGCCTCCTGACAGCATAGTGTCAGGAGTCTCCCGCACTATCGCTGCCAGGTGCCGGATTTGCCGCCACGCTTCTCCAGTAATCCCACGTCACCCATCACCATGCCGCGGTCCACCGCCTTGCACATGTCGTACACCGTGAGCAGGGCCACTTGCACGGCGTTCAGCGCCTCCATCTCCACCCCGGTCTGGCCGGCGGTGTGCACGGTGGCACGGCAGTACACGGCGTCTTGATCCGGCTTCGGGGTCAGATCCACCGCCACCTTGGTCAGCATCAGCGGGTGACACAGGGGCACCAGATCGCTGGTTTTTTTCGCTCCCATGATGCCGGCAACACGCGCGATGCCCAGCACGTCACCCTTGCCGTGACCGCCCTCGATGATCAGCCGCAGGGTTTCCGGCTGCATGCGAATCCGTCCCTCGGCCACCGCCATGCGCTGGGTGACGGCCTTTTCACCGACATCGACCATATGGGCCTCGCCTGCGCTGTTGAAATGGGTTAGCTTGCTCATGGTAAATTCTCTCTGCGGACGATTGAGTGCGCTATCCCTGTGATAAAGCACTGGAGCAGAAAAGTATACCGGGGTAAACGATGAGCATCACCGTAAAATTCTTCGCCAGCCTGCGTGAGACCGTGGGCATGGAAGGCGCAACGCTTGATTCGACCAGTGCGCAGACCGCGCAGCAGGCCTGGACAGCAGCCACCGACGGGCGCGAAATGCCCACCAATACGCTGATCGCCGTCAACATGGAATACGCTGGCGCCGATGCGGTGGTTACCGATGGTGACGAGGTGGCCTTTTTTCCCCCGGTAACGGGCGGCGCCGGGGGTGATGCCCGGTGAGTCTCAAACTATTGGGCGAGAGCTTCGATCCCTGGGCGGAGTTGCAACGGCACCAGGCCCACAATCCGCAACTGGCCGGTAAGTATGGCGCCACGTCCATCTTTATCGGCACCCTGCGCGATTTCAACGACGGCGCCGGCGTGGACGGCATGCTGCTGGAACACTACCCGGCCATGACGCAGAAGCATCTGCAGGCCATTTCCCGTGAGGCGATGACCCGCTGGGACATCCTCGACACACTGATCATCCATCGTTTTGGTGAAATCCACCCCGACGAACCCATCGTCCTGCTGGCGGTATGGTCGGCGCACCGTAGCGAGTCCTTTCCCGCCTGTCGTTATCTCATCGAGGAACTGAAATCGCGCGCGCCCTTCTGGAAAAAGGAGATCAATGGTGAGGACGCGCGCTGGGTGGAACACAACACGCCGGGCTGAAGCCGGCGTTACAGGTACTCCCGTAACACCTCGGGCGACTGCTGAACCAGGTTCTTGTCGATCTGCCGGGACACCCGCGCCATCACCTCCTTGCTCAACTTGTCACGCAGCAGCCCCAAAAATGCCGGCGGCGCCACCAATACCAGACGCTCCAGCTCACCGGCATTGCGCGCCGCATCCAGACGTTCGGCCAGACTTGAGGCAAAGCGGATACCTACCTGCTTGCGGGCGCTCACCTGATCATCGAATCGACGCCGCCCCTGGCCAATGCTACCCCCATCGCTGCCGGGACCATCCGATACCAAGTCTCCTTCGTGCAAACGCCCCTCAGGATGATCAAAATCCTCTATCTCCACGAACGGCGCCGTGCGTTTTTCCACCTCGTACAGCTTTGCGCGACTGCTATCTGCGACCAAAAACCACGTATGCAACATAGTTCTGCCTCCAGTTGATGGGATGACAAGTAGGGAGAGTCCCCCTAACTGACTAAGCGTAGTCCGGCCTCGCCCATGCGCAACACCGGATGCGGGAGGGATCCGCAAAGATACTGGCCCGGAGAGGCCATGAATTTATGCATAGCTCCGATTATCCTTTGATTTTAAAGGAAATTTCTCTCAATCAAGCGTCATTACCGATGCCGAGACTGCTTGAGCCTTTTTGTCAAACCAAGGCGCTGTGAAGCCCATCCCCAGCGCGATATTTATGCAAATTCATGAAATATCCGAGCTGGACTTAGGATATAGCGTCAGCAATAACCGGATTTTGTAGTGGTGTTTGAGCTGTGCTAGGCTTTTTTAGCACAACTCAAACACTGCGGAAAAATGTCCGTGTTGATTGCTTTTAGCTTTCAATTTAGATCCGTAGCCCCAACTTCTTGAGCACGATTAAATAGTGCGATGTATTTACGTTTTTGTATTTCTCCTGCACTATAACGCTGCTTAGTAACATTGTACGGATTTAGTAATAAAATATAGTCGTACTTACCGCCCGTGCCTTCTTCCGCCTGAATGAACCCGAGTTCAACAAGGCGAGCCATCCGTTGCTTCCATAGTGTCACTGCTCGCTGCCCACTAAAGCCTGCCTCATATGCTAATTCGTTGTAGCTTTTAATTTCGATTAGTGATTCATCGAAGACACGACACCATAGACTAAAGTACGCCCGTGATAACGGAGTCCCCTTACCACCAAGGTCATCAATAATTTCAAACATATGGGGCATGGTGCGAGGCACAGTAGTAAACCCTTTAGCAGTCGTTCGATTCCACAATAGTGCTTCATCTAATTCTGGCCAAAGTTCCTCGCGAAGTTTGAGCGTACGCGCACTCATTTTCGACGCCCGCTTTTTTGTCGCTTTTTTTGTTAACGTAATCATATGCAGCTCCTAATAGATAATGCGTGCGGGCTAAACGAAGATTTGGAGGCCTTCGACCTGACTTCTTTACAACTTACCTTGCTGGGCTTGGAGGTCAACAGTAGCTCCAAAGTCAGTGCCAGCTCGCATTTGTAGAATAGCGCAATAAATCTAATAAATACAAAGAGTTACTTGCGAGCCACTGTTTTTTGACTACGACTAATAACCTTTACTAGCGCCCTTAGATGTATTTAATTCATTTTCCTCGATACTTCAGCTGTATTAAATAATTACACTACAGACGGAAAACCTTCGACATAATAAGGAGTTATAGCTGGAAGGTAGTGTTCACATGTGCTCGTGTGCTCAGGGTGCTCTGTAGTGCTCATGGTGCTCGCGGGGTTCCTAAGGGGGCCCCAACCCCACCCACCATGCCCGCTGAAAGCTAACTCTTTATTTATACTCAATCTTGGCATTGCCCTGGAGCTGATGATCGGCAGCGAACGCGGCTGGCAGGAACGCCGCGCAGAAAAGAGCCGTCGCCGGCATCCACACTGTCTTCCCCGGTGGCGGCCACCGTTGTGTAACAAATATTCCCTCAGTTGTTGGCCCTGAGCGGACGAACGAAGGCATCGTCGCAGATGCTGGCGTCCTGCATCATGCGCCAGGCGGTCTGGAAGCCGAGTTCACGGTAGGCCTCGAACTGTTTTTCATCGAAAAACTGGTCGCTGGTGGGTTCGTCCGGGAATTGCGGGTGGGTCTTTTTGTAGCCGTAGAGGTCGGCGCTCAGTTGTTCGAAGAAGCTGGTCTTGAGGTAGATCAGACGCCCCTGGCTGTTGTCGGGATAAATGATGGGACACATGATGTAGCCGCGCTCGGCACATGGAATGGCATCGTCAGCCGTGTCCGCACCGGTCTTGCGGCGCGGAACGAGGGCTTGCAGACCTTCGCAGTCGCAGAGAATGAGGGTGCCGAAGTCGACGCGCACCTTTTCCACCGCATTGGCGAAGTCGGAGAACTGGTAGTCGGGGTCAGCGCCACCGTCGCACAGCACGATGAGCCGTGTGCGGCGGCGGATGAGCTCATACAGGGCAAGATTTTCAAAGTGACCGCCATCGGTCAGCTGGACGAAAGCACCTGCTTCGTTGAGCCTTGAGCGGAAGAAAATTTCGCACAGACCGGGGAACAGGAAATTGGGTACTCCCCGGGATTTCTGTTTGTCGGACGGCCTTGTGCCCGCTTTTTTCCGGGGGTTCGGGTTGGGATTGGATGCCCAGTAGCCGAGGCGGATGTTGAGTAGTCCCATGAGCATGCTGAGCAGTGGCTGGCGGGTAACCCCCTGGCCACCGATGCCGGTGCTGGGATTGACGGCGGCGCCGGAGATGGCCATGGCGGTGGGCAGGGTCATGCGGCCATCCATGAAGTCTGCGGATTTTCGCCAGCCGGTGGCATTGCTGCCACAGAAATAGGGCGAGAGGATGAAATTGTCGCCACCACGGCCGCGGAATTTAGGGATATTAGACGATTCCAGCACCACGTTGGTATTGATGAGAGGGTAAGGGGCGGGATTGGCCTCAATGCCTTTGCTGTCGTTTTCGGCCAGCAGTTCGTGGATGGGCATCTTGTCGGCACTAGCAGCGGCGCGGGTGGCGATCTTGCCATCCAATACCTTGTCGATGTCGGGCATGAAAAGTTCCATCAGGCGGTCGCGGTAGTAGCGGTGGATGGAGAGATAATTGATGTTGGTGGTCCAGCCCAGAAAGGCGGAGAGAATGGCGATTGCCAGCGCAGTGCCGCCAATGAGTGCGACGATGTCCTGCCCGGTGGTGCATTCCGAAAGCTTGGTGGCGAAATGGTAGGCGAGCAGTAACAGGCCGAACCAAATCGCGGCGGTGGCGACGGTTACCACAAGGCCCATGGGAATACGGCCCTTCTTGCCGCTGCTGGTCTTGAAGAAGGCGAAGACGCCGGAGAGGGCGCCGAACAGGGTAGAGAGGGCACCGATCCAGCCTTGTTCGGCGCCCAGGGCATCATAGACGACGGGCACGGCGCCAAGAACCAGCAGGGCCACGGTGAAAATGAGCAAGATGCTTGCCCCACGCTCATAGATTTGGCGCCAGCGATAGGCGATGGATTTTTTATCCTCTCGGCCGCATTCGCTTTTACTCTTCGACCAAACCCTGGTGAACATCGCATACCCCAGGGAGGAAACCACAAACAGCCCGGCGAGGAGCAGGCCGGACCACAGCGCGAGATTGTCGGCGTCCTTGGGTAGGCCTAGAGGTGGGCCGAGGGGTAGGCCGAGGTGGGCCGAGGTGTGCGACAGCAGGGGGTAGGCCACGGCGAGGAACAGAACCAGCAACAGACCGGCGTAAACACTCAGGCTCACCAGTGCGCCACGCAGGATGACCGCCACCAGTGACATGGCATTGATGCCGTCGCCGGGGGTGAGGTATTTAGCCCCCTGGCGCAGGTAGCGCAGCAATTTGCCTTTGTAGATCTGGTCGAGGCCGGGTGCCGCGTCCAGGCTTGTTGCTTGGGTGTCGTCCGTGTTGGCCTTACGGTGCAGCTCGGGGTTCGAACCGCTTATGGGGTAGGTACCGTAGGGGAAGATCCGGCGGTCGAGGCCGGCTGCCTGGGTATCCTCCGTGTTGGCCTTACGGCGCCGCTCGGGATCCGAGCCGCTCATGGGGTAGGTACCGTAAGGGAAGGTCTGGCGGTCGAGGCCGAAGCGTTTGCTGTCGGTGGTGTCTGGGTCGTGTTCCTGTGACAACAGCCAACTGACGGAGGCGCCGATATAGCCGCCGCCGGAGACGGTGGAGAGATAGTCGAAGTTTTTCAGCCAGCCGTTGTGGGCCAGGGCTTGCATCACTCCCAGTGAAAAACTCGCGGAGCGGATGCCGCCACCGGAGAGGGCGAGGCCGGTGAGCTTAAGCTCGTCGCTAGCGCTAGTTTCTTGTTCTGGCAGACCACGGCGCCGGCGGATGTACTCGAGTTCCTTTTCGATGACTCCCTGTGCGCCAAAGTACTGAATATCCTTAGCGTCATATTGGATGTAGCTAGCGGTATCCCCACTGCTGTTGTCGTTTTCCTTCCCTGAACTATTGTCGGCCATCCCCTTTCTTCCTCTGTTTTCCCCAACTCATGGCGCCTATAGCCTAGCGATAAATATAGGGAGAGGGAAGAAGAAGCAAAGTAGCGGGTGCGGGACATGTATTTAGCGGGTAAGTGCTGGATAAAAATAGAGGGGCAGAAAAAAGGGGGAGGGGCATTTTCCCGCTCCCCCCTGTCGTTGATCTCAGTGGTTCGTCTAATTGATGACCGAGGCGCTGGAGGCGAAGAGGATCATGTCGAAGGTGCGGTGCAGGCTCTTGCTCTCGTAGTTGTGCATTACTGCGGCCTCGCCCCATTGCACCTTGTCGTTGGGTTGCGCGCGCATCATGGTGACGGCAACCCACAGTGGTTTGTCGCTACCGACATCGACCTTCATGTAGGTGTAGCCGGAAGCATGCATCAGTTCCAGCACGGTGCCCTGCCTGGGCATTTTCGCGGCTTCGGCCAGTGCTTGTTCTTGGGCACGGCTCAGTGGCTGGCCTGCTGGTGCGGCGGACTGCGGGGCGGGTGTCTGTTGGGCCGGCGCCTGTTGAGCCGGCGCGGCGGCGGGATCCTCAGCCTCTGATTTGGCGTCGTCGGAATCGGAGCAGGCGGTCAGGGCCAGCAGAGCGGCGCTGAACGCCAGGGCGGAAATACGTTTCATTGGAATTGTCCCCTTGAAAATTTGCCCAATACTCTAGCACAGGCAGGGGATTTTCGGCTATCGGGGAGCAACCCGCAGGGCAAGGCCGTTTTCCCTAACCCAACAGACGCAGGGACAGATCCACGGCCTGCACATCCTTAGTGATGGCGCCGACAGAGATATAGTCAACGCCAGTCCCGGCAATAGCACGGAGGGTGTCGAGATTGACGTTGCCTGAGGCCTCCAGCCTGCTGCGTCCGGCGGTGAGCACTACCGCTTCACGCATCATGGCGAGATCCATGTTGTCGAGCATCACGGTATCGGCCCCGGCGTCCAGCGCCTGTTGCAACTCCATGAGATTTTCCACTTCCACTTCCACCGGCTTGCCGGGGGCGATTTCCCGCGCCCGGCTCACGGCCTGTGCAATACCGCCTGCGGCGAGGATGTGGTTTTCCTTGATCAGGAAGGCATCGAACAGGCCCATGCGGTGATTCTGTGCGCCGCCGCAAGCAGTCGCGTACTTTTGTGCCGAACGCAGGCCGGGTAGGGTCTTACGGGTGTCGAGCAGACGCGTGCCGGTGTTGACGATGGCGTCGACGTAGCGACGGGTCTGGGTGGCGGTGGCACTGAGGGTTTGCAGAAAATTGAGCGCAGCGCGCTCACCGCTGAGCAAGCTGCGGGCCGGGCCGCGCAGTTGGCACAGGGTCTGGTTTGGGCGCAGGCGTTCGCCGTCGCGGGCCTGCCAAATTACTTGCACACGGCGGTCGAGCTGGCGGAATACCGCGTCGAACCAAGCCGTACCGCAAAGTACGGCGGCCTCGCGGACGATAACCCGGCCATGAGCCTTGGCGTCCGCTGGAATCAAGCGTGCGGTGATATCGCCGCCGCCGATGTCTTCAGCCAGAGCATGGCGCACCATGGCATCGATATCGACGGGCAGGCTGGGAAGCGATGCTGGCATGCGTCTTTGTGTCCGTTGATGACAGGGTTGCAGACGGCGTCATTAGCTGCTGCGCGGCTGATACTAAAGATTTGCTCCCGGCCAGACAAGTGCGCCAAGATAAGACTTCGCACTAAACCCGGCAACATCCCGGCAACATCGTCGATGCGATTGCCAATAAAAAGCGTGCACTCCCCAGTAACATCGTCTTCGCCCATGCAAAAGAAAGTCTCTCCTGATGAAGGATTAATAAGGGAGACTGAGCCTTGTATGCACGGATCTAAATTTTTACAACTTTCTTCTGTTCCAAGATATAGTGTGCATCGATCAAACTGGTTCATTCCAAAACACCAGACAGGTGAACTACCATTATGAATTTGAATGGATGAAGCTGCGGCCGCCAAGTTAACGGCTAGCATTAAAAACGCCACTAAGCCGAGATGGACTTTAAATTTACTAAAGTTTTTCATCTTAATTGCTCCATAATTAAAGTTAAGTTTACGCTTGACAACTGACGAAATTATTTCGCCGTGGTGGAAATAATTGAAGTACATCAGCCGTCAGCACGTAAAGAACATAAACAAGAATAAAACTATTCTGTGAATTTTTTGGCACAAATTTTATGTAGTATCAACATTCAATGTTATTGAATAAATAGTAACGACCACCTTTAAGGAGTCAGAGACTCCTTTTTTTTCTTGAAAAGCGGGAAAGGGGGGGGTACAAACGATGATTCATCGAGCAAGCAACTGCGATGCATGGGCTGGCCAGCACCCAAAAAACCGGAAAAAAATCCTGGGAATGTGCAGTATATACGCGCAATAAAACACCATGGTCTTCACACTTAAGGACAGGTTATGCCTCTGTTGCACGATGTGCAGAACCACAATAATGCCGTGACTTACGGGCATGTAAATGTTAAAGTTTTTGCGTATTTTTCAAGAAAAAACCAACTTTTACCAAGCTCAGACAAGAGGAAAATAATATGGCATATATATTGAAAGCATTGCTGCTTCTACCATTTTTGCTGATTTCAAGTGCGCAGGCTGACGAGCCGCAAAGAGCGTCATCACCTGAGGGGGCCAGGCTGTATATCATTTCTCCGGCCGATGGTGAAACCGTCAGCAAAATGGTCACGGTAAAGTTTGGCCTGCAGGGCATGGGGGTGTCGCCTGCGGGCCTGGATAAAGCGGCAACCGGTCATCATCATTTGATCATTGACGGAGAAAAGCTGCCTGATTTGAACAAGCCTATGGGTAATGAGGTCATCCATTTTGGTGGCGGCCAGACTGAAAAGACCATTGAGCTGACTGAAGGCAAGCATACGCTGCAATTGATTTTGGGCGACTATCGTCATATCCCACACAATCCGCCAGTAATATCAGAAAAAATAACTATTTTTGTTAAGTGATCAAAATATATACCTAACAAAGCCGCGGATATAAAGCCAGATTTAAAGAGTGGTTTTTTCTGGTGTGCTCACTCACGCTCTAGCAATTTATCTCGCTGTGGCTGAGCATGCCGCCAACGCCCCTCAATCAAAACCGATGGCCACCCGGATCCGACCGTCTTCAACGCGCATGGATTTCATGTTGCTCATGGACAGCGAGTGATTGAGATCTTGTTCTCGCACTTGGTGAATACGCACCAAGGGCAGCGTTTTTATCAATATATCGGACAGGCTGGCGCGAAATGTCTTTCGGGACTCATCGGTAATACCTTTCATGGCGAAGCCGCGAATTTTTGGATCCGCCAAAAACAGTTCGCCGGTCGAGGGCTTGTAATGCAAACCGACGTCGGCGACGACCTGCCCCCGCTTCCTTCCGTCGCCTGGGATGCTGGCGAGCACCGAAATATCCAACTGTAATTTGTCGGCATCTTGTTTCAGTATGACCATGGGCTCGGACAGAGTTAGCCTTGCCGCTGCTCGATATTCACGCAGGGGAAAATACATGAGCAAGGCACTTTGTATGCGTGCACTGTCGACAGTAAAGAAATATGCGGCAAAGGCCTTTGCTGGAAACAGCCATGTAAAGCAGATGAACAAGAGGCAAATGAAGCGGAATTTCTGTCGTGTGGGTGATGTCATTCGACGATACGGGAAACCGGAAAGAGCCTCGAAGCATAACACCAATTCATGCCTGCGGACTGTCTGTCCAGCCGAGTTTTGGTGCTAGTCCCGAGCTGCGCCGTACGCGCTCTCGGCAGCCCTGTAGCAAGGCCGGTGCGCTGGCGCTGATGTGCAGCTGGCTGCGGGCGCGAGTGATGCCAGTGTAAATCAGCTCGCGGCTGAGCAGTGGATTCGCCGCCTCAAAGGGCAACACCAGAAGCACCCGCTCGAATTCCGAGCCTTGCGATTTATGTACCGTC
>UOFU01000022.1_pt1 | contig 16084 bp, 18 predicted proteins | sample 1988841 | NCBI WGS metagenome assembly UOFU01 (sample SAMEA4712195, study PRJEB27164) | hydrothermal vent metagenome | biome: marine basaltic hydrothermal vent biome; feature: marine hydrothermal vent; material: mineral | place: Pacific Ocean | collected 2011-06-14/2011-07-23 | depth 1719 m
CTTATTCGCATTGGGTTTCCTGTTCATTGATGCTGGTGTTGTAACTACCATCATGAACAGAGACTCAATGTGATGCAAATTTGCCTAAATTGATCAATAGTTTACCCACAGATTCTTCAGAAGACCCCGTTTTACAGCACATCTGGTGTGGGTGATGAAGTACAGATATCCGGTATTGAAGGGAGATGTTCAACCGTCAACGGAGTTGCCGAAGCTAGATTTAGGACTTTCAGTCCAGTCGCAACCTATGCACTTTCAGTGCATAGTGGTTGAGTTTAGGGAATTGTATTTTGTTTGTGTTACTGATGGAGATCAGGAGGGTTAAACTTGTGAAGAATTTTATATATGTGAACAGAATTATTGGATTATTGATGTTAATACTTTTATCCGGTTGTGGCGGTAATGATAGTGATAGGGGTGCGTGTATTTGGGGGTCAGGTATAGGCAGTGGGTGTTGGGATGACTATACGCCAGGCCAGTGTAATATGATGAACGGCACTCTCTATAAGGGAAAATCCTGTAGCGATTATGGGTATACATCATCTTGATATTGTGAGGTTAGTTTTAATATATGGGAAAATGTGTACTCACAGGGTTTGCTACGTTAATCGTTGGCGTTATATTGGGTTGGCATTTCCATTCATTACACCAAGATTTTGCATTATCAAAACCCGTAGTACCTCATATTTCAGAGCTAGTCATTGGAAGCTTAGCTGATTGCTGCTCTGCCGAAATGGATGTTGTGGTGAAAAATAGTTTAGTTGAAGAAAAATTTGTTTATCAACAATTAAGACAGGGGGAAAAGGAATTCGAAACCTCACCATCCATTGCTATGGATAAAGGGATATCAACATTATTTAAGATTAAAAATATGGGATCTCGTGGGCCGATTTCATTATTGTCAATTTCATTGAAAGATGTTCTCAGCAATGCTGGTATTGAGCAAAAGTCTGTGAAACAGATTATTGAACAAATTGGAAAAAATAAAATGGATCTTTTGTCTCTGCGCGATCTAGCTACGCGTGAAGGTTGGTTAGATACGCCAAAATACATAGATGCACGTGCTATCTTTGCAGACCCTTATAGTGAGTTACGCACTGAATTAGGAGATCGTGTATATGATCGTTATCTTTACGCAATAGGAAAAGATAATCGCATTCGAATTGGGGAAGTGTACCAAAACTCGCAAGCTGAAGCATTGGGATTCATGCGCGGTGATATGATAATAAAATATGGCCCGGAGTATATTTTTACGATGACTGATCTTATACAGGCCACTTCAGGAGGGGATGCGGAGGAGCCAATGTTAGTTGAGTTTCAACGGGATGGTATGCATATGTATGAAACTGTGCAGAGGGGGCCGCTGGGTATTGAAATGGAAGCTGTGTCACAGATGCCTGTTGGCTCCGTTAAATATTGAGGATAAGGGGTCGAAGCCAGTGTCATTAAGTTAAGCCTGACGCCCTGCTTATTGTAGGTTGGCGGTGATGTAGGAATCCCAACATTGTTGGTTTCGTTGGGGTTCGCAAGCTCACCGCCAACCTACAAAACAGTCATCATTTTGTTAACTTAATGGCATTGGGGTTGAAGCCCTCATCGGTTGAATACGTGGGCGTAGAAACCACGCGCCAGCCGATTTCTTTCGGAAGACATGCAGCATGGTCGTCTCTGGAGGGGGATGTAAGCGTAAGCTGGTGTTCAATTTCAATGCTCTATCGGTTTTGTCCAGTCTTCCAACATTAAATGATGCTTCACATTATAAAATGCCTTGTCATTGGTAATTAAAAAGGCACCCACAGCTACGGAATGGGCTGCAATCAGCATATCCATTGTACCCAGGGGCTTGCCCTCGTTTTCGCAGGCTGTTCGTAATTGAGCATAGGTAGCTGCGACATCAGAATTCCAAGGCAGGATTTCTACTCGCAATAAAAACTCTTTAACGGCAATAGGAAGTCGTTTGGCTTCGGGCTTTTTAGCAACACCACGCAGCAATTCAGCTTCCGTAATTGCGGAAATGCATACCTTGGCCATAGGCACACTTCGTAAATTCTCTCTGATCACCTTCGGTTCGCCCTTTATGATGTAACTGGCCGTATTAGTGTCGAGCATATAACGCTGATCTTCCATTAGAACAAATTCCGATCCTGTGGAATCTCATTGTCACGCTCGACCATAAAGTCGTCTGGTACATCGACGGATTCTATCATTTTGAAAAAATCATCCCAATTTCCAGGTTTCTTGGAAATGATCACATCGCCTGTTTCAGGGTCTTTGCGAATATAGACCTCATCACAATCGAATCGATAGTTGACAGGTAACCGGACGGCCTGGCTGCGGCCATTCATGAAAAGTTTGGCAGTGTGTCTCATGGCGATTCACCTCACAATATGTCATATACTATAATATATGACCGCAAGTGTGATATATCAAGATATATTTAGACGTATAAATATATGGGATAAGGGGAGTCGAGGAGCCGTGTGCGTAAATAGCGCCAGCATGGTTCTGTGAGGGGTGTGGTAACAATGACTGTACAGAGAGGATATTCTGGCACCGGCGGGAAACCAGCCGGGAGCAGTGAAGACAAACACGATCCTAACCCGTCAGAGGAACCCATCTACTCGACCTCTTTATCGCGTTCGCTAACAACATAGTGAGCCAGCTCACGGCGGGGGACAATATTGCAACTGCCGGTTTCTTCGTCGAAGAGGATGGCGATTTCGCCTTGTTGCAATAGCCTTAACACTTGCTCGGTTTTTTGTGTTAAGGGAATTTCTTCCGCGCCGTAGTCCGTCCCATCGCGGCTGACGAATTCTTCAATGAGGCTGTTCAAGGCTTCCGGACTGAGCTGTTTGTACGGGATCAACATGTGGATAGTCTGCGACGGGGGGAAGTCGATTGCAGCCTATTTAAACGTGTAATGTTTTTCGATGTCGGCGGTGATTTTCCATTCGCAGGACATGCCTGCAGGGAAATGCACCAAATCGCCACGGCCGATGGTGACGGGTTTTCCACCGAGGGGAGTGACAATGGCCTCACCTTCCAGGATGTAGCAGATTTCTTCGTTATCGTAGTGCCAGTCGAAGCGCGAAGCTTCCCTGCTCCAGAGTGGCCACCCATCCACGCCCATGGCATCCAGTTTGGCTGGGGAGACGTGGTGTTCAATGTTGATTTGCGGCATGGGTCGATCCAGACGTGTTATGGGTGGGGCAGGCAGTATAGCGTATTGGGCATTTGCATTGCTGCTGTTGCGAGTGACGAATACACCGTATTCGAGGCTTCAAACTTAGCCCGATACGCCGATATACAAGGGTGTAAATATAACGATACACCGTATTCCATCTCAATCGGGCAGCTGGATGACAAATTTTTCTGACAAGCCTTTTCGGGAGAAGCGGCTCTTCCCACGTATAGTGACTCAGTGTCAGGTGCTTTATCGTACGCCCGAGTCGAAAGGCTGGAATGTGGCCCGGTTGGTGGATTTTTCGGCGATCGGTATGCGTATCGAATGCGATGAATTGCTGTTGCTCGAAACGCCGCTTTCCCTTCAGGTAAAGCCCTGTGAAGACAAAGTTATTCCCGCCATCTCGGCGGAGGGGCGGGTGGTGCGCTGCGAGCCCAATGCCGATCTGCGTTACGAAATCGCTTGCAAGCTGACCAAGGTGAGTCCCGCGTGAAGGGTGGAAAATGGCGCCCCGGAGACGATTCGAACGTCCGACCTGCCGCTTAGGAGGCGGCTGCTCTATCCAGCTGAGCTACCGGGGCATGTTAAAGTGGGAATGGGTTGCTGCGTGCTGGCCGGGTCTGAACCGGGTGGCTCGGGATGCAACGTAATACAGGTTTTATTGGTGGAGCCGAGGAGGATCGAACTCCCGACCTCTGCATTGCGAACGCAGCGCTCTCCCAGCTGAGCTACGGCCCCATTTGTGGCGGCAAGTTTAACATCGGATTTGGCTACTTATCTACACTCAGTCCTTGACGGCTCCCCACAAAATTAGCAAGTAGCCTGGGTTGAGTGTAGCGAAACCCGGGAATTTATCGTGCGCCTCCCCTGGAGTTTCTCAGGTTCAATCCAGGCTACGTTTTCTGCGCAATCCATTGAAATAATAAATTTTTAATCCAGAATCAGGGGACAGATAAAACGTACAAAGCCATGCATGTAGGGTGGGCACGTTTTTTGTGCCCACGCGGTTGACGCATATTCCACGTGGGCATGAAAAACCTGCCCACCCTACCCGATTTTTTGTGGGGAGCCGTCAGACTCAGTCCCCGCCCCTTTGTTCGCGGGACTCCGCCTGTTGCTGTTTAATCAGTTCGACGATCTGCTGAATATCGTTGTTTTCCCTCGCTTTCTCTTCGCTGGCGATTTCTCCCAGGGTGGCTACGGTGAGCCCGAGGTGTTTTACATGCCGGCGGCAATAGACGCACATCAGCAGGTGCATGCGGAAGGCGGCCCGCTGCCAGGGGGACAGGTTCTGATCCAGATAATCACTGGCCTGTTCGGTGATTTCACGGCAACTTGGCATCATTTTCATCGTTGGTAAAACTCTTCAATTGCCGCGTGTACGCGATTGCGTGCACGGTGCAGCAGTACCCGTCCATTGGACTCGGAAACCTCTAAAACCTTACAAATACTTTCCATGTTCAGTCCCTGCATGTCGCGCAGGGTCAGCGCGGCGCGTTGCAGGGGGGGCAGGGTGCGTAGGGCGGCGTCGATGCAGGTACGCAGCTCCTGGCTGGCCAGCAGGTCGTCCGGTGTGTCAGCATGCCAAACGGTGGGTGGGCTGGCCCAGCGGCCTGAGGCATTGAATTGGCTGGGGTCGGTGTTGGCCCGGCTGGCCGGCGCGTCTTCCAGACTGACGGTGCGAGACTCGTGCCGCAGGCGGGTTTTGGCCGTATTACTGACGATGCGGAGGATCCAGGTCTTCAGGCTGGAGCGCCGCTCAAAACGTGGCAGGGCCCGGATGACGGCCAGCCAGGCTTCCTGGGCGACTTCGTCGGCGATGGCAGGGCCAACAATGGCGCGGGCGAGGTGCACCATTAGGCCATGATAGGCAGAGACCACCTGCGTATAGGCGGTTTCATCATGCGCCAGCAGTCGGGGAATCAGCTCGTCGTCGCTGGGTAGCTGCTGGTTCAAGGTAACATTTGTCCGGTTTGCGCGTCATTTAGGGGTGCCTATGCGGCGTGGTAAAGTATTCTGCCTGTCACGGTGGGAGGCTTCAAGCCGCTTGGCGCATTCTTGGTGCGGGGGTGGGTGTCAATGGCCCCCTGATGCTGCCCGATGACGACTTACATTTTAAGTGTTTTGCGAGAGAACTATGCTGGAAACCCTACCATTACTACAACAAACCAAATTTCCCGCCCTGTCACGCGAGGGTGTGACCACGTTACAAGTTAACCTCGGTTATCTGTGCAATCAACAGTGCCTGCATTGCCACGTCAATGCTGGCCCCAAGCGCACAGAATTGATGGACGAGGCGAATATCGACACGGTGCTGGATTATCTGCGCAGCGCGAAGGGTGATGTAAAGATCAGCACGTTGGATCTGACCGGCGGTGCGCCGGAGATGAACCCGCATTTTCATTTTCTGGTGAGCGAGGCACGCAAACTCGGGGTGCATGTGATGGATCGCTGCAACCTGACGATCCTTGAGGAGCCTGAGTATGAGGGGCTGGCTGAGTTTCTCGCGGCGCAGCAGGTAGAAGTGGTGGCCTCCATGCCCTGTTATCAGAAGGCGAATGTCGATGATCAGCGTGGCAAGGGCGTGTATGACGCCAGTATTCGTGGCTTGCAGCGGTTGAACCGATTGGGATACGGTCAGTCCGGCAGCGGGCTGGTGCTCAATCTGGTTTATAATCCTGGCGGCCCCTTTCTGCCACCGGGGCAGGATGCATTGGAAGCGGATTACAAACAGCAGCTGCGCTCGGCGCACGGTATCGAATTCAATCAGCTGATGACGCTGGCCAATATGCCCATCCAGCGTTTTGGTAGCACGCTGATTTCGCGCGGGCAGTTCGATGAATACATGGCGTTGCTGACGGCCTCGCACAGTGATGCCAATCTTGCCACCGTGATGTGCCGCAGTTTGCTGAGTGTCGATTGGCAAGGCTATGTCTACGACTGTGATTTCAACCAGATGTTGAAACTACCCATCACCCGTCAGACTGCCGGGCTGGCCCCGTCCGTGGAAAAGGGCGCAACCCATCTCTCCGATCTGCTGGGTGTTGATCTGGCGGGCGAGTCGATCGTGGTCAGCGGTCACTGCTATGGCTGTACCGCTGGGCAGGGCAGCAGTTGTGGCGGTGCCCTGTCGTGACGCCCCGTCCGGCGCATTGGCGCTGATTAGTCTAGGACTATTGGAGCATGCGGATCTCGATCATCATTCCGGTATTGAATGAGGCACCGACCATTGCCGTTTGCCTCGACAGGCTGCAGCCGTATCGGGCGCAGGGTCACGAGATCATCGTCGTCGATGGCGGCAGCCACGATGGTACGGCAGAGATCGCCCGGCCACTGGCGGACGGAGTACTCGTGTCGTCAGCGGGTCGTGCAGTGCAGATGAATTATGGCGCCCAGGCCGCGCAGGGCGATGTGCTGTTATTCCTGCATGCGGATACACAGCTGCCTGATGCGGCCTGTGATATCATTTTTTCCGCGCTGCAAACAGCGGCCCGCTGGGGGCGTTTTGACGTTCGCCTTTCCGGTTCCGCGCCCGGCTTTCGACTGATCGAATTCATGATGAACCTGCGTTCCCGGATGACCCGAATTGCTACTGGCGACCAGGCCATGTTCGTGACAAAAGACCTGTTTCATGCGGCGGGCGGCTTTGATGATATTCCCTTAATGGAAGATATTGCCCTCAGCCGCCGTCTGAAAAAAAAGGCGCCTGCTGTCTGTTTGCATGAGCGTGTTGTGACCTCCAGCCGGCGATGGGAGGAAAATGGCATTTTCAGAACCATCCTATTGATGTGGCGGTTGCGTTTCTGTTACTGGCTGGGTGCCGATCCTGCACGCCTGGTCCGGCAGTATTACCGCTAATCCCATGCAGTTTCCCGAAGCACGTATTTTGTTGTTTTGCCGGGCGCCGGTGGCGGGGCAGGTGAAGACGCGGCTGGCGCGTACTATTGGCAACGAGGCGGCGGTTCGTTGGCACCAAGCGCTGGCGGAACATTGCCTGAACACCATCGTTCCCGCGCAATTGGCGCCGCTACAGCTGTGGTGCAGCCCGGATATTCATGCGGAATTTTTTTCCCGCCAGCAGGCCCAGTTCTCTCTCACTCTACATGGCCAGTCCGGCCCCGACCTGGGGGCGAGAATGAGTCATGCCTTTGATGTTGCGCTGGATGATGCCGAGTATGCGCTGGTAATTGGTAGCGATTGTCCGGCATTGAGTGCCGATTATCTTTACCAGGCGCTCACGGCCCTGCGTGACGGGGCACCAGCGGTGATTGGCCCCGCAGAAGATGGTGGTTATGTCATGCTGGGGCAGCGTCGTAATCACCATTCACTCTTTGAAGATATGCCGTGGGGAACCTGTGCTGTGTTTGAAAAGACGTGCCAGCGAATGAATGACGGTTATCTTGCGTTGGCGCCACTTTGGGATGTGGACGTTGTCGAGGATTTGCAGAGACTGAAGCGGGAAGCCGCCTGTCTGCCTTTGTCGGACGAGTTGAAAGCTTGCCTTTCCCAAATAGACAAGCCATTAAACCCTCTGTCACTCGCAAGCAAAAAAAGGGAATAGTCAAAATGTATGCTGTTATTTTTAAAGCAACAATCAACGAATTAGACAAAGCTTACTATGAAATGGCTGCCCGAATGAGAGATTTGGCAATTGGTGAATATGGTTGCTCTGAGTTTGTATCCGTGACTGAAGGAGGGCAAGAAGTCGCAATATCATATTGGGACAATCTGAGCAGTATTAACCAATGGAGGCAAAATTCTGAGCATCTTTTAGCGCAGGAACGGGGTAAATCAACATGGTACAAAACTTACCATGTCCAGGTCGTAGAAGTTATCCGTGAATACAAAAGTGAGTTATAAGAATGGAGCTGAAAAATGTAATTTCATGGGAAGGCTTCTTTTCAGAATATAAAGAAATATTTGTATTTCAATGAAGAAATTCTGATGGTTCTATGCCAATAGGGGTGAATCGCAGGCAAAAAAACACCGCCATGAAGACGGTGTTCGGGGGAAGCCGGTCGGGACGGACCGGTAGGGGGATTCTGTGGGGGGTTGCCTCACCCCCATGCTACCTGAGGCGCCCCCGACGCCAGATAGTTCAACGATTTTTTGTTTTTCTTTGCTGCGCTTCAGCCGAATGCCTGGCCTGGCTTGGCGCCAACGGCCTTGAGCAGGCTGGCCAGCGGGCAGAAACCCGTGAAGGACGACTGGAAAAGATTGGCGCCAACGAAGGCGGTTAACCACAGCCAGTTTGCCGAATGAACTTGCGATAGGCCCAGGCTGGTCAGGATGACGACGCCGGCGAAGGCCAGGACGATGCGGTCAATACTCATGGTTTGTTCCTCTGAATCTGCAGTGTTGATAGGTATACCGCAATATTAGCAAATTCTAATATATTGTCCAGTCTGTTGTGAAGTCTATGTAATTCCTGCTGAGCCAGTTCCAAAATTACCCGCTGGCCAGGGTTGGGGCATTTGCTGGCACAGTTGACATAAAATACCTGATTGGATAGCGCGGAGTGGAAAGGCGTGGCTTTGCAGCGATTGCTGGCCTCAGCGTATTCATTTCTGCATGATGGCTTCTGAAATCGCCCATCGGTTTGGCGATAGAGAGTTGGGAGAAAATGCGTGAATAGACCGAGTGTCGCCCTGTTTGGCACCGGATTGATGGGTGCGCCGCTGGCTGAGCGCCTGCTGGATGCGGGCTACCGTGTGGTAGTGTGGAACCGTACCGTGGAAAAGGCCGCACCGCTGGTGGCTAAGGGCGCCTTGCTGGCCGAATCGCCGGCGCAGGCGGTGGCCTCGGCAGAGGTGTTGATCACTTGGCTGTCGGATCAGGTGGCGATTCAGGAGGTGCTGTTTCCGGCCGAACGCGCCAGTGTGTTGGAGGGTAAGACCCTGGTGCAGATGGCCACCATCGGCCCGGAGCACAGCCGCTGTTTGCAGGATGCCGCCCATGCCCACGGCGCTGAGTATCTGGAGGCCCCGGTGCTGGGCAGTATTCCCGAGGCGAAGGCGGGTACTTTGCTGTTGATGGTGGGGGCGACGGAAGTGCAGTACGCGCAATTCCTCCCACTGTTGGAAGTGTTCGGGCAGAACATCGTGCACGTCGGCAAAGTGGGTCAGGCAGCGGCCATGAAGCTGGCCTTCAACCAGCTTATCGCCGGACTTACCGCCAGCTTCAGTCTCAGTCTCGGCCTGATCCAGGAGGAGGGTGTGCGTGTCGAGCTGTTCATGGACATGCTGCGTGACTCGGCCTTGTACGCGCCCACCTTCGACAAGAAGTTGCTGCGCATGCTGGATCGTGACTACGCCAAGCCCAATTTCCCCACGCGTCACCTGCTCAAAGATATTGACCTGTTCATCGATGCCGCCGAGCAGTGCGGTTTTACCACTGCTGCTCTGCAGGGCGTGCGTGATATTACCTCGCTGGCGCTGGCCAAGGGGTTAGCGGATACCGACTATTCCGCCATTAACGAGGTGATCCACCCGCTGCGCGAAGAGGAGTAGTTCCGCGTGGGCTAGCCTTATAGTGTGCATAACCATCAATGAGGATCGACTATGATTGAAGATTTCAAGGGTGATGAATCCTGGCGGATGTTCCGCATCATCAGTGAATTCACTGAAGGTTTTGACAGGCTTTCACGTATCGATTGTGCTGTCTCTATCTTCGGTTCCGCGCGCCTGTCGCCGGAAAATGCGTATTACCAGCAGGCGGAAGAGATCGCGGGCCGGTTGGCCGCTGAGGGTTTTTCCATTATTACCGGTGGTGGCCCTGGAATCATGGAAGCCGCTAACAAGGGCGCAACCGGGCCGGATATGCCGGTTGGGGTAAAATCCATCGGCTTAAATATCAGCTTGCCCAAGGAACAGACACCCAACCCCTATCAAAACCTCACCCTGGATTATCGTTATTTTTTTGTGCGCAAGGTGATGTTTGTCAAACATTCCATGGGCTATGTTTGCATGCCCGGTGGCTTTGGCACCCTGGATGAGTTCTTCGAGGCGCTGACCCTGATGCAGACCCTGAAGATTTATCCTATGCCGATGGTACTGTTCGGCTCGGCTTTCTGGCAGGGGTTGCTGGACTGGTTGCGTAGTACCCTGCTGACCCATGGCACCATCTCGGAAGCAGATTTCGACTACATCACGGTGACCGATAATATCGACGAGATCGTCACCATCATGGTTGAGCACCGTGCGTGGAAAAACAAAATGCGCGCCAAGTCGCCGGATTCAGATTACGATTGAGTGGTTTCTGCAGGTGCAGCGCGATGCGCGTTTCCTGTTTCTGCGATGCCGCCGCTGCTCGGTTTTTCTGAGAGGTTTATTTTCCTCGTCCCAGCTGGCGAACTATTGCACAGCAGTGTCTTCGCTGTCTTCCGCCTTAGGCAGTTCGACCGGGGTGATTAGCACCACCAGACCAAACAGCGGATGGTCGAGATAGTGCAGCACTTTTGAGCGCATGCGTCGGGATTCCTGCAGGCGAAAACCGCGAATGGCCTGCCATTCGTCCAGCCGGTAGGCCGGGCCTTGAGGCTCGTAGAGGGTGGGGTAGGGTCGGTCGTACCAGAGGTCGAAGTCCGGCACGGGTATCGCGGCCTGCTGGGTGACGGGAATACGATAGATTAGATCTGTGGCCAGATGCAGGTAACGGGCGACACTCAGTCTGACTGTGCCGATGAGTTTCGGGTTGGGTGGGCCGGCATGGGTTTCTGCCTCGGACGGAGGGCGGTCGTTGATGATCAATGGTTTTGTCATGCTGTCATAGAGCAACACCGGGCGCGCACGGGCACGTTCATAGGTTGCTTGGCGCCAGGCGACATGTAACAGAGGTTCAAAACGCGATGAGCGGCGTAGGCGCCTGGCGGTCTCTTGCAATTGCCACTCGGATTCATCGAGCAGCTGAAACGCGACAGGGGCCTGTGTGGCATCGCCGTTGGCGGTTTCTGTGGCGGTAGCTTCCATGACCATTTCACCCATCACTCCGTCCACTGCTTCAGGGGCGTCTACCTGTGGCAGGCGCAGTTCCACCAACCCCTCCAGTGGCAGGTCGGCGCCAATGATGGCAGGCCATTGCTCAGCGTCCAGCGCCTGCGAACTATTGTGGGAAAACAAGATCACCTCGACCTGATACCAGCGGCCACCGTCCTCGTCTTCATTGTCGGCGGCCGTGGCCATGCCGCAGAAAGTGGCCATCAGCAGCCCCGCGAGCCAGCGGTTCTTGATAGAATGTGCGATTGTCGGTAATGAAGTTGTCTTCGGCATTTATCCGTATTTATCCAAGGAATCTGTTTTATGCCCGCTTGGCCCGTTTTACGTTTAGGTCATCCCACGCTCAGCCAGCCGGCCAAGGCCGTCGCCGAGTTTAACACGCCGCAACTGGACGCGCTGATTCAGGGCATGCTGGATACCATGGCGGCGGAAAACGGTGTTGGTCTGGCGGCGCCACAGGTCAATGAACCGCTGCGCCTGATTGTCTTCGGTATGCAAGACAATCCGCGTTATCCTGGCCGCGATTCGGTACCCACAACGGTGCTGATCAACCCGCACATCACCCCCATCGGCAATGAGCAGGAGGGCGACTGGGAAGGTTGTTTAAGTCTGCCGGGGCTGCGTGGCTGGGTGCCGCGTTACCGGCACATTCTCTACACCGGCTTCGATGCCAAGGGCCAGCCCATCGAGCGTGAGGCAAGCGGCTTTCACGCCCGTGTAGTGCAGCACGAATGCGACCACCTGGACGGTATCCTGTACCCGCAGCGGATGCCGGATATGCGCCGTTTTGGCTATGAGCAAGAGCTATCCGCTGCGGCGGAAAGTCACTGAGAGACAACATCACAATGGCCGTTCCTTCCGATATCGCCGCCCGCGTCCGCGAGTTGCGTAAGCAGCTCAATGACCACAACTATCTCTATTATGTGCTCGATGATCCAGAGATTCCGGATGCCGAATATGATCGCCTGTTCCACGAGCTGCAGGCGCTGGAGGAGAAATACCCGGCACTGGTGACACCGGACTCACCCACCCAGCGTGTCGGTGCCAAGCCGCTCAAGGCCTTTGGCGAGGTACAGCATGCCGTGCCCATGCTGTCCCTGGGTAATGCCTTCAGCGATGACGAGGTACGCGACTTTGGCCGCCGTATCGCCGAAAAGCTCGGACTGACCGAGGGCGATATTGACTTTGCGGCCGAGCCGAAGCTGGACGGCCTCGCCATCAGCCTGTTGTACGAGGCGGGTGTGCTGGTGCGTGCCGCCACGCGGGGTGACGGTATCAGCGGTGAGGACGTGACACAGAATGTACGCACCCTCTCTTGCGTGCCGTTGCGCCTGCGCGCTGAAGCACAGCAGCCTTGGCCGCGTGTGCTGGAGGTGCGTGGCGAAGTGTATATGCCGAAAGCCGGATTCGAGGCCCTCAACGAACGCCAGCGCGCGGCCGGTGAAAAGCCCTTCGCCAATCCACGCAATGCTGCTGCCGGCTCGCTACGCCAGCTTGATCCGAAGGTGACTGCCAGTCGACCATTGGCCATGTTTTGCTACGGCACCGGGCAGGTGCAGGATGGCCGACTGCCGGATCGACACAGTGCCGTTCTCTCGCAACTGAAAGATTGGGGCCTGCGGGTCTGCCCGGAGATCCGCACCGTGAAGGGCATCGACGCCTGCCTCGACTATTACCGTGACATCTGTGAGCGCCGTGCCAGTCTGCCCTATGAGATCGACGGCGTGGTGTACAAGGTGGATCGCATCGAGCAGCAGGAGGCGCTGGGCTTCGTCTCGCGCGCGCCGCGCTGGGCCATCGCCCACAAGTTTCCCGCCCAGGAGGCCTTGACTCGTCTGCTGGCCATCGACATCCAGGTAGGCCGCACCGGCGCCATCACGCCGGTGGCGCGTCTGGAGCCAGTGGAGGTGGGAGGCGTTACCGTCACCAATGCCACCCTGCACAACCAGGACGAGATCGCACGTATGGATCTGCATAGGGGTGACACAGTGGTGGTGTATCGTGCCGGCGATGTGATTCCCAAGGTGGGAGGCGTGGTGTTGTCACGCCGTCCGCCGGATGCCAAATCCTTTGTGATGCCCACTCACTGTCCGGTGTGCGGTTCCGACATCGTGCGTCTCGAAGGTCAGGTGATCGCTCGCTGCAGCGGTGGTCTGTTTTGCCCGGCGCAGCGCAAGGAGGCCATCAAACACTTTGCCTCGCGACGGGCCATGGATATCGAAGGGTTGGGCGAAAAGCTGGTCGAACAGCTGGTGGATCGGGATCTGGTACACGATCCCGCCGATCTGTACACGTTGAGGGTGGAACAATTGGCAGTCCTGGAGCGTGTAGCACAGAAGTCGGCCGAGAATCTGCTCGCCGCGCTGGAGAAAAGTAAGGCGACGACCCTGGGGCGTTTCCTGTTTGCGCTGGGTATCCGTGAAGTCGGCGAGACCACGGCACAGAGTTTGGCACAGCATTTTGGCGACTTGCCGTCCATCGAGGAGGCCGATCTGGAAACTTTGCAATCGGTGCCGGACGTGGGGCCGATAGTGGCAAACAGTATTTATACTTTCTTTCGTCAGGCGCATAATCTGGAGGTTATCAAAAAACTGACAGATAAAAAGGAAAAGGGCGGCGCCGGTATTCACTGGCCGAAGATAACAGCAAAGAAACCGGCAACACTGCCATTGGCCGGTAAGGTCATCGTGCTGACCGGCACCCTGCAAGGCCTGTCACGGCCCGAGGCAAAAAAACGCCTGCAGGCATTGGGGGCGAAGGTGACGGGCAGTGTGTCAAAAAATACGGATTGGGTGATTGCCGGTGAAGCCGCTGGCGCCAAGTTGAAAAAAGCAGAGGAGTTGAGTATTGAGATACTCGATGAAGCTGGATTGCTGAATCTGTTGCAATAACAAGGATGAGTGCGATGATGCGAAGTAGTGAGGCCCGTTGGTGTAAGGGGTGCCTGCTTGTACAGCCTGCGGTGTGGTTGTTGCTGAAAACCAAGGAATACTCGTGAGTGGATTTGGCGCATGGAAATTTAGCGTCCGGCTTTCAGCGAGGTATCTGTTGCATCTGGCCTTGATCGGCATCGTGATGGTCGTGTTGCTGGTGAGCGGCATGGTGTGGTGGGAAGTCAACGACGCGACACTCCGTTTCGAACGTGAATCATTGGCAACCCATGACTTGGTGTCGCGTCGTCTGAGTGAAAGCGAGGCGGTGCTCAGTGGTCTGGTGGCCTTGCATCACGCATTCGACAAGGTCGATCGGAGGCAACTCTCACTCTATGCCAGTGAAATGCTGGGCCGGTATCCGCATATCGGTTATATCGAATATCAGGAAAGAGTTCCCCGTCAGGATATTGTGAGCGTTGAAAAGTCGCTTCGGACGGAAAGTTATCTGTCCTACCGTATTTGGGAGTGGCGGGCGGGACAGCGCCAGCCCGTGGCCGGGCGGCCGTTTTATTACCCCATCGCCTTTATCGAGCCCTTGGAAACCGACCGGGTGCAGATGCTGGGTTATGACGTTTACTCCGATGCGGATTTTCGTCGTGCTATCGACAAGGCCATCAGCAGCGGCGATGTCAGTGCCTCTGCGCCTTTTAAATTGCTTAATGGCCAGCAGGCCTATACCTTGTTCAAGGCAGTATATTCTGGTCTCGACTTAGCCAAAAAAGATGCGCCGGAGCTTACTCGGGAAAAACGTCTTGTATCCCTGGTGGTGAAGGCTGAATACCTGTTGGCAAGTAGTGATTTTCTGACGCCCGGCGCCAGCATCACGCTTAGCTATCAGGCAGAGGTTTCGCGTAAAGGAATTTCGCGCGAGTTGTCCCGTATTGACTCCAATCGTCAGGTCAGGCATGTGTTGCGCTGGGTTTTGCCGGAGCTGGAATTCAGCAGGATGCTGGACGGTGAGGGGCAACCCTTTCTCCTTGTCATCAAGAAGCAGTTAGGTGCGGAGGTTTTTCGCCTCGATATGCTGGCGGGAATCAGTCTTTTTTCGTTGTTGTTTATCTTGCTGCTGTACATGCGAAAGCGTTTTGTGCTCGAACGTGAACACAGCAGAGACGTTTTGTTTCAGCATCGGGAGCAGGCGGAGATCACCTTGCATTCTATTGCCGATGCGGTGATTACCACCGATGCCGGGGGGCGGGTGGAGCATATGAATGCCACGGCGGAGCAGATAACGGGTTGGTCTCTTGTGCAGGCACGCGGTAGAGAACTGTCTCATATACTTCCTCTCAAGGATGAACATACCCAGGGTATGGTGTGCAATCCTGTTGCTGAATGTATCCGGGAGGGTCGTACGGCACGCCTTTCCGAAGCGGTCATCCTGCATGGCAGACAGGGTAGAGAGTCTTTCATTATGGCCAATGCTTCGCCGATTCGTGATCGGGATGGACGGATAATTGGTGCGGTGCTGGTCTTTCACGATGTCAGCAAGGAGCGACGGATGGAGGAGCAGCTGGCCTATCAGGCCACTCATGATGCCCTTACCGGTCTACTTGATCGTGGTGAATTCGAACGCCAGCTCAATGCCGCTCTGCACAGTGCAAAGACATCGGGACGTCAGCATGCCTTGTGCTATATGGATCTGGATCAGTTCAAGGTGGTCAATGATGCCTGTGGTCATGCGGCGGGCGATGAACTACTGGTGCAGCTTTCGGCATTGCTGATGGCCACGGTGCGTGATACGGATGTCCTCGCACGCCTCGGTGGTGACGAATTTGCGGTGTTGCTGATGGATTGCCCACTCAATCTGGCAGCCAACAAAGCTGAATCTTTGTGCGATGTCGTCAAGACCTTCCGTTTTATCTGGCAAGGCAAGCGTTTTGATGTCAGTTTTGGTATTGGTGTGGTTCCGGTAACGAAAAGTAGTGGTACTACAACAGATGTTTTGCGCGCTGCGGATATCGCCTGTTATACCG
>UOFU01000350.1_pt1 | contig 15964 bp, 14 predicted proteins | sample 1988841 | NCBI WGS metagenome assembly UOFU01 (sample SAMEA4712195, study PRJEB27164) | hydrothermal vent metagenome | biome: marine basaltic hydrothermal vent biome; feature: marine hydrothermal vent; material: mineral | place: Pacific Ocean | collected 2011-06-14/2011-07-23 | depth 1719 m
AGGCCTTCTACAATTCCCTGCGCGGCGAGGCCATTGTCATTTTCGCCCAGAGTGGCGCCGATGAACTGGCCGAACTGCTGGGCTATGACTGCGAACTGGATGCCGCCATCGAGCAGGAGCTGTTGCTAGAAGTCGGTAATCTGCTGGTTGGCGCCATTCTCAGCGGTATTTCCGAAACCCTGGGCACCGAGGTGGGTTTTTCTGCTCCCTCACTGATGGCCGAGCGCACTCCCTTGCATGAGGTGCTGGCGCCGGATCAGCTATCATGGGAACACGCCCTGTTGGTGGAGGTGAATTTCTCGGTGGAGAAGCACCGCTTCAAGAGCCATCTGCTGATGTTCATGACCGAAGAGACCATCGAAACGTTACGTGGCATCCTCGATGAATTCATGGATGACTTCTAGCTCCATCGAGACTCGAGCCTCACATGACGGATAGCCAGCCACCCAGCCTGCTCGATTTCATCGTCGACCGTACCCATGCCGGCATCTTCGTCGTTAACCGCGATATGGAACTGGTGCTGTGGAACCAGTTCATGGAGGTGCACAGCGGGCGCAAGGCGCAGACATTACTCGGTAAGAACCTGTTTGACGCGTTCCCCGAGCTGCCGCGCAAGTGGCTGGCACGCAAGGTGGAAAACGTCTTCATCCTGAAGAACTTTTCCTTTACCTCCTGGGAACAACGCCCCTATCTGTTCAAATTTCCCCATAACCGACCGGTCACCGGCGGCGTGGACTGCATGCGTCAGGACTGCACCCTGATGCCGGTAAAAAATACGGCTGGCGACGTGGAATACGTCTGTTTCACCCTGTTCGATGTCACCGACACCAGCATCTATCAGCAACAGCTCACGGCCCTCACACAGGAGTTGCGCGAAGTCGGCGACCATGACGGCCTCACCCAGCTGTTCAACCGGCGCTACATCGAGGAAACCCTGAGCAAGGAATTCAGGCGCGCACAACGCTATGAGCACCCGCTGACGACCATCCTCACCGATATCGACCACTTCAAGCAGGTCAACGACACCCATGGCCACCTGGCCGGGGACGAGGTATTGCGCATCATCTCCCGACGCCTGCAAAATAGCCTGCGTGACACAGACATTTTGGGCCGTTACGGCGGCGAAGAATTTCTTATTGTGCTACCGAACACCGGCACAAAAGGTGGTAAGGTGCTGGCTGAGCGCCTGCGACACGCCATCGAAAGTGAGCCGGTGGCATTCGGTGATATCCAGCTGACCATTAACATTAGCCTCGGCATTACCGAGCTGCGTGAAGACAGCCGTGATTACGAACAACTCATCGGCGAAGCCGACCTGGCTTTGTATCAATCCAAGGAAGGTGGACGTAATCAGGCAACGATATTTACCGCAGACAAGCCCGCCAACTGATAAACTATCGAAGAATTCTCGACAAGGTGCGTAAAAACCTGACATTTCTCTTCATTGACGCAGGCCAGCCGCCGATATATAAAGATGAAGTCAATGCTGTAACAATGCCATGAATCACACCAGACCGCCAAAACCAAAAACAGTTATGCAGAGGGACTTCAAGTCTTTACTGAATAACACTACAGACTCTGCCCTGAGACGCCCGCGCCGGCGTGTCCGATGGGCCGGGCTGGCCGCTGGACTGACGTTATTTACTGCGGCAAGCCTCCTGTTCACCGATACCGACGCCGATGCCGATGCCGATGCCGACGTAATCCACAGCGTGGACGGCATGGATAGTGCGCTGCTGGACACTCATCTCTCCGAAGACACTCGCACCACCCTGCCGTTGGCCCTGCCCGATGGAACGGCCAATGAGGCCGACGAAGCGGCTCTCGCCGCAGAACCCACAGCCGCAGCGGAACCTGAGGTCGACTGGCAGGTAGAGACTGTGCGTTCCGGTGACAGCCTGGCACGGATCTTCTCGCGTCTGCGCATCAGCCCACAGCAACTCGACCGGCTCATGCGAAGCGGCGAGGACACCGCCATTCTCAAGCGCATCATGCCGGGACAAACACTTAAGTTCGATGTGCAAGACGGCAAACTACAGCAACTGGTGGTCGAGATCGACCGTCTCAACACCCTGCACATACAACGCGAGGACGAGAGCTTCAGCACTCACACCACCACCCGCGAGCTGGAAACCCGCGTCACCAACGCCAGCGGTGAAATCAGCTCTTCGCTGTTCCTCGCCGGTATGGACGCGGGCCTGTCCGACAATCTGGTCATGGAACTGGCCGGCATCTTCGGCTGGGACGTGGACTTCGCCCTCGATATCCGCGAGGGTGATCGCTTCACCCTGCTCTACGAAGAAAAATACCTCGATGGCGAAAAATTGCGTGACGGAGACATCCTCGCCGCCGAATTCACTAACCGAGGCAAGACCTACCGCGCCCTGCACTACACCGACGCCAACGGCCGCCGTGACTACTACACACCGGATGGCAAGAGTATGCGCAAGGCCTTCATCCGCACCCCGGTGGACTTCACCCGCATCAGCTCCCGCTTCGGCAAGCGTACTCACCCGACCCTGAAAAAGCGCAAGGATCACCACGGCGTGGATTACGCCGCGCCACGCGGCACGCCCATCAAGGCCGCCGGCGACGGCAAGATCGTGCACTTCGGCCGCAAGGGCGGCTACGGCAAGACCATCATCATCCAGCACGGCGGCAAATACAGCACCCTCTACGCCCACATGTCCAACTACAACCGCAAGCTGCGCCGCGGCGCGCGCGTAAAACAGGGCCAGACCATCGGCTATGTGGGCACCACCGGCCGTTCCACCGGCCCGCATTTGCATTATGAATTCCGCGTCAACGGCGTGCACCGCAACCCACTCACCGTGAAGCTGCCCACCGCCGCCCCCATTCAGGCCAAGTACCGCGACGACTTCCTCGCCAAGACCCGTGTGCTGGTCAGCCAGCTGGACATGCTCACCGCCACCACCGTGGCCGCCAACGAGCACACGGAATAACACCACGTCCATGGCCAGGTGGTCGATAGGTCACGAGTACTACATCGGCCTGATGTCCGGCACCAGCCTGGACGGCATCGATGCCGTGCTGGTGGACTTTACCAATGGCCAGCCCCGGCTCATCGAGGCCCACACCCATCCCCTGCCCGATGCCCTGCACCAACAGCTGACTGCCCTGTGCCAGCCGGGCGATGATGAGATCGAACGCATGGGCCGAGCCGATATGGCGCTGGGCGAGCTGTTTGCCGACGCGGTACAACAATTGCTGAGTCAGGCCAACCTTCCCAGCAGCGAAATCCACGCTATCGGCAGCCACGGCCAGACCATCCGCCACCGCCCCGATGCCGGCTTCACCCTACAGATCGGCGATGCCAACCGCATCGCCCAGCACACCGGCATCACCACGGTGACCGACTTCCGACGCCGCGACATGGCCGCCGGTGGACAGGGCGCCCCTCTGGTACCCGCCTTTCACGCCGCCCTGTTCCGCTCGCCGGACATCACGCGCGTGGTACTGAATCTGGGCGGCATGGCCAATATCACCCTGCTGCCTGCCGACCCTGAACAGCCTGTCTCTGGCTACGACACCGGCCCTGGTAACGTGCTCATGGATGCCTGGGCACGGCAGCATTTGGGCCGCCCACTGGATGAAAGCGGCACCTGGGCCGCCACCGGCTGCGTGGATGAGGCGCTGCTGACACGCTGCCTACGTGATGTCTATTTCCGCCAATTGCCACCCAAGAGCACTGGCCGGGAGTACTTCAATGCCGGCTGGCTGGCAACCTTGCTAAGCAATAGCGAGGGTGATCACTCACTTTCTTCTGCCGACGTACAGGCGACTCTTTGCGAACTCACCGCCATCTCAGTGGCAGAGGCCATCCGGCAGGCAGGCGCAGACGCCACTGAGTTACTGGTCTGCGGCGGCGGTGTACACAATGCCCACCTGCTATCACGCCTGGGTACACATCTCGACTCGATGAATATCATTCCCAGCAATGAACGAGGACTGGCAGCGGACTGGGTGGAGGCCGTCGCCTTTGCCTGGCTGGCACGCGAGACCCTGGCCGGACGGCCTGGCAACCTTCCAGCAGTAACGGGGGCCAGCGAGGCCGTCGTGCTGGGAGCAATCTATCCGGGCAGAAACTGACACCGTGACAATGGTTCGCCAATAAACGCCAATAGAATTCAAGAAATCATTTGCGTGTATTGGCGTTTATTCGCGGACTAACCCCTTCTCCGCAAGTCTGGTAGGGTGGGCACGTTTTGTGTGCCCACGCAATTGACTATCCATAAAAACATATTTGCCACAGAGACACAGAGAACCGCAAGAATGCCCTGTGTGTTCTCCGCGCCTCCGTGGCAAACAAGCAAAGACTTTCCTCACTTCATCCGGTGAAACTCAGCGCCCCACCAATGGCACATAATCCCGCGCCGGATGTCCGGTATAAACCTGGGTCGGCCGGAAGATGCGGTTGTCGCCCAGCTGCTCGCGCCAATGGGCCAGCCAACCAGCTGTGCGGGCAATAGCGAAAATGGCGGTAAACTGATCTGCGGGAATACCCATCTCGTGGTAGAGGATACCCGAGTAGAAATCCACGTTGGCGTAGACGCCTTTGTGCGCCAACCGCTCCTCGGCGGCCTTCTCCACCGCCAGCGCCGTCTCCATCAGGGGATTGACGTCGCCACCGCGAGCCTCCTTTAGCTTCGCCACCAGGCCCTGGAGGATCGTTGCACGGGGATCCTTGGTCTTATATTCGCGGTGCCCCATGCCCCAGACCACCTGCTTGTTGGCCAGTTTTTCCTCTACATAGACCTCGGCCCGCTCCGGACATCCAATCTCATGCAACATCTCCAGCACCCGCTGATTAGCGCCACCGTGCAGCGGGCCGGACAGGGTGCCGATAGCGGCGGCAATGACACTGTAAGGGCTGGCCAGGGTCGATGCGGTCACCAGGGTGGAGAAGGTCGAGGCATTGATGGTGTGTTCTGCGTGCAGGATCAGGCACACATCCATGATACGCGCCAGCAGCGGATCCGGCTCCTCGCCGGTGAGCATGTAGAGGAAATTTTCGGCGTAGTTGAGATCCGTGCGTGGCGCCGGCGGCTCGTAGCCATTGCGTAGGTGTTCCCACATGGCAACGATGGTACCCATGCGGGCGATAATCTTCACCGTCATACGGTGGATATAGTTGAGATCCCCGCAGACATCCTTGCCGGTCAGGCACTCATTACCCGGGTAGAACATGGAGAGGCTGGCCATGGCGGTCTGCAGCATGTCCATCGGGTGCCCGGTGGAGGGCAGGTTCTTCATCAATTCTTCAATATGAAACTTGACCCGGCGATTGGCGCGTAACTCCCGATCAAAGTCAGCCAGATCCTCACGGGTCGGCAGCTCGCCATCCAGCAGCAGCAACGTGGTTTCCTCGAAGCTGCTGTGTTCGGCCAGCTGTTCAATGGGGTAGCCCCGATAATAGAGGACGCCCTTTTCGCCATCGATATCCGAAATATTGGACTGGGTGGCGGGCACCCCGGCCAGTCCGGGCAGGTATTCGCTCATGGGGAGTCTCCGCGTAACGCTGAAATGGAATCCGCTAAGGATAACAAAAAAGGGAGGCCAGCGGCCTCCCTTGCTTACCCGGCGTCTACCGGGCCAGGCAGGAATCAGACCGAAAAGGACGAACCACAACCACAGGTGGTGCTGGCATTGGGGTTACGGATCACGAACTGCGCGCCCTGCAGGCCTTCGGTGTAATCCACCTCGGAACCGGCCAGATACTGGTAACTCATGGGGTCGACGAGAAAGGTCACACCGCCCTTTTCCACCGCCGTATCGCCATCATTGATGGTTTCGTCAAAGGTAAAACCGTACTGGAAACCCGAGCAGCCGCCACCAGAGATAAAGACACGCAGCTTCAATGCCGCATTGCCCTCTTCCTCGATCAACGCCCGGACCTTGTTGGCCGCACTGTCGGTAATGGTAATCGGGGCCTCGGCTTCGCTCGCCACTTCAATCGCCATGGTCAAATCTCCCATCAAATATCAGCATTCGTTAATACTACCTTTCCATTTCCGACTTATACAGTCAAGCTTTATCGGCAATCGGCTCACCGCCCTCTGTATCTGCTTCCGGCTCTGACTCTGACTCTGCCACCTCGTTCTGATGCACCAGGTTGCCATTGACCTCGGCGCCCATCGCCATCTCGATGAGGCTGTAATAGACATTACCTGTGACTCGCGCCTGTGGCGCAAGTTCGATGTGTTCCAGGGCATGCACATCACCCTGCACCTCACCATTGAGCACGATACAGCGCACCCGTACCTCGCCCTCGATACGGCCATTTTCACTCATGGTGAGCATGCTGCCCTCATCCTCGGCAATAACGTTGCCCATCACCACACCGTCGATGTGCAGGCCGTCTTTGAAATGGATATCTCCCCGCAGCACAGTGCCCTTGCCAATCAGAGTATCAATCTGCGCATTGCGGCGCCGGGAATGCTGTTTTGACTTGCGACCTCGAAACATGGGCACACTGCTCCTTCAAATGGGTTTAATCTGATTTAATCAGGCAACGATATCCGACCAGTCGAAGCTTTTCTTAAAAGGCTTCCAACCTTTTCCGACGGGCACCACCTCAATGATCACCCGCGAGGGCAAAAAACCTTCCGGCAGGACGATGTCGCCCTCGATATTCTGAAAATACTTGAAACGCAGCTTGAGCCGACCCAGGGTGCCACCGGAGACTTCTTTCAGGCTTAGCCGGGTCTGTTTACCGTGCAATACACCCTCGATGGCAATGCGGGCGTGGCCCTTGACCAGGCGGTTGTTGGTGCGCAGCTGAGTCAGCACCAGCTTGAAACGATACACACCCTCCCCGCCCATGCCGAACAGACTGAAGCGGGTCACACTCAGGCCACTGGCGGTCTCCGCCGGGGATACAATACCGCGATAAAAGGCCACCTCCTCCCTCAGTTCAAGCATTTCATCCTGCACCTGTTTGAGGGAGCGCTCCACCTCACCATAGGCCTGGCGGTCGATCTGTTCCGCACGTTCCAGCACAACCACGCGGCTACTCAAACGCCGGTTACCGGCTTCGGTCTCAGCCAGCAGAGCCCGTAGTCGATCCCGCTCGATGCGCAGGCTGTCATTGTCCAGCCCCGCCGCCTGCTGACCCAGCAGAAAGACACCCCAGCTCCCCAGTCCCAGCGCCAACAGCATCAGCGCCAGCTTGGCACGACGCGGCCACAGCGAATGCGATTTGATCACTAGGCGGGAAGACATGATAGCTTTAGTGACGCCCCCTTAAGGCACCAGCGCAATCCCCTCCAGACCAGCCTGTTCCGGCAGACCAAACATGATATTCATGTTCTGTACCGCCTGCCCGGCAGCACCCTTGACCAGATTGTCGATCACCGACAATACCACCACCGTGTCACCACCCTGTGGCCGGTGCACAGCGATGCGGCAGGTATTGGCTCCCTTCACACTGCGCGTCTCCGGATGGCTGCCGGCAGGCAGCACATCGACGAAGGGCTCGTCGGCATAACGTTGCTCGAACAGGGCCTGTAGATCGACGCCGGTATTCGTCAGCGTCGCATAAAGACTGGCGTGAATACCGCGCAACATGGGCACCAGATGCGGCACAAAGGTCAAACCTACACCTTCGGCCACGGCATCCAGGCCCTGACGGATCTCTGGCCAGTGGCGATGCCCCGGCACGGCGTAGGCCTTGAAGCTCTCGCTGGTCTCGCACAGCAGGGTGGCAACACTGGCCTTGCGCCCGGCGCCGCTGACGCCGGACTTGCAGTCGGCAATGATACGGTCGGGCTCGATGCAGCCCTGTTCCAACAACGGCAGCAGACCCAGCTGCACCGCCGTCGGGTAGCAACCGGGGTTGGCGATCAGGCGAGCCTCGCGGATGGCCTCGCGATTGACCTCCGGTAGACCATAGACCGCCTCGGCCAGTACATCCGGGCAGGCATGGGGCATGCCATACCATTGCACCCATTCCCCGGTGTCTTTGAGACGAAAGTCCGCAGCCAGATCGATGACGCGCACACCGGCGTCCAGCAGCGCCGGCACCGACTGCATGGCCACGCCGTTGGGAGTCGCAAAAAATACCAGGTCGCAGGCAGCCAGGGTCTCGGCATTCGGCTCGCTGAAGGCCAGATCCACACGCCCGCGCAGGTTGGGGAACATTTCCGCCACCGGCAAGCCGGCCTCGGAGCGGGAGGTGATCAGCGACAGTTCCGCGTCAGGATGCGCCGCCAGCAGGCGCAACAGCTCGACACCGGTATAACCCGTACCGCCAACGATGCCAATCTTGATCATGAGTCTCTACTCCGTGTGTCGCTGAACCGGTAATGGTAAGCGCTGGGCCATGAAAGCGAAAGGCTTGCAAGACATCTGCCCGTAGCGTGCGCCGTGCGCACGATGCCCTCTGAATATGGGAACGGTCCAATGACGGGAAGAAATGGGGGGATTAAGGGGTGTCAATCTAATTTTCCCCGGCGATACCGGCAACGGAATGAAAGGCCCGGCTGATGTAGGCCATGACAGCCTCGAGCTGCGACTCACTCAGCACCGACTTCCACGCCGGCATAGTGGTGCCGGGAAGGCCTTCACGGATCGAATGCTGCAGGCGCTCGCGATTCATCCCCGACATGAACTTCTCATCCGTCAAATTGCGCGGATGCGGCTCGAGAAAACTGCCAATCCAGTTTTTACCCGTCCCGTTCGCACCATGACAAAAGGCGCAGTTTGCCAACCAAAGAACCTCCCCCTCTTTTTCCAGCGGCGTGAGTCCCGCAATCTTTAGTGTCATATCATGCTCGGCATAGGGTGTCGCACCGGTCACCGTATCGGCCCGTCCATCCGCGCGATGTGAATAGCTGTTGCGCGGATATGATACCGGCCGTGGATCCCATATCACCCCTTCATCCAGCACCTTCGCCCGGTCGTGGCAACTGATACAACTGTTCATAAAGACACGTTTACCCTGCTGCTGTTCCACACTCAGTGACTCCCAGGGGGTATCGATGGGGATATCACCCAGCGCAAAGGGGAAGGCCGGCGCATATTTCTCTTCGTGATCGGACCAGCCATTCTCCGGCGTGTGATAACGCGTATTCTCCGCCTTGCGCTCCATGAACTCCGTGCGAACAAAGTCCACCGCCAACACAATCTCTTCTTCCGTCAGGGTGTTTGCAAAGGCCTTCATCGCCGTTCCGGCATTACCGTGGGTCACCGTCATCAGCATGGTCTTGCGACTGAGCGTCGCCGGAGAGGTCGTACTGAAGTCGCGCGGTACAGGATCCAGAAAGGTCGCCGCCAGAGTCTTGGCATTACCGGAATAGCCGTGGCAATAGTAGCAGCGGAAGTTGTAGATATCGCGGCCGCGCTCGTGGGCGGCCGCTTTCTCGTCAGAACTCTTTAACAGGGGGTTTAACGGCTGACTCAATCGGTTTTTTTTTTAATTTCTTTCGTCTGTTGTGTCTCTTCTACCGCCGCAGCCTCCACGCCGCCAGCCTTGACGTCTTTAATAAAGGCGCGAAACACAAATTCGGTAATATCGGCAATCTGCTGGTCATCCAACACCTTGCTCCAGGCCGGCATCACCGTCCCCCGACGCCCCTCGGCAATACTGTCAAAAATGCGGGGACGATTCAACGCCCGACGTGATTCCGGGCTAGTGAAATCACGCGGGCGAGGAATATTGAAGTAGGCGCGCGGGCCGTTGCCGCCACCCTTGATCCCATGACAGGTAAAACAATTTTTCATGAAAAAATCACGCCCCTTGACCGGGTCGCCCGTCAACCCCTTCGGCAACGGGAGGGTCATGTCGTTAGCTTCTGCATGGCCCGGTGACATACCGGCGTCCATGGCCGGCATGCCACCCGCATGCGGGGAATGCTGGCCAATCTGGGGCTCGGCAGAATCGGAGTTCACATTTTCCACGGGATTTTCAGGGGGTGCGGATTCATGCTGGTCTTCCGCAACGGCTGACCCTGCAGCGACAGGCACAGAACCGTTCTGCTGCATTCTGGGCACATGCCCCGTATCCTGATTCGGCGCAATTCCCATAAACTCATGACGGATATAGATGACAGCGGCCTCAATTTCCTCGCTCGACAGACGGCTCTTGAACGACTGCATCCCTGAACCCGGTCGGCCATGGGTTACCGAGGTGATCATCCGCTGGCGCGTCAGAATGGACTTCGCCTCATCGCCGGTAAAGTCACGCGGCGGGGGATTGAGGCCGTTTCTAGCCCAGTATGCAGTGCTGCCCTTATCGCCATGGCAGACGGCACAGTGCTGGGCATAAATCGCCTCGCCCAGACTCAGCTGGGGGGGCTCATCCGTCATCTTTTCCGTCGGTGTCCGCATGAAAGTCTCACGCACATAATCCACCACCGCTTCAATCTCCGCCGGTGTAAAGCGCCCCTCGTGGGACATCATGGCTGTGCCACGCCGGCCATGGGTGACCGCGAAGATCATACGCTCACGCGTCAACTCCATGGCGGACTCCGTGCTGGTAAAATCTCTGGGACTTGGCCTCAAGCCACTTTGAGTCGCCGTCTTGCCATCCCCGGCATCGCCGTGACAAATCGCACAAGCCTCACGGTAAAGCTTCCCCGCATCGATCACTTCGGCCTGGGCAACCGAAACCAACAGGCCGCCCAGCGCCAATCCAGACCACAGAACAAATCTTTTCATGCTACCCTCAACATATGTTCGCGACACAGGATGCCAAGCGGAAAAACCGCCCGCCGCAGCCCACAGATTGTGGCGTAAAAAATAATATTACGCTACTCTACCGAGAGCACAGACGGCGACCACCACTACGTTATCGTAACACCCATATAATAATATAATACCCATATAATAATAATTAATAGCTACAACCAGGCAGCGGCCAACTAAAAATATAACCGTAGCAGGCCGACACAGGGTAAATAATACCAACGTCAGTTTCGGGCAAATGATCATGGCGCCAAAATCCAACAGGTCAGACAAGCACACAAAATTTACGCTCATCGTCTCTCTACTGACAGGGGCGCTGCTGGCAGGGACGGTTTGGGGAACCTATACCTTCGCAGCCGCGATTGTTGGCGACCCGGTGCTGGGCGCCAGCGACCCCATTCTGGGCTCAAAACACGACTTCACCGGCCTGAATGAGCGTTCAGGCGTAAACTCCATGTCCGGTGTCGCCTTTTCTGACTACGGATACTCCTGCGTATACTGCCACATCCCGCCGGAAGAAGCGGGCGCAAGCCCGGCCAGCTTTGGCGGCATTGATGGATGGAACCGCTATGTACCCACACTCAGCAACTACCAGCTATTCGATAGCCCGACCCTCGACCACAAGACCAACACCCCCAACCCCATCAGCATGCTCTGCCTGTCCTGTCACGACGGCACGATGGCGGTCGACATGGTCATCTTCAAACCGGTAACCTTCGACGCCAGTCAAGACGACTCTATGCACATGCGCCTCAGCGCGAGCGACGATATCGAGAGCTGTGGCAAATGCCATGATGGCCGGATCGGGCACGACATCACCGCAAAAGTGCTGGGCACCGACCTGCGCAATGACCACCCAATTTCCATGCAATATGCCGGCATTGGCTTCAATGATGTAGACTTCCGTCCACTGGAAACCCCCGATGGATTCCTTAATGGTGTAAAACTCTATGATGGGAATGTAGAATGCATGACCTGCCACAATGTGCACGACCCCTCCCGCCCCCTACTGCTTCGCGCCAACCCTGAGGTTCTATGTTCTACCTGCCACACAAAGTGATGAGAAAAAATGTACACCCCTTCCTGGTTCTACTGACCGTCACGCTGCTAAGCGGCTGTGCTGGCGACGGGATCCGCAAACAGGCCATCGAACTGGCCTACCCGCCCGCCCCCGAGGAGCCTCGTTTCTATTTTGAGCGCACCATCACCTCGAGTTTCGACGTCAAGAAAACCACCGCCGTCGATTCGCTGCGGCAATTCGCGACGGGCACCATGGGTAGCGCCTCCGGGCTCGGGAAGCCCTATGGTGTCGCAGTTCATCAAGGACGCATCTACGTCACGGATACGGTTAAACGCGCCATCCTCATGTTTGACGTACCGGGCAAGGACTTCAAGCTCATTGGCACGGAAGGCCCCGGCAAGCTCCGCAAGCCCATCGGCATCGACACCGCTAAAAGCGGCGACATCTATGTGGTCGATAACTCGGCAAGGCGTGCCGTCGTGTTTGACAGAGACGGCAATTTTTTACGCGCCTTTGGTGGCCAGGATCTGATGACCCGCCCCTCCGGCATCGCCGTCAGCCCGGATGAAACGCGTGCCTACGTGATCGACACCGGCGGCATCGAAACCCAGGAGCACCACCTGCTCATCTTCGACGCCCAGACCGGCGAGCACCTGAAAACTATCGGTACCCGGGGCCGAGGCGAGGGCGACTTCAACCTTGCCCTGCAGGTCACCACTACACCAGATGGTACGGTCTATGTTACCGACAGCGGCAATTTCCGTGTTCAGGCCTTTGATCGCGACGGCAACTTCAAGCTGGCCTTTGGCAGCGTGGGCCGGAAAAGTGGACAGTTTGCCCGCCCCAAGGGCATTGCCTCTGATCCTGACGGTCGCATCTATGTTGCCGATGCCGCCTTCGGCAATTTCCAGATATTCGACGGCAAGGGCCGGCTGCTGATGTTCATCGGCGACCGCAGCCAGACCCCGGGACCGGGCCGTTATATGCTGCCAGCCGGCATCGCCGTCGATGAAGACGGCCGCGTCTACATTGTCGATCAATTCTTCAGAAAGGTGGATGTTTTCCGCCCCGCCGGCATCGAGATAAATCAGGGATACTTGGGAGGAGAGCACTACGTTGAACCGAAAAAAGGCTGATAGACCTGCAAAACAAGAAATAGACCGAAAAACCATTGCGATCCCCCCACCACTCATTATAATGCTTAGAGATACTCTATAACTCACGCTGATTTGCTTTATCTGTGAAGGAGATTATGGATTCAGGAAAACGAGACCAGGGAGTATGGTCTCAACTCTAGGGGGCTAGAAAACGATGGATATTACGAAGACAATCAGGCTTATTGCCGGATTCGGCGTGCTTATTTTTGCGGGCGGTGTGCTTGCGGATGGGTGGGCGCCTGGCTCGAGGGCCAGCGAGACTGGGAGCATCGTGGAGACCCGCCACAACCTGACATTCAGCTACAATGAGGTAGCTGCTGGCAGTGGGGTAATGAATTTTGCTCTCAACGAGTATGGGTCTGTTTGTGTCTACTGCCATACACCTCATGGAGCCAACTCACAGATCGATGCTCCTCTTTGGAACCGTACCATCAACAGCGGTTCCTACGAGATCTACGACAAACCAACAACACTGATGCGGCCCATGAGTGCGCCCGGCCCAACCTCGCTGACCTGCCTGTCCTGTCATGACGGCACTATCGCCATTGACTCCATACTCAACATGCCGGGCTCCGGCCGTTCGCCAAGCGGCCTTGTCAATGGTGAAACCAGCGCTAACTTGAGCTTCTTGGACGACTGGGCAAACAACCCACTGCCGGATAGACTCGGGGCCGCGCTAGGCAACCATGCCGTGATGGGGACGGATATCGCACTTGGTAATTGCACCCAGTGTCACAATCGTGATTTTGAAACTAGCTCCATGAATGATTTCCAGGTTTTTACTATTGGCACAGATCTGCGTGACGATCACCCCGTTGGCGTGCTCTACCCCGACGAAGCTGGGGTGGACGGGGGCTTCTTCAATGCACCCACCGTCGAACTTCCGGGCAGCATGGCCTTTTTCGATACCAACGGCAACAACCGCGCGGATCCCGATGAGGTTCGCCTGTATGACAGTGGTGAAGGCTACGAAGTGGAATGTGCCTCCTGCCATGACCCGCACGGTGTGCCTTCTGGCGGCTCTGGCACAAATACCCGATTCAGCCCAAGTTTCCTACGCGTCAACAACGGCATCGGTGAGGGCATGGATTATGACAATGACGGAATTGTAGGAAGCACAAGAGGGGTAGATGGCATTGTGAGCAATGGCCCCAGCGCCCTTTGCCTGACCTGCCATACCAAGTAAGCGCCAGCTTGAAGCAATGAGAAAAGGGTAACCCCCGGCCAGGGTTACCCTTCTTTGTATGCCTGCATCGTATTTCATCGTATAGGGCAGGTTCCATCCGCCATTAATCATTAACCCGCCTCACCAAAATCCACATCCGCACCGGCCAACCCAGAGCAACAAGCTGGGTGGGGCAGGTACGCCTTTCGTTCCCACATGTAATGCTCGGGCATCGACGGACAGGACAGCAGGTAGCCTGTAGGTTGAGCTTGCGAAACCCAGGAAGCAAAGAAGACTCTCTCTCAAGTCCATTCCCTCCGCGTTAGCCACCTCTCGTCCATTGCTACGGATACTCGCACCGGCCTACACCCCGAATCATCTGGGTTTCACAAACGCAATCCATTATTTAATTCTACCCCTCAACCCCTTGGCCTTATCAAGGCAGGCAAAAAACCCACCTCAACTGGCTGCGAGCCCAAAAAAGACAGGCAGAAAAAAGCCACCAGCCCGGATAAGTCCGGGATGGTGGCTAACAGAGGTCACGCACGCAGGATAGACAATGCTAACTGACGCACCCAGTTAGGGACAAATACCACCCAGGCGATCACTGACAAAAACATCCCAACTATTATTGGTGTCTGGAACACCCGTTACCAGGTTCGATGCCGCCGAGGAAAAGAGCACATGACGGCCGTCTCCGCTAAGTCCGGTATGCCCAAAGCCGATGTGATTCGCAACAGACACGCCATCGTTTGGCACATCCACCATCTCCGTGACTTGAGCAACACGGTCGTAAATAAATGTCCCGATACTTTGCGGGATACCCCCCTCAACAATATTGGATGCCGTAGATATAAAGCTGACATAACGCCCATTACTGCTAATGCTGGAATAAATACTAATCGAATTTGCCGGAGAGCCATCATAAGCCTTGCTAATCAGCTCAACAGAGTCATGAACCTGATCGTAAACATAGATATCTAGAAAATCGTTTGTATCCTCGGAAGATAGCTGACCACCGCTTTGAAATACGAGATATCGCCCATCCCCGCTTAGCTTTATCCCATAGAAGCCTGTATCCGCAGAACTGTCTTGCGAACCATCATTGGCAACATTAACCCGCTTTGTCATACCGGTTGTACGGTCATGTAGAAACAAGTCAGCCACTCCATTGGTGTCATTTGGCACAAGATTATTCGCTTTAGAAACAAAGGCGACATAACGACCGTCACCGCTAATGGAGGTTTCGAAGCTCCCATTATAATCGCTATCGCCGCTGGCTTCTGTTCCATCACTGGCAATGCTGACTCGCTCTGTTGTACCAGCAACCCGGTCACGGACAAAGATGTCGCTAAAGCCATTCGTATCACCGCTTACCATGTTCGTGGTATTGGATGAAAATGCAACATAACGCCCATTGTCACTAATGGAAGGATGCCGGGAGCTTTTATTTACCTCTCCCGGAGAAGAAATAAGCTCAGTTGTGTTAGTGGCACGATCACGAACATAAACATCCATAGCACTCGCACGCCCATCCTGCCACCGCGCTGTAAAAGTGACATAACGACCATCGGCACTGACACCAACCGGCCCAATAGGCTGATTGATGTTACGAGGAGTACCATCATTGGCAATACTTACCAACTCGGTCGTATTAGTTACTCGATCACGGAGATAGACGTTGTTATAAACGCCGCCAGGGGGAAGCCCCAAAGCAGCAAACACGACATATCGACCATCAGGACTGATGGCTTTTTGCTGGAAATAGCCCTCAGTGGCCTGACTACCATTAAAGTGGACCCCATAGTCAAGACAGAATTCACTTGAATTTAAGCTGTGCATTCTTCCTCACCCACAGCTGCGCAGCGCTGCCCCGATTTTTCGTTTGCCTCTGATCCAGCCCCTTCCTTGATGAAC
>UOFU01000206.1_pt1 | contig 15532 bp, 10 predicted proteins | sample 1988841 | NCBI WGS metagenome assembly UOFU01 (sample SAMEA4712195, study PRJEB27164) | hydrothermal vent metagenome | biome: marine basaltic hydrothermal vent biome; feature: marine hydrothermal vent; material: mineral | place: Pacific Ocean | collected 2011-06-14/2011-07-23 | depth 1719 m
CCAGCAATACCTGGACCCTTACCGGCACCAATTCGGGTGATATCAATTCGCGGGTCTTTGCCGGCTTCAACAACCTGATTGGCAATATTCAGACCGACAATTTTGTCATCAGCGGTGGTGCTATCACCGGCCGTATCGATGGCGGTGACGGCAACGACAGCCTTACTGCCAGTGCCGCTAACAATACCTGGAATATCACCACTGTCGATGGTGGTGAGGTGACTAATGTCAACACCTTCGCCAACATCGAAAACCTGATGGGTAATAGTGGCACGGATATTTTTGTGTTCGGCAACACCAGCGATATTAGTGGCACGGTGGACGGTGCGGCCGGTACCGACACGGTGGATTTTTCAGCCGAAGCAGGTCGTGTCTCTGTGCTGCTGGGCATCAGCGGTTATCTGAATATCGAGCGTTTCATTGGCAACGATATCGACAGTACTCTTAGTGCACCGGCGGTGAGCAATAACTGGCAGCTCACCGGTATCAACGACGGCACGGTGGCCGGGGTGTCGTTCACCAATTTCAATAATCTCAATGGCAATGTCACCACTGACACCTTCATCTTCAGCGACGGCGGCCAGATCACTGGCAGCGTTGATGGTGGCACAGGGCTGGATACGGTGGATTTTTCCGCCGAGAGCGGCGTGGTATCCGTGCAGTTGGGTGGTTCGGGTTACAGCAATATTGAAACCTTCATCGGCAACGACAGCGCCAGCACTCTCATCGGTGATGCTGTCAGCAATAATTGGTTGATCAGCGGCGCCAATGACGGCTCCCTGGGCAGCATCAATTTCTACGACTTCAACAACATCCTCGGCAATAGCGCCGTCGATACCTTCACTCTCAATGGAGGCAGCATTTCCGGTTCGCTGGATGGTGGTGCGGGCGCAGATACGCTGATCGCCGACAATCAGGCCAACAGTTGGAACATCGCCGCCATCGATACCGGCAGCGTCACTGGCGTGACCGGTTTCAACGCCATCGAAAATCTACAGGGCAATATCGATACCGACAGCTTCGTGTTTGCCGATGGCGCCACCATGAGCGGCGTGGTGGATGGTGCCGCCGGTAGCGATAGCGTCGATCACTCGGCGCAGACGGGGGCGGTGAGCATCGCCTTGGGTGGTAGCGCCTATGTGAATATCGAAAACTTCGTCGGCAACGACATTGACAGCACCCTGGTCGGCGCCAACAGCGCCAATAGCTGGATTGTCACCGGCACCAACAGCGGCAGCGTCGGCACGGCTACCTTTTCCGGTTTTACCCGGCTGTTGGGCAATGCCCAGGATGACACCTTTGCCATCAACAGCGGCAGCATCTCCGGCGGTATCGACGGCGGTGCGGGCAACGACTCCCTGAACACGCAGACCGGCATCAATATCTGGAACATCACTGGTATCGACGTGGGCAATCTGAATGGCGCAGGTGGTTTTAGCGATATCGAAAGCCTGATCGGTAACACTAATGTTGACCGCTTCGTGTTTGCCAATGGTGCCAGTTATTCGGGCCGGATCGATGGTGCCGGTGGCACGGATATCGTCGATCATTCCTCGCAGGCCGGTGCCCTGCAGATCCTTTTGGGCAGCAGTGCCTATACCCGCGTCGAGACCTTCATCGGTAACAATATCGACAGTACCCTGGTGGGCGACAATACCAGCAACAACTGGATCATCACGGCGCAGAATGCGGGTGACGTCAACGGCATCGGCTTCCAGGACTTCAATAATCTCAACGGTAACAGCAGTGTCGACCTGTTTACTCTCAGTGGCGGTGCTATCACGGGACAGATCAGCGGCGGCGGTGGCAACGACACCCTGGTAGCGGATGACGTGGCCAATGCCTGGTCGGTGTCGGGTGCGGACAGTGGCACGGTGACCGGCGTCAACGGTTTCGTCGATATAGACAATCTCAGCGGCGGCGTGCAGGCCGACACCTTTAGCCTGACAGCCAGTCTGTCCGGCAATCTGTCCGCTGGCGACGGCGATGATGTCATCAATCTGTCCGGTGGTGCCCGTGTAGGCGGGCTGATTAGCGGCAATGCGGGCACGGACACCCTGCGTGGTTCCGATATCAACAACAACTGGGCGATCACCGGCAATGATGCCGGCACCCTCAATACCTCCAGCTTTCAGGAAATCGAAAACCTCACTGGCGGCACCGGCATCGACAGTTTCAGTGTCAGCAATGCCGCCGCCGCTGCACTGAGCGGCCGTATCGATGCCGGCGGTGGCGATGACATGTTGAGCATCGACTACAGTGCCGCCAGCAGCCGCAGCCTGGATTTTGACGGCAGTACCGGCAATGATCGCGTCATCGTCAGTGGCGGCGGTTCCGGCTTTGCCAATGTGCTGACCTTGGGCACGGGATCACCGCAGGCCTCCCTGGTGTCCAGCGGCGCCGGTCTTGCGCAGACCCTGGTGGTACGGAACATCGAAACCTTGCAGGATGGTATGACGGCGGATACGGCAACGATTAATGGTTCCAGTGCCAACGATGCCTTGCAACTGGACGGCGGCACACTGGCCGGAAGCTCACCGGTTCGGGCAACTATTTCTAGTTCGCTGATCTACGATCTCGCCAACAAGACCGATCTGGCGATCAGCGGTGGGGCAGGGGCGGATACCCTGACCCTGGGTAGCGATGTGTCTCTTGCGGGTGATCTGAGCATCGCCATGGAAGGCGTTCAAAACAGCGCGGGCGCGACCCTCAGCAGTAACCGGCTGAGCCTGGATCAGGTGAGCAGCGGTGGCGCCTCTGTCGCGCCCATCCGCACCGATGTGGCCATTATCGACATCACCGGCAGCTCAGGCGATATCTACCTGCTTGAAGCTAACGACGTGCTGCTGTCGGCAAGCAACGTGATGGGTACGCTGGTAGTGGAGAGCCTGGGTGGTGACATTGGCAGCAACGGCAGCCTCACGGTTTCCGGCAACGCGCAATTCACCGTCGCCGATACGGGTTCCATCCTGCTCACGGATGCAGCCAATGATTTCATGTCAACGCTGGATTTTCGATCCACTGGCACACTCGCCAACTTGAGCTTTACCAACACGCGTGGCATTGATATTCAGTCCCTGGTTTTGAGCGGTGATCTGAGTCTGACCGGCAATGGCGCCATTACCCAGGCGGGGCCGCTGAACGTGGCGGGCAACAGCCGCATCGATGCCGGTAGTGGCGGTATTACCCTGACCGACAACGCCAATGTCTTTACCGGCAGCGTTTCCCTCAATAATACGGGCAACCGGGCCATTAGCTTCTATAACTCTGTGGCGCTGATTCTGGCGGCGTCGAATCTGGGCTCGGGCAGTCTGTCCCTGAGCGCCGATGGTGTCACGCAGAGTGGCCCACTGGTGCAGGCGGCCAATGCCGCAGCGGTGAATATCGATGCTGGCAGCAGCGCGATTACCCTGGACAATGGCGGTAATGACTTTACGGGCACCGTCAGCCTGAACACCACGGGCGGTAGTGACATCGTCCTTACCGACGCCAATCAGCTGAACCTGGGCACCTCCGCTACCCGTGGCGGCGATATGACCTTTACTGCCACGGCCGGTAACATCGACCTCGGTCGTCTGAACGCCAATGACGGTGGCACGATTACCTTGACCGCTATGGCCGGGGCCATCAACGGCAACTACAGTCGGATCACAGACCCCAACTTGAGTGCGCAGCATTTGGTGCTGAACTCGGGCACAATCATGGGGAATTTTAACAACCCTATCGCCGTCAATGTCGCTTCTGGCGGCACCAGCCTGTTCGTTGTCGGCGAGGGCTCCGCTAACATCATTGGTCTGGCGGGCACTATCCTGCCAGGCTCATCCAACGTCAACAACATCTCCGCCACCATTGCCGCCGTGGGGCAGTCGCAAATGACGGCCATCGATAAGTTACCGCTGTTTTATCTGCGTGATGATGATCGCTATCGCTTGTTCGGTATTCTGGAAGGTGGGGTGCGGATGCCAGAGTGATGCGTCATTGGGTATTTAGGTAGCGGCCGCTCTCCCCTTTATACACAATATCCGCCGCAATATACTTAACCCAAATAACACGCCATTTTTAGGTTTGGCAGGCATTTCGCTTAAGCCAAATATGAAGCCAACGACCTTACTGTTATTTTCAACGACTCTTCTGAAGTTACTCCCCGTCACTGAGCCTTTCGTGTGCAGAACTGAGGGAGCTTCCATGCGGTTAAACTGTCCGAGTTGATTGGCCTTGTCATGTGTGATTTCATGTGCGTGCTCGTTTTGCTATACGCCAGTGAAAAACGAATACTGCTGATGCAATAAGAACAATGATAAAAGACCTAACCATACTCATAATTGATTCTTCTTTCATACGTTTCTTTGCCATCTCTAAATTTCGTTTATTATTCTCTTGAATCAGTTTATTTTTTTCATCGTCACTACCTATGGTCTCTCGTACAGGGGGAGGTGGCAATGGTTGGCCTGCCACTATGGGTGTTTCTGGGTTTATATTCATAACCCCATGGCTAGAAAACTGTGGTGGGTAATGCATTCTTGAGGAATTCATCGTTAATGGGAATGAAACTTCAACAACATTGTATAAAAACATGCCACTGAATATACTCAAGCACCCCATAGAAACGAAACATACAGATAATGCGTAGATTTCCAATAATTTTTTATCCATGAAAAAGTATCCTGTTCAAATAACCCATTACTATAAATCAACCGATTAGACACATAACGCCAGCATCATGACGCTTTTGACTGTCCATTGGATGTTTTTGTTAGGTATTTTTTATATAGCCAGTTACCAAATATTCCGCCAATAATAAGTAAAAGGGGCCATTCAACAAAAAATATAAACCCAGCCATAGTATTTGCATTGTCAGATTCGGCCTGAATATCGGCTAGATAAGAAATCAAATTATTGATAGGTATTAATACAAATGCTCCAATAATAAGGGTCAGAAATGCGGCCATAATTATTGTTATGAACCGTTTCATAAAACCCTCCAAAACCAGATAGATTTGGAATCTTTATAATCAGACCAATCAGGGTTAATTTTCTGTATTTTTTGAACACCTTGAAGAAAAACAGAATGTTTCTCTAACCCCTTTGCCAATTCCTCTGCGCGAATAATATGGCCAAGTGATTTGTCATGTTTGTGCCAACAATGTTCTGCTCCGGGAATGCCGGAAGTATTTACGCCGCACTTTGCTAAAGACACCCCCATGCGAATCGCACATTGATTGGGATAGTTCGATTTCCCATTTGTTTTACAAGGATTGTCATTACCTGTAATTGTCGGGTGGTTTCCCCATAATTTTTGAAATGTAACCCTATTCCCCGATAATCACTATGTCAACCCAGAACTCCGGAAAATATCTGCTGACAAGAAATGCGCGATTTGATGCGGCGTTACCACGACCAATCGTTGTTGGGGAATCGTAGGAGGAGCGGGGTCTTACAGTGTGACATCCCCGCAGCCGACGTGGCAGGCTGCCAGGGTGAACGCAGTGGACTACAGCCTCGAGCGACGTCACGTTGCCCGGATTATGCGGTGCTCCAGCCTGGCTACACCCTTGGCTGCGTTTCCGGAACTATCTCGAAATCATCCATGCTCAGTCCCAGTCCAGCAGGCGTTGTTCCCCCTCCAGGGCCTTGATGTCTGTGATGTCCTGGGACATCTCCAGCACGCCGCGGTAGGTCTTGTCTTTGTCGCGCACGGCAAAGTAACGGATCTGCACCAATCGCCCCTTGAAGTTGATCCTGAAATCGGCCACGTCGCGCGTGCCCTGCCTGAACTCTTCGAGAATGCGCAGTACAGTGTCCACGGATTTCGGCGGATGACAGTAGCGTACCTCGCGCCCAATGACCCCGGCACTGCGAGGGAAAAGGCGTTCGTCGCCGCGGTTGTAGAACACCACACGGTCATTTTCATCCACATAGGTGATGTCCAACGGCAGGGTACGGAAGATGAGATTCACTTGCTGTGGGCTCATGTAACCTTCGTCGTAGTGGAACGCGTCGTCGCTGGCGAAGTCCGGGTTTTCATCCGCCTTGGCCTGGGAGGGGTGGACGTAGTTTTTTTCCTCATCGTCCGCCTCGTTCTCTCCCTTCTTTTCTCTCCTTTCCGAGGGGGTGGGATAGGGCGGTGGGATGATATCCAGCATCCAACCGATTTCTTCGTCGCCGGTTCGCATGGCCTGCCATTCCGATTCTTCCAGTAGTTTCAGCGCATTGGGCAGCAGCCGTTCCTCCTCGACTGAGATCAGGCGCAGCATTTCTTCTTTGAGTAGGGAGACGTTAATGCCGGCCTTTTTCAAGTGACCTTCCTCCAGCGCCAAGCGAACCTGTTTGAGCATGGCCCGGATCTCATCATGAAAGGCCCACATGTTTTTGCTGGGGCCGTCCCAGCCATGTTTTTCCAGGCAGGGGAACAGCTGGTTTTCCTTGCGCTGGTAATGTTTTTCCACCTCGCAGATATCGCTGAACAGGGTTTTGAAATCGTCGCTGTTTTGCTCGGGGTCGAGTTTGCTAATGCGGGCGAATAGGGAGCGCAGTATGCGATTCTCTTCAAGATAGACGCGTACTGGATGCCCTGCTGGAAAGCCGTTGATGATACCGGCCGACAGCTTGGGTTCCACAATGTCGTAGTAAAATGCCTTCACTTTAGGGCTGTTTTGATACGCCAGACCTTGCTCGTTGATTTTCTGCAAGACCTGGGCGATGTCTTCCTGGGTAAGGTTTTCACACTCTGCATCGAATGCCTCGATCAATGCCTCCGCATTACCGCCGTTGCAGAGGGTATGAAAGATAGCCTGGAGTTGCGCCAGTTTCGGATGGGTGGTTACTTGGTTCAAAACAGACCTCGTTTTTGACTGAGAGGGGGAACGTGTGTGAGACAAACAGCAGAGCGGTGGACTGAGAAAATCAGAGTAGCAAGGTGGTCATGGGAAAAGTTTGATTGAGGTCAAGGTGCAGCGGGGAGTGCTGGTGATGGGGATGGCGGGAGGAAGGGTACGTGCAGGGCCGGGTGGCTCAGGGCGATGCCTGCTGTCTTTCCACGGCCCACTGCACATGTTCGCGTACCAGTGCTGAAGGGTCAGTCTGTCGGCGGTGTAGGGCGGCAAGCGTTGCCTCCGAAGAGGGTGCATTGCCCAGCGCTACAGCAATGTTACGCAGCCAACGCTGATAGCCGATACGGCGGATGGGGCTGCCTTCGGTGCGTTGCAGGAAGGTGGCTTCGTCCCAGGTGAACAGTTCGATCAGTGTGCTGTTGTCGAGGGCGTGACGGGGCAGAAAATCCACTTCCGGGCTAGCTGTGGCGAAGCGGTTCCACGGGCAAAAAAGCTGGCAGTCGTCGCAACCATAGATGCGGTTGCCCAGCCGTGGGCGCAGTTCCTCAGGGATAGCGCCGCGCAGCTCGATGGTGAGATAGGAAATGCACAGACGTGCATCCACCTCGTAGGGGGCGACGATGGCACGGGTGGGGCAGACATCGATGCAGGTGGTGCAGGTGCCGCAGTGCGGTGCCACGGCTGAGTCTGCCGGCAGTGGCAGGTCGGTGTAGATTTCGCCGAGAAAGAACCACGAACCGGTGTGCTCGGCGAGCAGATTGCTGTGCTTGCCGATCCAGCCCAGGCCGGCCTTTTCGGCGATGGGCTTTTCCAGCACCGGAGCGCTGTCGGTGAATACTCGGTAGCCGAAGTCACCGATGTGTTGCTCAATGCGCGTGGCGAGTTTTTGTAAACGTTTTCGCAATACTTTGTGATAATCACGCCCCAGGGCATAACGTGAAATGTAGGCCTTGTCGGGGTCGCTGAGCACCGTCTCCGGGTTGGCGCCTGCGGCGGGCAGGTAATCCATGCGTACACTGATGATGCTGAGGGTGCCTGGCAGCAGTTCGGCAGGGCGAGTGCGCTTGTGGCCGTGGCTGGCCATGTAGTCCATTTCGCCGTGGTAGCCCTTGGCCAGTTGCTCAAAATACCGCGCCTCGGCAGATGACAACTGGATGTCACTGATACCGACTCTTTGCAAGCCCAGCTCGTGGCCCCACTGTTTGATGTCGGCGGCGAGGCGTTGCCTGTCGTCGAGTGTGTCGGCCGCCCGGTTCTGTGATTCAGTCATAGCCGCTATGATAGCGCCATGAAGCCTCTGCCCCACAGTCTTTATCGTGCCGAACAGGTACGAGAACTGGATCGCATCGCCATCGACGAACTCGGCATCCCCGGCCTGAGCCTGATGCAGCGTGCCGGTGCGGCGGCCTTCGAGGTCTTGCGCCGACGCTGGCCACGCGCACGTCACATCGGTGTGCTGTGCGGTATCGGCAACAACGGTGGTGATGGCTTTGTGCTGGCGAGTCTGGCGCGGGCAGCAGGATTGCGGGTGGATGTGTGGCTGGTGGGCGACGCCGGACGCAGCCGTGGCGATGCTTTGACCGTGCGACAGAAAATGGAGGCCACGGGGTTGCATGGCGAGGCCTTTGCCGGGCAGGATTTGTCCGTTTACGAGGTGCTGGTGGATGGCCTGCTTGGCAGCGGCCTCAACGGCGAGGTGAGCGGTATCTGGCGTGATGCCATTGCGGCGATCAATGAGGCGCACGCTGCTGGGTGTGGTGTGTTGGCGCTGGATATCCCCTCCGGCCTGCAGGCCGATCGTGGCACGGTGATGGGTGCGGCGGTGCGAGCGGATGTCTGCGTGACCTTTATCGGCCTCAAGCTGGGTCTGTTTACCGGGCAGGGGCCGGATTGCTGCGGCGAAGTGCTGTTTGATGATCTCGATGTGCCGCCACAGACTTACACGCGATTTTCCCCGGCAGCGATTCGCCTGACGCCGCCGGCGGCTGGGGCCTATCTGCCACCGCGCAGGCCCTGTGCCCACAAAGGGGATTTTGGCCACGTGCTGGTGGTGGGTGGCGATCACGGCATGTCCGGCGCGGCACGGTTGGCCGGTGAGGCGGCCCTGCGTGGCGGTGCGGGCCTGGTGAGTCTGGCCACGCGGCCCGAACATGCGGCCGCTATCAGCGCCGCGCGGCCTGAACTCATGTGCCACGGTGTCAGTGATGCCATGTCGTTGCAGGCGATGTTGCAACCCAGGCTGCGCCGCGCCACAGTGCTGGCCATCGGCCCCGGGCTGGGACAGGACGGCTGGGGCCGGCAACTGTTGGGCGCCGCGCTGGCCAGCCGTCTGCCGTTGGTGGTGGATGCCGATGCCCTCAACCTGCTCGCCGTCGAGCCCATGTGTCGGACACAGTGGGTGCTGACCCCGCACCCTGGTGAGGCGGCGCGGCTGCTGGGCTTGGCCACGGCCGAGGTGCAGGCCGACCGTCTCGCTGCCGCCCGTGCCCTGCAGCAGAAATACGGCGGCACGCTGGTGCTGAAGGGGGCGGGCACGCTGATCGTCGATAGCGTCGGTGGGGTCAGTCTCTGCGATGCCGGCAATCCCGGTATGGCCAGCGGCGGCATGGGTGATGTGCTTACGGGGCTGATTGCGGCACTGATGGCCCAGGGGCTGGTGTGCGATGACGCGGCGCGATTGGGCGTGTGTCTGCATGCCGCGGCCGCTGACCGTGCCGCCATGGCTGGCCAGCGTGGCTTGCTGGCCAGTGACCTGTTTCTCCCTCTGCGTGAGTTATTGGCATGAGAGGTGAAGTCATCCTGGATATCCCGGATGAGGCGGCCATGCTGGCCCTCGGTAGGCGCATCGCCGAACAGCTGCACGCGGGCGGTGTATTGTATCTGCACGGTGAACTTGGCGCCGGTAAGACGACCTTGTCGCGAGGTATCCTGCAGGGCCTGGGCGTTGGCGGCCGGGTCAAGAGCCCCACCTACACCCTGGTCGAGCCTTACGAATTTGCCGGTGGCCACGCCTACCACTTCGACCTCTATCGCCTCACCGACCCCGAAGAGCTGGAATACATGGGCATCCGCGACTACTTTGATTCGCAGGCGGTGGTGCTGGTGGAATGGCCGCAACGCGGCGAGGGCGTGCTGCCAGCGGCCGATGTGGTGGTGGATATTGCCTATCATGGCGATGCCCGCCGGGTCTGCCTGCGGCCTGGCGCCGGTGGCCGCCATGCCTGGATGGCGCATTTCAGCGATTGATCCCGGTGTTTTCTGGCGATGGCGGCTTCTGGCTACTGTTCAAACCTTCATGCCACTATAACTTTCCTTTCTATCTTCGTGTTCTTAAACAAAAAACTCGAATAAAAACTTGCATTATTAGATTTTTTTTGCACAATGAATGCCATGAAGATTTTTTTTGTAAAGCCAGTGTGCCTGCCAATGCAACTTGTGTTGCTGTTTTTTCTCGCCCTGGCGCTTTCTTTGCCGGCCTTGGCGGCGACCATCGAGGGAGTTCGCCTGTGGTCCGGGCCGGATCAGAACCGGCTGGTTTTTGATCTCAACGGCCCCGTCAAGCACAAGCTCTTTGTGCTCCATTCTCCTGAACGGGTGGTGGTAGATATCAAAAATGCCCGTCTGCTGCATGATCTGGGCCGGTTGGATCTCAGTAAAAGTTTTGTGCATCGTGTACGCAGCGCCACGCACGACGGCAATCTGCGCGTGGTGTTGGACATGCGCGGCAAGGTGCAGCCGAAAAGCTTCCTGCTCAAGCCGACGCAACAGTATGGCCACCGTCTGGTGGTTGATTTGCAGGAGCCGCGCAGCAAGCCAGCGGTGACTCAGCGTAGCGTGCGGGCGACGCAGGGCAAGGCACGCGATGTGATCATCGCTATCGATGCCGGGCACGGTGGTGATGACCCGGGCGCCTCCGGTCGTCACGGTACACGGGAAAAAGACGTGGTGCTGGCCATTGCGCAGCGGCTGGAGAGATTGATCCGCAAGGAGCGGGGCATGCGGCCGGTGATGATTCGCACCGGCGACTATTACATCAGCCTGCGCAAGCGTATGCAGAAGGCGCGCGACATGAAGGCCGATCTGTTTATCTCCATTCATGCGGATGCCTTCCGCGATGGACGTGCGCGTGGTGCCTCGGTGTGGGTGTTGTCGCAGAAGGGCGCCACCAGTGAGGCTGGCCGCTGGTTGGAAAAAAGTGAGAACAGCGCTGATCTCATCGGCGGCGTGAGTCTGGATGACAAGGATGACCTGCTCGCCTCAGTGCTGCTGGATCTTTCGCAGAATGCCACCATTGCCGCCAGCCTCGACGTGGGTGGATTGATGTTGGGCGAGCTGAAACGCATTACCCGGGTGCATAAGCCACATGTGGAACAGGCCGGTTTCGTGGTGTTGAAGTCGCCGGATATCCCGTCGATTCTGGTGGAGACCGGGTTTATTTCCAATAGCCACGAAGAGCGCAATCTGCGTGATCCCAACTATCAGCGCAAGCTAGCCAACGCCATGCTGCGTGGCGTGCGTAGCTATTTCATCCGCAATGCACCGCCCGGCAGTCTGTTGGCGTTGAAACCGAATGACCCGAAGGCGAAGGGTGGGCAGAAATACGTGATTCGGCGTGGTGACACCCTCAGCGGTATCGCGCAGAAATACCGCATCAGCCAGAAATATCTGCGCACCGCCAATAACCTCTCCGGCGACCGTCTCAAGATCGGCCAGACCCTGCATATTCCCGTGATGTAATTGCGCGTCCGCCGTGGCGCGCGTGTCACTGGCTTCACAGCCGGGTAGGATGGGCATTGCCCACCGAAGCGGGAAAAGCTGAAAACTAAAAAAGACGCAAAGCCAGGCGCGTGGGCACAGAGAACGTGCCCTGCGAGTCTATCCCGTAAGTCCGGGGTTGGTGTCTGTAAACTTGTCTAAAACCCGCAGGGTGGGCGACCATTCACGAAGAATGACATGTTGTGCTGAGTGATGGTGCAAACCGCATTTTCAACGCCAGCCATGCAGACTGGCAATCACCTATCCCTTTCTGCTTGTGGATCATTGAGAAACAAAATAGAAACAAGCTCATGCAATCAGGTTGAGATACCCGGAATAGCGTCATTCCCGCGAAGGCGGGAATCCAGAATGTACAGCACCTGGGTGACTCGCCCCTCAGGCCATCTGGGCTATCTTACTTTTGAACGGACAGAAATGCGGGCTTATTTTACCAAATCAGTAGATACTTTGTTTGCCACATTATATGCAGGCAAAACCCTAAACAGCGAAAACATGCCTGAATTGCATGGCATTATCACGATATCAAGGCAAATTGGCTTGTTTTTAGGTGATTATCGAGTGTTATTGCCTGATTTTTGCTTGAATACTGCGGGAAAACAGGGCGATTATGCTTGATACTAATAAGTTAGGCTATAAAAACACGAATTCAGAAAGTATAAGTACAGAACCTATGTGGGGATGTTTGATTTTAGAGATGTATAAATGGAGATGGTTATGTGGACATATTTAAAGTTAATAATTGTTGTAGCATCTATAGCGCTTCAGGGTTGTGCAACCTATGGGAAAATTAGTGCACTACCAGGGGACGGACAAAAATTAATCTATAAGGATGATAGAACGATACTTATCTCTGAAAAATATAATACAGTAAGTTTAGTGCCTAAATTAGAAAAGATTAGAAGCGGGCAAAAGGGGGATTTTATCCTCACTATAGATAATAAGTCATTAAATAGTATTCAGTTTTCTATAAATAATATTTCAGCTAATGGTTATAGCTCTGATATTGATGAAATGTCAGTACTAAAAATATTTAGCCGAGAAGAATTAACTAACAAAGAAAAGAATTCGCAGGAAATTAAAGGTGCATGGTCAGGTTTAGGAAGTGTTCTTTATGGGCTTGATGCTGCTGAAAAATCCGGGACAACAAGTTCTTATTCAGCCGAATCAACGCTAAAAAAACATAATGAAAGAGCAGAAAAATCAAAAGAGATGGGGAAAAATAAGCTTCAAGAACTAAAATTACTCGTATCTGAAAATACGATAACGATATTACCTGGAGAAAAAATGAGCGGAGTTATTAGGATTCAGTTGCCAAAAATAACCGAAGTTCGTAAGGATGTCTTGTTTGTCGTAAATGTTGACAAAGAAGAGCACAAATTAATTTTTACTCAGAAAAAAATAGACAAAGAAAATAACTAAATATATTAATAATATTGCGTGGATATCTATCAATCTTAGGTGGTTTTAAATGAGCCTAACGGAAACAATGGGGTGTAGATCAGCCACTGACAGATTTTTACGTTTTCCAGCCTGCTGGTGCGGTGAATTTCATGCATCACAAACATTCCGGGGAGAAATAATGACTCCAGATATGTATTAGATGTTTGGTTGTGGCGGCATGTCTTTGGTAGGGAAAATGCACCCTACATTTTCACAGCAAACAAAAACCCTGAAAATATACGGGAAAAATAGCGGCTTTTCTTTGTGTCTCAATCTTTCAAGGGTGACATTTCTGCAAATAATAGTGTGGGTATTTTCAATGCCGCTTTTTGTCAGTGGCTGATCTACACCCAAACAATGGGGTCAGGTCTTTCAATCAAGCATCCGATAATCTATGAGTGATTGCAAGACCTGACCCCAGATGGTGCAAGCTCATGCAATCAGGTTGAGATACCCGGAATAGCGTCATTCCCGCGAAGGCGGGAATCCAGAATGTACAGCACCTGGGTGACTCGCCCTTCAGGCCATCTGGGCTATCTTACTTTTGAACGGACAGAAATGCGGGCTTATTTTACCAAATCAGTAGATACTTTGTTTGCCACATTATATGCAGGCAAAACCCTAAACATGCCTGAATTGCATGGCATTATCACGACATCAAGGCAAATTGGCTTGTTTTTAGGTGATTATCGAGTGTTATTGCCTGATTTTTGCTTGAATACTGCGGGAAAACAGGGCGATTATGCTTGATACTAATAAGTTAGCTCAACAAGGCGAAGATATGGACACAATTTTAAATAATTCAATAGTTCCTATTCTCAGTTTACTAGGTGGTGTTATTGCTACAGTGGTGGTGGCCAGATATTATTTTTTACGCACCGTTGAAAAATCAAAGAAATCACTCATTCCTTATATAGATTTCTTCTCTGAATTGCTTGATGGAATTGACCCTGAAGTAAGGGACTCTCTTAGCATTAAGTATCACGATATAGAAGTAGAGGATCTTATCGAAGTACAGTTTTTGGTAGCCAATGCTGGTGAAAAACCCATTCGTGACTTAATAAAACCGCTCGCTTTAGAAATACCACATTCATCAAAAATAATGAATGTCGCTCTTTTACATATTTCCCCAAAAGGTAGGGAAGTATTGCTAGATGTGGATAAGAATAAAAACTCAATAAAATTCTTATTCGATCTTTTAAATAAAGATGAATTCTTTGTGGTTAAATTATTATTAAATGGAAAAGCGGATATCGATGACTTTAAATTCACCATAACCGTTGATGATCTACCGCCAGTTTTAGAAACGGAATCTCTCCCATATGATCTCGTAGAAATCGAGGATGATGATGAATCATCAGAAATTGAGTGGGGGTTTATATTTGTAGGCATCGGGTTTCTGATATTTGGTGTAATGGTTTTCTATTTGGCCATGAATGTATCGGCAAAACTCCCAGAACTTGGTGACAAAACAATAATCGCCTATCTCTTCGAGGTGCCACTGGTATTGGTTGCAAAGTGGCCGACTTATATGGTTGGTTTTTTTGTTATATTGGCAGGCATTGGCATGATGATCGGTGGCGTTTCCGACGCAAATATTTTAAACAAAAAGAAAAAACTTAAACTTCCTAAAGGAATTAAGAGGTCGAAATCTTTGTTAGCCAAAGAATTAAAAAGTGAGCAAGAAAAACCTGAGGACGTTTCTAGTGTTGAAAGTAAAAAGAGCTAACAAGGCCCATCAACTCGGACAATTTACCGCGTGGTTTGGTTTGCGTATTCGCTGCGCTCAATTTTAGGTTCTTCGAAGAATGGGGAAATAGGGGACAGACCACAATTAAAATGTGCTAATTGTGGTCTGTCCCCTATTCGCCCCTATTCGCCCCCGGGAGGAACAACGGGGTCAGGTCTTGCAATCAAGCATCCGATAATCTATGAGTGATTGCAAGACCTTGAATAATGTAATAATGGGGTCAGGTCTTTCAATCAAGCATCCGATAATCTATGAGTGACTGCAAGACCTGACCCCAGATGGTGCAAGACCTGAGCCCAGATGGTGATAGGCCGTAGGGGTAACCGCATACCCTGAGAGTTGGTACAGCTTCGAAATGCAAGTTGAGGTCGGCGAGGGTTTTAACGTACACCGAAGCCGAAACAGAAGCATCCAAGCAATGGCAAGGATGTGAAGGGCCTCCGGAGTCCTCAGGCTGTGGCATGTAAGAAGAGGTGCATACAAGAACTTGGGAAGCCTCATATATTGTCTTAGAAGTTGTTGGTAAACACATTGGTGTCCGGCCCATCTCAGAGGTACTTCTCCAAAAGCGGCCTAAATTGCCTCTCATAGAGCGCTGGCGAGCTCTTTTTGGCAAAACAGCTTTTCAAGAAGCGCCACATCTGGCGCGTCACCTTTGATAACACCGTATAAAATGCTCGATACGCAATACCAATGCGATCCTTTATATAGCTTGACACCTTGGCATGATGTTTCA
>UOFU01000279.1_pt1 | contig 15191 bp, 9 predicted proteins | sample 1988841 | NCBI WGS metagenome assembly UOFU01 (sample SAMEA4712195, study PRJEB27164) | hydrothermal vent metagenome | biome: marine basaltic hydrothermal vent biome; feature: marine hydrothermal vent; material: mineral | place: Pacific Ocean | collected 2011-06-14/2011-07-23 | depth 1719 m
TTTGACAGTGCGGGTGCCATCACAGAAATGCCAACACAATCGGAAGTGGATGCGATCAAGGATGAAATCCAGGCGATTGTCGCGCAAGTGCTGGATAAAAATGGCGTAGCCGCCGATGTGGATTTATTGTCGACACCTTTTGATGCCGATAGCAAGGGTTTTGATCGTTTTCTTGACAATAGCCCGGTTGTTATCAACAACAATCAGATCACTATCATCATCAATGATCCGGTAACCAATATTCAGAACCTGATTGTCAACAAGATCAATCTTGATATTGACTTCACATCAGATACAGATACTGCGCCAACGGTTCCGGGTAATTTGCGTGCCGTGCCGGCAAGTGATAGCGAAATTGTTGTTGTCTGGGATGCCTCAACAGATGATAAAGGGGTGGCCGGGTATCACGTCTATCGCAATGGCGAGTTTGTCGGTATGACACCGTATCCAGTATACCGTGATACGGGTTTAGTGATTGACACCAACTATACTTATGAAGTGGAGGCTATTGATGGCCGGGGCCAGGTATCAGACAAAGCAGGGCCGACAAAGCCTTTAATGCTGGACGGCATGCCGGATACCAAGGCACCACCGGCACCCACCGCTCTACAGGCAAGTGCGGATAATAACAGTGCGACGCTGAGTTGGTTGCAAACAGAAATCAATGATGTGGTTGGGTTTCGTATTCTCCGTGGCGCGAAGGGGAATGCGACGACGCCGGTTGCAACCGTGACGTCAACAACCTATACCGATCTGCATCTGGTCAGCGCAACAGAATACTGTTATCGCATTGAAGCCTATGATGCGGCAGGCAATACTTCCGCGCCCGGCAGTGAAACCTGCGTGACCACCGATGGCACAATCGGCCCGTCCAGTGTGTCGTTCTCATCGGCCACCTATAAGGTCGATGAAAATGCCGCCAGCATCACCATTACCGTGAATCGTGCGGGTGATATTTCTGAAGCCATCAGCGTGGATTATGCCGCCAGCAATGGCACGGCGGTTGATGGCGAAGACTTCTCGGCGATGTCAGGGACATTGGACTGGGCGGCGAACGACAGCAATGCAAAAACATTTGCCGTGCAAATCATGTCAGACAGTACAACGGAGGGGGATGAGACCGTTAATTTAGCGTTGTCCAGTCCGTCTGCAAGCACAAGTTTGGGCGCCAATACAACAGCCGTGTTGACGATTGTTGACATTGTTATGGGTGTTTGTAATGGTGAAATTACAGATGGCAATATCACTGTTGACACGACTTTAAATGAATCCTGTTATAAAGTACCGAACGGCATCAGTGTCAATAGCCCGGCACAGCTCACGATTAATCCGGGAGTGAGATTGGAGTTTGCTGCGGGAACACGACTTGAGGTGAATACAGGCGCATCTTTATATGCTGTGGGTACGGCAGCCGAGCCTATTCTCTTCACCACCGGAGGTGAAGAGTTGCCCGGTTACTGGGCGGGTATTCTTTTTTGGAACAGTAATAGTCTTAATAATCAACTGGATTATGTCACGATTGAATATGGTGTTGATAATATCGATACTTACGCTACAAGCCCTGTACGGCTCAACATTAAAAACACCACTTCACGCTACGCCAGTAATTTGGGGATGGGTCTCTATGGCAGCAGCGTGATACTGGATGCATTTGAAAAGAACATTCTGACATTAAATGATCGCCCTGTTTCCTTGCCTGCTGAACGGGTTGGAGCACTCGGTGGAGACAGCCAATATATCGGCAATACGGATGATCGCATCCATGTTTTTAATGCCGATGTCTCGACTGCACAAACCTGGCAGAAGCAGGATGTTCCATATTATCTATCATCTTCTGCCATCTATGATATAGATGCTGCGCTAACCCTGGAGGCAGGTGTTTCACTCACGTTTAATTTGGACTCCGGGCTGTCAGTAAACAGTTCTGGATCATTAAAAGCCATTGGCACGGCAGCCGAGCCTATTCTCTTCACCACCGGGGGTGAAGAGTTGCCCGGTTACTGGGCGGGTATTCTTTTTTGGAACAGTAATAGTCTTAATAACCAACTGGATTATGTCACCGTTGAATATGCGGGAGGGCAATCAAGCTCTGGAAACATCACTTCATATTGTACTGGATCTACACGTTTTAGTGTGACCAACAGCACCATAAAAGACAGCGCTGCCTGGGGGATATATAAATACAGCAATACTTGCAATATCACGTTAGAAAATAACGCTTATAACAGTAATGCCAGCGGTGATACAAATATACCGTAAACCAGGACATTCGGGGCAGGTTATCCTGCCCCGAATCCAGGCAAGGCTAACACTTTTAACCAGAAGCAAAAAAATGCACGAAACTTGATGAAATACATCCTTGTATTTCATTTTTTCAAAACAGTATCACGGCCCCAATCCACCTCTGGTGGGTTGGGGCACCGTGCGTTACGATTAATCATTGTTCTCGGGATCATGTTGTTGTTTTCCCCTCCCGCCACATCCGCAACTCTGCATGACCCGGTACTGAACTGGCAAACTCTGCATACGGAGCATTTCGCTATCCATTTCCATGATGGCGAACAGCCGTTGGCCGAAGAGCTGGCAGCGATCGCCGAGCGTATCCACCAGACTCTGTCCGTACAATTGCAATGGATCCCCAGGGACAAGACCGATGTGGTACTCACGGATCGCATGGACTTCAGTAATGGCTGGGCGACTCCCGTACCCCAAAATCACATCACGCTCATCACGACCCCACCGGCATCGGTAGAAGATTATCAGCACTGGATGGAGCTGTTGTTCATCCATGAATATACTCATATCTTGCACATGGATAAAAAAGAAGGCCTGCCAAAATTAGGGCAGGCGCTGTTCGGCCGTCTGCCAATTTTGTTTCCCAATCTTCTGCAGCCTACCTGGTTGAAGGAAGGTCTGGCCACTTACATGGAAACGGATAGGGATAAAGGTATTGGCCGTGGTCAGAGCAGTTTGTTTCGTACCATGATGCGCCTGGAATGGCAGAACGGCATCAAGCCTCTGTCCCAGGTTAGCGCCGGCACCACCGACTGGCCGGCAGGGACTACCGCTTATTTGTATGGGGTCTATTTCTATCAGTTTCTCGCCGATCACTATGGCAAGGAAAGCATCCAGCAACTGATTAATGGCTATAGCGACAACATCATTCCCTTTATGTTGAATACCAATACCCGGCAGGTGCTGGGTAAAAATCTGACTACCCTGTGGCAGGAATTTGATCAATATCTGGCCGGAGAATTTCGTGCTCAACTGGAATCACTTGAAAAAAGCGGCGCCAATTCCGGCAAACGCCTGACCACCAACGCCTACCGCAGTGGACGACCTCAGGTATTGCCCAATGGTGATGTGTTGTACATTCAGGATCGGCTTTACAACTGGCCGTTATTGATGCGCCTGTCTGCCACTAATGGACAGGTCCACGAAATCGCCGAGGTGAGGGGTTTTGTTTTCGACGCCCACTCTACGGCGGGCATTCTGTTGATCCAAACGGAATTGTCAAACAACACCAATCGCTTCAATGACATCTACCTAATCAATCAGGACGATGGCAGTGAAACACGCCTGACCGAAGGCGGGCGCTATCGTTATGCCATCTGGGATCAGAATGCCCAGCACATCCTCGCTGTACATTATAAGTTGGGCAGGCATAGCCTGCACCGTCTTGATCGACAAGGACAATACCTTGAAACCCTGTGGCAGGGGGAAGATGCCAGCGTCATCGGCGGAATCGATCTTGCTCCGGATGGTGCGATCCTGGCTGCTGCCGTGTGGCGGCCAGACAGCCGCTGGAATCTTGAGCTATTTGATCTGAAACAGGGCGAGTGGCAAAAACTTACGAATACCGCCGCCATTGAAACCCAGCCCCGATTTAGCCCCGACGGCACAGGTATCCTGTTTAGCGCCGATTATGAAGATATTTACAATATCCACCGTATAGATTTGCAGGACAGGCAGCGGCTCACTCGTTTGACCCACCTGACCGGTGGCGGTTTTTATCCGGCCCTTTCAATGGATGGTCGAACCCTGTATTACAGTCATCTGGGCACAGGAGGCGTCGATTTATATAGCCAACCTGTGGGGGATTACCCACTGGCGACGACAATCAAGATACCCCGCGATGCCCCAAAGCAGTACGGTGTCTTGGCCGAGTTTGAAATTAGCGACTACCGGCCGAGCAGGCACCTGATGCCGCGTTGGTGGTTTCCCTATCTTTTAGCCGATACCCAGGCGATGGAAGCCGGGATTTATACCTCCGCCAATGATCCCCTGTGGCGTCACAACCTGCAATTATTACTGGCGGCCAATCTTAAACACAAGTTGCCGATAGGCTATATCGACTACCGTTACGATCGCTGGCAACCCATTCTCCAACTCTACGTTAGCCGGGAACATGGATATTATCGGGATAGCGCCAATGACTTGCTGCGTATTCGCAGTGAAGACACGTTGTTGCTGGCCATCGAACGCCCTTTTCTCAGGGTGTTACGGCGCTGGTCACTGCATGCCGGCCTGGTTTTTGAGCGAACGCAGGATAGTGTCCGCACCCCTGGCGTGGCGAGGTGGCGCGACACCCGACAGGGCATGGTCGGGGTGGCGCTGAGTTATGATGATACAGTCCGCTATCCGCTGTCTATTAGCCGCAATGACGGACGGGTGATCAACCTGGTGGTGGAAGATAATGATATTATGGAAGGTGATTTTAGCGGCAGGGTGGTGCGTTTGGACTGGCGTGAATTCATCCATATCGGGGAGCAACAATCCCTGGCTTTGCAGCTTTCTGCGGGACAAGGTGGTGTGAATACGTCGTTCTTCAGGTTGGGTGGCACCTTTGGTGATAGGGCCACCCTGCCGGGCAATCTAGGGACACCTTCACTCTTCAATAAACGCAAATTTCCACTGCGGGGATATCCCCAAGGCTTGAATATCCTTACGGGTGAAAACATGTTGCTGCTAAATACGGAGTGGCGCTTCCCGCTGCACCGCACAGGGCGCACCCTGATGTCGCCGCCAGTGGGTATCCAACAGTTATCCGGCAAGGTGTTTTACAATATCGGTGCGGCTGGGAAAGAGGTGTATAGACAAGAAAATAGGTATAGTGGCGCTGGGGTTGAGTTGGAGGCGGATGTGATTCTTGGTTATATATTGCCGCTGACCCTGCGCGTCGGATTTGCCACGGGATTTGATCCCGGAGGTGAAAACCAAGCCTATTTCAGCCTCGAGCGCTCGTTTTAGCGGTGAGTCGCCCGCTGCCTTGCTGGTGGTCTCGGACTCTATTCCGCGACGGGCCATATCACCTGCCAGTAGTATGTCTACCGCAGCGTCGGCATACGCAAAGCCGGGTGAGCGAGCCGAATGTGCGGATCTGGTTGTGTACCACCGACACGATCCGTAGCATTAAGCGCTTTTCCAGGCTGGGCCACGGCCCACCGGCCAACACGAGAAGATACCATGACCGAAACCGTTCGCATCGCCACCCGCAAGAGTCCCTTGGCCCTGTGGCAGGCCGAATACGTCCGTGACCGCCTGCTGGCCAAATACCCTGATTTACAGATAGAACTGGTGAAGATGGTCACCCAAGGAGACAAGATCCTCGACACCCCGCTAGCCAAGGTGGGTGGTAAGGGCTTGTTTGTCAAAGAGCTGGAGCAGGGCATGCTGCGTGGCGATGCCGATATCGCCGTGCATTCGATGAAGGACGTCCCGGTGGAGTTCCCTGACGGTCTGCATCTGGCGGTGATCTGCGAGCGTGAAGATCCGCGCGATGCTTTTGTTTCCAACACCTATGCCAGTGTCGACGAGCTGCCGCAGCGCGCCAGGGTCGGTACTTCCAGCCTGCGCCGGCAGTGCCAGCTGCGTGCGGCACGCCCCGATCTCGACATTCTCGACCTGCGCGGCAACGTCAACACCCGCCTGCGCAAGCTCGACGAAGGTAACTATGACGCCATCATCCTTGCCAGCGCCGGTCTCAAGCGTCTGGGTTTTGAAGATCGCATCCGCAGTTGTCTAAGCACCGAACAGAGTCTGCCGGCCATCGGCCAGGGTGCAGTGGGCATTGAGACGCGCAGCAACGACACCCGCATCCACGAACTCATCGCCCACCTCAACGATGTGCATACCCAAACCTGTGTGCTGGCCGAACGCGCCATGAATCATCGTCTCGAAGGGGGTTGTCAGGTACCCATCGCTGGCTTCGCCGAACTGGATGGCGAGCGTCTGCGCATGCGTGGGCTGGTGGGCCGTCCCGACGGTGGGGAAGTGATACGTGGCGAGATCGAAGGCCCGGCGGCAGAGGCCGAAAAACTCGGCACGGCACTGGCCGACGACTTGCTGTCACGTGGTGCCGGGGTGATTCTCAAGGCAGTCTACGCCGATGCCTGATGGTTACATAACAACAACCTGCGCCTTTTTTGGGCGAAGTAAGCGCTAACTTCACATGTTGACGGATACCCGGCACGGCGCACTCGATGGTTTGACCATCGTCGTGACCCGTCCGGCCCATCAGGCAGACAATCTGTGCCGGCTGATTGAAGCGGAGGGTGGAAATACCCTCCGCTTTCCGGTGATCGAGATCCTTCCTCCGGCCGACGTTGCGCCGTTACAGGCCCGTCTGCAAGACCTTGCCGACGACCACTTGGCTATTTTTATCAGTGCCAATGCCGTGCACTATGCCTATCAAGCCCTTGGTGGGTCGTTGTTACCCGAAAATCTGCTGCGCGCCGCTGTCGGCCAGGCCACGGCCCGGGCATTGGCATCACACGGCCAGCCGGCGCATATCCTGCCCCCGGCGCCCTACAACTCCGAGGCTCTGTTGGTTCTGCCTGAGTTACAGTCGTTGCAGGAAAAGCGAGTGATCATTTTTCGTGGCGGCAATGGCCGAGCCTTGCTGGCCGATACACTCCGTGGACGTGGTGCACAGGTGGACTATGCCGAGGTGTACCGACGAATTATGAGTACTCTTGACCCAGAACGGTTGTATCGGGCGTGGGATAAGGGCAAGCTCGATATGATTATCATCACCAGTAATGAAGGCCTGCGGAATCTCTTTGCGCGAGTGGATGCCGGCCATCGGGAGCGTCTGTTGGAGACGGCGCTGGTCGTGATCAGTGATCGCAGCGCCACGTTGGTACAGGAACTGGGCTTCATGCGCCCGGCGATTGTTGCCAGAGCGGCCAGTGACGCCGCGTTGCTTGAGGCCGCAAAGTGCTACGCGCAGGAATCGAGATGAAAAATCAAAGCAATCAGAACGATGAGAAAACCCCATCAGCCAAATCGGCAAAAGGCAAGGCTGCGGAGGACGACAGGGATGTAGCCGGTAGGGCGACGCAGGGTGCCAAAGCCGAAGACCAGCCCGCCAGTGATAAGCCGGCACAGACAACGGCGGTGACGGCGACAGAGAAGGATAAGCCGAAAGTGACGGGGAAGGCCGTACAGAAAAAGCCTGAAACCAGGGGAGTAAAAAAGCCTCCCAACACCCCGAAAAAAACGGCTACCGTTGCCGGGAAGGAAGAAACAAAGCCCCCCAGTGCCACCGCAACGACGGCCGATGTCCCCGAGGTAGAAGAAAAGGAAACAGTAAAGGAAGAAAAGAAGGGCACCGGCTTGCCTGTCGCCATTCTCGCCTTGCTGTTGGCCGTCCTGACGGCGCTTGGCGTGTACTACCTTTATCTACAGGGACAGCAGCAGAGTGCCGCATTGGCGGAGCACCTTGGGGAATTGCAGTCGAGCATAGGTGGTAACCGCTCAAGTATTGATGCCAATCAGCAACAACTGACACAGTTGAGCCAGTTGGAAACGCTGAAGCAGGAGATCGGCGCGATTCGCAGTGAGATGGACGCCGCCACCGGCATGCGTGAGCGCATTGAGGCCGAACAGCAGGCGTTAAATACGGCACTGACGGAGATGTCGGCGGTACTGGGTCGCACCACCTTGGCCTGGCGTCTGGCGGAGATCGAGTATCTGCTGATTGTCGCCAATACCCGCCTCACCCTAGAACGCGATCAGCGTACCGCGCTGGCGGTATTGCAGACCGTTGATCAAAAATTGCGTGCCATTGGTGATCCTGCCCTTGTGCCGGTGCGTCAATCTATAGCCAGCGAAATCACAGCATTGAAGGCGATAGTGGAGCCTGACATTACGGGCATGGCCCTGACCCTGGCCAGCCTGGTCGAGGGGGTGGAGAGCCTGCCGTTGCAGGATGCCCCGCTCGTTCGCGTCGCCGGATCGGCGGCCACCAACGGCGAGGAAAAATTTCAGTCACTGGATTGGGTCGATATTCCCAGTGCGATTTGGAAAGATATCCGCGGGCTGGTGGTCGTGCGGCGGGCAGACAAACCCATCGAACCGCTACAAGCGCCGACGGAAGCGTGGTATTTGCGGCAGATTCTGCAGCTGAAGCTGGAACAGGCGCGACTCAGCCTGCTGCGCCATGAAACGGCCCTGTTCCACCAGTTGCTGGACGAAGCCGCTTACTGGCTCAAGGCCAATTTTGATGCGGAGTCCGCCGCAGTGAAGGGCATGCTGGAATCCTTACAGAATCTGCAGCAGACAGATCTGCAACCCAGCCTGCCGGACATCAGTGATTCCCTGCGTGTACTGCGCCAATACATGCAGAGCCTGGGCATAGAGGTCGAGGCTGCACAGCGTGAGGGTGATACACAATGATCAAATTGCTGCTGATTTGTATGCTTGCGCTTATCGGCGCCGCAGTGCTGGCCCTGCTCATCAAGGACAATCCGGGCTATGTGTTGATTGGCGTTGGCCCCTGGAGCGTGGAAACCAGTCTGGCCCTGCTGGTGTTTTTCCTGTTGTTGGTCTTTGCGGCCCTCTATTTCACGATTCGTTTTGTCGTGCGCCTGTTGGCCGTGCCGCGCAGCGTGGGGGGTTGGCGCAAGCACCGCACGGAGAAAAATGCGCAGAAAGCGCTGACCTACGGACTCATTGAACTGGCCGAGGGGCAGTGGCGTCAGGCGGAACGGCAGGTGCTGAAGTATGCCGGCCAGAGCGAAGCACCGATACTCAATTATCTGGTCGCGGCACGTGCTGCACAGGAGCAAGGCGCGGAAGATCGGCGAGACCGTTATCTGCAATTGGCGCACCAGAACCCGGCGCAGGCCGACATCGCCGTGGGTCTGACCCAGGTGGATCTGCTGCTGAGCCAAAACCAGAAAGAACAGGCGCTGGCCTCATTGCACCGCCTGTACCAGCTGGAGCCGACGCACCCACAGGTGCTTAAGCCACTGGGTAAATTGTATCGGGAACTGGGGGAATGGAATAAGCTCATCGAGCTGCTGCCCAGATTGCGCAAGCGCAAGATATTCGACAAACAGACCCTCGATGCCATGGCGCTCGAGGCTTACGCCGCCTTGCTGAGGGACAGCGCCGAGGTGGCTGGGTTGATGCAAACCTGGGCCACGGTTCCGAAGGTGCTGCGCGACGATGAGACCCTGCTGCTAACTTATCTGCAGAGGCTGAGGGATTTTGGCAGGGATGCCGAGGGAGAGCCCTTGCTGCGCAGTGTTCTCAAACGCTATCGCAGTGATGGCCTGTTACGGGTGTATGGCCTTATCAAAGGGCCGGATCTGGCACGCCAGCTGGTGCAGGCCGAGTCATTTTTGATGGGACATGAACAGGATGTGACGGCACTGCTGACAGCGGGTCGATTGTGTTTGCGCAACGGCTTGTGGGGCAAGGCACGCAGCTATCTTGAGGCCAGCGTCAATGCGCAGCCGAATGCCGAGGCTTTGATCGAGCTGGGAACCCTGCTGGAGAAGATGGGTGATCGGGAGACTGCTTTGTCCTGTTACCGGGAGGCGTTGCGTCTGGCGCCCTGTTGTGAACCGCCGGTGGCCGCCGAAGTCGATGTGGTGGAGCATGTCCCGCCGGCTATTGAAGCACCGGAAGTCGTCAAGCCGCCGGATGCCGTCAGGGTGTAATTCCACCCACTCATCCGCTGAGATATTTAGCCGCTGGTCTTTGGCGCCTGGAACTCAAATGCATCGGAATAGAAATGTGCCTCATCGAGGCCTCGCTCACGGAAGGCCGCGAAGGCGGCCCTGACCATGACCGGCGGGCCGCAGACGTAGACATCGAAGGCCGAGAAATCCTCGCCCCTTGTCGCCAGGTCTGTGATCACCGTTTCGTGCACATAACCCTGCGCCCCTTGCCACGGCCCTGATGCCGAGGAAAGTACGGGTACATAGCGGAAGTCGGGGTGTTCCCGCGCCCACTGTTGCGGCAAGGCATTCAGATACAAATCCGCTTCGTCGCGCACGCCCCAATACAGCCGCATGGACTGTGGCATCTCCTCGGCAAAGGTATGTTCGAGAATGGACTTCACCGGAGCAAAACCGGTGCCGCCGGCGACGAATAGCAGCGGCCGTGTGGAATCCTCGCGCAGAAAGAAATTCCCGTGCGGCCCCTCGATGCGCAGCACGTCCTTTTCCCGTAGTTGGTCGAAGATGTAACCCGTGAAATCCCCGCCTTCGACGTGGCGGATGTGCAGCTCCAGCAGGTGGTCGTTCAGTGGCATGTTGGCGATGGAAAAACTGCGCCGGCGGCCGTCCTTCAGCAAAATATCGATGTACTGCCCGGCGAGGAAACGCAAGTGTTCGTCCTGTGGCAGCTTGAGGTAAAGCCGCACCACATCGTCGGCCAGCAGTTCCTTTGTCTGTACCAACACGGGCAGGGTTTTCACCGTCAGGCATTCCACAGCGGTAATTTCCTTCACCTCGATGATCAAGTCGGAGGCGGCGCGTGCCTGACAGAAAAACGCCGTGCCGGGGGGGTGATCCCTGGCAGCCAGAGGCGTCGGCCGATCCGTGCCATAATCCAGTTCACCCTCGAGCAACTGTCCCAGGCAGGCGCCGCAGTTGCCACTTCGGCAGCCATAGGGAAAGGCGTGGCCGTGACGTAGGGCGGCATCGAGAACCGTCTCGTCGGGTTCGATGTCGAAATGGTGCCCACTGGGCTCGAGGTGTACGGTAAAAGTCATTTTGCTAGGTGACCAGAGTGGAAGAGATATGATTATGCGTGAAGCCAACAATGAGAACCAGCGGTGAATTCCGTATTGATTGCAGGTTGCGGCGACATCGGCCAGCGTGTGGCACGGCTGTACCGGGCGCAGGGCGTCAGCGTGTGGGGGCTGGTGCGCAGTGAAAGCAGCGCGGCGCGACTGCGTGCCGGGGGTATCGAGCCCGTGTTTGGCGATCTGGCGGAGGGTGCGACACTGAAGAATCTGCCAACGGCAGAGGCTGTGCTTTTCTATCTTGCACCGCCACCTGCGCAGGGAGAGCGTGATCCCTTGTTGCGAAGTTTTCTCGCCGCCATTGACACCGCGCAACTACCGGTGAAGCTGGTGTTGATCAGTACCACTGCGGTATATGGCGATTGCCGGGGCGCCTGGATCACCGAGGCGCAAATGGTGAAGCCACAGACCGCCCGGGGTCGGCGGCGGCTGGATGCCGAAAACACCCTGCGTTGTTGGGGCAGAGAAACGGGCGTGCCCTTCGTCATTCTGCGCGTTGGTGGCATCTATGGCCCCGGTCGCCTGCCCGTGGCACGGCTGGAGAAGGGCTTGCCTATTTTGGATCCGATCGAGTCGCCTCAGACCAATCGTATTCACCAGGATGACCTCGCCCAAGTGTGTGTTGCCGCGATGGAAAGGGGTGTCTCGGGTGAAGTCTACAACATCGCCGATGGTCACCCCGGCGCCATGTCGCAATACTTCATCGACGTCGCCAAGGCCCTGAGCCTGCCGCCGCCGCCCATCGTGCCGCGTGCCGAGGCGGAAAAGGTCATGAGCGCCGGCATGCTGTCTTATTTGCAGGAATCACGCCGGTTGGACAATCGAAAAATGCGTGAAGAGCTGGCTATCGAACTGCGTTACCCTGATCTGGCTGCGGGTCTGACTGCTCTGGAAAGGAATTAATCCGCGTTTGTGTGTCCAAGTGAAGACAATGGCGGATGCCACTAGAATACATTGATGAAATGAAAGCTGGGAGGAAAGGCATGGGTGAGTGTGTCAGGATTCCATGTTTTTTCTGTCATTGCGTGTTTTTTATATTCCAGAGATCATCGTGCGCACAGCGCACGCTATGGGCAGATGTAGTGTGCGCTGTGCGCACAAACCCTGTAGCGAGCTGAATAGTTGAGTTACTGACGGATAAACCGTCATGGCTCAAGGATCCGCTGACGCGGTAATCATCCGTGCTTTCCACTAACAAGACAACAATACAGAGGACAAAATGAAACTTATTCGATACACACTCCCGGCCCTGATGCTCAGCGTATTATTCATTTTCCCCGCCCTCACCCAGGCCGAAGAGAGCCCTTGGGACAAGGCCGAAGAGACCACCAGTAAAAGCTGGGAAATCACCAAGAAAGGTGCTGAAGAGGCTGTCGAATGGGGCAGGGAAAAATCCGTCGACGCCTGGAATGCCACCAGGCAAGGCGCAGCCGACGCTAGCAGATGGAGCAGGGAAAAAGCGAGTGAGGTCTGGGATGCGGCTCGCGAAGGTACGGTTGATGCCCTTGAGGCATTGAAGGGGAGGGATGAGGAATTAACTAAAGAGGCACCGCAGGACAGCCGGATTTTTTAATGTTTTTGTAGCGGGGACGGGGGATGCAAGTTCGTAAAGGGCTTTGACTCCTTTAGCTACTCCTTTAGCTCTATAATTTCCCCATGGAGGATAATTTACCGCATATCCGAGTTACAGGTTTATGTGTTGTCGGTTATTGATTCCCAGCGAAACATAGAGGATGTTTTGCTTGATCGATTGGTAAGAAAGAAATAGTTCTGACAATCATTAAAGGGAATGATACCCGAATGGCGCTAAGTTAAGAGAAATTACGCTATATTTCAGGGTCAGTTGTGAATATTTCTGACTTTAATCGAAATGCGACTGAACAGATTAGAAAATCAATGTGAGAACCTTTGGAGAATTTTATTAGGTATTGTTCTCAGCTTCAAACTATCGATAAACAACGCCAGCCAAGATAGCCCCTGCGATAGGCGCAAGCCCCCTCCTGTTAGGAACGTGCATGAAATAACTTCCCGATCTTGCATCTCGGCTTTATCAGGATGTTATTTCGTGCACGTTCCTTATCAATATTTTTGGGCTAGCCCGTTTGGAACTGATCTACGATGATTTCCAGATCATGCACCATTTTGACTAGCCGGGTATTAGATCCGTTGATATTCTGGGCTTCTTCTGCGGTATCCTGCGCTGCTTGATTAATAGTATTAATGCTATGGCCCATCTCTTCAGTCACCATGCTCTGCTGTTTAGCGGCCGTGACAATCTGGATATTCATGTCGTTGATGGTATCGATCATAGCGGTGATGGATTGCAATGACTCACCTGCCGCGATCGAGTGTTTAACACTATTTTGTGCCTGCTTGTCTCCTTGCTCCATCACTTTTACCGCATTATCTGCCCCTTCCTGCAGTGTTTCGATTATTTGTTGAATCTCCCGAGTTGACTGTTGAGTACGCTGTGCCAGCGTTCTTACCTCATCGGCAACGACGGCAAAGCCGCGCCCCTGTTCACCGGCGCGGGCAGCCTCAATGGCGGCATTAAGTGCCAGCAGATTAGTCTGTTCGGCGATTTCCTTGATAACAATCAGAACTGTGCCAATATTTTCGCTGTCACTTTCCAGCTTCAGAATGACTTTGCGGGCACTAATCACATTATCAGCAAGCTGCCCAATAGCAGTCACAGACTCGGAAACAATCCTATTCCCCTTCGCCACCTCTTGCTCTGCGCTCCTTGCCGCTTCAGCCGCTGAAGCCGCATTTCCAGCAACCTCATTTACTGCGGATGACATTTGATTCATGGCGCTGGCCATCTGCTCTGCCTCCCTCTGTTGCCGTTTTATGGCATCCAAAGTTGAACCGTTTGCTTCAGACATCTCACTTGCGGCAGAGGAAAGAGTGGTAGTGGCGCCGCTAACCTTTACAATAGTGTTATGAATTTTCTCAATTATTTTATTAAACGTTGTTGCCAACAGCGCGACTTCATCACTGCCCGAAATATTCAAGCGGGCGGTCAAGTCTCCATTACCCTGTGTGATATTTTTCATAAGCGTGTCAACCTCTGTGAGTCGGTTAACAATTGAGCGAGAGAATAATGATATGAGTCCAGCCAATACCAGCAGTGCGATGATAAGACCGCTTAACATACTAAAGTTTGCTTCCGAAAGAGTACTTCCTATCAGAGAAGTACGGTTGCTTGTTAATTTCTCATACTCGGTTTGCAGTTCCTCAAAGGCGGCAAGTGCAGGGCCGTCACTTATCTTGACCATGGCATCAATTTCTACTGCACTTTTTCCGAGAGCTACGGCTCTCTTTACGGCATCAGTCGCTTCTCTGTACTTGGATGCCACTCCCAAGATTGCAGACAAGGCGTTGTCTTCTGTTACAGAAAGGTCTTGCAATTCTCGATAGTTGTCTAGCATGGACACTATTTCAGTGTGATTGGCAACAATTCGGTCATAATGTTTAGGCGTACCTCGCAGGACATAATTCTTGAAATTATGGATACCGCCACCATAGCCAAATTGAGACTTTATTCCCATTAAAAGATTTTGACGTTTCGCCACCTGTGACTGGTAGTGATGCCACTCATAATTTATGCGCGAAATTGAATCTCCTACATAAAAATATACAGCAGAAAAAATTACGACGACAGAGCCCAGGAGCATATAGCCCCTCGCTTTAATGGAAAGATTAGTTAGCATCTAGTTACCTCGGTAGATGGTTTGCCTATAATTACGTCAAGGATAACGACATAAATATTAAGGACTTTAGCCGGCATTGAAAAAGATACTGAATGTTTTCTTTCCCCAATAAAAAACCAAGCGACTGAGTCAGATATTCCGCATCAGGCTTTTTAGTGATTTCAAGGCTGCTCCATGCCTGATCAGTCGCCCCTCCCCACAGAACAAGGTTTACCCCTATCTGCTGCGTGGAGTTGCCGTAACGATCCATCATCCTGCACTTTCAAAGTGATGAATGTTTTGTCAGGTTTGCGAGTGACTGCAATTTCTCGGGAAGTGGGCTTGTAACGGTAGTCGAGGTAGCAATGGTCGCGGGGGTTGGAGAGGATCTGAGGGGTGAAGATAACACTGATACCTCCTCCGCAATGGGCGGAGCGGGTGATGAGACCGGTGTGTAC
>UOFU01000242.1_pt1 | contig 15179 bp, 12 predicted proteins | sample 1988841 | NCBI WGS metagenome assembly UOFU01 (sample SAMEA4712195, study PRJEB27164) | hydrothermal vent metagenome | biome: marine basaltic hydrothermal vent biome; feature: marine hydrothermal vent; material: mineral | place: Pacific Ocean | collected 2011-06-14/2011-07-23 | depth 1719 m
GGTGCGGTAAGAGCGCACCGCGCCGCTGGTAACAGCGGTGGCAGGGTAAACCCCACCCGGAGCAAGACCAAATAGGGGAGCATTGGCGTGGCCCGCGTTGCTCCCGGGTAGGTCGCTCGAGCGTCGCGGTGACGCGGCGCCCAGATGAATGACTGTTCTCGACAGAACCCGGCTTACAGGCCGACTTCCTCTTTTTTCTCATGGTTTCCGCTGTTGCTCAATCCGAGGCATCTGAAGGCGCTCCTACACAGGTGCGGGGTATTTCTGCGCCTGTGGCAATCGCGGGCATGGCCCGCTCCGGTTTCCCGACGTTGGGTGCCTCCTTCTTTTCTGCTTGATCTCCCGTTTTGCCTCCGATTGACCGCCAAACCTAATCCTTTACTTTAACTTCACACAGCAACGATCTGATTGTCGTCAGGTAGTTCGTTTTTGTGCCTGCCGGGATTTGTGTCATGACGCTAAGTCATTGTGTAAAAAGAAAGATTTCCTGGATTTTAGGGCGTTAATTTCTTGACAGTGGGTGGGGGTGGTTCCTATAGTGTTGCGAAGTGGGGTGAAGTGGGTAATTGTGGATTCTTATGTCACGCCTGCTCGTCTCGGGCCAATATTGGGAGCGATCATTGTTTCGCGGAGTCAACACACTGAATCTGGACGTCAAGGGACGCATGGGCATGCCTGCGCGTTACCGTCAGCGCCTGGCCGATGCCTGCGACGGGCAGATGGTGGTGACCGTGGATCGTGACCATTGCTTGTTGCTGTATCCGCTGCCCGAATGGGAGATCGTTGAGCGCAAGCTGCAGAAGTTGCCCAGCTTTAACAAGGCGGCCCGCCGCATGCAGCGTCTGTATATTGGCCACGCTACCGAGGTGGAGCTGGATTCCGCCGGGCGCATGTTGTTGCCGCCGTCGCTGCGTGAGTTCGCCGGACTGGAAAAGCGCGCTGTGTTGACCGGCCAGGGCAACAAATTCGAAATCTGGAATGAGGAACTCTGGACCCAGCGCCGCGATGAATGGCTGGCGGAAGAGGATGATCTGGATGACCTGCCGCCCGAACTCGAATCGCTGTCGCTGTGACGCAGCTGTTCACACATCGACCGGTGCTGTTTGACGAGGTGTTGGCAGCGCTGGCGATCCGCGCTGATGGCATCTACATCGACGGCACCTTTGGTCGCGGCGGCCATGCCGGCGCCATTCTCGAGCGGTTGGGGCCGCAGGGTTGTCTGTTGGGACTGGACAAGGATCCGCAGGCGGTGATCGAGGCCGAGCGCCGTTTTGGTGTGGACGGGCGGTTTGCCATCGAACGCGGTTCCTTTACGCAACTGGGGCGGCACGTGAAACAGCGTGGCTGGCAGGGCAAGGTGGACGGCATTCTGCTGGATCTCGGCGTCTCTTCACCGCAGCTCGATGATGCCTCGCGCGGCTTTAGTTTTCGCAACGACGGTGCGCTCGATATGCGCATGGATCCAGAACAAGGCTGCAGTGCCGCGCAGTGGCTGGCCTCGGCCAGTGAGCGCGAGATCGCCGACGTGCTGTACCAGTACGGCGAAGAGCGTCACTCCCGGCGTATTGCCCGCGCCATCGTGAGCGCGCGTGCCGAGACGCCGATTACGCGCACCGCGCAGCTGGCCGAGATCATCCGCCAGGCCCACCCCAGATGGGAGCCGGGCCGGGATCCGGCAACCAAGAGCTTTCAGGGCATCCGCATTTTTATTAATGCTGAACTGGATGACCTGCGCGACTGTCTGCCGCAGGCGTTGGAGGCGCTCAGTGCTGGCGGGCGATTGGCGGTGATCAGTTTTCATTCGCTGGAAGACCGCATCGTCAAACGCTTCATGCGTGACGAGGCCAAAGGCGATCAGTTTCCGCCCGCTCTGCCAGTGCCGCAGTCGGCGCTGAATCCCCGTTTGAAGGTGGTGGGCAAGACCATTCGCGCCGGCGAGCGGGAGCTGGACGAAAATCCGCGTGCCCGCAGTGCTGTGCTGCGCGTTGCTGAGCGGCTGGCCGGCAGTGGTGGCGGAGGATGTTCGTGAATGAGAACCGGCGGTTTGCTGATAGCACTGGTGTTGGCGGTACTGGCCTCGGCCATTGGCGTGATCTATGCCAAGCATGAAGGGCGTAAGCAGTTCGTGCAGTTGCAAGCGCTGGAAAAGCTGCGTGACCAAATGAATGTGGAATGGGGACAATTACAGCTGGAGCAGGGCACCTGGGCGACACACAGCCGGGTGGAGCGCGTGGCGCGTAAACGTCTGGGCATGAAAATGCCGGACGCTGAATCCGTGGTAATACTTCGTAATGAGTGAGCAAGACCAGTCTTTATCTTATCGTGGCCGGCGTCTGCTGGTGCTCGGCGTGCTTGCGCTGGCCGCAGCTGGGTTGGCGGTGCGTGCGGTGAATCTGCAGGTGCTGGACAAGGATTTTCTGCAGGGGCAGGGTGATGCACGCTTCCTGCGCGTGGTCTCCGAGCCCGCCCACCGGGGCATGATTACCGACCGCTTCGGCGAGCCCCTGGCCATCAGCACCCCGGTGGATTCCGTATGGGCCAATCCCAAGGTGCTGATCCTCGAGCGTGACAGCTGGACGAAGCTGGCCAGGGCTCTGCGCATCAAACGCGCCGATCTTGAACGTCTGCTGGTGGCACGTCAGCACAAGGAATTCGTCTATCTCAAGCGCCGCGTCAATCCGGATATGGCACAGCGTGTTAGCGAGCTGGAGATCCCCGGTGTGGCCATGGCCCCTGAGTACCGCCGCTTCTATCCCGCCGGCGAGGTGACCGCACATGTGGTCGGCTTTACCGATGTGGATGACGCTGGCCAAGAAGGTGTAGAGCTGGCCTTCGACGAGCGCCTGCGCAGTATTCCCGGGGCCAAACGTGTGATCAAGGATCGCCTCGGCCGCATCGTTGAGAGCGTTGAGCGGGTACGCGAGCCGCAGCCCGGTGAAGACATAGCATTGAGCATCGATCTCCGCCTGCAATACCTGGCCTATCGTGAGCTGAAGGCCGCTGTGCGCCGTAACCGAGCCGATGCTGGATCTGCGGTGATTCTTGATGTGCATACCGGCGAGGTGCTGGCGATGGTCAACCAGCCCGCCTATAACCCCAACAACCGCAGCAAGCTGAAGCGCTCGCATCTGCGTAACCGCGCCGTCACCGATGTCTTCGAGCCCGGCTCTACCATCAAGCCCTTCACCGTCGCTGCGGCGCTGGAGACCGGCCGCTTCCACTCACAGACGCCGGTGGATACGACTCCCGGTTACTTCCGCGTTGGCCGCAAGACCATTCATGATTTTCGCGACTACGGTCTCATCGATGTCTCTACCGTGATTCAGAAGTCGAGCAACGTGGGCGCCAGCAAGCTGGCTCTGGCGCAGAGCCCGGAACACCTGTGGAAGGCCTTCGCCAGCGTCGGTCTCGGCGAGTCCACGGGCAGTGGTTTTCCCGGTGAATCCGGTGGTCTGCTCACCGACTATGGCAGCTGGCGTGACATCCAGCGTGCGACCATTTCCTACGGCTACGGTATGTCCACGACCACCCTGCAGCTGGCGCGCGCCTACGCTGCGTTGGCCACCGATGGCCGCCCATTGCCGGTCAGTTTCCTGCGCCGTTCGCGCAGTGAAGCCAATGAGCTGGCAACCCTGTACGAGCCCGCGTTCAGTGCCGACAGCCTACACGCGGTGCGTGGCATGATGGAACGCGTGGTGGCCGAGGGCGGCACCGGTACCCGTGCCGCCGTGTCCGGCTATCGTATCGCCGGCAAGACCGGCACGGTGAAAAAATCCGGTGCCGGTGGCTACGTCGAAGACAGTTTTATTGCGGTATTCGCCGGCATCGCTCCGGCCAGTGAGCCACGACTGGTCATGGTGGTCATGATCGATGAGCCGCGTGGTGAAAAATATTACGGCGGCGTGGTGGCCGCGCCAGTGTTCGGCAAGGTCATGGCGGGTGCTCTGCGCCTGCTCGACATTCCTCCTGACGACCTGCCCTCCATGCCCGGCCAGCGCCTGGCGCTGCTGCGCGGTGACGGAGGTGCCCACTGATGCCCCGCTCTCTGCTCGAACTGCTCGACGGCATCGTCAGGCTGCCCGATCTGCCCGAGGCCGAAATCGGTGGTCTGGCGCTGGACAGTCGTCAGGTGGCCTTCGGTGATCTGTTTTTTGCCCTTGAGGGCAGTCAGGCGCACGGCAGGCAGTTTATCGATCAGGCCATCGAGCGCGGGTCGGCGGCGGTGCTGCAAGAGGCCACTTGGGTGAAAAAAGAGCAGCGTAGCGGGGTGCCCGTGATCTCGCTGCCGGAATTGAAGTTTAAGCTCGGTGCCATTGCCGAGCGCTGGTACGGCAATGCCTCACAGGCCCTAACCGTGATCGGCGTTACTGGCACCAACGGTAAGACTTCGGTGAGCCACTTCATCGCCCAGGCCCTGCGTGCCGATGGTCCCTGTGGTGTCATCGGCACCCTCGGTAATGGTCTTATCGGCAACGGCCTGTTCGACGGCTTGCAGTTCGGTACCCATACCACCCCGGATGCCATCACTGTGCACGGTCTGCTGGCCGGAATGCGTGATGCGGGTGCACCGCAGGCGGTGATGGAGGTCTCCTCTCACGCCCTTGACCAGGGGCGTGTAGCGGGTGTTGCCTTTGACGTGGCGGTGTTCACTAATCTTAGTCGTGAACACTTGGACTACCACGGCGATATGGCCAGTTATGGCCGCGCCAAACGCCGCCTGTTCGAGACCCCAGGGCTGAAATATGCGGTGATCAATCTCGACGACGACTACGGTCAGTCGTTGTTGGCCGGTATGCCCGGTGCAGTAGGCACGGTTAGCTACGGCTTCGATGATTCACGCCTGCCGCCCTCGCTGCTGGGCGCGGATTTGCAACTCAATAACCAGGGCTTGCGCCTGCGCATCGAGAGTGACTGGGGCTCTGGCGAGTTGAGCGTGCCTTTGCTAGGCCGCTTCAATGCCGAAAACCTGCTTGCCGCCTTTGCCGCGTTGTTGGCCTGCGGCCTGAGTTTCGACGAGGTCTTGGCGCGTTTGTCATGTGTGCAACCGGTGCCGGGTCGTATGCAGCGCCTCGGTGGTGGTGCGGGTGAGCCCTTGGTGGTGGTCGATTACGCCCACACTCCGGATGCCCTCACCCAGGTGCTTGAGGCCCTGCGCGCACACGGTGCAGGCCGGCTGATCTGTGTGTTCGGTTGTGGCGGCGACCGCGATGAGGGCAAGCGCCCGCTGATGGCGCGCGCGGTAGAGCTGGTCGCTGATCAGGTCATCGTCACCGATGACAACCCGCGCGGCGAAGACCCGGACGTGATCGTCGCCGACATCTTCAGTGGTTTTAAAACCGCAGATGCGGTGACCGTCATCAACGACCGTGCCGCCGCCATCCGCCATGCCGTGAGCCGTGCCAGCGAGGCTGATGTGGTGCTGGTGGCCGGCAAGGGACACGAAGACTATCAATTGCTTGGCGGGCAGCGCCTGCCCTTCAATGATGCCGAACAGGTGCGTGCCGCCCTGCGTGCGCGGCCGGGCGGATCGACAACGGAAAACGCGGAAGGCACCCAATGAGCGGCTGTCACCTCCGTCTGCAGGATATTGCCATGGCCCTCGATGCCCGCCTGCTGGGCGAGGATGGGGTGTTCGATGGCGTTGCTACCGATACCCGTCGGTTGCAGCCGGGACAACTGTTCGTAGCTCTGCAGGGATCGAATTTCGATGGCCACGACTATATCGCCGCAGCTGCTGCACGCGGTGCGGTGGCGGTGCTGGTGGCACATGAGATGAAAACCGAGCTGCCACAGATCGTCGTTGCCGAGCCCCGCGCCGCGCTGGGCGAGCTAGCGGCTTTGTGGCGTGCGCGCTTCGACATCCCAGTGATCGCTATCACCGGCAGCAACGGCAAGACCACGGTGAAGGAGATGCTTGCTGCCATTCTCGGTCAGAACAGAGAAGTACTGGCTACTCACGGCAATTTGAACAACGAGATCGGCCTGCCCCTGACCCTGCTGCAACTGGACGACAGCCATCAGGCCGCGGTAATCGAGGCCGGCGCCAGCAAGCCCGGCGATATCGCTTACTTGACCCGCATCGCTGCGCCCACCGTGGCGGTGCTGACCAATGCTGCCGGCGCGCACCTGGCCGGTTTCGGTTCGCTGGAGTCGGTGGCGCGCAGCAAGGGCGAGATATTCGCGGGACTGGCCGAAGGTGGCACCGCCATTGTCAATGCCGATGACGTCTTCGCCGAGCTGTGGCGTGGACAGATCGGTGCGCATCGGGTACTGAGTTTCGCCCTCGATGCCGAGGCCGATGTGCACGGCCAGTGGCGAGCGGATGATGCCCTGCAAATCACCACCCCGCAAGGCAAGCTGAGTGTCAGTCTGCCCCTGCCAGGCCGCCACAATGCCATGAATGCGCTGGCCGCTACCGCCGCTGCACTGGCTGCCGGTGCCGTGCTGGCGGATATCCGCAGCGGGTTGGAGAGTCTGTCTCCGGTACCGGGCCGGCTGTGCTGGAAGGCCGGCACTAATGGTGCGCGCATCCTTGATGACACCTACAACGCCAATCCGGCTTCGCTGCTGGCGGCGCTGGAGGTATTGGCAGGCATGTCGGGTGAACGCTTTCTGGCGCTGGGTGATATGGCCGAGCTGGGCGGTGAGGCCGAGGCCTTGCACGCCAGCGCTGGGCGCCACGCCTTTGATGCCGGAGTCACGCGCCTGTATGCCGTGGGGGAGCTGTCGCGTTTCGCCGTGGATGCCTTTACCGAACTGGCTGGCGGACAGGCCTGGCATTTTGCTCGCCAGGAACTGCTCGTCGAGCGTCTGCAGGCCGACCTTCGCGCCGGGTGCATTTTGTTGGTGAAGGGATCGCGCTCGGCACACATGGAATGTGTGGTGAATGCGCTGACGGAGGGAAGCAGCTGATGTTGCTCTACCTCACCGACTATCTGACCCAGTTTCACAGTGGCTTCGGTGTGTTCCAGTACCTGACTCTACGAGCCATTCTCGGTGCGTTGACGGCGTTGCTGATCTCTTTACTCGTCGGTCCGGCCATGATCCGCCGGCTGAGCCACTATCAGGTGAGGCAGGTCGTGCGTGATGATGGCCCCGAGAGCCACCTGCAAAAGGCCGGTACGCCGACCATGGGCGGTGCGATGATCCTGGTCGCCATTTCGGTGAGCACCCTGCTGTGGTCGGATCTGGGCAACAAGTACATGTGGGTGGTACTGCTCACCACGCTGCTGTTCGGTCTCATCGGCTGGGTGGACGATTACAAGAAGCTGGTGAAAAAGGACTCGCGCGGGTTGATTGCGCGCTACAAGTATTTTTGGCAGTCGGTGGTGGCATTGGGTGCGGCGGGTTTTGTGTATATCACCGCCGAGCTGCCGGCGGAGACCCAGCTCATCGTGCCCTTTTTCAAGGACGTGGCGGTGCCGCTGGGCTGGGGTTTTGTGGTGCTGGCCTATTTCGTCATCGTTGGCTCCAGCAATGCGGTCAATCTTACCGATGGTCTCGATGGTCTCGCCGTGCTGCCTACGGTGATGGTGGCCGGTGCGCTGGGTATCTTCGCCTACGTGACCGGCCACGCCAAGTTTGCCGCCTATCTGTCGATTCCCTTTATCCCCGGGGTGGGTGAGACGGTGGTGTTCTGCGGTGCGCTGGTGGGTGCCGGACTGGGCTTTCTGTGGTTCAACGCCTATCCAGCGATGGTGTTCATGGGTGATATCGGCGCCCTGGCGCTGGGCGCGGCGCTGGGCATTGTCGCCGTGGTGGTGCATCAGGAACTGGTACTGCTGATCATGGGTGGCGTGTTCGTGATGGAGACGGTGTCGGTGATCATGCAGGTGGCCTCGTACAAGCTCACCGGCAAGCGCATCTTCCGCATGGCGCCGTTGCATCACCATTTTGAACTCAAGGGCTGGCCCGAGCCCCGCGTCATCGTGCGCTTCTGGATCATTACGGTGATCCTGGTGCTGGTGGGGCTGGCGACGCTGAAGATTCGGTGACAGTGGTGACGGTACAAACGACAAAAGAGGCGCAGATGCAGCCTGAGACGCTGGTGGTTGGTCTGGGTGCTACCGGGCTGTCCGTACTGCGCTTTTTGCGTGCGCGTGGTGTATCCGTGGCGGTGACTGACAGCCGTGTCAATCCGCCCGGCCGCGACGAGCTGGAAAGGGACTTTGCCGACGTGCCCGCCGCCCTGGGAGGTTTCGACACGGCCTGGTTTACGCATGCCCGCCAGCTCATCGTCAGCCCGGGGGTGGCGATCAGTGAGCCCTTGATCAAGGCCGCAAGTGCGCGGGGTGCCGAGATCATCGGTGACATCGAGCTGTTTGCGCGTCACGCCCGTGCGCCCGTGGTCGCCATTACCGGCTCCAACGGCAAATCCACTGTCACTACTTTGCTTGGCGAGATGGCTGTGGATGCTGGCCGTGTGGTGCGCGTGGGCGGCAACATCGGCCATCCGGCACTGGATCTGCTGAGCGATAGCGAACCCGATTTTTACATTCTGGAGCTGTCCAGCTTCCAGTTGGAGACCACCTATTCTCTCGATGCGGCCGTGGCCGTGGTGCTCAATATCAGCCCTGACCACATGGATCGCTATTCCAGTGTGTCGGCCTATGCCGCCAGCAAGCAGCGCATCTACCATGGCCACGGTGCGATGGTAGTGAACTGTGATGATCCGACTGTGGTGGCTATGCAGGTGCCAGGCCGCAAGACTGTGGGCTTTACCCTGGGGCGGCCACTGACGAGTGATTTCGGTCTTCTCGATCACGACGGTGAGGACTGGCTGGCCAAGGGCAAGGTGCCGCTGATGCCGGTGCGCGAGCTGCGCATGGCGGGCCGTCATAATCAGGCCAATGCTCTTGCCTCACTGGCTGTGGGCGAGGCCGTGGGTCTGCCCATCGCCGCTATGCAGGCCACCCTGCAACGTTTCGTCGGGCTTTGGCATCGCACTCAATGGGTAGCGGAGATCGACGGTGTGCGCTGGTATAACGACTCCAAAGGCACTAACGTCGGCGCCACTCTGGCGGCCATCGACGGCTTGGACGGCCCATTGGTTCTGATTGCCGGGGGGCAGGGCAAGGGTGCGGATTTTGCACCTCTGTGTACGGTGTTGGCAGGCAAGGGCCGTGCGGCTGTGTTGATGGGTGAGGCGGCGGGCATTATCGAACGGTCACTGGACGGTGCGGTACCGGTACAGCACGCCAGCAGTATGGCCGATGCCGTGGCCCGTGCCCGCGTGCTGGCGCAGCCGGGCGATGCAGTACTGCTATCGCCAGCCTGTGCCAGCCTCGACATGTTCGATGATTTCGCCGCTCGTGGCGATGCCTTCATTCTTGCCGTACGGGCACTGGAGGAGGCGTCATGAATGTGCGCGTGATTCCCGTCCTGCGTCCCCTCAGCGATGCCCGCCGTGGCCGTTTCGTGCTCGACCCCTGGCTGCTGGGTGCGGTGTTTGCCCTGCTGGCCTTGGGTCTGGTGATGGTCACTTCGGCCTCCATTTCCATTGCCGAGCGGCAGACCGGTCAGCCCTTTTACTACCTCTGGCGACAGGCCGTGTTCGTCACTATTGGTCTGCTGATAGGCGCCCTCGTGCTACGCACCCGGCTGGTGTATTGGGAACGCCTCGGCCCGGTGCTGCTGCTGTTCGGCCTGGTGTTGCTGGTGGCGGTGTTGGGACTGGGTCGTGAGATCAACGGCAGTACCCGCTGGCTGGGTCTGGGTCTGTTCAACCTGCAACCCTCAGAATTGATGAAATTGTTCATTGTGATCTATCTGGCCGGGTACCTGGTACGCCGTGGCGAAGAGGTACGGCGCTCGGTGAAGGGCTTTCTCAAACCCATGCTGCTGGTGGGCCTGATCGGTGGTTTGCTATTGGCCGAGCCGGATTTTGGTGCTGCCGCAGTGATTACTGCCACAGTGCTGGGACTGATGTTTCTCGGTGGTGTGCGTCTGTGGCAATTCGGCGTGTTATTTGCCGGCACGCTGGGCGCGGCGGCGGCGTTGGTGCTGACGACACCCTACCGCATGGCGCGTATGACGTCGTTCGCCGACCCTTGGGCCGATCCCTTCGATAGCGGCTTTCAGCTGACCCAGGCGTTGATTGCCTTTGGTCGTGGTGAGTGGTGGGGTGTTGGCCTGGGCGGCAGCGTGCAGAAACTGTTTTACCTGCCCGAGGCACACACGGACTTTCTGTTTGCCGTGCTGGCCGAGGAATTGGGATTGATGGGTGTGCTGGTGGTGGTTGGCCTGTTTGCACTGCTGGTGTGGCGCGCCTTCGTTATTGGCCACCGGGCGCAACAGATGGGTAGCAACTTTGCCGCCTATCTGAGTTACGGTCTCGGCCTGTGGCTGGGCATACAGGCCTTTATCAATCTGGGCGTGAACATGGGTGTGTTGCCCACCAAGGGCTTGACCCTACCACTGATGAGCTACGGTGGTTCGTCTATCGTCGTCACCTGCATGGCCTGTGCGCTGTTGCTGCGTGTATCGCACGAGCATTCGTTACAGGAGCCGCCGCCGGCGCGTCGTGTTGCGCGCCAGTCCGAGCAAAAGCACACACCGATCCTGAAGCGTGCACGGAGGGTGAACGCGTGAGCGCACCGATACGCATCCTGCTGATGGCTGGTGGTACAGGCGGTCATGTGTTCCCCGCGCTGGCGGTGGCCGACGAGCTGCGCGGGCGAGGCGTGGAGGTGAGCTGGCTGGGTACCCGTGGCGGTTTGGAGGCCGAGGTGGTACCACAGGCGGGCTATCCTATCGACTTCATCGATGTCAGTGGCCTGCGCGGCAAACGTATGGCTAGTCTGGTCACTGCGCCGTTCAAGTTGTTACAAGCCCTGTGGCAGAGTCGGGCGGTGATGCGCCGGCGGCAGCCGGCGGCGGTGCTGGGTATGGGCGGTTTCGTCACCGGCCCCGGTGGCGTGGCGGCATGGCTGTCGCGGCGGCCGTTGTTGATTCACGAACAGAACGCCAGCGCTGGACTGACCAATCGCCTGTTGGTACCGCTGGCGAGCCGGGTGATGGAGGCCTTCCCCCATACCCTGCGCGGTGCCCTGCACACCGGTAATCCGTTGCGCCGTGAATTTCTTGATAAGAGCCTGGCCACGGATTTTGCTGCCGCTGAACCCCATAACGGCGTGCTGCGTTTGCTGGTGGTGGGCGGTAGCCTGGGCGCGGTACGCCTCAATGAGGTGGTACCCGAGGCCCTCGCCCTGCTGGCACATGGCAGCAGCGATGCCTCCGGGCTGGTGTTGAACACCGGCGCACGGATCGATGTGTGGCACCAGACTGGCCGCCGCAACATCGAACAGGCTCGTGAGGCTTATGCCGAGGCCGGCATCGAGGCCCGTGTCGAGCCCTTTATCGACGACATGGCTGAGGCTTATCGTTGGGCCGATTTGGTGCTGTGCCGCGCTGGCGCGATGACAGTGGCGGAACTGGCCGCCGCCGGTACCGCCTCGATCCTGGTGCCATACCCGCACGCTGTGGACGACCACCAGACCGCTAATGCCCGCTATCTCGCCGACGGCGGTGCGGCGGTGCTACTGCCACAGCAGGAACTCAGTGCGCAGAAGTTGGTGCAGCTGTTGCAGAAGCTGGACGAGGTACGCCTGCGTGAAATGGGCATGGCGGCGCACAAGCTGGCCCTGCCCGAGGCCACAGAGCGGGTAGCCGAGCACTGTCTGGAGGTGGCGTGTGGCTGATCGGTTGATGAACAGCGGTGGTATGGAGAGTGGCTGGAGCCGCATCCGGCGGATCCATTTTGTCGGTATTGGTGGCGCCGGTATGGGCGGCATCGCTGAAGTATTGCTTAACCTGGGCTATGACGTCTCCGGTTCCGATCTGCGCGAAAACCCCGTTACTCGGCGCCTGGAGGCGGGTGGGGCGGTGGTGCACCTCGGCCACACGGCGGACAATGTGCGCGGCTGTGACGTTGTGGTGACCTCCACGGCTGTGGCTACCGATAACCCCGAAGTGGTGGCCGCCCGCGCTGCGCGCATTCCGGTGGTGCCGCGCGCTGAAATGCTGGCCGAATTGATGCGCTTCCGTTTCGGCATCGCCGTCGCCGGCACCCACGGCAAGACCACCACCACCAGTCTTATCGCCAGTCTGCTGGCCGAGGGCGGGCTGGATCCGACCTTCGTCATTGGTGGCTTGCTCAACAGCGCCGGTGCCCACGCCCGCCTCGGCGAGGGCCGTTACCTGGTGGCTGAGGCCGATGAGAGTGACGCCTCCTTTCTCTATCTGGCGCCCATGATGGCGGTGGTCACTAACATCGACGCCGACCACATGAGCACCTACGGTGGTGATTTCGAGCGCCTCAAGCAGGCCTTCGTCGAATTTCTGCATCACCTGCCCTTTTATGGCCTGGCGGTGCTGTGCGCCGACGACCCGGTGATCTGTGAGTTGTTGCCGGCCTTTTCCAAACCGGTGCTGACCTACGGATTCACGGCCTCTGACGCCGACGTGCGTGGCCTTGACCTGTGCCAGGATGGCCCGCATACCCACTTTCGGGTTACCCGCCGCGGCCACCAGGGTGAGCTGGATGTCACACTCAATATGCCCGGTGAACACAATGCCCTGAATGCCTTGGCCGCTATCGCCGTGGCCAGCGAGCTGGGTGTTGCCGACGCGACGATGCAAAAAGCCCTGCTCGAATTTCAGGGTATCGGCCGTCGTTTCCAGATCTACGGCGAGCTGGATACACCCGCAGGCTCGGTGTTGCTGGTGGACGACTATGGCCACCATCCACGCGAGGTGGCGGCGACGCTAACGGCGGCGCGCAAGGCCTGGCCGGATCGTCGTGTGGTATTGGTCTTCCAGCCGCACCGCTACTCGCGTACCCGTGACCTGTTCGAGGATTTTGCCCAGGTGTTGTCTGAGGCCAGTGTGCTGGTGCTGCTGGAAGTCTACGCCGCTGGCGAACAACCCCAGGGCGGCGACGACGGTCGTGCCCTGGCGCGCGCCATCCGCCTGCGCGGCAAAGTCGACCCGGTATTCGTCGAAGACGTCGGGGAATTGCCCGTCATTCTGCGAGGCCTGCTGCGTGACGGTGATGTATTGCTCACCCTCGGTGCGGGCTCCATCGGCGCGGCGGCAGTGCAGCTGCCCAAGCAGCTGACGGGGGAGGGTTTGTGATGGTTCGATGCTTCAAGACGGGGGCCACAGAGGCACAGAGGTCACGGAGTTTATTGGAACTGGCCGTACATCAACTGCAAGCATTGGAAATATCGCCGATCCATTTTGGTTTTTCTCTGTGTGCCCTGTGCCTCTGTGGCCATGATGTTGAATTGCGGAACCAAGCTGGAGCACCCGCATGAATGCGGCACTACAGATGATCGGCCTGCGTGGCAAGCTTCGCCACGACGAGCCCCTGTCGCGGCATACCTCCTGGCGTATCGGCGGCCCGGCGGATCGCTATTACCAACCGGCGGATATCGACGACTTGGCAGAATATTTGTCGCAGCTGCCCGAGGGTGAGCCGGTGTTCTGGCTGGGCCTGGGTAGCAACCTGTTGGTGCGTGATGGCGGTATCCGCGGTTCGGTGATTGCCATTAGCGGGATGCTCAATGCCTTGCAACAGGTCGGCGACAAGCGCCTGCGGGTCGAGGCCGGTGTGAGCTGCGCCAAGGTGGCGCGCGAGGCTGCCCGCGCCGGGCTGGTGGGGGCCGAGTTCCTGGCGGGCATTCCCGGCACCCTGGGCGGCGCCCTGGCCATGAATGCGGGTGCCTTTGGCGGAGAGACCTGGCCCATCGTCAGCGCGGTGGAAACCATGAATTGTCACGGCGTGCGCCGCACGCGTACCGCCGATGACTACCGAATCGGTTATCGCAGCGTGCAGGGCCCGGCCGGTGAATGGTTCGTTACCGCCGAGTTGCAGTTGCAGCCTGGTGACACGGCAGCAGCACAGATGCGCATCAGGGAATTACTGGCCAAGCGCAGTGAGACCCAGCCCACCAAGCAGGCCAATGCCGGCTCGGTGTTCCGTAACCCCGAGGGTGACTTCGCCGCGCGGCTGATCGAGGCCTGCGGATTGAAGGGCGTCTGCGAGGGCGCGGCCTGCGTGTCGGAAAAGCACGCCAACTTCATTATCAACACCAGTGACGCCACCGCAGTACAGGTGGAGGCCCTGATTCGGCGCGTTGCCGATACGGTGGAACGCGAGCAGGACGTGCGGCTGGTGCGCGAGGTGCACATCGTGGGGGAAGTGCTGTGAGGGTGGATTTGAATATTGCGCGAAATCTTTTACGGATGGCTGCGACCCATTCCCGTATTTCTCTGCGTCCTCAGCACCTCTGCGTCCTTTGCATTTCAACGCCGGGGTTGGGTCTATGAACAACAACTTCGGCAAGGTGGCGGTACTGATGGGCGGTTTGTCCGCTGAGCGTGAAGTGTCGCTAAAAAGCGGCGCGGCGGTGCTGGCGGCACTGCAGTCGCGTGGCGTGGATGCTCACGGGGTGGACGTGGGCCGTGACATTGTGACCGTGTTGCAGGCGGGCAATTTCGACCGCGCCTTCATCGCCTTACACGGCCGCGGTGGCGAGAATGGTGTGATGCAGGGCCTGCTAGAGATGCTGGGCCTGCCCTACACCGGCAGCGGCGTGCTGGGGTCGGCGCTGAGTATGGACAAGATTCGCAGTAAACAGGTGTGGCTGGCCGCTGGCCTGCCCACCCCGCCTTTCGTCCTGCTCGACGAGCACAGCGACTGGGGCGCGACGGTTGCCGAGCTGGGTCTGCCGTTGGCGGTGAAGCCGGTGCGTGAGGGCTCCAGTCTGGGTATTACGCGAGTCACTGAGACAGCCGGTATCGAACCGGCCTGGCGTACGGCGGTGGAATTCGATGCGCGGGTGATGGTCGAGCCATGGATCGTGGGCGACGAGTACACGGTGGCCATTCTTAACGGTGAGGCCCTGCCGGTGATTCGCCTACAGGCACCTAGCGGTTTTTACGACTATGCCGCCAAATACGAGGCCGAAGATACCGGCTATCACTGCCCCTGCGGCCTGTCAGCAGAGGGCGAGGCAGAGATGCAGGCGCTGGCGCTGCAGGCCTTTAGCGTGTTGGACGGCTGCGGCTGGGGCCGCGTGGATATTATGCGTGATGGTGAGGGGCGGTCGTGGCTGCTGGAGAATAATACGGTACCGGGCTTGACTGGCCACAGCCTGGTGCCCTTGGCGGCGCAG
>UOFU01000036.1_pt1 | contig 15134 bp, 16 predicted proteins | sample 1988841 | NCBI WGS metagenome assembly UOFU01 (sample SAMEA4712195, study PRJEB27164) | hydrothermal vent metagenome | biome: marine basaltic hydrothermal vent biome; feature: marine hydrothermal vent; material: mineral | place: Pacific Ocean | collected 2011-06-14/2011-07-23 | depth 1719 m
CACCAGTCGGGACGGTTTTCGATCATGCCCTTGATGCGCGCCTGACCCCAGTCCGGCATCCATTGAGTCTTCTCGATTTCCACCATCGCCGCCTGGCGCAGGCCGGCCTGATCCATGGCGATACCCTGTCCTTTATTCCCGACAAGGTCAGGATACACGCCATCCATGGCGATACCCTCGCCTTTGTTCCCGACAAGGCCAGGATACACGCCATCCATGGCGATAAACCATTGTGGGGTGGCGCGGAAGATGATCGGCGTCTTGTGCCGCCAGCAGTGCGGATAGCTGTGGCGCAATGCCGCCTCGTGCACCAGGTTACCCTTGGCGCGCAGCACTTCCACGACGTGCGGGTTGGCCTTGAGTACGTATTCGCCGGCGAACAGCTCCGTATCCGGCAGGAACACGCCGTTGCCACCCACCGGATTGTGCACCGGCAGGTGGTATTTCTGGCCGACCACGAAGTCTTCCTGGCCGTGGCCCGGCGCGGTGTGCACGCAGCCGGTGCCAGACTCGGTAGTGACGTGATCACCGAGGATCACCGGCACCTCGCACGGGTAGAAAGGATGGCCCAGTTTCAGGCCCTCGAGGTCGGCACCGCGACAGTAAGCCACGACCCGGTAGTCGTCGCGCTCGTAGCGCGCCATCGTATCCTTCAGCAGCGCCTCGGCGAGAATCAGCCGCTCCGGGCCGTGCTCACCCTCGCTCTGCACCACGGCGTAATCCAGCTCGGGATGCACCGCCACCGCCTGGTTGGCGGGTAAGGTCCACGGCGTAGTGGTCCAAATCACCACTGAAACAGGGCCTTCACCTTTGTGTCCCCCGCCAAAGCGCCCTTCGACGTGATGACAGCGTGTCCACAAAGCCGACTCGTCCAGTAGCGGAAAGCGCACATCGATGGCGGTGGAGGTCTTGTCCTCGTATTCCACCTCGGCCTCGGCCAGCGCTGAGCCGCAGTCGGTGCACCAGTGCACGGGCTTGGCGCCCTTATGCAAATGCCCGGCCTCGATGATGCGACCAAGAGTGCGAATGATGTCCGCCTCGTACTGAAAATCCATCGTCAGATAAGGATTGTCCCAGTCACCGAACACCCCGAGACGCTTGAAATCTTCGCGCTGGCCATCGACCTGCTTTTGCGCATAGTCGCGACAGGCCTGACGAAAAGTGCTGGCGTCCACCTTCACGCCCGCCTTGCCGACCTTTTTCTCCACGTTCAGCTCGATGGGCAGACCGTGGCAGTCCCAGCCGGGCACATAGGGCGCATCGAAGCCACTCAGGGTCTTGGCCTTGACGATGATGTCCTTGAGCACCTTGTTGACCGCATGGCCGATGTGGATATCGCCGTTGGCGTAGGGCGGGCCGTCATGGAGGATGAACTTGTCACGCCCCTCGCCCTGTGTACGCAGGCGGCCATAGAGATCCATCGCCTGCCAGCGTTTGAGCATCTCCGGCTCACGCTTGGCCAGATTGCCACGCATGGGAAAGTCGGTCTGGGGCAGGTTCAGGGTGGCTTTGTAATCGGTCACAGGCTTCTCTCAATGGGTCACAACGTTCAATGGGTCACAACGTTCACTGGGTCAACAGCGCTCGGTGGGTCAACGACGGTTTGCGCGACGGGCGCCGAAACCGGCCATTTTACAGACTTGCGTAGCCCTGTGTCCCGGTTCAGCCTCAATCAACGCACAAAAAGGCACGCGCCTGCGCCGCATCGCACTGTATTTGCTGTTTTAGCGCAGCAAAGGAATCGAAACGGCGTTCGTCGCGCAGCTTATGCAGAAATTCCACATGCACATGGGCGCCGTAAATATCACCCTCGAAGTCGAACAGGTGAACCTCCAGCAGGGTACGCAGCCCGCATGCCGTAGGCCGGGTACCCAGATTCGCTACCCCGGGCAGGGGCTCACCGTGAATGCCATACAACTCCACGGCAAACACCCCGCGCAAAGGTGTAGCCTTGCGATGCAAGTGAATATTGGCGGTGGGAAAGCCGATCGTACGCCCCCGCTTGTCGCCATGGGCGATGCGGCCGCTCATACGGTAGGGCCGGCCGAGCAGCTTTTCCGCCTCGTTGAGATCACCCGCACCTAGCGCCGTGCGTACCCGGGTGCTGCTGATCCGCTCGCTGTCGAGACGGAAGGTGTGCATGTTCACCACGTCAAAACCATGCTCGCGGCCAGCCTTGCGCAGCATCGTGAAATCACCGGCACGCTGTCGACCGAAGCGGAAATCGTCACCGATGACCAGATAGCGCACACCAAGGCCGTCTACCAGCACCCGGTCGATAAATGCTTGTGGCGCCTGCGCGGCAAAATGGGCATCAAAACGCAATACCAGCAGCCGATCCACGGCATAGCGCCGCAGGGCCTGCACCTTTTCACGCAAACGCGTGAGACGCGGCGGGGCGGCATCAGGGCGGAAATACTCCTCTGGCTGCGGCTCAAAAACCACCACCACCAGCGGCAAATCCAGCGCATCGGCCTTTTCCGCCAACTGCCCCAGCACCGCCTGATGGCCGAGGTGCACGCCATCGAAGTTGCCGATGGTGGCCACACAGCCTCGATGCTGGGGGCGCAGATTGTGGCTACCGCGGATGATCTGCATGGAACCGGCCTTCCGTGGACGCCGCCTACTCGGCCTGTCGGCTATGCGTCGTCACGTACTCTTCCAGCGAGCGTAGCGCCTCACCCTGAATATTAGGGAAGGCCGGCATCATTGTGCTGCCTCCGCTGACCTTTTTGCCGATATCCGCGGTCTTTGCCAGGGTAAAATAGTAACCACCGTCATCCGGCTGATGGCACTCGACACAGGCGGCCTTAAAAATGGCCTCACCATTCATACCCGCAGCCGGGCTAAAATCATCATTCTTGGAGCAACCGGCCAACAGACTGGCGACACCAACGGTCAACAACAAAACGTATTTCACGTTAAATCTCCTATTTATCAAAATCAGTAGAAACTATTCAGTTCACCACAGAGACACAAAGTTCACTGTGGAATTGGCTATAATCTTATTGCTCAATGACGAAAGAAACGAAATTTTATCGCATGAGACACTACAATTAGATTTCAATCAGTGCTTGCCGCCGCCGTGTGAGACACGGAAAAACTGTCGGGGCCGCACCCCGGCAAGCAGCAAGACCAGGAAATAAAGCCCTCCGCCCGCCACCACCCAAAACAGCAGCCAAGCGACCCGCGCGGTCGCATCACGTGCCTGCCAGACATCCAGCCCGCCCGCCCCCCACAACAACAACCCAGCCATCGCGGCACTGGCCAGCATCACCTGTAGAAACAGTCGCGCCCAGCCCGGCGCGGGCTGCAACACACCATCCCGACGCAGGCCTCGATAGAGCAGGCCCGCATTGAGAAATGCCGAACAGGAGGTCGCCAGCGCCAATCCGCTATGGGGCCCTGCAATATCCAGCCACACCATGGGCATGACGAACAGCAGATTCAGGCCCATATTGGCAATCATGGCAATGATACCGATGCGCACCGGCGTACGCGTATCCTGCCGGGCATAATAGCCGGGGGCAAGCACCTTGATCGAAATAAAACCCAGCAGACCCACGCTGTAGGCCACCAGACTCATGCGTGACAGGATCACGTCCTCGGTATCGAACTCGCCATAGTTGAACAGGGTGACCAACAGCGGCCCGGCGAGCAGGGCCAACCCCAGCATAGCCGGGGCGCCGATCAGCAACACCCAGCGCAAGGCCCAGTCCAGCGTGTGAGAAAAAGCGGCGGGATCGGCATCGGCATGTTTTTGCGACAGGCTGGGCAGGATCACCGTGGCCAGCGCGATACCCAGCACGCCAAGCGGAAACTCCACCAGCCGATCCGAGTAATACAGCCATGACACGCTGCCGGCAACCAGGAAGGAGGCAATAATGGTATCGAAGAGCAGGTTCACCTGCGCCACCGAGGAACCAAAAATGGCCGGCAACATCAGCTTACCGATGCGCCGCACACCCGACTCCCGCCAACCCCACCGCGGCCAGCGCAGCAGCCCCAGACGCAGCACGAAGGGCAACTGGAACAGTAGCTGCGCTATGCCGGCGACGAAGACACCCCAAGCCAATGCCATCACCGGGCGCTCAAACAGCGGCGCCACCCACAGTGCCACCGAGATCAACACCACATTGAGCAGCACCGGCGTGAGGGCCGGCACGGCAAAACGGCCGTAGCAATTGAGCACACTGCCCATTAATGCCGTCAGTGAGATAAACAAGAGATAAGGAAAGGTGATTCGCAGCATGTCAGCCGTGAGCGTGAACCGCTCCGGCTCATCGATAAAGCCCGGTGCGAACAACATCGTCAGTAGCGGCGCCGCCAGCATCGCCAGCACCGTAATCACGAACAACACTCCAGCCAGGGTACCGGCAGTATGGCGGATCAGCTCACTGACCTCATCCCGCCCGCGCCGGGTCTTGTACTCGGTGAGTACGGGCACGAAGGCCAGCGAAAAGGCCCCTTCGGCAAACAGACGGCGCAGGAAATTGGGAATCTTAAAGGCGATAAAAAAGGCATCGGTGCCCGCCTCAGCACCGAACATGCGCGCAAACACCATATCGCGCACCAAGCCGAGAACGCGCGAAAGAGTCGTCATGGCGCTAACCACAGCGGTGGATCGAAGCAGGCTCATGCAGTAAGGGTATCGATATTTATGGCAAGGCATCCATTCATGGCAAGGCATCTTAACCGCCGCGCCGCGTTCCCCCAAATTATCACCGTCCGCGCCGCCATTCCGCTACCGGCAAAACCCTGGCCGGATCCTGTCGGACAAGTCGCGGCGAAGTCATTGACAAGCCGCGCCAAAACACGCATAGTGTGCGCCCTCTCGGGCTGCGGCCCGGTGAGCCGAATAACATCTACTACTGAACATACGGAGTTAAGACCTTGGCCAATTCCGCACAAGCCAAAAAACGCGCCCGCCAGACGGAAACCCGCCGTCAGCGCAACACCAGCGCCCGCTCTGCCTTCCGCACTGCGGTAAAAAAAGTCGTTTACGCCATTGAGGCGGGCAACAAGGAAGAGGCGGAGACCCTGTACAAGGCTGCCATCCCCCTCATCGACCGCACCGCCGGCAAGGGGCTGATCAGCGCCAATAAGAGCGCCCGCCATAAAAGCCGCCTGAATACCCGCATCCGCGCGCTGTAAGCCCGCTTTAGAACAGCAAAAAAAGCCGCTCAGTGAGCGGCTTTTTTGTGCCTGTGTTTTCCCGGCACGGAACCCGTCATTCTGGCGAAGACTAACAAGCTCGGTAGGGCGAGCACGTTTTATATGCCCACGCGATTAATTCAAGTTCCACACAATGTTGGACAAAGGCATCAAACCAATACCATATTGTCCCGATGAATCAGCTCCGTCTCACTGACACAGCCCAGGATTGATTCCAGCTCGTGACTGGAGCGCCCGATGATCCGTCGCGCGTCACTGGCGTTGTAATTCACCAAGCCACGGGCGATTTCCCGCCCCGCCTCATCGACGCAAGCCACCGCCTCACCCCGCTCGAAGTCGCCTTTCACCGCCACCACCCCCACCGGCAACAGGCTGCAGCCGGCATCGCGCAACACCTTTACGGCCCCGGCATCCAGGCGCAGACTGCCACGTAATTGCAAATGCCCGGCCAACCATTGCTTACGCGCGGCCTGTGTCTCCTGCTCCGGCAGCAGTAAGGTGCCAAGCTGTTCGGCCGAGGCAATACGCTCCAGCACCTGCGACTCATGGCCAAAGGCGATCACTGTACCCGCCCCGGAACGTGCCGCCAGCCGCGCTGCGCGCAGTTTGGTCAGCATACCACCACGCCCCAGCCCGCCGGCCGAGCCACCCACCATCTCATCGAGTGATGCGTCGACCGCCCGCGCCTCGTGCAGCAGTTGCGCATCGGCATGTTTACGCGGGTCTTTATCGAACAAGCCCGCCTGATCGGTAAGGATGATCAGCGCATCGGCCTCCACCAGATTGGCCACCAACGCCGCCAATGTGTCATTGTCACCGAAGCAGATTTCATCGGTCACCACGGTATCGTTTTCATTCACCACCGGCAGGACACCCACTTCGAGCAGCGTACGCAGGGTGCTGCAAGCATTCAGGTAGCGCTGGCGATTAGAGAGGTCGTCGTGGGTCAGCAACACCTGCGCCGTATGAATGTCGTACTGCTGAAAGTTGGATTCATAGGCCTGCACCAGCCCCATCTGGCCAACGGCAGCGGCGGCCTGCAACTCGTGCAGAGCATGGGGGCGCGACGTCCAGCCGAGGCGCATCATGCCCTCGGCCACCGCGCCGCTGGAGACCAGCACCAGCTCGATACCGCGCGCGCGCAGGGCGACCATCTGCGCCACCCAGGCCCGGATGGCGGTATGATCCAGCCCCTGCCCATCGGCGGTGAGCAGGGCACTGCCGATCTTTACCACCCAACGTTTGGATTCCCGCAGATCATCGCGCTGCTGCATTTTATTCATTACCCCTTTTTATTCACTGCCCTTTTCTGCCTCACTACGAACGTGTTGTTCCAGATAATTGAGGATATCAAACATCAATGACTTGGTACCCTCACGCTGAACAGCGGAAATACGATACACCGGGGCCCGCCAGTCCAAGGCCTTGACGATAGCATCGCAACGGGCCTCGCGCTCATCGCCGGGCAGTACGTCGATCTTATTCAGCACCAGCCAGCGCGGACGGCCGGCCAACTCCGCACTGAACTTGGCCAGCTCCTGCTCGATGGTGCGCACGTCGTCGGCCGGATCGTGTTCGTCCATGGGCGCCACATCCACCAGGTGCAACAACAGGCGGGTGCGCGACAGATGCTTGAGGAACTGGATACCCAGCCCGGCACCCTCGGCGGCGCCCTCGATGACACCAGGAATATCGGCGATGACAAAGCTGCGATGCGGCTCGGGACTGACTACACCAAGGTTCGGATACAGCGTGGTAAAGGGATAGTCGGCCACCTTCGGCCGTGCCGCCGATACCACACTGATCAGAGTCGACTTGCCGGCATTGGGCAGACCAAGCAGACCAACGTCGGCCAGCACCGTCATCTCCAGCGCCAGTTGACGCACCTCGCCCAGCGTGCCCGGCGTATTCTGTCGCGGCGCGCGGTTGGTGCTGCTCTTGAAGCGGGCATTACCGAGGCCGTGCACACCGCCCTTGGCGACCAGCAACGACTGACCGTCATCGACCAGGTCACCGATCAGCTCACCGGTTTCGGCATCACGCACCACGGTGCCGATGGGCACCTTAACGACCTTGTCCTCACCCTTCCTGCCCGTGCAGTCACTGCCCATGCCGTTCTGCCCGCGCTGTGCGCGATAGTCGCGCTGAAAGCGGAAGTCCGCCAGCGTATTCAGGCCGCTATCGGCGAGCAGGTAGACACTGCCGCCATCGCCGCCATCGCCGCCGTCCGGGCCACCCTTGGGGATGTATTTCTCACGGCGAAAACCGACGCAACCGTTACCACCGTCACCGGCCGCCACACGGATTGTTGCCTCATCGACGAATTTCATCACCCTGCTCCTGCTATTTACTGCCACCCCGCCGACATGACACCGTCAGGTTATTTGACCCCCTACGAAAAAGCCCCGTCGAACGGGGCTTTTCATCAAGCGTGTTATTGCATCGCCTTTTAGGCTTCGGCAGGCACCACGCTGATAAACTGACGCTTCTTCGGGCCCTTGATCTCAAAGATCACCGCACCGTCCGAGGTTGCAAACAGGGTATCATCGCGACCGCGCCCCACGTTCTTTCCTGGGTGAAACTTGGTGCCGCGCTGGCGCACCAGAATATTGCCGGAACGAACCTGCTCGCCCCCGTAACGCTTGACGCCAAGGCGTTTGGATTCTGAATCGCGACCGTTACGTGTACTACCGGCAGCCTTTTTATGTGCCATGGTTAATGACTCCTCAAATCCGTGATTAACCGGCGGATATGCCAGTGATCTGTAGTTCGGTGTATGACTGACGATGTCCCATCTGCTTGCGGTGATGCTTGCGGCGATGGAACTTGATGATCTCAATCTTCTTACCACGACCGTGCGACTTGATCGTCGCGGTGACCTTGCCACCCTCGACCATCGGCGCACCGACCGTGATATTCTCGCCATCGGCGACCATCAACACCTGATCGATCTCGATTGTTGCGCCTTCTTCGGCTGCAATCTTCTCGACTTTGAGGGTCTGACCCTCGGAAACCTTATATTGCTTGCCACCGGTTTTGATTACCGCGTACATTTAGAGCGTCTCCAGCTACTGCCCACACAGGGCGACTGCCACAAAAGACCGCGAATTCTAGCGTTTACACGAGAGTACGTCAAACCCCATAATAAGCCTCCCAAGGAAACGGGCCAAGCAACAGAAGGCTCGACAGAAATATAAGATGCTGAAAATCCCCAAGCCGCAACAAGCCAACCTCAATATGGACGCCGTGAACAATCTGCTCCACGAGGACATGGCCGCCGTCAACCTGCTGATTGAAAAGCGCCTGCACTCGGACGTCGCGCTGGTCAATCAACTCAGCAGCTACATCATCAACAGTGGTGGCAAGCGCCTGCGCCCACTGTTGGTGCTGTTGTCTGCACGCGCCTTTGGCTATACCGGCGAACAGCACTTCAACCTTGCCGCAGTAGTGGAATTCATCCACACCGCCACCCTGCTGCACGACGACGTAGTCGACGCCTCAGATCGCCGCCGTGGCAACGAAACAGCCAACTCCCGCTGGGGAAACGAGGCTGCTGTGCTGGTGGGTGATTTCCTCTATTCACGCGCCTTCCAGATGATGGTGGAAAGCGACAGCATGCACGTAATGCGGATTCTCGCCGACGCAACCAACGTCATCGCCGAGGGTGAGGTCATGCAGCTGCTCAATTGCAACGACCCGGACACCACCGAGCAACGCTATCTGGACGTGATTCACTGCAAGACCGCCAAGCTGTTCGAGGCCGCAGCACAACTCGGCGCCGTACTCAGCCATGCACCGGCCAAAACAGGACAGAATATGGCCCGCTACGGCATGCATCTGGGCACGGCCTTTCAATTGGTCGACGACGTACTTGATTACAGTGCCTCAGCGGACAAAATCGGCAAAAATATCGGTGATGACCTCGCCGAAGGCAAACCGACCCTACCGTTGATTCGTGCCATGCAGCAAGGAACCACCGGGCAATCGTCCCTCATTCGCCAGGCGATCAAAGAAGGCGGACGCGAGCATATCAGCGCCGTTACCGCCGCCATTGAATCCACCGATGCCATCGCGTACACTGCGCGCAAAGCGAGGGAGGCGGCAGACAAGGCTATCCAGTGCCTGCATGATGTCCCCCCTTCTATCTACGCTGATGCGCTGAAAACCCTCGCAGATTTCTCGGTCAACCGTACATTCTAGCTTGTTTATCGGCGTGTAGCGCAGCCTGGTAGCGCACTTCGTTCGGGACGAAGGGGTCGGAGGTTCAAATCCTCTCACGCCGACCAATTCCCATGCGGTCTACGGCCTAACCTACCTTCCTTCGGCAATAACAATATCGAAAGTCCCTCGCTATTACGGCTGTAAGCCGCATAGAAATACAGGGTTCCACTTCGCTGCCCTCGACTCAACAGGCACCAGATGAAGCGGGTGGTTTAGGAATTTCCGTTTTGCTCAATGCCCGCAGGTTGTGACATGCTGATCTCACAACGCCCGACAGGGACATGCAAACAAACACAACTACCGGAGCCCGCCAGATGGGTAACTCACTTTTCGAACAGCTAAAGAAAACCGGCCTGGTGGATGAAAAGAAGGCTAAGAAGATCAAGCAAGGCCAGTACAAAAGCAAAAAACAGAAGGGCAAGAAAGGCGCACCCACACCGGTAAACGAAACGACCCTGCTGGCTCAGCAGGCACAGGCGGAAAAGGCCGAGCGCGACCGGCTGCTGAATCAGCAGCATAAGGACGAGGCCGAGCGCAAGGCCATCGCCGCCCAGATCCGCCAACTGATCCAGGCCAACCGCATTGACAACAGCGACGGTGAGGTAGTTTACAATTTCACCGACGCCGGGATAATCAAGCGTCTGCATATCTCACCGCAGGTACATCAGCATCTCATATCCGGGCGCTTGGCCATCGCCAAGCTGGACGACGGCTACGAGCTTGTCCCCATGCCCGTGGCGGAAAAAATCCGCCAGCGCGACGAGCACAGCATTATTCTCTGCGCGCAATCCAGCGAGGCCGAAACGGCCGAGAACGATCCCTACGCCGACTACAAGATCCCCGATGACCTGATGTGGTAAACGCATCGTCGCCAACACCAAGCCATGAAAATAGCTCAGCCATTTTGTCATTCCGGAACATTTCCGCATTGCTCACGGCATTGGCCAAGATCACGCCAGACCTCATTCTTTGCGACGGACAGGGCCTGGCGCATCCGCGTCGCTTAGGTATTGCCTGCCACCTCGGCGTGCTGACCGGACTGACCACCATCGGTATCGCCAAGTCACGGCTCATCGGCAACCACGAAGAGCCCGGTTCCAAAAAAGCAGCCGGGCGCCACTGATGGATAAGGAGGAAGTCATCGGCGCCGTGCTACGCACTCGCGACAAGGTCAACCCGCTGTATGTTTCCGTAGGCCATCGCATCGATCTACAAACAGCCATCGACTATGTACTGTGCTGCACCACTCGCTACCGCCTGCCGGAAACCACACGCCAGGCGCACCGACTGGCCGCGGATTAATGCAGGTTCTTGCGCTATAGATAAGCACAGCGGATCAATCTGACCGCCTAAAAAGGTGGCGTTTTTAACTCTTCCATCAGGATAAATAAACCATATCTGACCCAGGGCAGCTAAATCATCCCCGGCAAAGCCGGGGGATTCGCTTACTGATTAAACATTCACAGACATTAGTGGATAATATTAATTTCGTAGATCGTAGTAGAACCACTCACTTCATTAGTAACGGCCAATAAAGGTTTATATATAGGACTTTTCCACCAAGGGCAAACAGCTTGGTCACAGCCGCTGTTTCGATATCAATCACCGCTATGGCGTTATTTTCCTGCAAGGCGACATAAGCCGTCTTTGAGTTTTTTGATATAGCAATATATTCAGGCTCTAAGTCCTGCACCACACTCGCAGCAGGCCCATAAATATTGATATTCGGGTCAATCGTAGCCATAGTGAAAGATTGAAAATTGACAGAGACCACATCAGCCGAATTCCTTGCTCTCAATGCTGCCGAGACTGCCTCTCGCATTAATCACTCCAGAATTTTCGAGCTTCAGAGTGCCTACCGTGGCAAGGGTGCCGACAGTCACATCTGCTGAGTCCTTCAGTGAGACGTCACCGAGCACGCTGGCATTTGCCAAATCGATATTACCCCCGGATTCCACTTGAATACTCCCGCTGACGGCCGTTCCTCCTGTTTGCAACGAGCATGCCATCATTGCTTACAAGCACAGACCCCACACAGTCGCCCCGTTAAGGGTGCAGGAAGCCCCGTCTACGATGACGTCATTATAGGTACCGCTGAGGGTTCCTGAACAGTTGGTTGATGCTTGGGAGACTGAGGCGCCAAAAGCCAAGAGAAAGAGGCCGACAGTATTGGTTAGAGTCAAAGCAGAATGTTCCATTTCGAGTTTTACTCCTATTAAAGCGTTACAGTCGGTGCTGACTTATCATGCCGACCGATAAGTAATCGATCAAGATAAAGAATTAATAAAATCTAGATAAAGGCGAAATAAAGCATCGATGAGTTTGCAGTGGAAATACAGGTTAAACATACATAATTATCCTGACAAAAATCAATAAAAATACTTAGTTATACCTCCCTCCCAATTCATCCTGCTTCATAGATGGCGGACATATATGCCATGCCTGTAGTTATTCAACTAACTACGACTGGCCAACCCAGGTCAGACTGGCTCATTAAAAACCTGTTTCCTGCATTGGCCGTTACAGACTGGAGGGATGATCAGGAGGGTGAGCGCAGATAACCATTGGGGGCAGGAAGACAAAAACTTTCACAAACAGGCCGGAATGACGATAATCGCAACAAGCTGCGAGGCATTCACCCCAAAGCGAAATAAACATCCCCACCCCGAAAGAACGGGGTATTTGGAGGAATTCGCTCGCTACGCATTGCTCAACGTTTGTCCGCAGCAAGCTGCGGGGAATTGCCCCCTCAGAGATTAAAGCCCGTCACAGGTGACAACGAGCACGCCGGGGCTTGCAATGACAAACACAGCGACAGTGATGGACCGAATCACAAAAAAACGTTTCTATCTCAATGCCGTATATTGACGTTTGTTGGCATGTGTGTTGGTATGTGTGGTGGCATCTAAATTTTTTATACTCATAATCTTCGCCTCTCCATTATTATTTTTGTTTCCCAAGTGCCCCTACTCCTTAGTTACACACTCTGGCAGTTCAAGGTCTGAAACTAAAACTGAGGAGTCTGTTGGCTAGTCCGGGTCGTCAGAATGGGATCGACATGAGAAAAAAATGGAGACTCTATGAAGCTGCCATTATATAGATCACTGGAGTGTATGGCTGGACAAGGTAGGCCAGCCACCGGGTAGGCGAAGAGCAAGCCAAACAGGCATCTACCCGCTATACTGGGCGATTCACGGCGGATAAATACTGATATGTTAAGTTTCAAATAACCTGGAGAAACACAATGACTGTATTTTTTAAGTTTGCTGTATTTTTGATATCACTTTTTTTATTGACCGCCATAAGTGGCTGTGATCAAGCCGAAAAGGCCACACAAGCAGTTGGGATTGAGGCTGGGAATGGTGAAGAGCAGAACAATGGAGACGAAAAAGAAGATGGCGACTCAGATCAAGAAGAAGACGGTGATGACAACGATGACCGATAGAAGGGAGAGATAACATGAAATGTCCAGCGTGCAGCAATGCGAACTTATTGATGGCTGATTGATCAGGAATTGAAATTGATTATTGCCCCGAGTGTCGTGGCACCAGGGGCAAAAGTCGAGCATAACGCCTGCAATGGCCTTGCCGAGAGGAGATGCTACGCTTTTGGCCGCCCCGTACCAGGCGAAAGCACTGGCCAGGGATCGCCTGCCACCATGAGACGCCACCAGTACATGGAGCGCCGGGACACGCAGGCCCTTGGCAAGTCCACGCAATATTTTCACCACCGGAGTCGATACGGGTGTTCTTCAGGGCGCAGCCAGGTGGATGTCAAAACCAGGTCGAACGCGTCGAGATCATCACTCACAGTAAACAAGTGCGCAAAGTCCCGGTAATCAGCATGCGCCATCTCCGCTGAGACTGAAGATAGGACGAGACGATGGCAAAACATCAGGCGGTGTATCGATCGCTGGTGCTATGGTCAACGCTTTTTCGAATTCAGACGCTGTCGCAAAGGCCGAGAACAGAATGTCCATCTGACACGGAGCTTCACCAACCGGCGTAAGCTCCAAACGCAGCACCACCCGGGCCTTGCGGAATGGCCGATAGTTCGTCCAGACTTAGCTCAGCGATCACGCTGGCAGGGCTTGCGCGGACAACACCTGTGCCGCCTGACTGAAAAAATACAGAATACCGACATTCTCACCATGGGTGCGGCGTAGCGGAAGCACTTTGCTCATTGCGCTAAGCAAACCGCCCGCAAACCCGACTTTCATGTGTTCATGGTCATCACCGGAGGACGAATCATAGGCAAGTGCGCTATGCGTCTCTCTGACCAATCGCGTCAATACATCCGGAGTAATAGGGGACAGACCCGGTTTTCATGAAAAATATGGGCTAAACCGTGGGCAGCCCCCCATTGTCATGTGATATTTTGCGACAAAATCGCTATAAAATACCGACTTTGCAATGTATATCACGTTTGAGCCTGTTAATTGTGAGCATACCTAAATTTATTACCTTAGCTACAAGGGAAGTTTTGGATTCGCAGAAAACAGCGAATAAGTAGGCAGCAAAAGATGAGTGATGATATAACGAAAATAAGCTGGATAGGAAAAACCTTTTCGCAACTATTTATGCGGATTTTTTTCAAGTCCGTGCGCGGATGGAAGAAAAGAGTTCCGGATAATACCCGGTACTTTGTAGAAGCAGGTATTGATGGCAGCTGTCTTGAGGGTACTATTCAGGAAAGTGAAAATCCAGATACGAAAGGTGTGATAATACTTTGCCACCCATTTTTAAAATATGGAATGCACTATTTTTTTAAAAATAATATGGATTTACAACTACTATCCCAAGGGTTTCATGTGATTTCATTTAATTTTAAGGGTTTTGGTTGTAGCACTCTCAAAGGCCATGCTTATTCTGATGATGTATTATCGATCGGTTATTTAATACAAAGAAATTATCCTAATTTACCAATACATCTTTTAGGATGTTCATTTGGTGGATTTCACTTGTGTCATGCCTTGATGAAGGATGCTGCACCCTTTGCCTCAGTCGTACTGGATAGTGTGCCTTGCTCTGTGAATGCTTTCTTTAAAAATGGCATACTAGCGACGGCTATGAAATGGGCTAGCAATAGTAAATTTTCTCAGTCAGTAGGCGTAAAACCTATTAGTCATTCTTTAGAAAGGATAGGAGGGTTACCTGTTTTATATCTTTACGGCGATATGGATAAATATATTTCTCAGCTAGATATAGATAATCTGAAAAGAAAATGTAAGGGGTTAGACTTTGCACGATTCAGTGGTTGTGGCCACCTAGAAATCTACAAAAAAAAGAAACAATGTTATATTCGGATAATAGTGGCATATTTTACTGACAACCGACCTAGCAAAATAGAAAAATAGGGGGGCAGACCACGGTTTCCCTGTAGCTCTAGGCCCCCTACAGCCATCTTGCTTCAGTCGAAATCCCAAATCAAATCCAATATCCCTAACCCGACATAGCCGGAACCCATCGGTGTCCGGCCAAAATAACGTAGCCCTACCTAATTTTGATCTTGAAGTGGAACGAGAGTGGTGCTGGGGGATAAAGGGCATGGAAAACCTGCCAACCCTACCAGGTTTTTTGCGTCAGAGCCTGACCCAGAGTCCATTAATTCGAGTCTGACCCCTATTACACCCCACACGGAGTTCGGAGAATTGTTAACAACAAGGAAAGAGGATCAGTCGCCGCCCTCTTCCCCCACCTCAGGCACCGGGCGCGGTGCATGGCCACGGTATTCGATAT
>UOFU01000245.1_pt1 | contig 14865 bp, 9 predicted proteins | sample 1988841 | NCBI WGS metagenome assembly UOFU01 (sample SAMEA4712195, study PRJEB27164) | hydrothermal vent metagenome | biome: marine basaltic hydrothermal vent biome; feature: marine hydrothermal vent; material: mineral | place: Pacific Ocean | collected 2011-06-14/2011-07-23 | depth 1719 m
TAGGCGGTCAGATTCGTGCCGCTTGTTGTTTCGATCCTCTTTGTAGGATGCTGGTGAGCGGTAGCGAACCGCATCGTTGGCGTTATCACGTTCTGAACACGGGTGATTACAGCTGTCACCCCCCTAACCCACCTACTTTAAGTCGGTGGTTGTTCAGTTATTTTCTGTCAACCCATCGCGGGCATGGCCCGCTCCTTGCTCGGGCGGCTTCCTTGCCGCCGTGGGGTTGTCTTTGTTATTTCACGGGTAGGGCGGGTACCGGCTTCAGTTTCCAGATATCGGCGTTGTATTCCTGCATGGTGCGGTCGGTGGAGAATTTGCCGCTGGCGGCGGTGTTGAGGATGCTCATACGGATCCAACGTTCTTCGTCACGATAGGCTTCAGCGGCCTGTTGCTGGGCCGCGACGAAACTGCTGAAGTCCGCTGCCACCAACCAGGGGTCGAAGGGGCTGCGGATGGCGCTGATGATGGGGTCGAACAGGCCTGGCTCGAATTGGTTGAAGTGAGCGCTTTCCAGCAGCTGCATGACCCGCCGCAGGTTTTCGTCACCATCAATAATAGCGTTGGGATTGTAATTCTGTCGCGCTTCCTCGACCTCGCTGGCGGTGAGCCCAAACAGGAAAAAGTTGTCATCGCCGGCTTCTTCACGGATCTCGATATTGGCGCCGTCCAGGGTGCCGATGGTGATGGCGCCATTCATCATGAATTTCATGTTGCCGGTACCGGAGGCCTCCTTGCCAGCCGTGGAAATCTGCTCAGATAGGTCGGTTCCGGGGCAGATGGTCTCCATCGCTGTGACGCGATAGTTGGGCAGGAAGGCTAACTTCAATTTGTCGCCCACCATGGGATCATTGTTGACCATGAAGGCGATGTTGTTGGTCAGCTTGATGGTCAGTTTGGCCATCGCGTAACCAGGCGCGGCCTTGCCGCCGATGAGTACGCAGCGTGGGGTCCAGTCGTCGCTGTTGCCGCGCTTGATGCGGTCATACAGATGAATAACGTGCAGCAGGTTGAGCAGCTGGCGCTTGTATTCGTGAATGCGTTTGACCTGTACGTCGAACATGGCGTCGGTGGTGAATTTCACGCCGCGCTCGGTTTCGACCAGTTCCGCCAGGCGCGCCTTGTTGGCCTGCTTGATCTCACGCCACTGCCGGCGGAAGTCTGTGTCGTCGGCGAGGGGAGCGAGTTTGGCGAGCTGCGGCAGATCGGTGACCCAGTCTTCGCCGATGGTTTTGCTGATCAGCGTGCTCATGTCGGGGTTGCACCAGGCCATCCAGCGCCGCTGGGTGACGCCGTTGGTCTTGTTGTTGAATTTGTGTGGCCACAGCTCGCAGAAGTCGCGGAACAGGCCTTCCTGCAGCAACTTTGAATGCAGCTCGGCGACGCCGTTGATGGAGTAGCTGCCGACGATGGCTAGGTAGGCCATGCGCACCTGCGGCTCCGGGCCTTCCTCGATGATGGACATGCGACGCAGGCGGTCGGTGTCGCCGGGCCAGCGGCAGGCGACGCTGCCGAGGAAACGGGCGTTGATTTCGTAGATGATCTCAAGCAGACGGGGCAACAGACCCTCGAACAGACGCACCGACCATTTTTCCAGCGCTTCGGGCAGCAGGGTGTGGTTGGTGTAGGCCATGGTGCGGGTAACGATGTCCCAGGCTTCGTTCCAACTTAGCTTGTACTCGTCAAGCAACAGGCGCATCAATTCGGCGATGGCGCAGGTGGGATGGGTGTCGTTGAGCTGGAAGCAGTTTTTGGCGGCGAACTGGCTGAAGTCATTGCCGTGTTCGCGGGCCCAACGGCGCAGGGTGTCCTTGAGGCTGGCGGAGGCGAGGAAGTACTGCTGGCGCAGGCGGAGTTCCTTGCCGTTTTCGCTGCTGTCGTTGGGGTAGAGCACCATAGTGATGTGCTCGGCGGCATTCTTGGCGGCGACGGACTCGGGGTAGCTGCCGGCGTTGAATTCGCCCAGGTCGAATTCGTCGGTGGCGGCGGCCTTCCACAGGCGCAGGCTGTTGACGGTGCCGTTGCGGTAGCCGGGTACGGGCACGTCGTAGGGCACCGCCAGTACGTCGTGGGTGTCGACCCAGCGGCTGCGGGTGATGCCATTGGCATCCTGATAGCGCTCGCTGCGGCCGCCGAAGTGCACGCGCTGGGTGAACTCGGGGCGCTCCAGCTCCCAAGGATTGCCGTCGCGCAGCCAGTGATCCGGCTCTTCGACCTGATAGCCGTTTTCGATCTTCTGCCGGAACATGCCGTATTCGTAGCGAATACCGTAGCCCAGCACTGGCAGTTGCAGGGTCGCACAGCTGTCGAGGAAGCAGGCGGCGAGGCGACCCAGGCCGCCATTGCCGAGGCCGGCGTCGTGTTCCGCCTCAGCGATCTCTTCCAGTTCCAGTCCCAGCTTGTACAGCCCCTGAGTGGTCTCGTCGGCGACACCGAGGTTGATCATGGCGTTGCCCAATGCACGGCCCATGAGGAATTCCAGCGACATGTAATGCATGCGCCGGGAGTCGTTTTCCTCGTAAGCGTAGCGGGTATTTTTCCAGCGTTCCATGATGCGATCACGCAGGGCCATGACCAATGCGGTGTAGGGGTAGTGAGTGGATCGGCAGTGCCGGTCGCGCCCCAGGGTGTGGCTGAAGTAGCGGCGGAAGTCTTCGGCGATGCTGTCGGCATCCAGGCCCAGGGGGGGCAGCTCGGTCAGTTTGGGGTGCGGCTTGCTGTTGCGCAGGGGAATGAAATTCATCAGTTATTCTCTTTGTAAATTGTTTTAAATCAATGTAGTAAAGCCAAAACCTAATCAAGTGCCTGAAATAGTCAGGCGACCCCTTTGAGTGCCGGACTGTGGCTTGTGCGATCAAAAGGTTTTAGCAGCAGCGAGCCGGAGGTCATCTTTGCCGGTTTCTCCAGGCCCATTAGCTGCAGCACGGTGGGCGCGACATTGGCGATGCTGCTGGAGCAGGACAGCGCCCAGCGCTGCTCGTCGATGACCAGACAGGGTACCGGATAGGTGGTGTGCTGGGTATGCGGCGTCTGGGTGACGGGATCGATCATCTCTTCGCAGTTGCCGTGATCGGCGGTGACGATGACCGAGTAGCCCGCTTCTACGGCGCTCTCGATGACCCGCCCGGCCTCGCGATCCAGGGCTTCCACAGCCTGGATCACCGCCTCGCGCACGGCGGAGTGACCCACCATGTCGCCATTGGCGAAGTTCACCACGATGAAATCGTATTGGCGCGAGGCGATGGCCTCGATGACCGTGTTGGCCACGAGTGCGGCACTCATTTCCGGCTGCTGGTCGTAGGTGGTGACGGGCGGCGAGGGCACCATCTGTTGGATTTCGCCCTCACAAGGGCTGGTCTGTCCACCATTGAAAAAATAGGTGACGTGGGCGTATTTTTCTGTTTCCGCACAGTGAAACTGGCGCAGTCCGGCCTCGCTGATGCTTTGGGTGAGGGTCACTTCCGGGTGTTCGTGCTCGAAGGCGTAAGGCATGTCGAGGCGGGCGTCGTACTGCATGAAGCAGGTGACCTCGGCCGTTGCCACACCGTCACGCGTAAAGCCGTCGAAGTCGCTGCTGCCGAGGGCGGCGATTATCTGCTTGGGGCGATCCTTGCGGAAATTGAAACAGATCAACTGATCGCCGCCTTGCACCGGCTCGAAGGCAGGCAGCAGGGTGGGGTGGATGAACTCGTCCGTGTCACCGGCAATGTAGGCTGCCTTGATGGCGCTCTCAGTACTGTTGGCCTGTTCGCCTTCGCCCCGGGTCAGGGCACGCCAGCTCAGCCGGGTGCGCTCCCAGCGCTGGTCGCGATCCATGGCATAGAAACGTCCTGTCACGGAGGCAATGGCGCCGCCGTTATCACGCAGCAGGGGTTCGATCCGTTGTTGGTAGTCGAGTGCTGATTTGGGTGCGGTGTCGCGGCCGTCGGTAATCATGTGTAGCAGAGGGCGCACGCCCCGTTGGCCACACAGACGGATCAGGGCCTCGAGGTGATGGATGTGGCTGTGCACGCCGCCGTTGGATACCAGGCCCAGCAGGTGCGCGGGGCGTTGGGCCTGCTGGGCCTTTTGTAGCGCCGCGAGCAGGGTGGCGTTGGAAAAAAAATCACCGTTGGCAATGCTGTCGTTGATGCGCACTATGTCCTGGCGTACCACATGGCCGCAACCCAGGGTCAGGTGGCCGACCTCGGAATTGCCCATTTGTCCGTCGGGCAGGCCCACGGCCAACCCGGAGGCGCTCAGGGTGGTGCTGGGGTAGTGGGCGAACCAGCGATCCAGGTTCGGCGTGTCGGCCTGGGCGATGGCGTTGTTCTGCTTGCCGGGACTGAGGCCGAAGCCATCGAGAATTACCAGTACGGTAGGCTTGCGGGGGGCGCGGATTGGGTCGGTCATGTTTGGATCAATCGGTCTCTAAGGTCGTGAAATGTGCAGGGTTCCACATTTTCGTTGCCGTTTTTCGACGGGCAGCGAACCTTCCGGTGAGGCAGGAAAAACAGGGATGTGGCGGGTGAATAGCGGCGTGTAATATGGATACTTGATGGCTGTTGTCAGCGGGTTATTCTGGGTGTGACACGGGTCATGAACTCCGACGCGGAGAAAGGCCGCGAGAGAGCCTGACAGTCTATCGGTTTGCCGCCCTTGGGTCAATTTGATCTATTGGGTGGAGAGAGAGAATGGTAAATATTACAGAGGCTTATGGGCTGTAGTTAAATGGGAAAAGGCAAAGGGGGACAGAGAAAAAGACTTTTTTATATTTTACGATGAAAATGTTTTACCGCAGCCGCAACAGGCGTAGGCTGTTGGCGATTACCAGCAGGCTGGCGCCCATGTCGGCGAATACCGCCATCCACAGGGTGGCATAACCGGGGATGGCGAGGGCCAGGAAGATGGCCTTGAGGCCCAGGGCCACGGCGATGTTTTGATGGATCACGCGCAGGCTGGCGCGCGACAGGCGGATGGCGAAGGGCAGGCGGCCAAGGTCGTCACCCATCAACACCAGGTCGGCGGTCTCCAATGCCACGTCGCTGCCGGCGGCGCCCATGGCGATGCCGGTGGTGGCAGCGGCCATGGCCGGGGCATCGTTGACACCGTCGCCCACCATGCCCACTCGCTGATGGCGCGCAACCAGTGCTTTGATGGCCTCTACCTTGTCAGCAGGCAACAGCTCGGCATGGGGCTCGTCGATACCCAGGTGTTCGGCAATGACGCGGGCCGTGCCATGGTTGTCGCCGGTGAGCATGGTGATGTGTTCGATGCCCAGGGTACGTAGATAGGCGATAGTTTCGCGGGCGTTGTTGCGCGGCTGGTCGGCGATGCTGATGAGGCCCAGCACGCGTTGTTCATCAGCGAGGATAATGACGGTTTTGCCCTCGCTCTCGCGACGGTTCAGCATCGCCTCTACGACGGGGCTGCAGAGGCCGCTTTCCTCGAACAAACGGTGGTTGCCCAACTGGTAATAGCGGCCGTCGATGCGGGCCTGCACACCGCGGCCGGTGAGGGCCTGGAAGTCGGTTACTGCGTCGGTCGTGATGCCGGCCTCGGCGGCGTGTTCGAGGATGGCCTGCGCCAGCGGGTGCTCGGAGCGAGCCTCCAGACTGGCGGCGATGCGCAGCAGTTGCGCCGGCGGTGTAGCGTCGAGGGGTTCCACGTCCTGTACCTTGGGCCGGCCCTCGGTAAGGGTGCCGGTCTTGTCGAAGGCCAAGGCGCGCAGGTGACCGATATTTTCCAGATGTACGCCGCCCTTGATCAGTACCCCCGCGCGTGCACCACGCGCCAAGCCGGAGACGATGGCCACCGGGGTGGAGATCACCAGTGCGCAGGGGCAGGCGATCACCAGCAGTACCAGGGCACGGTAGAACCAGTCGCCGAAGGCCTGGCCGAACAGCAGCGGCGGCAGTACGGCGATCAGCGCCGCCAGCACCAGCACTGCCGGGGTATAGACGCGTGCGAAGCGGTCGATGAAGGCCTGCGCCGGGGCGCGCGCCGCTTGTGCCTCTTCGATGAGGTGGATGATGTGGGCCAGAGTGGTGTCGGTGGCGAGGCGGGTGACGCGCACGTCCAGGCTGCCCTGGCCGTTGATGGAACCGGCGTACACGATATCACCCGGGGCCTTTTCCACCGGCAGGGATTCGCCGGTGATGGGGGCCTGGTTGAGGGCCGAATGGCCGTCCACCACCTCGCCGTCCAGCGGTGCCTTGTCACCGGGGCGCAGGCGGATGATCTCGCTTACCTGCACCTGTTCCACCGGCACCGTGACCTCGTGTCCTTCCCGTAAGACCCGCGCCACCGGCGGTGCCAGCTCCATCAGCGCACGTACCGCGTTGCGGGCCCGATCCATGGAGCGGCTCTCCAGCCACTGGGCGAGGGAAAACAGGAACACCACCATGGCGCCTTCGTCCCAGGCGTCGATGAACAGGGCGCCAATCACTGCTATGCTCATCAGCACGTTCATGTCGATGGCGCCGTGACGTGCCGCTGCCAGGGCCTTGCGGGCGATGGGCCAGCCGCCAGTGAGAATGGCACTGCCGAAGGCCAGTTTTGCCCACGACGCGTCCGCGCCGAGGAGGTGATGCAAAATCAACCCCGCAGCGACCAGTACGGCGGCAGACAGCATGGCGACGAGCGTGCTGTTTTCTGCCCAAAACCCTCCCTTTATTCCTGCCTCACCAAAGGGCACTGCGGTGAGTTTCGCCTCGGCCAGGGTGGCGATGATCTGTTCCAGGGGGAGCTGCTTGGGGTTATGTGTCACGGCCAGACGCTGGGTGACGGGGTTGGCATCGAGACTTACCAGCCCCGGCAGATGGGCGAGCATCTTCTCGATCAGAGACACCTCTTCCGAGCAATCCAGGTTTTCCACCCGTAGCACACTGGTGACCGGCTGTGATATGTCGTGCAAGCTGTAGCCCAGTGATTTTACCGTGTCACACAGCCTGTCCGCCGCCGCAGTCGAGGCTACTTTGGCCGAGAGTTTGCCGGTGGTGAAGTTCACGCGCAGATCGGCTACACCCGGCAGCTCGCCCGCTATTTTTTCTATCTTGGCGGCGCAATCGGGGCAGTCCATGCCGTCGATGCGGTAGGTGAGGGTGTTGGGTTTTTTGTCGGTCATATTAGGCAATTTATCGTGGGCATGGCCCGCTTCTATAAGAGGTTTAAAATACCCTCATGGGTAGGAGCGGGCCATGCTCGCGATAGCTTTTCTCATCGTTCCATCTTCCTCCGCGAAAACACCCCATACAACACTGGCAGCACGAACAGTGTCAGCAGGGTTGAAGTGATGATGCCACCTACCACCACGGTGGCCAGGGGACGCTGCACCTCCGAGCCCACACCACTGGAAAGCAGTATCGGGATCAGGCCTAACGCCGTGGTTACAGCGGTCATCAGCACAGGTCGCAGGCGCGAGCGGGCGCCTTCGAACACCGCATCGCGCAGAGCGCTGCCGCCTTCCTGTAGCAGATTAATGGCATTGACCATCACCACGCCATTGAGCACGGCGATGCCAAACAGGGCGATGAAGCCGATAGAGCCCGGTACCGACAGGTACTGTCCCGAGACATAGAGGGCGGCGATGCCACCGATCAGCGCCAGCGGCACGTTGAGCATGATCAACAGGGCCTGGCCCGCCGAATTGAAGGCGAAGTAGAGCAGCAGGAAGATCAGTGCTAGCGACAGGGGCACCACGATCATCAAGCGCGCCTGGGCGCGTTGCTGGTTCTCGAATTGGCCGCCGAACACCACTGAATAGCCGGGTGGCAGATCCACCTCGGCGGTAATGCGCCGCTGCAGCTCGGCCACCAGGCCGCCCATGTCACGATCTACCACATTGGACTGGATCACCACGCGCCGCTGCACGTCGTCGCGACGGATTTGCGGTGGGCCAGATTCGATAGCCACGCCGGCCACGTCGCCCAGTTTCACCCAGGCGCCGTTGGGGGCCTGCAGGATCAGGCCGCGAATGGCCTCCACGTTGTCGCGGTAAGGCTCGGCCAGGCGAACGTAGATGTCGTAGCGTTCGTTGCCGCGGATCACTTGTCCGGCGTTGGTGCCGCCGATGGCATCTGAGACCAGATCCATCACTTGCGACACGGGGATACCGTAGCGGGCCAGGGCGTCACGGTCAGGGCGCAGCACGAGCTGGGCTTCGCCGGCGATCTGCTCCATGGCGACGCCGCGCGTGCCTTCGACCGTCTTCACCAGGGCCTCAATCTCGCTGCCCTTCTGCGCCAGAGTGTCGAGGTCGGGCCCGAACAGTTTGATGGCGAGCTGCGCCTTGACGCCGGACAGCAGCTCGTCGACGCGTGTGGCAATGGGCTGGGAGAAGGAGAACAGCAGGCCGGGGTGCACGGACATCTTTTCTTCCATCAGCACCTGTAGAGCCTTGCGGTCAGGGGCGGTGGTCCACTCGCGTACCGGCTTCAGGCCAACGAAGATTTCCACGTTGGACACCGGCTCTGGGTCGCCACCGATCTCGGCACGGCCTACCCGGCTGGAGACATAGGTGACCTCGGGGAAGGTCATGAGTTGCCGTTCCAGCTTTTGGGCTGCCGCGAGGGAGGTTTCGAGGCTCGACGAAGGCCCGAGGGTAACGCGGATGTTGAGGGTGCCTTCTTCCAGCTCCGGCACGAACTCAGTACCGAGGTAAGGCACCAGCGCCAGAGCACCGAGGAACAGTCCGAGCGCCAGGCCGATGATCAGCTGCGGGCTATCGAGGGCTCGCGTGAGCAGGCGACGATAGAGGCGCTCCAGTGGCCGCATGATAGGGCTTTCCTTTTCCTGCACGCCGCGGCGGAACAAGTAGGTCGCCAGGGCGGGCACCACCACCAGCGCCACCAGTAGCGAGGCAAGCATGGCCAGCACGATGGAGACCGCCATGGGTTGAAATAGCTTCCCTTCCACGCCCTGCAGGGTAAACAGGGGTGCGAACACGATGATGATGATGATCACCGCGAAGAACACCGGCCGGCCCACCTCACGGGCCGCCTCCTGGATGCGCAGAGGGATGCCATTGCGATCGGCCGAGGCCCAGCGGGGATCGGGATCGCCGGGCGCCAGGCGGGCCTTTGCGGTTTCCTCGTGCTCGGCATCGGGATGGGAGAGGTGACTGAATATTCGCTCCATGATGACCACTGAGCCGTCCACCATCATACCGATGGCGATGGCTAGACCGCCCAGAGACATGAGGTTGGCTGACATGCCCCACCAGGCCATCACCATCAGAGCCAAGCCGATGGAGATGGGGATGGAGATCAGCACCAGGAAGGTGGCGCGCAGGTTGACCATGAACAGCATCAGGATCACCACGATGAGTACGAAGGCTTGCAGTAACGCGGTGGTGACGGTGTTCACTGCCTGACTTACCAGCTCAGCCTGATCGTAGAAGGGCATCAGGGTCACACCTTCGGGCAGCGCGGCCTGGATCACCGGCAGGCGCTCCTTGATACCGTCGATGGTGGCCTTGGTGTTGGCACCCATGCGTTTGAGCACGATGCCGGCCACCACTTCGCCCAGTGGCACGGGCTTGCCATCGGCATCGCGAGTGGTCAGGGTCACCGCCCCCTGGCGGATCTCGGGGCCGAAGCGCACACTGGCCACGTCGCGCACCCGCACCGGCACGCCGTCCACGTCCTTCAGCGGTACATTGCCGATGTCACGCAGGCCGTCCTCGCCGCTGCGTACCCAGCCCACGCCACGGATCACCAATTGCTCGGCGCCACGATCCAGGTACCAGCCGCCGGCGTTGCGGTTGTTGTCCTCGATGGCGCGGGCCACGTCGCCGCCGTACAGGCCGAAGGCCAGTAGTTTCTGCGGATTCAGTTGCACCTGGTATTGGCGAACCTCGCCGCCGAAGGAGAGCACGTCGGTGATGCCACCCACTGGCATTAGCAGCAGTTTTACCACCCAGTCGTTGAGGCTGCGTAGGGCGATGGCATCGTATTTCTGCGTATCCTCGGCGCGCAGAATGTACTGGTATACCTGGCCGAGACCCGAGGTGTTGGGTCCCATCTCAGGCGTGCCGATGCCTGCTGGAATCTGTTCGCGCGCTGCCTGCAGGCGCTCGAACACCAACTGGCGGGCGAAATAGATGTCCTTTCCCTCTTTAAATGCCACGGTGATCACGGACAGGCCAGTCTTGGAAATGGAACGTACCTCTTCCACATCCGGCAGGGCGTACATGACCGCTTCGATGGGGAAGGTGATGAGCTGCTCGACTTCCTTCGCGGCCAGGCCGCGCGCCTCGGTGTTGATCTGCACCTGCACGTTGGTGACGTCGGGGAAGGCATCCAGGTTGAGCTTGGGCAGGATGAGTATGCCGCCGACGATGCTGGCCAGCAGGGCCAACACCACCAGCAGGCGATTCTCGACACCGAGGTCGATGATTTTGTTTAGCATATCAACGCCCTCTATTAATGGTTATGTATTTCGAAGCCGCCCTTGGCGAGTTCGGATTGCACGAAGAAGGTGCCTTCGGTCACCACCCGGGTGCCGGGGGCGATGCCGCTGATGACCAGCTGCCCGCCGACGCTGCGCAGCACCGTGACCTCTTGTGTTTCAAAGTGACCGGGCTCTTCCTCGACGAAGACCTGCCAGTCACCATCGGCGCTGCGTACCACCGCATCCAGCGGCAGGGCCAGTGCCTCGCCCTGGCGTTCTGCGTCGATGCTCACATCGACGAACATACCGGGGTGCAGACGATCACCGGGGTTCTTGATGGCGATGCGCACCGCCTGGGTGCGTGTTATTTCATCGACAGCGTGGTGGATCTGCACCACCTTGCCGCGCAGGCTGGTGTTGCCGATACGCACGGTGGCGCCAGCGTTTTTATCGATGCGGTGGGCATCCTCCGGCGTCAAACGGGCCTCCACCCAGAGGGCGGATTCGTCACTGATGTCGAGCAGCACGCGACCCGGTTCGATCAGTTCACCAAGGATGAAATCGTCGCTGGTCACGGTACCGCTCTGCAGGGCATAGAGGTCGAAGCGGCCAATGGCCTGTGCGGGGTCGTCGGTACTCAGCAGGGCCGCTACTTGCGGTTTGCTCATGCCATAGGCGAGCACGCGGGCCTCGGCCTGTTGGCGGTTAATCTGCGCCTCGGCATAGCGTTTGGCCGAGACCACCTTACGGCCGAGTTTTTTCACCCGCTGCCATTCACGGTTGCTGATCAGCAGTTCACCCTGTGCCTCGGCCATGGCGACACTGGAGAGAGTGACGAGCAATTGTCCACGTTTGACATGATCGCTGAGACGGGCATGGCGGGCGACGATCTGCGCGCTGATGCGCGGTGTGATTTTGCTGGCGCGGTAGGCATCGAACGTCACTTCGCCGGGAGCGTTGACCACTTCGTGCAAAGTCTGTTGGCGCAGGGGGGTGACAACGATGCCGGCGGTGGCCATTTGTTCCGGGGTGAGTTCGACGCCGCTTTCTTCCCCGTGTTCGTCGTGTTCATCGTCATGTCCGTGTCCACTGTGCTCATCGGCATGGCTATCTTCCGCGTGTTCATCTTCGTGCCCGTCGTGGCCATGCTCGTGGTCATCCGTGTGGCTCTCGTTATGGGCAGGTCTTTCGTCGTGCCCATGGTCGTGTTCTTCGCTGGCCCAGGTGGAGGTTGCCAGGATCAGGGCAAACAGGGCGGGATAAAGAATGTGCTGTTTCATGGTGTTCTCCGTTTACTGGCGCTGCGCGTTGGGCGCGCCAGTGGATGTGTTCAATGGTAAAGGTATGAGTTTTCATCGCTAACCGTGAGAAGCTGTAGGAGCGGCCCATGCTGGCGCTGCTTTTCAGCACCGTGTTTATCACGGGCATGGCCCGCTCCTACCATCAAGTAATTTCATCGTGTGCGACGAGTGGTTGAGTCCTAGGGTGAGTTCGGGGTTTGTCCGGTATCACCAATCTGCCCGGATGCCCTCAACCACTCAACCCACGCCAGTTGCAGGTCGCCCTTCAGCTCGGCGGCGGTGATTTGGGTATTGATGTTCTGGCCGGTTTGCAACAGATAGTCGGTGGTACTGAGTTCGCCGGCTTCCCAGAAGCGCTGCACCAGGCTCGATTGCTGTGCCAGATTGCCCTGGCCCGCATCCTGCCACTGGCGCCAGGCGCGATGGGTGAGACGGTATACCGAGAGACTGCCGTCGAAGCGGCTGGCGGCAAGACGGTACAAGTCCAGCAGGATTTTTTCTTCCCGCACGGCCTGTTGCGAGGCGGCGGTCACCTCGGCGGTGAAATCATTGCGCACATTTAGCGGTATGGAAAAACTCAGCCCCAGCAGCAGATCATTTTCCTCGGCACCGCCACGCAGGCCAAAGGTGGGATCGGCTTTGCGGCTGGCCCGCGCCAGTTCGGTGCCGGCGCGGGCATTGGCGATACGCGCCTGCTGGGCGATGAGCTGGGGCAGCTTGTCCAGCAAGGCATCACGCTGCGGATCGGCGGGTGGGGCGGGGGTTGGCAGAGCGGGCCATTGACTCAGGCCCAGGCCGCTGGCGGCCACCAGTGCGGCCTGTTGGGTGGCGACCTCGGCCTCACGGCGCGCCATCTGCATACGCGATTCACTGAAGGCGACCCGCGCCAGGGCGACGTCCAGCGGACCGAGGTCACCGGCGGCATAGCGCCGCTCGGTGGTCTCCACCAGTTGCCCCATGAGCTCGCCGTAGCGTGTGGCCAACTGCCGTTGCTCCTGCGTGCTCTGATAGCGGGCGAGGGAGGCCAGTACCTCGCTGGCCACCTGTTGGTGCAGGCTGGCCAGCTCGGCCCGGGCGACGAGTACGCCGCTGTTGCCCATCTGCCGCTGGGCGCTGCGCTTGTCGCCCCAGTCGATGGTCTGGTTGATGCCGACGCTGATGGTGGTGACGGCAGTGCGCTCTGCGTCGACGTCCAGCTCCGGGTTGTAGATGGGCTTGCCCGCCGCTTCACTGCGGGCGCGGGCGGCGTCGATGGCGGATTGTGCGGCCTGTATGCCGGGGTGGTTTTCCCAGGCCTGCCGTAGCAGATCATCGATGGCCGGCGATATGAGGGGGGGCGCGGCCCCTATGGGCAGGGCCAGACAAGCCAGTAGGCCTGTCAGAAAAAGCTGCTGCAAAGACATATGAAACTCCCGAAAATCTGAAAATCACACGTTGCCGCACGGCGCGCACAGGCGCAGCACGACATGAAAAAAGTGCGAATCAGACCCGGGGAGGGCGAATGGGGGGGGCGGAATGCCGGGAATTCAGGGTTTGAAAGGACGCCGGAAAATAGGTGTCATGGCCGAGGGGGGGGATGAGGCCACTGTCCGAGGTCATGGCCACCAAGTGTGACGACATGTGACAGCCGTGGCTTTGGTGGTGATCGGTGCCGTCCATCGGGGCATCATACAGGCAGCTGGGCGCCGTAGCGCTGTGATCCGGTATCAGATCCACATGCGTATCCGATGCCCAGACGATACCGGTGCAGAACAGGGCGAGGATCAATAGCGAGAGGAATACACGGCGCATGGGATGATTCTGGTGGCTGGCTGGTGTCCCGTCAAGTTAATAGCGAGATAAATAACCGGATAAAATTGAATGAAACTCGGGTGGATGTCGCAGCGTTTTCACTGGCCGAATCTATCTTGCAGAATTTCATGGGCCAACAACGCCAGGGTGGGCGGTGTCTATCCTACAGGGTCTGGTAATAACTCAGGATTGTGTAGGGTGGTATTGCCCACCATTTCACGGCAAGGATGCTGGAAAAATATGGAGGAAGCGAATATATGCCAAATAGCCAAGAAGCATGCCTTGGGTTGTGAGGTTGGGTTGGAGAGTAAGGGAGACCTGGCGGAAGTGTGATCATGAGCATACTGTTCATGATTAGGAACGTGCACGTTCCTTACCTTGGTTTCGCCAGTGACTTTACCTTCAGAGCAGAGTAGATAAAAATCGGCTTTCAATCGACTGATTTCATGTCTGATAAAGGTTTTATTGATGCTGGGCACTCGGCTGATTACCATCATCTCTAGGAAAGAGTTCAGAGGATGACACTGTATTCTTTGGTGTCCAAGGGTCATCTTGACCACGTTGTGATGAATTGTTTGACTCTCGATCCAGTACGATTACCCATTAAATACATTTTTTAGTTATTATTGCTGCCTTATGGTTCTCCGTATCGACTTATGAGCGAAGCCGGGGTTAATTGCAAGCAAGCTTCAGATGAATTGGCATTCTACTATGGAATTACTTTACAGCCCCAGGTTAGAGTCCTATTGTCATTCTATGGGGAGACTAATACATGGTTCGCGAGAGATCTGTCTTGGTTACGGGTGGTACTGGAAATATTGGTAGTGCCATTGTTGTAGAGTTATTACAACACGATTATCGCGTGAGTGTGCTATGTCGCTCTGAGAAAAGTGAAAGTTGCGCCCGCTTGATGGGGGCTGGGGTAATATCAGGTGGGATAGAAGAGCCAGCAACTTGGCTTGAAGAGCTTGAACATTTTGATGCGTTAATCCATACGGCTTGTGGGTTTGGTCAAGATATGGGGCTGATAGATATGCGGTTTATGAAGGAAATAGCTAAAGATTCCATCAAACGATCATCGCCCCTGATCCTAATTTATACATCTGGTTGCTGGGTCTATGGTAACAGTGAACAGATAATTTCTGAACAGACAGCAAAAAACCCCCTTCCGGAATTTCAGTGGATGCAAGACAGTGTGGGATTTTTACAAACTCAGCCGACTATTGATCTGCGTGTCGTCAGTCCTGCGAATGTCGTAAGTAAAGCTCAGAAGAGCATCCCTCTCATCCTGCATTGGGAGTTGGAGCGATGTGGCCAACCCTGTATTCCATCTATTGATCAGTTATCGTGGTCGCTGGTTGAGCGGAGTAATCTCGCTGAGCTTTACCGTTTGGTATTAGAG
>UOFU01000069.1_pt1 | contig 14722 bp, 10 predicted proteins | sample 1988841 | NCBI WGS metagenome assembly UOFU01 (sample SAMEA4712195, study PRJEB27164) | hydrothermal vent metagenome | biome: marine basaltic hydrothermal vent biome; feature: marine hydrothermal vent; material: mineral | place: Pacific Ocean | collected 2011-06-14/2011-07-23 | depth 1719 m
GCTTAAGGGCCTGGGCTTGATATCTGTGCGCGATTTGTGGCTCCGTGCTCATGGGTATGCATAATTCCTTCGTGTGTCGCGCTTTTGTGAACCGCCCGGTGCGGACCCGCTTGCCGTGGTGGTGTGGTGGCTGGGGGTTAGATACCCCTGGCTACCCGATTAGCACTGCTATCTATAAAACGCCTCATGCGATTTATTTGTTTTATGAATTCATGGGTATCAAGAAAGTAGTTTGGGTATGCCTTTCTAAGTGAGTCAATTGAATTAGCAGCAACGAGTACTACTTGATATGGTTGACCATCAGATATCTCTTTCTCAATTTTACTATATTCATAGTTTGCTTCACCAAGCCTACGCCTACCGTAACTCTTTATTGTTACCAATTTTTTTATTGTATCTAAAATTATCAAGTGATAGTTTCCTGACTTATGATCCTTATGTATAGCATCAGCAGCAACCGTATATGCATCTAAACGATCTTCAACCTCTAGGGTATTGCAATCATTAATTACTTGAATGAATGTATCAATTTTATTTAAATGCTCATAACCAGGAACTGGATTACAATTCTCTAAATGAGCTATAGCTGAACCTGCAAGAGAAAAGAAGCTAAGCCATTTATCTGGGCCTTCACTCGACTTCAATGCATGGTTAAGAAATGTGCCCATTGTTTCAACTGCTGTTGCCCATGCATGCTGTAAACGGGTTCTAATTTGCAATTCAAGTAGGAGATTCTCATATTCAGGCACCTTTGGGGTTTTATATTTATATACTAGGTGTACTCCCCGATATCCCGTTTCCTTTGGGTTATTTATATAATCTTTCTCATTAACAAGCTCATGCTTAAACCTGCTATCTCGATAATTCTTCTCAAGCTCCCTAACCTTAGAAACACTTTTTACCACAGCTCTAAGACCAGCTATGTCATTCATTCGATGCAGCTGCATCGACTCATATCGTTGAAGTTTGGTAATTACAGATGGGGCACGCTTAAGCCGTTGAGCGACCAATGCATCTTTATCAATAGAGTATAATTTGTCGCGTAATGTTGATTGAAAAGTATTTATTGGATATCCATGAATTGATCGCCAATTGGTCAATACATCAAGAGCCCATTCATGCTCTGGATGAGATGAGTCATTTAATTTCAATATATTGCCTGCTCTGGCTACTCTTTTTCTAGAGTATTTAGGCTTAGTCCAAGCCATTTTATACCTCGATATTTGACATCATTTCTGAGTGCTAACGTTGCCGCTAACCCGACGCTTGCCATGGAGCGCAGCGGAAGGGTAAGCGGTCGGGTTGAGCGGCCTTGTTATATGCGATCATCTCATTAATATCTTGGCTGTAATTTACAGTCCCAGATAGTATGACCACCGTGCTTGTAATTCTGCATGGATTCAATCCTACCACCGCTTCCCTGCCGCCTAAAGGCGTGGGATTTACAGATAACCCCCTTATCGGGGACTTTAAAACACCTGAAGAGGTGTATACTGAAATGGCGTTAGCTGCATAAATAGGCGTGGCGCACTTATGACCAAAATCCGCGGCATTAACAAAATTATTCATCTAAGATGACTTAATTCCTTCTAATCCATGTAGGACAACCGCCTTCACGCGTTATCTCATCGCCGCAATATTTACAAACAGATTCTCTAAGTGATCGCTCCATGTCAGGATTGGATGTATGCCAATTTAATTTACATTGCCACTTTTCTGGAAGTAGTGATTCTAAAGATAAAAAAAGAAGAAACCCCAGTGGAGCAATAATAATGAAATATAAGAGATATGATGCAATTTTTCCAACTGTGAGAATTGCAGATAAAAATGCAACTAAAAATTTCTTCATTAAGAGTTCTCCTTTAGATTAATTCATTTTTTTAGCATATAACACTTAATCTACCCCAAAGTGGGGTAGAACCCCGCCCCGAGACTTGGCTATTCATTCCCGGCCCCTTTGAATACTCCTACAAACCTGCTAAATAATCAATCAGTTACCTCATTGTGTTTTCCGCCTCGGGCGTACACCCCACAGTCCTCACCGAATATTGAACGGAGAAATAAGACATTCTGGGGGATATCATGCACGGTGCTTCTACTACACACCTGCTAAATTAGCATGTACCATTTTCTCCATTACCATTGAAAATATATTGCATTCAATAGCTTATAAAAGATTCGTGAATATTTTTCTTCTTGAAATATTTGGGCATGCGCGGGATATTTGGTGTGGTAATACCCCAAAGTGGGGGAATATTCCGCTTGCAATGACCGGCTCGAAAAATACTGTATATTATACTAGTATTAATAAACTAGCCCGCAGCAAGCTGCGGGGAACTAGTCTGGTAGGGTGGGCACGTTTTGTGTGCCCACGCGGTTGATTCACATTTCTCGTGGGCATGGAAAACCTGCCCACACTAGGCTTGGGTGGGCTGGTGCGGGCGGGGCGTTGAGCGGGGGACAGGGTAATCCTTGGGCAGGCCGTTCAACTGATTAATTTAGGATAATGTGCCCAGCACCCTCATTTTATTCTTGTCCAAAAAGAGATTTTTACAGATTCTGGATCAAAAAATTCCAGATATTTTAGTGCGAACTCGTTACTCATCCATTTCGCACATATTTGCTCTGCTTTTTCCTGTGTGGTGGCAAAAGCCAGATCGATATAAAGGCCATCCTCACCTTTCAGTATGACATGCCCCAAAAAACCATCTTCTTTGCACAAAAATTCCTGATCAAGCATTTTTGAAGTTTTTACCAATTCATGCTCTGACATGTCTTCCTTGAGTCTGAATGTACCGAACTCCATGCCAGAGAACCCAGCGATATTGTTCAATGGTTTTAAGCGCATGGTGCTGTCTCCGTGTTTGTTTTGAGCGGGAGGGAATTGTAGATGACCACTACTGACAGCATGCCGTCAGTAGTGGTGGATATTTTTTCGTGAGGATAAAAACCAGAAATGCAGTTGAAATTTCTAGGGGTGGTTTTTTGGAGTCAAGCTTGAAGGGCACTTATTCTCAGGAACGTGCACGTTCCTGAGGCTTGAGAGACTTGGCATACCGTCATGCCTGCGCAGACAGGAATCCAGAAATGTAGCCTGGTATTTGTCTATGGCTGTTCTGCGCAGGGCGTGACGGCCTCTGTGCGCGGCAGGCGCAGGCAGATATTGCCATCTTCGTCGGTGCGCAATACCTGCCCGCTCGTGGCGCGCAGGCGTTGCAGGGTGTCGGCATGCGGGTAGCCGCGCAGGTTGTTGTGGTTGACAGAGATAACACTGTAGGCCGGCCGAACGGCAGCGAGAAAGGCCGCGTCACCAGCGTCGCTGGCGCCATGGTGGCCGACTACGAGCACGTCTGCGGCGAGCTTTTTTCCCTGCTGCAATAGCGCGCGTTCCACCTCTTTTCCGGCATCGCCCATCAACAACGCACTGCGTTCGCCGTGGTGGATACGGAGCACCAGTGAGTGCCGGTTGAGGTTGTCGCTGGTGAAACTGGCGGGCCACAGCACCTCGATGCGGGCGTCGCCCCAGGGCAGGCTGTCACCTGCTTTGAGCCGGCGGCGCAGGGGATTGGTGGACAGGGCCTCGTTGACCCAGCGCACCATGTCCGGCGAGATGTCGGGCGGCAGCGGGTGTTGAGCATCCAGCACTGGGGTGTCTGGCCAGGCCTCGCGCAGGCGGAAATAGCCGCTGGCGTGGTCGGGATGCAGATGGCTGAGGATGAGCATGTCCAGATGGCGGATGCCGCTGTCTGCGATGGCGCGCAGTACCTTTGGCGCCTGTCCGGCGTGACCGGTGTCGATGAGGATACCGCGTTCGCCATGCTGGAGCAGTACGGCCTGCCCCTCGCCCACATCCAGTACCTGTAGGCGCAGTGTTTCAGCTCCGGCGCTGGTGATGAGGCTGGCGAGGGCGAGCGCGGTCAGCCAGCGCCGCATCAGCGCTTGCCCAGGCGTGCCAGTAGTAAGCCACCGCCCACCGCCAGCAGATTGAAACCCACGTCACGCCAGTCGCCCACCCGGTCCGGCAGCGCCCACTGCAACAGCTCGTCGAGGCCGGCGGCCGCCGTACCCAGAAATACGGCCAGCCAGATGGGAAAGGCGCGGCCTGCGGCCAGGCCGAAGGCGCCGAAGACGAGGAAGTGCAGGCGTTCTTCCACCGCCGGCAGGGTCAGCGGCAGCAGGCCGAACAGGGCCAGCGCCCAGCTCAGGTGCCAGAGCTGGCGGTAGTTGCCCTGTCGCACCTGGTGGAGCAGGACGGCAAACACCAGCAGTAGGGTCGGGGTGGCGATGAGCCAGGCGAGGAGGCCCGTGTCGAGGTTTTCGCGGGCCAGGGTTTGCAGGCGCCGGCCGTAGATGGACAGGGCCGGGATTATGCCCAATGTCAGTAGCCAGGCAAGCAGCCAGTATCGTTTTGGGGGGATGGGTTTGTCGCTGGACATGTCGTGATTGTGCCAGATTTTTGGGGCGTTTCCTAAAATGAACCGCCGAGGTTCAGGTAGATCTGTTCCGTGCCATCGTCGTCGAGACCCAGGGCATAGCCCAGACGCAGATTGACGGGCAACCAGTAGCCTAGCACCAGGGTGGCGTTGAATTCCGCGCCGATGCCGGATTTCAGGTCGGCCATGGCGAAGTTGTCATTCCAGGCATCGCCGGTATTGAAGAATACTGTGCCGTGCAGGCGGTGCACGCCGATGGGAGGTGCCATCAGGCCGCGTTCGATGAGGGCGATGGGGAAGCGCCATTCCACTTCGAGCAGGCCCATATGCCGGCCAGCGAGGTCGCGCAGGCCTTCGTCATAGCCGCGCAGGGCGTAGCGGCGATGGTTGAAGAGGGCGTCGGTGGGACCGAGGGCGGCGGCGCGCGGGTCGCTGGGGATGGTGTTCGAGAGGTTGCCGCCAAGGCGGAAAGGGCGTGGTTTATCGCTGCTCCAGCCAGTCACCAGATGTGCGGCAAGGACGTGTTCACTGCCCAGGCCAATGAACTCACGCCAGTCCAGGGTATAGGTCTGGCCGCTGGAATCGCTGCGCAGCAGGTCATTGTCCTCGGCGATCAGCCGCAACTGGCGGCCATTGCTGGGGCTAATGGATCGGGCATAGCGGCGGCCCGAATCATAGCTGACGGCGATGCCCAGCAGTTGGTCGCGGAATGTTGAGCGGGGGGCAACGCCGGGCAGGATGTGTTTGTCCGACTCGACCTCGGAGACCAGCCCGGCATGCAGGGTCCAACGCCGGTCATAGCGGAAAAAGGGCCACAGGGCCTCAAGGGTAATATTGTCGCTGTTACGAAAGTGTACCGGCTTGTCGTTGCTGTCACGCAGGCTGATGACCTGCCGTTCGGCGCTGAGTTTGAGGGTGGGATTCCAGCGGTCGTAGAGGTAGCCGATGCGGCCGATAAACCAATCATTTTTTACGTCGCGGGCCAGGGCAAGACTGTAGTTATGGCGGTTCAACGGGTCGTTGCCGGCGGTGCTGAAGCCGAGTTCGCTACGGTCGTCGCTGAAGGCCAGCCAGGGCAGCCACCCGGTGGGGGCGATGCGCGGTAGTGGGCTGTAGTCGGTAATTTTGCCGCTGAAGGTGTTGGCGCTGATTGGTGGAGCTGGCTTGCTGGCGGGCACGGTATGCAGGGTTGGACGTGGCTGTGGGGTGGGCAGGAAATAGAGGTCGAAGCCACGTGCGCCGATGCCGGTGAAATATAGGCCACTGTCGTCGGGTGCTGCTATGGGGGCGAAGGCGCCGCCGATGAGATTGCTCAGGGTGTCGATCTTGCCGCTGTGCAGATCCAGCTGGCGGATGTTGTAGACGCCATCGTAGTCGGCGCTGAATAGCAGTGATTGGCCGTCGCGTGAATAACGTGGTGTGGTCTCGATGCCGGCGGCGCGGGTGAGCATTCGCCATTGCCGATCTGCCAGTGAAAAGCCTTCGAGATTCCATTGGCTGTTCCGGCGCCATACCGGCAGGGCGAGCTGTTGCCCGTCCGGTGACCAGTCCAGCGCGCCGAGCACGGTGTGGTCACTTCCCTGCCACAGGATTTCCAGTAATTTGCCGTGCGTGTCGAGCAGGTGCAGGGCACTTTGTCCGCCGCTATTGTGTACCGCGGCGATTTGCTGGCCGTCTGGGCTCCAGGCGGCGAACAGGTAGCGGCCGCCGTAGGTGAGCCGGGTCTTTTTGCCACTGTCCGGGTCGAGGTGGTAGAGGTCGGCGAATAGGTTGGTGCTGCGGGTGGTGTCGATCTCGGCGACCACGATGCCGGCCCCAGGGTGTAGGTCGAAGTAGCGACCACGCATGTCACCGATGGCCTGCGCCTGCTCACCACGGCGCAGGCGCATCAGGCGGGGTTCGCTCTGTTGGTCGTCACGCAGAAAATAAAGATCACCATTGTCGGCTACCTGCGCTATGCCGGTGAAATAGCCGTAGCGTGTGAGTTGCTGCGCCGGGGTCTCGCCACGCTGACGGATGTCGGTGACTTCCGCGAGGAAGTCATCGTGCAGATAGCTTTTGAATTCCACCCACAACCGTTTGAGGTCGGCATCGAGCACCCGTTGGCTATTGCTGTTGATCATGAAGGGGATGAGATTGTTGCTGTACTGCTCGACCAACTCTTGCACCTTGTCTGCACCGTAGCGTTCGGCCACGAACTGGTAGAAATAGACGCCGTAGAGGTAGCGAACCGTGTTCATGGGCCAGCTTTCCAGCGGCTGGTTTATCTGCCGTACCGGCTTGATGCCATATTCGCTTTCCATGCGCATCAGCATGCGGAATTGTGTGTTCTGGCCGCGGCCGATGTGGCTGTCGTTATCGGTTTCGTAATAAGTGGCCAGACCCTCGATGAACCAGGGTGGTTGCAGCATGTTGGGGAAGAACAGGAGCAACCGGCCAAATATTTTTTGCAGGCTGATGGGTAGGCCTTCACGCTTGTCGATGTGCAGGGTGTGGGTGTATTCGTGGGTGATCAGGGTATCCAGCCAGTTGTTGTAATCATTGAGGGTGGTGTTGCTGCGCGGTGGTGTGACGATGATATTTATTGTGTTACGTGGCAAGGCGGTTGCCGAGCCGTTGGGGAAATCGAAGCGGTCGGTAAGGATGAGTTGGGTGCGTTTCGCCGGGCGCCATCTCAGTTCACGGATCAGCCGGTTATGGGTCTGTTCGGCGATGCCGGCGACTTCGTGGGCGAGGGTTTCTTCCCCATCGTGGAAATGGATCTCGAAATGCGCAGTCGTCAGGGTTTGCCAGTGCAGGGCTGGGTCGTGTGTCAGTGCGGCCTGCACGAGGGGGGGGGGCAAACAGCCAAGCAGGAACAGAGTGAAGAGGAACTGTTTCATGGGTATCCATAACTGTTGTTAGATATTGGGTTGTAGGGTGAGCATTGCCCACCGTTTTTTCATTCCTGGCGTTCAGGTAGGTGGTGCCTCTATCCTACTTGGTTTGCTGCTCATGCCTTCGCATGAAAGTGCGGTAAAGCAGGGGGATGACAAAAAGTGTCAGCACGGTGGAAAAGGCCAGTCCCCAAACGATGGCGGAGGCTACCGGTCCCCACACCAGTGATTTGCCGGCCAGCCCGGTGGCCAATGAGAACAGCCCGGCGATGGTGGTCAGTGAGGTGATGATGATGGGGATCACGCGCCGTCGCGCGGCATAGACGATGGCATGCAGCACGCTCATGCCGTTGGCAAGGCGGGTGTTGGCGGCGTCGATCATGACGATGGCGGCATTCACCGCGATGCCGGCCAGGGCCACTACGCCGTACAGGGTGTACAGACTCAACGGGTTATTGGTGACGGCGAGGCCGAACACCACACCGATGAAGGCCAGCGGTACGGTGGCAAGGATCATGAAGGGTTGCCAGTAACTGCGGAACTGACTACCGAGGATCAGGTAAATCAGGCCAACGCCGAACAGGAATAGTGAGGCCATGGCATCGAGGCTTTCCTGGATGTCATCCAGTTCGCCGGAGAATTCCAGATCCACGCCCGGGTATTGTGTGTGCAGGGCCTGCCATTTTTCCTGTATTTGTTGATTGGCGGTGATGGTGTCCATTTGCAGCTGATCCAACTCCGCCTGCAGGGTGATGGTGCGGCGGAAATTGTAGTGGCGGATATAGGCCTTGCCGGCGCCACTGCTGACGTGCACCAGTTCGCTTAACGGGATTTCGCGGGCCTGTTGTGCCGTGCCCTCGGGCAGGGCGATGGGCTGGCGCAGCGCCTCGTCGATGCTGTCGACGGTGAGCGGCTGGGCGCGCACCCGCACTTCTACCTTTTCACCCTGATCCTGCATGCTGGCGACCACCTCGCCATCGAACAGTAGGCGGATGTCGCGCATCACATCGCTGGTGCGCAAGCCGGTGCGTTGCAGGGCGTCGGTGTTGAGGCGCAGGCGCAGCTCGGGCTTACCTTCGCTGTCGTCGTCGCGGATGTCATGTACGGCGGGCATGGCCTCTAGCTCGCGCCACAGGGCATCGGTGGCGGCGCGCAGTTCGTTAAAATTGTCGCCGCGTACCTTGACGTTGATGGGGCTGGAGGTGGGTGGGCCGGGTTTGATGACAAAGAAGTTGACACGGTTTGGCCCTGACACAGCCATCACATCGGTGCGCATGGCGTCGACGATCTCGTCGATGCTGCGTGTCTGGTTGTGATCCGGGTTGAGGCTGAAGGCGATCTGGCCGTACTGATCACCAAAATAGGGCGCCATCTCTGTGAACATCTGTCCGGCCACGGAAATGATGCCGCGCGTATCGTTGTCTTCGAGGTGTTCGCGCGCCTTGCCCTCGATCTCGAGCAGGGTGTCCATGGTCGTTTCAAGGGGGGTGCCGGGTGGCATCTGCACATTGACGTAGAACAGCCGTGAGGGATCGAAGGCGAAGAACTGTACCCGTACCTGGCCGCTGGCGAGCAGGCCCAGCGCCGCCACCAGCAGCAGGCCGAGGATGCCCAGTGAGCGCTTGGGATAACGCAGTACACGGATCAGCAGGCGGCAGTAGGTGATGCGTACCCAGTGGGTGAAGCGCACGCGCAGGGCCTGCAGGCGGGAGGGTTTTTTAAAATTGACGCGGGCGGCGCTGATGTGTACCGGCAGCATCCAGAAGGCCTCGATGAGGCTGATGGCCAGTGCGACCGAGACGACGAAGGGAATGATGAACATGAAGTCACCCACCAGCCCCGGCATGAGCATCAGTGGCAGGAAGGCCGCCATGGTGGTCAATACCGAGGAGGTGACGGGCCTGAACACCTCACGCAGGGCGTCAATCGCGGCATCCAGCGCCTGGGCGCCGCGCTGCAAGCGGTAATAGATAGCTTCGACCACCACCACCGCGTCATCCACCAGCATGCCCAGCACGATAACAATGCCCAGCAGTACCGATTGGTTGAGTGTTTCGCCAATGCTGTTGAGTAGCAGAAACGTTGCGGCGAGGGTAAAGGGGATGCCGATACCGATGAAGACGGCGATGTGTCCGCCAAGAAAGATCCACGCCACCAAGACTACCAGCAGCAGGCCCAGTGCCGCATTGTTTTGCATGATGCGCAGGGCGTCTCGGGTGGCGACGGTCTGATCATCGAGCAGTTGCAGCTCCAGTCCCAGAGGGGCGAGAATCGGGTTTTTTGCGGTGATGTAGTCTTCGACGCGCTGTACCAGCTCCAAGGTGTTGGCGTTGGTTTTTTTAGTCACCGCGAGGAGTACGGCGGGCTTGCCTTCGTGCATGGCCAGCTTGGTGCCTTTTTCGCGCACGCGCTGGACGCTGGCCAGTTCGCCGATCGGCGTATTGCCGCTGCTGGTACTGACCGGCAGGCGGGCGATCCGCCCAGGATCGCTGCTGGTGCCGATCAGTCGCACCAGCCAGGATTGCTCACCGACCCGCAGTTCGCCGGCGGAGACATCGCGGAAGTGGGCGCGCACTGTGTCGGCCAGCTGGGTGGGGGTAACGCCGTAGCTGCGCAGCAGCTCGGGGTCGAACTCGATCTGAATCTCCGGGTCTCGCAGACCGGCGGGGTCGGTGGTGTCGACGCCACGCAGACGGTCGATGTCGTCGCGGATATTGCGTGCCGCGCGGCGCAGGGTTTCGTCGTTGGCCATGCCGTGCAGCACTACCATCGCCGTGGGGAACTGGCTGGCGGTGGTGAATTCCATCACGAAAGGTTCGCTGGCCTCATCAGGCAGATCGGTGTTGGCCTTGTTCTGCACTTCACGGCGCAGGTCGGTAAGGCGCTTGTCGAATAGGCGTTCGTCGATGTCGTCGAAGCGCACGCTGATGTCGGATATGCCCTCACGGGTGTTACTGATGACGAATTTGACGTCGGACAACCCCTGCAGGGCGTCCTCCAGTGGCTGCGTGATCAGCTTTTCGACATCCTCCGTGGATGCCCCGGGCAGGGCCGTGAACACGGCCACCCAGTTGAAATTGATTTCAGGATCCTGGGCGCGGGGCAACTGGAAATAGCTGAGCGTGCCGATCAGCAGAATGACCACGAAGGTGGCATTGGCGAGGACGTGATTTTGCAGAAAGTTGCGCAAGAAGCTCATGGTGTTGGGTGATCCGTCATCAAATCTTCACGCGACTGTAATCCGCAGGTCACACGCGTTGCAGATACTGGCTTTGCCAGCCGCAATCCACGAGGACAAAAATCATGATCTTCTTTATCAAGGAATGGCCTAATCGCACCGCCACCCTGATGGCCGATAATGGCGCCGTGCTGTGGACGTTTCACAGCGTGGCCGAGGCGCGCAGGGTGTGTGAGGCGTGGTACAAGGCACGGGACGAGCCGGTGGACTATCAGCTTTATACTTTGCAGGATCCCGGGCAGGACGCCCTGCAGGATCCCTCCTGTGCGACCTATGCTATCGGCTAGGTTATGTTGACGGATGCAGCGGCTCATTGCGAGAGGGCAATGGGGTTGCCGTCCTGCAGGCGGAAACGGCCGAGCGTGATAACGGCTGTCTGAGTGGACAATGACACCACGGCTGGCCGGCCTTCTTCCGCGTCGGGCAGGGGAATGAATTTCGCCTGTTGGTTATCGGCGACAACAAAGACACCCAGCCGGCCATCGCGGCGGCTTAGCAGCTCCGCCGGCAGGTGGGGACGATCACTGCGCCATACCAGCTCACCGGCACTGCCGGGCAGGGCAGCGTCGGTGCTAAAGCGCAGGCGTGCCTCACGGGTTCGGGCGCGGGGGTCGAAGACTGGGACAATGTGGCGCAGGCTGAGCGGGTAACGTTGCTGCGGGGTGACCAGTTCGGGTTGCAGGGCTTGCGGCAGGGATTGCGCCAGCGGCGCCTGCAGTTGGGCCGAGACTTCGAGGTGGCGGTTATCGACGATTTGCACCAGTGCGCTGCCGGGGCTGGTCAGTTCACCGACCTGAGCCAGGCGCTCGCTGATGACGGCTTCGAAGGGGGCGCGTACGGTGCATTTTTCCAGCTGGCGTTTGGCCTGTGTCAGTGCGATGTCCTGTCCGGCCCGCTGGGCATGCAGATTGTTCAGCTCCGATTCGCGCTGTTTCAGTAGCTCCTCGGAAACCGCTTGTTTCTGCGACAGCGCCTGCGCCCGGCTGAGCTGGTAATCGGCCAGCTCGATGCGTGTCAGCAGGGCTTGCAACACCGTTTTCTCACGGGCCAATGCCAGCTCAAAGTCGGTACGCTCCAGTTGTACCAGTACGGCACCTCTTTTTACCACTTCGCCGACCCGTACCGGGATGTCGACGATGCGTGCGCCGATTTCGGCGCTGATACGGCTGTCGTTATCGCTGATCACCGAGGCCGGGGCTCGGTATTGTGGATAAATGGCCAGTTCGGCCAGCGGCCGGGCTTCTACCGGGATGGCTTCGGTGGCGTCCGTTGCGGCAAATGACGGCAATGCGGCGAGCACCAGCAAGCCGGCCAACAGGGTACGGAGGGTGCTGGTGTGAAGGGGGGTGTCGAGCCGTTGCATCTATATTCCTAATATTCCTTTGCGGTGGCTATTGGTGATGGTTGTGGTTCGCCGCCCGTTACAGGCTGGCGAAGACCCTTTCCGCCGCCGTCAGGGTGGCGTCGATTTCGGCATCGCCGTGAGCCGAAGAGACGAAGCCGGTCTCATAGGCCGAGGGCGCCAGATACACTCCCTGGCCCAGCATACCGTGGAAAAATAACTTGAAGCGGTCGGCGTTGCACTGGGTGGCCTGATAAAAGTCGTTGACCGTCCCGGCATCGGTGAAAAAGACACCGAACATGCCGCCGACTTGGTTGGTGGTCAGTGGGATGCCGGCGGCTTTGGCGCGTTCTTCCAGGCCGTTACAGAGTTTAACGGCGGTGGCTGACAGCGCATCGTGAAAGCCGGGTGCCGAGATCAGTTCCAGGGTTTTCAGACCGGCGGCCATGGAGACGGGATTGCCGGACAGGGTGCCGGCCTGATAGATCGGGCCCAGCGGTGCAATCTGTTCCATGATTTCGCGTCTGCCACCGAAGGCGCCCACCGGCAGGCCTCCGCCGATGACCTTGCCGAGCGTGGTGAGGTCCGGGGTGACGCCATAATGCTGCTGCGCACCGCCGAGGGCAACGCGGAAGCCGGTCATCACCTCGTCAAAAATCAGTACGCTGCCGTGCTCGTCACAGATTTCGCGCAGGCCTTCGAGAAAGCCGGGCACGGGCGGGATGCAGTTCATGTTGCCGGCTACCGGTTCGACGATGATACAGGCCACCTGGTTGCCGACCTGGGCAAAGGCTTCCTTCACCGAGTCGATGTTGTTGTAATCCAGGGTAATGGTGTGCTCGGCCAGCGCCGCCGGCACGCCCGGCGAGGTGGGCACGCCCAGGGTCAGGGCGCCGGAGCCTGCTTTCACTAGCAGTGAATCGGAGTGGCCGTGGTAGCAGCCCTCGAACTTGACGATCTTGTCGCGCCCAGTGAAGCCGCGCGCCAGCCGGATGGCGCTCATGGTGGCCTCGGTGCCGGAGTTGACCATGCGCACCAGCTCTACCGACGGCACCAGCTCGCAGACCTTATCCGCCATCTCGGTTTCGATGTGTGTCGGTGCGCCGAAGCCGAGGCCGTTCTTGATCACGTCCTGCACTGCCTGTAAGACGGCCGGGTGTGAATGGCCAACGATCATCGGTCCCCAGGAACCTACGTAGTCCACATAGCGCTGGTTATCTTCATCGGTGATGTAGGCGCCTTCGCTGCTCTTGAAGAAAACCGGATCGCCGCCCACGCCGCGGAAGGCGCGCACCGGCGAATTGACGCCACCGGGGATGTGTTTTTGGGCTTCGACGAACAGATCGTGGGAACGTGTCATGGGATAACCTTTTTCTCTAATTTGGATCAATGCGAATGACTGTGTTTGAGGTGCTTCCAGGGGCACAGTTTGCGTTGTTTTGCTTCCCGTCGCAACGCTGGCCGCTGTGGTGCAGGAGGGTAGGGTGAGCATTGCCCGCCATTGCCGTGGAAAGAAATGGCCCATTGATGGATAGTGCCACCTTATTCTTGGTTATGGTTTTGACTTGTGGGGCAGAATTTCTCATTATCGAGCAAATAATGAAGCCTTATCAGATGCTGCTGCCGGCTTACCATGCCTGAAGGCCCGGAGATTCGTCGTGCCGCCGATGCGGTGGCGGATTGTATCGTCGGCCGGGTGGCCAGCGAGGTGTGGTTCGCCTTCGAGCGGTTGAAGCCCTTTGAGGCACAACTGAGCGGAGTCGAGGTGTGTGCCGTGGAGACGCGCGGCAAGGCCATGCTCACGCGCTTCGCCAATGGCCTGCTGATCTACAGTCACAACCAGCTCTACGGCCGCTGGTACTGCTGCCCGGCCGGTGAACGCCCCGACATTCCACGCCAGTTGCGCCTTGCCATTGATGGCGATCTGTCGTCGGCTCTGCTCTACAGTGCGTCCGATATCACGGTACTGCATGAGTCCGGGTTGGAGACCCATCCCTTTCTCTCTCGCCTCGGGCCGGACGTGCTGGATTCCCGCACGGATCAGGCCCTGCTGCTGGCCTGCCTTGCCGACCGGCGTTTCCGCAACCGGCAGCTCGGTGGTTTGCTGACCGACCAGGGCTTTGTTGCCGGGCTGGGCAATTACCTGCGCTGTGAGATCCTCTTCGTTGCCGGCCTGTCTCCGCGCCTGCGACCCGTGCAATTGGTGGATTCACAGCGGTGCCGGCTGACGGAGGCCATACTGTATCTGCCCCGTCAGTCCTACGAAACCGCAGGTATCACCAATGACTTGGCCCGTGCGCATGAGTTGATGGCTGCGGGTGCGGATTTTGAGTCGGCCCGCTTCCAGGTGTTCCGCCGCGAGGGCCTGCCTTGTTACCGCTGTGGCGCGGCTATCGTGAAACAGGTGCTGGGTGGGCTGTCGACGTACCTGTGCCGGCAATGCCAGGCAGTGACCTGACTGGCATTGCCGGCAGAAGGTTTTGCCTGAATATGTTGCTGGGCGTTATTGGCGACAAGATTCAAAACCCTAAAGAAAATCAGTGGTTTGTCGTTATATAACGAGGTGCTGGAAGAGGGCTTTCCACGGCTATTTTCGTGCCAGCTCAGGCAGGGTGATAAATAAATAGTGTATTTCCTGAAATAAATCGATGTTTTTTATGGTTTCGTCTATGCTCGGTGAAGCCAATGTGGTTTGGGGATTGGCGGTTAACGATGACCTGTTTGCGGGTCGAGGGCATGGATGATAGCCAGTCAGCAGTATTCAGGATGATGTAGATGTAGATGTAGATGTAGATGTAGATGTAAAAAGAGGTAGTGCTAATGATAATAAAAA
>UOFU01000318.1_pt1 | contig 14709 bp, 12 predicted proteins | sample 1988841 | NCBI WGS metagenome assembly UOFU01 (sample SAMEA4712195, study PRJEB27164) | hydrothermal vent metagenome | biome: marine basaltic hydrothermal vent biome; feature: marine hydrothermal vent; material: mineral | place: Pacific Ocean | collected 2011-06-14/2011-07-23 | depth 1719 m
CGCACATTATTGACGAAGGGGGTCTTTAGATGGAGACCCGGATCATAATCGGTGCGCACGATCTCACCCAAGCGGAACAGGATCACCTTTTCGCGCTCGTCGACGGTAAAGATAGCGGCCGAGCCGATAAAGACAGCGATCACCAGAACGGCGCCAATAATAATTTTAAGCTGGCCCATTAGCGTTCTCCCCTGCCGCGAACATTGTCACGCGCACGTCTATCCAGCGCGGATGATTGTGACGCACCGAGTGTTTCCACGATACGACGACTATCGGTCGCCGCCGCAGAGCGCCCACTCATCATCTGATCCAACGGCAAATACATGATGTTGTTGCCACTCTTCACATCCACCATCACCTTGCTGCTGTTACTCAACACAGATTCCATGGATTCGAGATAGAGACGCTTGCGCGTAACCTCCGGTGCCTTCAGGTATTCGGTCAGCACCTGATCGAAGCGAGACGCCTCACCCATCGCCTCGGCAATAACTCGCTCTTTATACGCATTCGCCTCGGCAATCTGTCGGGCAGCCTTACCTCGTGCACGTGGAATGATGTCATTGGAATAGGCCTCGGCCTCATTCTTCACGCGTTCCGAGTCACCCTGCGCCTTGACCGCATCGGCAAAGGCATCCTGTACCTGTTCCGGTGGCTGGGCATCCTGCAGATTCACGGTGGTGATAATCAGGCCGGCCTGGTAGTGATCGAGTGTTTTCTGAATCAGGCTCATGGCCTGAGCGGTAATATCGGCACGGCCTTCCTTGAGAATGAAGTCCATGTCGCTCTTGCCAATGACTTCGCGAATCGCGCTCTCGGTGGCCTGACGCAGCACTACCTCGGGGTCACGCACGCGGAACAGATAGTCACTGGCGCTCTTAACCTTGTATTGCACGGCCAGTTTCACGTCGACGATATTTTCGTCCTGGGTCAGCATCAGCGACTCACGACCCACGGTGCTGCTGGTAGGACGGCTACCGCCCGTCTGACGAAAGCCCACGGTCAACGCGCGACTCTCTTCGACATTTACCACCTCGACGCTCTGAATGAACGTCGGATGCCAATGCGGCCCCGGCATGGTGGTCTTGGCATAGGCGCCGAACTGCAGCACCACGCCGCGCCGACCTTCGTCGACGATATAAATGCCGGAGATGACCCATACCACCACCAACACGGCAGCAATCACGCCGAGACCTATGGAGCCGGCATTACCACCACCCGAGGTCGAGCCACCGCCGCCTTTTTTGCCACCGCCGAAGATGGCGCTGAATTTCTGCTGTAGCTGTTTCACCACTTCGTCAAGATCAGGGGGACCCTGATTATTGCCGCCACGGTTACCACCGCCCCAGGGATCTTTATTGCCGGAACCACCCGGTTCATTCCAGGCCATCTATGTAACTCCGTCAGTCGTCGAAAAAAGTTGGATGCCAGCAAACTGCCGGCACAAGAGGTGGATTTTAGGGGGCTGAGGCCTCCCCCGCAACCGTTATTATCCCGGATATTGATTCTATTTCTGCAAAATGACCCACACTGATCCGTAGGAGCGCCTCGCCTGCAACACTTGTTGTCACTTTAGGGCACCTATTTTTGGCGGGGGTGGCCTGAATGCTGACAGGCCAACTTCATTCTGTTTTCATTATCCTATCTCGGACAGCCTCCTAGGAGTCGTCGCTCAGGCAATAAGACCCTCGCTCCTACGCAGATTGTCCAGATCTTTGCGCTCCAGGCGCACTTCCAGCAGCAGATCACCGCTCTCGTCAACACGCTCATGGAGCACCTTGCCAAGTGCGAACAACCGTGCCCGCAGACGGCCGTCACCAGCCGGAATACGCAGACATTCCGTCACCACATCGGTTCTTTGATATTCAGCCAGCGCCGCCAGCAGCAGGTCGACGCCCTCTCCGCTGGCCGCCGACAGCCATACCCGTACCACCCGGCCATGCTCGTCGCGTTCCACCCGCGGCCCCTGTCCCGGCATCAGATCAACCTTGTTGAAGACCTCGATCTGCGGCACTTTTTCGGCGCCGATCTCCTTCAGCACGGCATTGACCTGCTCGATATTAGCACGGTAATTCTCGTTGGCCGCGTCGATGATGTGCAGCAACAGGCCGGCCTCGCGGGTCTCTTCCAGGGTGGAACGGAAGGCCGCCACCAGGTCATGCGGCAGGTGGCGAATGAAACCCACCGTATCGGCGAGAATCACCGGCCCGGCATCCGGCAGCTCCAGCCGGCGCAGAGTCGGGTCGAGGGTGGCGAACAATTGATCCGCTGCGTACACCCGCGATTTGGTGAGACGATTGAACAGGGTGGATTTGCCGGCATTGGTATAACCCACCAGTGACACGGTGGAAATCTCCGCCCGTGCACGCGCACGCCGTCCCTGGTCGCGCTGATTGCTGACCCGATCCAGGCGCTTGTTGAGCTGCTTGATACGGTCACCGAGCAGGCGGCGATCCGTTTCCAGCTGCGTCTCACCCGGACCACGCAGACCGATACCGCCCTTCTGCCGTTCCAGATGAGTCCAGCCACGTACCAGCCGGGTCGAGATATGCCGCAACTGGGCCAGCTCCACCTGCACACGCCCCTCATGGGTGGACGCACGCTGGGCAAAGATGTCGAGAATCAGTCCGGTGCGATCCAACACCCGACACTGCAAAAGACGTTCCAGATTGCGTTCCTGCGATGGCGCCAGGGCATGATCCACCAGCACCACATCGGCATTCACCGACTGCACGCACTCGCGTACCTCTTCAGCCTTGCCGCTGCCGAGAAAATAGCGCGGATCGGGACGTTTGCGCGAACCGGTCACCACCGCCACGGGCTCGGCCCCGGCGGATAGAGCCAGCTCACGAAACTCCCCGAGATCTTCGCGGTCTTCCTGGTCGGAAAAATCCACATGGACGAGGACGGCGCGCTCGCCGTCCCCCTTACTCGGACGCTCGAACAACGGCGCCTCCAATAACAGAAACGTCAGACGCTGGGAGAATCGGAGCCACCGTCATTGGTTGGTAATTTGACATTGCGCGCCGGCACCACAGTCGAGATGGCGTGCTTATACACCATCTGGCTAACGCTGTTTTTCAGTAACACCACAAATTGATCGAAGGAATCGATCTGGCCCTGGAGCTTGATGCCATTCACCAGGTAAATCGCCACGGGTACACGTTCTTTGCGCAGGGCATTGAGAAAAGGGTCTTGTAGCGATTGCCCTTTTGACATGATGTTCTCCTTAGGAATTTATCGTTGTTGCCGTTATCGGCTGGATTATCGGCCAGACTATGGCGACTATTGCATCCGCTGCGGGGCATTGCCCCTAAAAAATACAGCGTCCATATCATAACACAGCGCAAACGGCTGCTTACGCACGAGATGTGGTGTCTGACTCCAGATATTTCAAGACTTTTCCCAGTAATTCTTCATCCCGCGGTTCAAACCAGGCCGTGTTCTGCTCTTTGCGCAGCCAGGTGAACTGACGCTTGGCCAGCTGGCGGGTGGCGATGATGCCTCGTTCCAGCAGGGCATCATGATCCATATCACCCACCAAATACGACCAGGCCTGACGATAACCCACGGCACGCATAGCGGGCAGATCCGCATGCAGATCATCGCGCTCACGCAAGCGCCGTACCTCGTCCAGCAAACCCGCATCGAGCATCCGGCGAAAACGCCGGGCGATGCGCTCATGCAGCAAGGCGCGATCCATGGGGGCAAGCACCAGCTTCACGGGGTGAAACGGCAGCACATTGTCCTTCGGCTTCTCGAACCAGTCGGACAGGGGTTCACCCGTCAATTCAAACACCTCCAGCGCACGCAGAATACGCTGCGGGTCGCTGGCTTCGATACGCGCGGCGGCTCGCGGATCGACCACCGCCAGGCGCGCATGCATGGCCGCCCAGCCTTGCGCAGCGGCCTCAGCCGCCAGCCCTGTGCGTACCCCGGCATCCGCCGACGGCAACGGCGACAAACCCTGTTCCAGGACACGAAAATAAAGCATGCTGCCACCAACCAACAGGGGAATACGCCCGCGGACGAGGATATCGTCGATCTCCGCCAGCGCCTGTTGGCGAAACTGAGCCGCGGAAAAGGCCCCGGCCGGGTCACAGATATCGATCAGCCGGTGCGGCGCCTTGGCCAGGGTCTCGGCATCCGGTTTGGCGGTGCCGATGTCCATGCCGCGATACACCATCGCCGAATCGACACTGATAATATCGCATGGCAGGCGGCGCACCAGCTCGACGGCCAGATCAGTCTTGCCTGAGGCCGTCGGCCCCATGAGGAAGATCGCCGCAGGCTTGGCGGTATTATCTCGGCAGCAGGCATCATCGGCAGGCATCGGCGCAGCGGCCCTCAAATCACGGGAAAGGACAGCGGCAAGGCCATGATGATGGCATCCTCACGACCGCCTTCCGCCGGGTAATAGTCCTTGCGTGTGCCCACCCGGTTGAAGCCCAGGCTCTCGTACAATCGCATCGCCACGGGGTTGGATTCGCGCACCTCAAGAAACACCGTCTCCACGCCGAGGATTTCTGCCTCATCCAGCAAATGCAGCATCAGCGTGCGGCCCAGGCTGCGACACCGGAAGGCACTCGCCACGCAGACATTGAGGATGTGCGCCTCACTGGCACCGCTGGACATAATGCCGTAGCCGACCGGCTGGCCGTCGATCTCGGCGATGCGGCAGCAGTAGTCCACGCGCAAGCAATCGCTGAAGATACGCGCGGTCCAGGGAAAGGGATACTCGGCCAATTCGATGACCATCACTGCGCGCACATCCATTGGCAGCATGGCGCGGATCTGCGCTTCGCCCGGCTGAACCACGGCACTCATGTCTGCCCGCTCCCGCCATCATGCCCCTCCACCAGGCGGCGCGCGAAACGTAGGTCGTCCCAGCTCTTGGCCTTGTCACGCGGCGTGCGCAGCAGATAGGCCGGATGATAGGTGACCACCACCGGGGTATCGCAGAAGCGATACACCTGGCCACGCAGTCTGCCTAGCGGGGTGTCCACTTTGAGCAAACCATGGGCGGCAACGCGTCCCACCACTAGGATCAAGCGCGGCTTGACCCGTGCTATCTGCCGTTGCAGATAGCCGAGACACTGACTGACTTCATCGACATGCGGATTGCGGTTGTTGGGCGGACGGCACTTGATGACGTTGGCGATATAGACCTGTTCACGCGGCAGGCCGATGGCGCGCAGCATATTGTTGAGTAACTGCCCGGCGCGGCCAACGAAGGGCTCGCCCTGTCGATCCTCGTCGGCCCCTGGAGCCTCGCCGACGATCATCCAATCGGCCATGCGATTGCCCGCACCAAACACGGTTTGGGTACGGGTGGCGTACAGACCGCAGGCCGTGCAACGGGCCACAGCGGCCTGCAAGGCATCCCAGTCAAGGCCACTGATATCGGTGCCCGATGATGTGGTAACAGGTATTTCTCCGCGTGGAGTGACGGGCGGTTTGGCGCGCACATCCTGCGCAGGCGGCTCGACAGACACCGGCTGTCCATCGGCACAGGCTTCCGGCGTGGCGGTTTCACGCGCAGCCGAGGCCTGTGGCTTCACGCCACGAACCATCACCTCTTCATCACTCTTCGGTGTTTCCCCATCAGTCGCCAGCAAAACAGCATCCTGTGCTGTCTTGCTGGCTGCCCGCGAAGAATCTTCATCGCGCCTCACCCAGGCCTGGATACCCATGGCTTGCAGATATGCGCGCCGTTGTGCCACATCGCTCATGGCCCGTTACACCTGCGGATGCTCGCGATCTTCAGGGGTAAAGATCTTGTTGAGGGCATTGACGTAGGCCTTGGCGGAGGCGATGACGATATCCGTATCCGCGCCCAGGCCGTTGACGATGCGGCCACCCTGTTCCAGACGCACCGTTACCTCACCCTGCGAATCGGTACCGCTGGTGATATTATTCACCGAATAGAGCTGCAGCTCGGTGCCACTGCACACCACCGTTTCAATGGCCTTGAAAGCGGCATCCACCGGGCCACTACCGCTGGCACTGGCGCGCCTTTCCTCACCATCGACGTTGAGTGTGATCGCGGCCTCGGGGGTTTCGCCGGTCTCGGAACAGACCCTGAGCGACACCAACTTGACGTGCTCGTTTTCCGCCTCGAGATTGGCCTCCGTGACCAGTGCCTGCAAATCGTCGTCAAAGATTTCGTGCTTCTTGTCGGCCAGCTCCTTGAAACGCACAAAGGCGGCATTCAATTCTTCTTCGGAACCGAAGCTCACACCCAGCTCAGCGAGGCGCGAGCGAAAAGCGTTGCGCCCCGAATGCTTGCCGAGAACCATGCGGTTGGTGCTCCAGCCAACGTCCTCGGCGCGCATGATTTCGTAAGTCTCACGCGACTTGAGCACGCCATCCTGATGGATGCCGGACTCATGGGCGAAGGCGTTGGCACCAACGATGGCCTTGTTGGGCTGCACAGTGAAGCCGGTGATGCTGGAAACAAGGCGCGAGCATGACACGATCTGACTGCGGTCGATGTGATCGACATTGCAATCGAAGACATCGTGACGCGTGCTGACGCCCATCACCACCTCTTCCAGTGCCGCATTACCGGCACGTTCGCCAAGACCATTGATGGTGCATTCCACCTGACGTGCACCGCTGTTCACTGCGGCCAGTGAGTTGGCCACGGCGAGGCCGAGATCGTTGTGACAGTGCACGGAAAACACCGCCTTATCGGCATTGGGCACCCGCTCGATGAGATTACCGATCAAGGCGCCGAACTGGTGCGGCAGGTTATAGCCCACCGTATCGGGGATATTTACCGTGGTGGCGCCTGCATCGATCACCGCCTCCAACACCTGGCAGAGGAAATCCAGCTCGGAACGGCCGGCGTCTTCGGGCGAGAACTCCACGTTGTCGGTGTACTTGCGCGCCCGCTTTACCGCCGCCACGGCCTGCGCCAACACCGCATCCGGCTGCATGCGCAACTTCATCTTCATGTGGATCGGTGAGGTGGCAATGAAGGTGTGGATACGTGCGGAATTGGCGCCCTTCAACGCCTCACCAGCGCGGTCGATGTCGCGGTCGAGGGCACGCGCAAGGCCGCAGACGGTGCTGTCCTTGACGGCATCGGCCACCGCCTTTACCGACTCGAAATCACCGGGGCTGGCAATGGGAAACCCCGCCTCGATGACGTCCACCCGCATGCGTTCCAGGGCGCGTGCGATGCGTACCTTCTCATCACGAGTCATGGATGCGCCGGGGCTCTGCTCGCCGTCGCGCAAGGTGGTATCAAAAATAATCAACTTATTAGTCATGATGGACTCCATCGATATCGCGCCATCTTAACAGCGGGCCTGCAAAAAAGCCTCTGTCAGACAGCATAAACACGGTCGGTGCCGGCAACAGTCGCGCAGCACAGGGGGGGATTCAGAAATTAGGGGAAGTAGAGTTGTCTGCCGCTAGGGCAGTAGGAGCCGTAGGAAAAGCGAGGGAGAAAACGCAGCGCCCGGGTGCACCATAACCCGAACCGATCCGGCAGGGACGGCGACAACGTTGTGGTTGCGATGGGTGCGGTTCGAGATCATAGGCTTAACTATAGCCATCTGCTTGGGATTTGCCAAGTGCATTCGCATTTTCCAAACCCGATTTAGCCGGATGGTACTGACGCGATGAGAGGCTTGGCAGACCGTCATTCCCACACCGGCCGGAATCCACAATGTACGGAATTTCAGGCACTCTGGACGACTCGCTCCGACGAAGGCCGGGTCACCAGGGGGGGGATCGCTGGATTCCGGCTAAAAACATACCGGAATGACGATAATCGCAGCACCAAAAGTAGGCGCTTTAGGCGAACTGCGGGAAATTCGACCCAATTTCTACGCTGAAATTTTTCCGAAACGGCCAGATCATCAATATATAATTCTGTAGGCTTATCAGGATGTTTATGAACTACAGCCATCACCTGCCCAATCACAAAGCCTTCATTGATTGCCAGCAACATAATATGACTCCGTTCATGGAGATAAGAAACAAGTCGTTCCGAATTGATTTTTCCGTTGAACAGATCCTCATCCAAATTATCCAGCAGTCCCGCATTACCCTCATTTACCTGAACGATTTCTATCGTCATTGCATTTTCTCTATGATGTAGTTTTGTAGTAAACGGATAAGGTTAGGTCGTGTGAGGAACGGATCACAATCTGAACCGTTTGTTGGACAAACCCGGTGGTGGTGTGGAGTGATTGCGCTTTATTGAAAATACTTTTTTCGGATTTACTGGATTTAGAGACCCCCGCTTCCCTCGCCGCTGTGTATGCATTTTCAAATCAATCACCACCGAAACAAGCCTAGCACGATATCATACTAACCCACTAAGTTACTGCCAGCAAAACTGTATAACGGCTCAACGGATCCTGTCGATAATAGGCACGCAGTTGCTCATAAACCTCTGCACAATAATGCTGCAACACATGGGGAGACATAAAAAAATACTCGCTGATCACGGCGAAGAATTCAGCGGGATTGGTGGCGGCATAGTCATCGATGCAGCCTGGCTCATCATGGAAAACCTGCTCCTGCAGGCGGATAAAGGCCTGGTTCAACACGCGGCTCCAGCGCTGCAGATCCATCTCCGGATGCAGGGGCGGGAAGCCGTTGGCACGGCCATTTAGCATATCCAGCTTGTGCGAAAATTCATGCAGGATGAGATTGCGGCCTCTCCCCTCGCTCGCCAGTTCCTGCTCGATGCTGGCCCACGAAAGGATTACCGGCCCATGTTGCCAGGACTCGCCATCGAGGGTCTGCTCGCCTTCATCCACCAAGCCGTTGTCGTCCAGGCCATGGCCGTAAAGGGCTCCTAGCGGCACGCGGAAGGCGTCGGGATAAACCACCACTTCGACCCAGCCGTCGAACTGATCCAGGCCCAGGTTGAGGATCAGTACACAGGCCTGGGCGGCGATAATCACTTCCATTTCACGGTTCAGCACCAACCCCTGCACGCCATTGATGCGTTTTTCGTGCAGGAACAGTGTCGTCAACAGGCGCAGGCGCGCGCGCTCCGGGGCTGTCAGCCGCCGCAGTACATCAACTCGCTGGCAGACATCATGCCAAAGGCCAAAGGGTATCCGCTGATGGTGGATGATTCGTGCACGGTGATAGCGGGCGAGTACGCGCAGCATGGCGACAATACCTCCCGCAGCTACAACCAGCGGCAGACAGCGGGTAATTGGATTATATTGGGATCACCTTAGCACGACGGTATGCGCCCCCGCGAAAAGCGAAGAGTACCCTGATCAGGTTGGGGACGCCGGGAATGGGTGGGTGGGTGGGATGAGGTGAGCGAACCGCATCCTACAAAAAAAGGGGCTGCACCCCACCGGAAAATTCCCGGATGAGGTACAGCCCCTGCTGCGTGCCGTCTGTCTGGTTTAGGCAGAGAGGTTACGCGGCACGAAGCTCAGGCTATTAAAAGTGCTCTTGTACTTGGATTCTCCCAGTTTCGTCACCTTGGCGGTACCAAGTTTGAAGTTGTAGTTACCGGTAATGATATCGACCACCGCGCCTTGCAGCGCATTGGTGGGTTGCCACATGTTGAGGAAGTTGGTGAACAACACGCCCTTTTTAATCGCCGGTGTCACCAGCGCCACCGCAGTGACCGCACCCTTACCAAGTTCGATATGCCCCTCTTTTATCAGGGTGTCGAATTGTAGGTGATTTTTGTAAACACCCAGGATCGTATCCTTGAAGTTTGGCACACGTTCGTTATACATCATCACCAGATCACCCGACTCGATGCCGCGTGCTGCTGCATCATCCGGATGGATCTCCATGAACTGGGTATCCGCTGGCCAGCGTTGGGCGATATAGGCCCGGCGCTCCGTATCATCAAAGCCCGACTGCCAGATTTCATTCATGCGGCCATTGGTGTGCCACAGCTCTCCGTCCTTTGGCTGCAACCAATACCAGTAATCGGAGATCAACGACCAGGGATGCTTCTGCAGGTTAACCTTGCCGGTCTGGCTGTTGAAGTGGGTATACTTCTTGCTGTGGAAGTTGGCGCCTCTCGGCCCGTCCACGCCCCACTTCTTCTCCATGTCGGCCTTGGTCAGGGTGGTGTCATGCAGGCGCTTGGTGCCATGCAGTTCGCCGGTTTCGTAGTTGTAGAAGGTGGGTCCCTGTATACCGTCGGTGCCCAGGGAACGGAGCTTTTCGTGCAGCGTGGTTCCCTCGCGATGCGCCGCGACCTTGACCATGTGATAGGCCTTGCGGCTCTTGCGCGAAAAACGTGACATCTCTTCCGCGACATCACTGGAGCTCTTCCAGTCATAGCCGTCGTAGCCCATGCGCTTGGCCATCTGAGCGATAATCCACCAGTCCGGCTTGGCATTGCCCGGGGCATCATAGAATTTCGAATACAGGCGCATGCGGCGTTCGCCATTGCCGCGCATGAAGTCTTCCTCACCCCAGGTTGCAGCGGGAAAAACAATATCGGCAAAGCGGCTGCCGATGGGATCGCGTAAATAGATATCGTGATCCCACACCACCATGCCACCGGAGTCGGTGCGCTTCTTCAGGGTGTCGATGATCTCCTGCTTGTCGTGCGAGCGCACCTGGTGAGGGTTGTTAGTCACCATCTGCTCGAAGGCCTGTTGCAGCGCCACGGTGCCGGACATGGCCTGCATCCAGGTGGTGCCGATGACATGTGCCAGGCGGGTATGCCCGGACTTCAACCAGCGGTCAGTGTCCAATGGACGCCGGCGTCTGCCAGGTACCTTCTCGGGTGATTTGTTGCGCGGATAGCTGCCGCCATTCTGGCCGCCACGCTGATGACCACCGAAACGTCCCACCACCTGACCCGGCCGACCACCTGCGCCGCAGATCGTTGCCAGGGAGGCCACGGCATTGGTGTTGGATGTGCCAGCGGACCAATAAGTACCCTTCTCAATACCGAAGGAGGCTTTGATGCGCGAACCATCGGCCTTGGGTTTGGCCAACCACTCGGCCGCCAGACGGATTTTGGCGGCGTCGACGCCGCTGATGCGAGCGGCATTCTCCAGCTTGTATTCGTCCTGCGACATCAGCCATTTTTTGTAGCCCTCAAAACCCCCGGTCTGGAACTTGCCCCAAGTGGTACGCCATTGCCAGGGGGTGTTACGGGTGCCTTGGCCGAAACCGGAATTGGTTTCCCATTTGTTATTGACCCACTTTTTGATCCATTCCTCATCCTGCCAGCCGTTCTCGATGACGATACGCGCGATCGCACCCAGCAGCGGTGTATCGGTGCCCGGATAGAGATCGAGGTGCAGGCCAACACCCATTTTATTGGCGTGCGTCATGCCGCCCGTCTCGCGGGGATTGATAAAGATGACCTTCATGCCGCGTGCAATCGCGGGCATGATCCACTGGGTAAAGATAATGGTCTTGGTCTCGTAGGGGTCGGTACCACCAATCAACAGGGTGTCCGCCGCCCCCCAGTCTTCGTAGGAGGGAGCGAAATTGTCGAAACCTGCATCGCGATAACCCGGTGTGGACGTAGCCTTGGAGGGCGTGTCATGCCAGGTCCAGGCCGCAGTATTGATATCGCGGAAGGAAAAACGGGTAATCGCGTACGTGTTTTCCAGAAACTGGTAGCCAAAGGTCTTAACGGAATAGGCGTTGGCGCCGTGATTCTTGACAACATGCTTGCCCACCTCGGCGGCGATATCCAGGGCGAAATCCCAGGTCACCGGTTGCAGCATGCCATTGATGCGTACCAGGGGGTGCTTGAGCCTGTCCCGCGTCGGCTTGTCAGGATTGTAAACCTTCTGCGCAATACACCCGCCGCGGATACTGGCATCACCCATGTTAACGTACTGAGTGTTCTTGTCGGGCGTGATCACCACATGGTGGGGACGCCCCTCGTGCATCACCACATTGTGCTGGGTCGGCGCCACCCAGTCTTCCAGGGCGGACGAGGGAAAGTCGACGCCAAAGGCGTTTTCTGTCGCCTTGGGGCCACCGCTGGGGGTATTCAGCGGCCAGCGATAGACCTTGTAGCCGCAGGCCACGATGCAATAATCGCAGGCGGTGGTCAGCACATCACAATTCTTCGGCGGCAGTGGTGCATTGTCTTCAGGGATATAATACTCGGTAGTCATAGTGACACCCTCCGGTGATTCTTTTTAGTGCCTTACGAAGTCATTTTCTGCGCATTTTGCAGAAATGACTTCTTAAGGCACTTATTCAATTTATCGGGATTACGATTCCAGCAGGTTCTTGTGACGGCCAAAGATCAGCCCCATCATGCCCACGGCGTAGATGTTATCGCCATCCAGTTCCAGCAGTACCTGGGGCAGACTTTCGAATGCCTGGCCCGAGACCACAATGCCATGTCGTCTCAGGTCATAGGTCGACAGATGAAGCGGACACTGGCCCAGTATGCGGTGTGGGCCGTCGGCCACATAGCTGCCCTGCAATGGGCCGCCCTGGTGGGAGCAGATATAGTTGAAGGCAACCACATCCCGCTTCGGGCCGATGCCGCCACCAGCTTGCACGCCGCCCATCTTGACCACCATGGCGGAAGAGTTGGCCAGCTCATCCGGATAATTGAAATCCACCGGTACGTTGTCTTTCAGCTCGCTGAGCTTGGCAATCAGCTTGCGGGGGTAACCCACCACCCGTGCATTTGCCGCCTGTGCGCTGCCCGGAAATAGCGAAATGCTGATGGTGCTTGCCGCTACGGCCGTGCTGCCACTGTAAAGAAGGAACTGGCGTCGGGTCAGCATAACCTTGTTATGCACCTCGGCTGAACGCTCCTGCTTCTGCTTGTTCCTCGGTGTGCTTGTATCAGTACTCATTTTTCTTGCCTCCGATTTCCGTTAGGAACGGTTATTTCGCAGCCTGTGCCGCTTCAAGTTCAACCAATGTGAACAGCGGCTTGTAGCCCGGCAACCTGGGTTTGACTACCGTGATTTCTTCACCCGTGAAGGCTTCCAAAAAGGCCAGCAGGTCTTCTTTTTCCTCGTCGCTCAAATTGAGCTTGGTGATCAACGGGGTCTTGGTCTTTGGGTAACTGGTCGTGTTGCCTTCCTCATCAAAACCGCCACGATCATAGAAGTCGATGACTTCCTCAAGGGTGTAGAACTGGCCCTGCCGCATATAGGGTTCCGTAAAACCGATATAACGTAAACTGGGAACCCGAAACTTGCCTTTGTCCCACTTGTTCTTGTTACGGAAATACAAACCGACATCGTCTTTGACCGTGCGATACAGCTCCTCGGTGGCGCCCTTGGCATAGTATTCGAAGCGGAAGGTAACCTGCGCCAGCCCGTCTTCCAACCACCGCTCTGCCCGGGGGACGCCGATATTGTAGTAGTTTTCATTGCTGGCAAGAGCGCCATTGTGACAAAGGATACAACGCGCCTTTCCTTCAAACAGCGCCTTGCCACTCACCTGCTGCTCCGTCAGCGCGGAACTGTCACCGAGAAGATACTTGTCCAGCGGTGTATCGCGTTGCACCAGGGTGCGTTCATAGGCGGCGATGGCCTTCCAGGCGTTGCCGATGGAAGGCCTGGGTTCACCGAAGACCTCATTGAAGCGCTCGACGTATCCCGGAATCAGGCGCAGCCGTGCTTCCATGAGGTCATTCTCACCATTACCGGCAACGCCACCCTTGGCGGCAGCGGGCGCCTGCGCTTCCAGGGAGGGAACCGAACCTGCCCAGAATAATTTGCTGTAATAGGCCGCATTGATGATGGTCTGGTTGCCGCGCCAGTGCACGGTACCGGGATAACCGCGAGAGAAATCCTCGGCCCAGGACCAGCCCTGCTCCGGCTCATGACAGGTGGCGCAGCTCACCGAGGCATCACCTCCCAGGCGGGGATCGAAGAACAGCAGTTTCCCCAGCTCAGTCTTGGCCTCTGACATGGGATTGTCGAGTGGAATGGGCGGCGGACCCAAGGGCGCCAGGGGCGGAATCGTCGCGTCCGGGGCCTTGGCAAACGTGCCGACCATGGCGGGGGTCGGCTGTACTTGAGACGCCCCGTTATCGGCTGAAGCCGGCGGCTTGTCGCCCATGGCGGCGGCCGATACCGACAGAGCCGCTGCGACTGCCGTTGCCATCATCAGAATGGGCGTTTTCTTTAACGAACTCATGGCTCTCTCCTAGCGATTAGTTGGGGACATCCAGCCAATTGGCAATAGCTTCGTATTCTAGTGGATAGGGTTCAGTCCACACGTGCCGGCTGCTGGTCAGTGGTTTGCCAGACAACGCGAGCAGGAAGGCCACCAAGTCTTTTTGCTCCTGAGAATTCAAATCCAGGGGTTTTATTCTGGCGTCTTTGTTGCGGTCGTTATCCCCGCCTCGGTTATAAAATGCCACGACCTCCGGTAGTGTCTTGATCATGCCGTTGTGCATGTAGGGCGCGGTGTATTTCAGCTCACGAAGACTGGGGGTAATAAACGTACCCATGCCGGTTCCATCCGCCTTGTGCTTCTGGATATAGGCGCCCGGGTCACGCTTGAGATTCATGTAATTCCCAATACCCATAAAGTCGGCATAAGCAATAAAGGCCTGATGACGCGCAGGATCGAGAAACACATCAAAGTTTTCCTTGACGCCGGTGTTATGTGCCTGGCCGTCGGTAAACATAGGGCCACTGTGACAGGCGACGCAGCCCCCCTTCCCCTTGAACAACTGCAAACCGCGTTTTGCATTGGCCGACATCTTGCCGCTGTCAAAAGGCGCGCCTTCCGAGTTCAGGGTTTTCAGGT
>UOFU01000316.1_pt1 | contig 14701 bp, 10 predicted proteins | sample 1988841 | NCBI WGS metagenome assembly UOFU01 (sample SAMEA4712195, study PRJEB27164) | hydrothermal vent metagenome | biome: marine basaltic hydrothermal vent biome; feature: marine hydrothermal vent; material: mineral | place: Pacific Ocean | collected 2011-06-14/2011-07-23 | depth 1719 m
TGCGCTTTGTTCGCCAGGTCGAGGTCAATATCATCGAGCTGCGCAAGGTGCGTGACGAGCCGGTGGATGTCACCACCCTGGACGCCATCGCCAAGCTGCTGCGTCTGTCGGTGATGATTACGGCCGGGCTGGTCATCCTGCAGACCCTCGGTTTCAGTATTGCTGGTGTACTGGCTTTCGGCGGCGTGGGTGGCATTGCGGTGGGTTTCGCCGCGCGCGACCTGCTGGCGAATTTCTTCGGCGGCCTGATCATTTACCTCGACCGGCCCTTTTCCGTGGGGGACTGGATCCGTTCGCCAGATCGGGAAATCGAAGGCACGGTGGAACAGATCGGTTGGCGGCAGACGTGTATCCGTACCTTCGACAAGCGTCCGCTGTATATTCCCAATTCCATCTTCGCCACCATCGCGGTGGAAAACCCTTCGCGCATGACCAATCGGCGCATCTATGAAACTATCGGTATTCGCTATGACGATATCGCCCGCATGGCCGACATCGTGCGCGACGTGGAGGCCATGTTGAAGGCGCACCCGGCCATCGACACGCAACAGACCCTGATGGTGAATTTTGTCAGCTTTTCGCCGTCGTCGGTGGATTTCTTCGTCTATACCTTTACCAAGACCACCAACTGGGTCGAGTTCCACGGAATCAAGCAGGACGTGCTGCTGAAGATCGCCGATATCATTGTACGACACGGCGCGGAGACGGCCTTCCCGACGTCCACTGTCCACCTGCCGGACGGCGTGACCGTGAAATCGGCAGAATAGTCATACCCTACGGGCCGTGGCTACCTGCCAGCCAGAGTCGCAGCCCGTGGCGCTGCTTCTACGGTGGGATTGACCACGTGTTCCGAACGATGAAAAAGGATCAGATATGCCTGATAAGTTGCTGATAATATTAATGAATACGGATCTCTCAAACCCTTCTGAACTGGGCACGCCCTTTCTTCAGGCGAGTGTTGCGGCGGCCATGGAATACGATGTGGAGATGCTCTTTACCGGGCGTGCCGGCGAGCTGGCCATGCCCGGTGTTGCCGAGGCCCTGCACTTTCAGCAGGGCAACGACAAGTCAGTGCTGGATCTGATTCGCGCTGCCGTCGAGGCTGGCGTCAAACTGAAAGTCTGTACCTCAAATTTGGAGATGTGGGGTGATGAACAGATCCCGGAAATCGCTGAGATCGTGGGCGCGGCCTATATCATCAGCGAAGCCATGGATGAAGACACCGTTACGTTTACCTATTGAATTTTTCACCCACTGAATTCTTACCGAGAACAATGACAGCTCCCGATACCGAAGAATTGCTGGCGGAGATCCGCCGGGTGCGCAGCGAGGCCGACTGCCTGTTCACTGCTGAACAGGTGGAAGCAGTTTTGGATCGGCTGTCAGCCGAGATCACGGCAGACTACGAAAACCGCAATCCGCTGGTGGTGTGTGTCATGAATGGTGGCCTGATCGCTACCGCTGGTTTGCTGCAGCGCATGGACTTTCCGTTGCAGAGCGATTACCTGCACGCCACCCGCTATCGTGGTGAAACCTGCGGCGGTGAATTGCACTGGCTGCATGAACCCGGGCACACGCTGCAAGGCCGTGCGGTGATTGTTGTCGACGATATTCTCGACGAGGGTTACACCCTGGCGGCCATTGTCGAGCACTGTCGTACACGGGGCGCCGCCAGCGTGGAAAGTGTCGCCCTGGTGGAAAAACGCCACACACGTAAGCAAGGCATCGTGGCCGATTACGTCGGGCTGGTTGTTGAGGATCGTTATGTGTTCGGCTACGGTATGGACTACAAAGATTACCTGCGCAACGCACCGGGCATCTTTGCAGTAAAAGATTAATACCCAGGCAAAACAGGACATCCCAATGACAGAACTGGCCATCATCGGCGGTACCGGCCTGGCTTCGCCCGAATTGTTGCAGGTTCATGCGCAGGAAAACGTGCACACGCCCTTTGGCGAGCCCTCCGGCCCCATCACCCGTGGCACGTTGTTCGAGCAGGAGGTGTTGTTCCTGCCACGCCATGGCTATGGCCATCACTTGCCGCCGCATCGGGTCAACTATCGCGCCAATATCTGGGCCTTGCATGCACTCGGTGCCCGCGAGGTCATCGCCGTTGCCGCCGTCGGCGGCATTACTGCAGCCATGGGGCCGGGGGTGTTGGCGGTGCCCAACCAGATCATCGATTACACCTGGGGCCGAAGCAGCACTTTTTTCGAGGACGATCTGGATCACGTCACCCACATCGACTTCACCGAGCCCTATTGCGAGACGCTGCGCCAGCGCCTGCTACAGGCGGCGGCGCGTGCCGCTGTCGACATGGTCGATGGCGGCACCTATGGCGCCACCCAGGGGCCGCGACTGGAGAGCCGCGCCGAGATCCAGCGTATGCAGCGCGATGGCTGTGACCTGGTGGGTATGACCGGTATGCCCGAGGCGGCACTGGCCCGCGAGCTGGCACTCTGCTACACCTGTTGTGCGGTGGTGGCCAATTGGGCCGCCGGCAAGTCCGAGGGCGAAATCACCATGGCCGAGATTGAAGCTAACCTCAAGGGTGGCATGGTGGATCTCGGGCGGGTTTTGGCAGCCTTGTAGCAGCGCCGAATTGAATCCGTGGGATTTGCCGTTGATTTGGTCGTGGGTGGTTGTTAAGCGGTGACTGCTTGGCAGGGGCATTTAAGGGAGTGATGGATTATGGACGATTCGACGCAAACCAGGGTGTTCGACACAGATTCTCTGCTACAAAGAATCCTCACGGATTCTTTTGAGGAAATCTATGTCTTTGATGCCGCTACGCTGAAGTTTATCCAGGTTTCATGGGGCGCGCTGGCAAACCTTGGCTACAGCATGGAGGAGATGTACTCACTGACCGCCAAGGATCTCAAGCCGGATCTGAGTGAAGAGGCATTTGCCCAGTTGATCCAGCCATTGCAAACGGGTGAAAAAAATCTGCTGGTGTTCGAGACCCGCCACCAGCGCAGGGATGGCAGTCGTTATCCGGTGGAAGTACGCCTGCAGTTGGCCAGCGATGCCGTTCCCCCTGTCTTCATCGCCTTCGTTCTTGATCAGACGGCGCACAAACGGGCCCGGGAAAACCTGCAAAGCAGCGAGAGACGCTTTCGGGATCTGGTCGAGCAATCGCCCTTCAGTATTCAGATGCTGTCGTCCAATGGTCGCACCCTGGCGGTCAATCCGGCCTGGGAAAGGCTCACGGGGCTCACGATTGAAGCACTGAAAGACTACAATATCCTCCAAGACCCACAATTGATTGAGAAGGGCGTCATACCCTATATCAAAAAGGGGTTTGCCGGTGAAGCCACCGAAATCCCTCCCATCACCTACGACTCCACGGAGACGCCGGAGATTGGTGCGCCAGCAAGCCGTTTCTGCGTGCGGGCCTTCATCTATCCCATCAAGGATGAAAATGGCAGGGTGCAGGAGGTCATCCTCATGCATGAGGATGTCTCGGAGAGAGAACGGACGCTGCTGAATCTGCGCGAGAGCGAGGCCCGCCTGTCCGAGGCCCAGCGCATTGCCCATCTGGGTAGCTGGCAGTTGGATCTGGGCAGTAACGAGCTGCATTGGTCGGACGAGGTATTCCGCATCTTTGAGATTGATCCGCAACAGTTCGGTGCCACCTACGAGGCCTTCTTCGACGCCATTCATCCCGATGATCGCGAGCAGGTTAATGCCGCCTATTTGAATTCGCTAGAGAACTGTCTCCCTTACGAAATCGAGCACCGCCTGCAGATGAAAGACGGCCGGGTGAAGTATGTCCAGGAGAGGTGTGAAACAGAGTTCGATGTTGACGGAAAACCCCTGCGTTCCCTGGGCACCGTGCAGGATATCAGCGAATACAAACGCGCGGAAATGACGGCGCGGGAAAACGAACAGCGTTTTCATATTCTGGCGAAGATTTCACCGGTAGGTATTTATCGCACCGATGCGCAGGGGCTGTGCATCTACGTCAATGAACGCTGGCTGGACATGGCCGGCATGACGGAGCCACAGGTCTTGGGTGAAGACTGGATGAAGGCTATCCATGCCGATGATCGCGAACGGATATTTCAGGAGTGGTCACAAGCCGTGCGCACGCAAACCCCGTTTTATACCGAGTGCCGTCTGCAACGGCCGGCTGCAGCCGACGGTAGCCAGGGAAGGGTCACCTGGGTGCTGGCCCAGGCCACGGCCGAGCGGGATGGCGTGGGAAACATCGCCGGTTATGTAGGCACCATTACCGATATCAGCCAGCACAAACGCATCGAGGAAGCACTGGGTGAGCTGGCGTTGGCGGGGGCGGGAGAGGCATTTTTTCAGCGCCTGGCGCAGGGCGTGGCAACCCTGTTCAATGCCCGTAAGGCCTTCCTGTGCCGTTTTTTGCCCGAGCAGCCGGAAGTGGCCAAAAATCTCGCGGTTTGGATCCGGGCAGGCTCGGAAAGCAAGGGCGATGACTGTTGCTGCCTGACCACCACTAGCCGCGCCGAAGGCTTTATCGGTACCCCGCTGCTGGATGGCGCAGGGCGTACCATTGGCATCATGGGTATTGTCGATGACAAGCCTCTGGAAGACAGCCAGGCGCTGCGGCCTATTCTGGAAATGTTTGCCGCACGAGCCGCCGCTGAGCTGGAACGGCAGGCGGCCGAACAGGCGATCCGCCATCAGCGTGATCAGCTGGAACGGGAGGTACAGCAGCGCACCACCGAATTGCGTACCAGTAATCAGGAACTGGAATCCTTTGCCTATTCCGTCTCCCACGACCTGCGTGCCCCGCTGCGTGCCATCGACGGCTTTTCGTTGGCCCTGCTGGAGGACTATGGTGAACGGCTCGATGAAACCGCCACGGGCTATTTGCAGCGTGTGCGAACCGGCACTCAGCGCATGGGGATGCTGATTGACGACATGCTGCAACTCTCGCAGGTGACGCGTGGAGAATTCGCCTGCCAGCCCGTCGATCTGAGTTCGCTGGTAAACAGCATCATTCGGCAACTGCAGGAATCTTCGCCCGGGCGAGAGGTTCTGGTCAGTGTGGAGCCGGACAGCGTGGTGGAAGGTGACCCCCGTCTGCTGGGCGTGTTGCTCGACAACCTGCTGGGCAATGCTTGGAAATACACCAGCAAAAAGGATCGTTCGCGCATTGAATTCGGCTGCATACGTCAGGACAGCGGGCAGGTCTTTTTTGTCAGAGACAATGGTGTGGGTTTTAACATGAAATATCTCGACAAAGTCTTTGCGGCCTTCCAGCGTCTGCATTCCGGCAGTGAATTCGAGGGCTCCGGTATCGGGCTGGCCACTGTGCAGCGGATCGCCAACCGGCATGGTGGCCGAGTCTGGGCGGAGGCCGAAGAGGACAAAGGGGCGACGTTCTACTTTACTTTGGGCGCAAGTGTCCACCACCGAGGCGCAGAGGAGACAGAGAAGGCATCGACCTGATGGGACGAAGTGAAATCTGAGGCGGTCGCCAGATCCTTCGTAAGGAAATCCCTGTTTGGGCCAAGGTCTATACCCTTGGTGGATTCTCCGCCCACGCCCACGCCGACGGCGAACAACTGCTGACCTGGCACGGCAAGACCGGCGGGCCGCACACCACCTATTTGGTGCACGGTGAGGAAGATGTGATGCGCGCTTCGCTACCCGACTAAAGGGTACAAAGGTAGTTATGCCAGATATGGTACTGCGAATTTCGTCATTCCGGTATATTTTTAGCCGGAATCCAGAGGATGAAACCCAATACCATTAAGTTATTTCGTGCACGTTCCTAAGCCTTGTGTCCTACTTGTTTTGTTGTAGGTTGGTGGTGACGCAGGAACCCCAACATGGTGGCTGCTGCCGCTGCTGAAGGAGTCATCTCGTAGAAGGGCGGGCGCTGCCCACCTTTTACGAACAGCGTAAGTTTTACGTTCGTACGCCTGAGCGTTTGAACTGGCCGTGTCATAATTTGTATCCAGTCGTGCCGCGCCTCATCGCTGTCACGCATTGTCACAAAACTGTCACATAAGTTGGCTATCATCCCGCAATGTCTGATAGCCCCTTCTCAACCGCAATTTCCGACGCCAGTGATCCCGCTGTCGTGCGCCGCCGCCAGTGGCGTATGTTCAAGGACTCCCTGGCGCGTTATGGCGTGGCACTTGGCGGTATCAGCGTCATTTTGGCCATCGTCCTGATCTTTTTCTATCTGCTGCTGGTGGTGTTTCCGCTGTTCGAATCGGCCGAGGCCGAGGTCGTTGCTGAGTATGCTCGCCCGGGTGGTGATGCCCGCACCCTGCATCTGGCCATGGAGGAGCAGGCTGAGATCGCGGTGCGTTTCAGTGATGATGGCGCGGTGGATTTTTTCTCCACCGTCACCGGTGCTGGCATCAAGCACCTGGATTTGGCATTGCCGGCCGCTGCGGAAATTACCAGCTTCACTTTTGGTGATCCCACCCAGGCCCGTATTGCGGTGGGTCTCAATGATGGCACCGCGCTGGTGGCGCGACATGTCTATCAGGTGTCGTACCCCAACGATGTGCGCACCATTACCCCGGGCATCACCTATCCGCTGGGCAGCGAGCCGCTGGAAATCGATGATGAGGGCGAGCCACTGGTCAAGCTGGCGATGCAGGATGGCGAAGAAGAGGCCACCATTGTCGCCGTAACCGCAGATGGCCGTTTGTTACTGAGCCATTTTTTCAAAGAAGAGGACATGTTTGGCGAAGAGCTCAGTCTGGAGCGTCATCAGGTTGCACTGCCGGTTCCCGAGGGTGATGTCCAGTATCTGCTGCTCGACAAGGAGCAGCGTAATCTCTATGTCGCCACCACTGACGGCAGCGTCAGCCATTTTGATGTGACCGACAAGGAGGATCCGATGTTGATCCATCGTCAGCGCATGGTGGATGTGAATCACAAGATCACCAGCCTGCAATTCCTCACCGGTGACATTTCCCTGCTGGTGGGCGATGACAGCGGCCGTCTTGTGCAATGGTTTGGCGTCCAGGACGAGCGCGGCAATACGGTGCTGAGACCGATTCGTCAGTTCATGGAACAGTACCGGCCGATCAGCAATATCGCCCCGGAATACACCCGCAAGGGTTTCCTCGCCGCTGACGACAGCGGTCTGGTGGCGATCTATCACACCACCTCTGAGCGCCTGATCCTGAAGAACCAGATTGCCTCGGTGCCCCTGATCCAGCTGGCCATTGCTCCCCGCGCCAATGCCATGCTGGTAGAAGATGCCCGGGGGCAAGTACATTTCTGGCGTATCCACAATGATCATCCCGAGATTTCCTGGTCGTCGTTGTGGAGCAAGGTCTGGTACGAGAGTTACAACGAACCGGTTTATGCCTGGCAATCGTCGTCGGCCAGCGACGATTTTGAGCCCAAGCTGAGCATTACGCCACTGGTGTTCGGCACCATCAAGGCAGCCTTTTACGCTATGTTGCTGGCGATGCCACTGGCCATTATGGGTGCGATTTACACCGCCTATTTTATGGCCCCGCGTATGCGCGGCATCGTCAAGCCCAGCATCGAGACCATGGAGGCGCTGCCGACGGTTATTCTCGGTTTCCTCGCCGGTCTTTGGCTGGCGCCGCTGATCGAGGCCAATCTGCCGGGCATCTTCAGCCTGCTGGTGATTGTGCCTTTGGGTGTACTGCTCTTTGCCTTTGTCTGGAATCATGCGCCCAAGGCCATTCGCCACAGTGTGCCGGAGGGCTGGGACGCGGCACTGCTGATCCCCGTTGTGCTGTTGCTGGGCTGGTTCTCCATGTCATTGAGTGTGCCCATGGAACACGCCTTTTTCGGCGGTGATATGCGTGCCTGGTTGTCGAATGAAATGGGTATCGCCTTCGATCAGCGCAACTCGCTGGTGGTGGGTTTGGCGATGGGCTTTGCCGTCATCCCGACCATCTTCTCCATCACTGAAGACGCCATTTTCAGTGTGCCAAAGCACCTGACTCTGGGTTCGCTGGCGCTGGGCGCCACGCCGTGGCAGACCCTGGTGCGGGTGGTCATTCTTACCGCCAGCCCGGGTATTTTTTCCGCAGTCATGATCGGCATGGGCCGTGCGGTGGGTGAAACCATGATCGTGCTGATGGCCACCGGCAATACGCCGGTAATGGACTTCAGCGTGTTCCAGGGCATGCGTACCCTGTCGGCCAATATCGCCGTGGAGATGCCGGAAGCGGAAGTGGACAGTACCCACTACCGGGTGCTCTTTCTCGCCGCACTGGTGCTGTTTGCCTTTACCTTTATCTTCAATACCCTGGCTGAACTGGTGCGCCAGAATCTGCGTAACAAGTACAGTTCACTGTAATCCGGATATTTCATGAAGTATCCGGGTTTAAAATGAGTGTCGTAAAATGATTCGTCATTGGTTCCAAACTGGCAGGCCCTGGATCTGGTTCACCGCCTCTGCGGTGAGCATCAGCATGATCCTGGTGTTTGGCCTGCTCTTGTTGATCGCGGCGCGCGGCTTAGGTCACTTTTGGCCGGGTGATATCCTCGAATTCCAGTATCAGGAACAGGGTGGTGAAACGCCGATCCTGATCGGTGAGATTCACGACGAAGAGGAGGTTACCGCCATTCGCCTGCGTGATGCAGGCATCGAGATTGATGGTGATGATCCGGTCACGCGCTATCTGCTCAAGATCGGCAATCGTGACATTTACGGCCAGGATTTCCGCTGGGTGATCGAACCCAATATGCGCGACTTGCAGAAACCGGAAGACCTGCTCACCGTGGAGCGCCTGGAGTGGGGCAACTTTTATGGTTATCTGCTGGCCATCAAACAGGCAGGGGCCACGGTGGCGGAGGGTGATGCGGCCTGGTCGGCCCTGCAGGAACGGCTTTCCCGAACCGGCAATATTCAGACTGAGATCAGTCGTCTGGAAAAATCTGAAATCGGTGCCGTCAACTACGGGATGGAGCGTATCCGTCTCGAAAAACGTGGCCTGGAACTGGACGGTGACAATGATCCCGTCAAGCTCGCCCGACTGGAAAAAGAACGCACCGAACTGCAGGCCGAATACAACATCCTGAAAAAACGCCTGGTCGCGCTGTACCAGAAAATCAATCGCGATAGCATGACCCTGCGCAGCGCCGATGGCCGTGAGGTGGAGATTTCCCTGGCCAAGGTGGTGAATGCCTATCGTCCCAATGCCATGTCACTGCTGGACAAACTGGGTTTTTATTTTGCCAAGATAGGTGAATTCCTCAGCGACGATCCTCGTGAAGCGAATACCGAAGGCGGCATCTTCCCGGCGATCTTCGGTACCGTGATGATGGTGATCATCATGTCCATCATGGTGGTGCCCTTCGGCGTGGTGGCTGCTGTTTACCTGCGTGAGTACGCCAAACAAGGCCCGCTGACACGCCTGATTCGTATCGCGGTGAACAATCTTGCCGGCGTGCCTTCCATTGTCTATGGTGTATTTGGTCTGGGTTTCTTTGTCTATTTCCTCGGCGGCAATATCGATCAGCTGTTCTTCCCCGAGGCCGCACCGGCGCCGACCTTCGGTACCCCGGGGATCATGTGGGCCTCGCTGACCCTGGCCCTGCTGACGGTGCCGGTGGTGATCGTGGCTACGGAGGAAGGTCTGTCACGCATTCCCAAGGCGATCCGCGAAGGCAGCCTCGCCTTGGGCGCCACCAAGGCCGAGACCCTGTGGCGCACCGTATTGCCCATGGCCAGCCCGGCCATCATGACGGGCCTGATCCTGGCCATTGCACGCGCCGCTGGTGAAGTGGCGCCCTTGATGCTGGTGGGTGTGGTTAAGCTGGCGCCGTCTTTACCGCTGGACGGCAATTACCCCTTCCTGCATCTCGACCGTAAGTTCATGCATCTGGGTTTTCATATTTATGATGTCGGTTTTCAAAGCCCCAATGTCGAGGCCGCGCGCCCGCTGGTTTATGCCACGGCACTGCTGCTGGTGCTGGTCATTGTGGTACTGAATCTGGCCGCCATTGCCATCCGTAATCGTCTGCGTGAAAGATATCGCACCCTCGAAAATTAAGGCCGCTAACAGAGAGCACTGACAATGAGTAGCAGTACAACACCGACCCATGCCATTGATATGGACAACCTCGGCCGAGGTTCGGCGACGAATCAACTGGCGGATGAAACAGCGTGCCTTGAAATCAAACAGCTGAATCTGTTTTATGGTGAAAAACAGGCGTTGTATGACATCGACATGATTATCCCGAAAAAGCGTGTAACGGCCTATATCGGCCCCAGTGGCTGCGGAAAATCCACCCTGCTGCGCTGCATCAATCGCATGAATGACCTGGTCGACAGCGTGCGTGTCGACGGCGAGATCCTGTTGGATGGGCAGGATATCTACGACAAGTCCGTCAATGTGGCGGATCTGCGCCGTCGTGTCGGCATGGTCTTTCAGAAGCCCAACCCGTTTCCAAAAACCATTTATGAAAATGTTGCCTATGGCCTGCGCCTGCAGGGCATCAAGGATCGGCGACGTATCGATGAAGTGGTGGAAAAAGCCCTCAAGGGAGCAGCCCTGTGGGAGGAGGTCAAGGATCGTTTGCAGGAAAGTGCGTTAGGTCTGTCCGGCGGCCAGCAGCAACGTGTGGTGATTGCGCGCGCCATCGCCATCGAGCCTGAAGTCTTATTGTTGGATGAGCCGGCCTCGGCGTTGGATCCTATTTCGACCTTGAAGATCGAAGAACTTATCTACGAATTAAAAAACAAATATACGATTGTTATCGTGACTCACAACATGCAACAGGCGGCGCGCGTGTCCGACTATACGGCCTTTATGTACATGGGCAAGCTGATAGAGTTTGGTGATACCAAGACCCTGTTTACCAATCCCCGGGAAAAACAGACGGAAGACTACATCACGGGACGTTACGGTTAACCGCCGGGAGAAGAAATGAACAAGACCAGCCTTAGTCATCACATTTCGCGCCAGTTCAACGAAGAACTGGAAGATATCCGCAATAAAGTGCTCGCCATGGGCGGCCTGGTGGAACAGCAGATCGAAAACGCGATCACGGCCCTGGTGAATGCGGATGTCGAACTGGCGGAAACGGTGATCAGCCGTGACTATCAGGTCAATGCGTTGGAAGTGGCCATTGATGAAGAATCGGTCCAGGTGCTTGCCCGCCGGCAACCTGCGGCCGGCGACCTGCGCTTGATCATCGCGGTGATCAAGACCATCACAGACCTCGAACGCATTGGAGACCAGGCCGAGCGCATCGGCCGCATGGCCATTCATTTGGCCGAGATGGAGCGGCCCAAGAACCAGTACAGTGAACTGGAACACCTGGGTGTGCAGGTGCGCAAGATGCTGCACAACGCCCTCGATGCCTTTGCGCGCATGGACACCGAGGCGGCCTTCGCCGTGGCCAAGGAAGACATCAAGGTCGATGCGGAATACGAAGCCATTATGCGCCAGATGATCACCTTCATGATGGAAGACCCGCGCAACGTAAAACGCACCCTGGACATCATGTGGTCGGCCCGCGCTCTGGAGCGCATGGGCGATCATGCCTGCAACATCAGCGAGTACATTATCTATCTGGTCAAGGGCAAGGACGTGCGCCATACCAGCCTGGAGCATATGGAAAAACAGGCCAGGGACTGACACTTAGGTGACAGGAATGGTGCTGACTTAAACTGGAGAGACCCGGAATACCATCATTTCTGCGCAGGCGGGAATCCGGCATGTGCGTGTTTCAGGCACCCTGGACTGAATGACTTGCTTTGCCCGTCCTACGGGCGTTTATTTTTGCGGGCAAAAGTGCGGCAGGTTGGGGTTCGCTCCTCACCCCAGTCTGCGAACTCATTGCCTAATAATCAGCCGCTTACCATTCAGTAGGGTGGGCAGTTTTTTTATGCCCACGAGAAATACGAGTATCCCGCGAATCGCACGTATCACTATCAGCTTGATTGCTGAACAAAATTTATAATGAAGTGAAAATGTTTTCGATTAACCGGTGGGCACATAAAACGTGCCCACCCTACTAATTTCCTATTCGTAGTATGCGGGGGAGTGCTTGATGCCCGCGTTCTGCTCCTTGTCATGCTGAATCCAAAGGGTCGCCTGGTTTTCTTCCAAAAACTGCTCCACCTCATTCATGGTGGTAACCGTGCGTTCCTTGTCGAAGTTAAAGCTGGGGGCACGCTTGTGTACCCAATTATCGGTAAAGTGCACCAAGTCACCTGAGAGGAGAATATTGCCTGTTTTGGCCAGCTTCACATACAAGGCCTGATGGCCGGGCGTGTGACCGAGAGTACGCTTGATGATGACACGGCCATCACCGAAGACATCATAATCACCGTCAAGCTTCTTCACGGGGTTTGAGCGCAAAGTAGGGTACGCCATGGGATCAAAGCCGAACTTGCTCGGGTTGGCGCCGAAGGCCGCGTCATACTCCTCCTTTTGCATCAGCAGCATGGCCTGCGGAAACAGATCCGCATTGCCGACGTGATCGCCATGCATGTGGGAAATGCCAAGAAAATCGATCGCTTCTGGTGGGTAATCAATCTCCTTGAGTTGTGCGGCAAGGGTTTTTGTCACACGCATGACAAACACCTCATAGAGTGTCGTGCCTTCAGGTGTATTTACCAGCGCATCGGGAAGACCTGTATCCCATAGCAGCGTACCCTCAGGGTGGATTATCAGGTAACAGGTGTTGGCCAGTGTTTTTCGTTCTCCCTCACCGATGCCTGGCTGAAAGAACGAAACATCTAAAACCTCAATAATCCCACAATCAAAGGCATAGAGACGTAGGGGCTGTTCGGGTGCGGATGGCTTGCTTGCACAGGCCGCCAGGATAAATATCAGGGTTACCGCGAAGACTACCCGCATTAGAATCGGTTGTTTTGTCATTATGTCCTCGTTCAAGAGTATGGGTTAAATGAGTCTCTCGCAAAATCTCCAAAGCAGCGAATTTATTGATCAAAAATGGCCAAGAGCAAACACGTTCCGGCCCATTCTGGCAAGACAAGTTGGTGACTTAAGCCAGCAAAATCATGAGCATAGGCGTACATTCTGAGAGCCGGCACGAGGGGAATTATCCCATACATGACGGCAGATACAAAGCTTCCTGTTTCCTGTGATGTGGCCATAACTTAGAATCGATACAGATCAATTTTATCCGTCCAGGCATCACGACCCTGGATATCAACAAATTTTGCCATGGCCTTCACTATTGAGTCGATGATTCATCAGGGGAAATGGTTTTAATCCTTGCTTAAGATTCATCTCCTAGATTATGCCTAAGAAGTCATTGGTCATGTCAGGAGTGGAATATGGAAAAGCAACAAGTTGTCGTCTGGGATCTCGGTGTGCGTATTTTTCACTGGTCTTTGGTTGTGTTGTTTATTTTTTCGTACCTCAGCGGGGACGAGCTTGAGGAGTTACACGCCTACAGCGGTTATATCATTATCAGCCTGCTGGTCTTTCGGCTTGTCTGGGGGTTTGTCGGCAGTCAGCATGCCCGTTTTGCCGATTTTGTGCGTGGCCCACGGACGGTCATTGACGACTTGAAGAGTATTAAAGACGGGCATTCCAGACGCTATCTGGGGCACAATCCCGCTGGCGGAGCGATGATTGTGATGCTGCTGATCGGGCTGTCGCTGTTGACCTTTAGCGGGCTCATGGCCTATGCGGCGGAGGGTCATGGGCCCTTGGCAGGCGCCGATGTCTCGCTGATTTCCACTGCCTATGCCGATGATGATCATGATGAAGGCGATGAAAAAGGCGAGAAGGAGGATGAATTCTGGGAAGAGATCCACGAATTCATGGGCAATTTCATGCTGCTGCTAATCTTTCTGCATATCGCCGGCGTTGTTGTATCGTCACGCTTGCAGGGCGAGAATCTGGTCAAGGCAATGATGAGCGGCAAGAAGGAAGTCGGGTAGCTATTAATCTAGGTTTAACCACCGGTTTCGTGCCAATGTCGTACCATGATGGTGGGCAGTGCCCACCCTACACATGACCACCCCGGGTTGATTGGTCGCCTAGGGTGTGCCGTGATAAGACGCAGTTTTATTGCAACAAGAGGTAGTGCCGGAATAACACCGGATCCTGCTGCTTGAGCTGGGCGCGCCGGGCGATATTGTCGTCGGTTTGCGCGCACGGCCTGCCTTGCAATTGGTAGAGAGTGCGATAGCTGGCGGGGCAGTTTGCTGTGTCGTGGCGAGGGCCGGTGAGGACTTTACTCAGGCCGGGTTTGTTCAGCAGCAGCCAGGCCGGAAAGGTGGGGGCCGGCAGTTCCGGTTCCAGTTCCTGGAAGGCAGCCCATTGCTGACGCAGTTCCGTGTCGGTACTGGATTCGAGGGCATTGCCTTGCTCCGGAAACTGCCAGCACAGATTGAACCAGCTCAGCAGGGCGTCGCATCGCCGCTGCAACGGCTCACAGGCCCGGGCATGGCGTTGCAGTAATACGGCATCGCTCTGCCACTGGGGAACCTGTTCCACCGCCTGACGTGCCTTGTCCCAATCCATGGCCTGGCTGGCCGTGTAACTCATGTGCTGTTCGGGCTGTGCCGCGTGGTAGGGCTGGCCGTGCAAAGCGACAGTCAGGCGGCGCCAGAGGGGAATCAGCAGGTGACGACTCTCTTTGCCCAGCAGGTCTTTCGCCAGCGGGGTTAAGGTCTCTTGTAACGTTTGCAGGTCGGCAACGACATCGTCAACCGGTGCATTGAGGTTTTCCACGGCTTCCACCAGATGTTCCAGTTCGCCCAGGCGAATATGATCGGGTGCGG
>UOFU01000352.1_pt1 | contig 14529 bp, 11 predicted proteins | sample 1988841 | NCBI WGS metagenome assembly UOFU01 (sample SAMEA4712195, study PRJEB27164) | hydrothermal vent metagenome | biome: marine basaltic hydrothermal vent biome; feature: marine hydrothermal vent; material: mineral | place: Pacific Ocean | collected 2011-06-14/2011-07-23 | depth 1719 m
TTGCCAACAAGAACGCTCGCCTTGCCTGGGCGCTGTTGAGCAAGAAGACAATCTACCAAGCCGCTATCGTATGAAGAGCGCTGTGGATTCTGTGCTCAACAGAGGCTCACCCCAAGCCGAATGCTGAGATGTTTAGAGAAAGAGCAAAAGAGTAGCAACGAGTTGCGTGGATAAAGTTCAAGTGATGGCATAAAAGGTAGCACCTGCATTCCTGAGAACCTGCTGGGGTCTAGGGCCCATTCAGAGGCCGAAGACCTGATGAGGTGGGAATGCGCGGATTCCATCAGGGCCAGAGACGACAAATGTCTCCCCCAAAGGCCGGATATATGGAAGCAATATTCTTTTTGTCACGTACGAACTTTTTCCTTGCATCGCGGGGCGAACCATATATGGATTAATGATCTCGACCAGCGGCGGGGTAAAAACATCAGTGCCGTTGCGGTTGCCAACAAGAACGCTCGCCTTGCCTGGGCGCTGTTGAGCAAGAAGACAATCTACCAAGCCGCTATCGTATGAAGAGCGCTGTGGATTCTGTGCTCAACAGAGGCTCACCCCAAGCCGAATGCTGACAGATTAAAGGGGTCAGAGCCCTTTTTTTATATGCTTTTTCCTGGTATTATTCTTGAGTTAGCCAGACTGGATAGGCAAAAGGCAAGACTTGACCCCATGCGTACATGCGTATGAGTGCGCATGATAGAAATGACACAGAATTCTGAACACTACCGAGACAACAGCTTGAAAATCCCCAATCTGTTTGACGCACGACACTAGTAGTTGGCATCTAACAACGGTATACAACCGCTAAGGATGGTGACCTTCCTACAGAGGACTTTAACCTCATTAGTTCATGCCCATGTGGGCGTACACAAACTGCTCCATTGGGCGGGGCATTATACCTTATACCCTAAAATCACAATTGACAGTGACAGCACCAATATTGTGCGCTATATTGTACATAATAACGTTCATTATTGAGGTGTATCGTGCAAAGATTAAAAATAAATCAAGATATTCGTTCTATGTCAGAATTTCGCTCTGGAGTGGCCTCTTTTCTTAAGCAAGTACATGATACTAAACGACCTTTAGTGATTACACAGCATGGTAAAGGAGTCGCCGTTTTATTAGATGTAAATGAATTTGAAGTTATGCAGGATAAAATTGAATTATATGAAGATTTAGAAAAATCTATAACTCAGATAGAGGCTGGCTCTGGAATTTCACATGATGATGCAAAAAAGCAGGTACTAAAGAGAATCAATAAGTGAAAATTATTTGGTCTCCTTTAGCCATTGAGCGAGTATCAGAAATTGCAGAATATATTGCATTAGATAATCCAGTAGCCGCTGAAAAATGGGTGGATGATATTTTTGATTCTGTAAAACGACTTAAGAAATCCCCCAAAAGTGGGCGCATCATACCTGAGTTCCAGTTAGAAAATTTTCGAGAAATAATATTTGGAAATTACCGCATCATTTATCGAGTGGAAGAAAATCAAATTTCTGTTCTTACCGTGCGTCATGGTAAACAAGTTTTGCCAGTTGACGAAATATTGGCATAACTATAAGGTTAGATTGTGGGGAGCGGGTAGAGTAGAGAACAGGCTTACCGCCCCGTAGATCAAACCTATCTGTTGCCGCCCCTTTCGTCTGGTGGTGCCTCAATAGTTTAATCGTAGTCACGTTCACCTAGCGGGAGCGCGGGGAGCGGGGTCAGTTCTGGGAGCGGGGTCAGTTCTCGCATTGTAACATCCAGTGATAATGTTTATAAATTACAAATGTTATAATGCGAGAACTGACCCTCTTGATTCCGAGCGACGCAAAAACCGCGCGCTTGAGCAAGGCGTTATGGCTCTACAGATTCAGTCTGTGAAATGCTGGTATTCAAAGCATTTAATAATGCTTGCTTAATAGCCAACGCTCCCTTTTTATAGCAGACAACCGCCAGCAGTTCCTCATTGACCCAGATAGCATGGAAGCGGGTGTTTTTATATTTAGTAATATGAATTTTAGGCGGTATTGCCATCGAACTCCCTTAATTAATGCCACTTATAGTGTTCATTATAGCAGCTCAGGAATGAAATGCTACTTATAGAGTGTAGATTTAAAGTCATCATCAAGAATAATTGCCACTTATGGCAACTGATCATGAAAAAGCACAAAAACGTCTTGGCGCGGTCATTCGAAATAACCGCAAAGAATTAGGGTATTCTCAAGAAGCATTCGCTGCTTATTGCGGAGTCCACCGAACCTACATGGGAGCAGTAGAGCGTGGGGAAAGAAATATCTCGCTGATGAATATCATCCGAATTGCAGATGCACTAAAAATGAAACCTTCAGAGCTTCTTGCACTAGCTAAGCTATGAGCCACAACGGCCATAGCACGGCGCTCAACCCGACGCGGGGCCTTTTGCTTCTATTGAAAGCGAGAACTGACCCTCTTGATTTCGCTAGTAGTTATCGTCGACTAACAACACGGTGTTCGACGGTAATCTTCCTACAGAGGACTTTCACCTCATGAGTTCATGCCCAAGCTGGGCGTACACAAAAAAATTAACACGGACATATTTTTCTTTGGTTATTTGAACGTTATAAACCTCAATGAAAAGAACACATGAAAAAAGCAATTATAATTGGCGCAAGTTCTGGTATTGGTAAAGAACTATCGAGAGTGCTTTCCGACAGGGGAGTTACTGTGGGGATAGCTGCCAGGCGGTTACAGGTGTTGGAAGAATTGCGTGATGAGCTTCCAAATGCCGCTGTTGTTAAAGAAATAGACGTTACGAAACCGGAATCGGCAATGAGCGCTCTGTCAGAGTTAATAAACGAAATGGGCGGAGTAGACTTGGTCGTGTTTTCAAGTGGGATTGGAGACATAAACAAACAACTTAGCTGGCAGCTGGAAAGCGAATGTATAGCTACTAACGTTATAGGATTTACAGCAATAGCGAATGTTGCAATTAAGCATTTTCTAGATGAAAAGTCAGGGCATTTTGTCGGAATTTCATCGGTCGCGGCTCTCCGTGGTGGAAAAGAAGCTCCCGCTTATAATGCGTCAAAAGCGTTCGTATCCAACTATATGGAAGGTCTAAGGCAAAAAATTACGGAATCTAAGTACCCAATAACAATCACAGATATCAAACCGGGATTTGTGGATACTAAGATGGCAAAGGGAGAAGGCCTGTTTTGGGTAGCATCTGCCGATAAGGCGGCAGAGCAGATATATCAAGCAATAATGAAGAAAAAGTCATATACATATGTTACAAAACGATGGAGGCTAGTTGGTTGGTTATTAAAAGCTCTTCCAGAAACTATATACAATCGATTATGACGGCTTATAACAAAACGCTGCACCCGACCTCCTGCGTTGGCGGGTGAGCTGGCCGTTATGTGTTTTTGATAGATCATTATGAAATTACTGGTAAGAAAAAACAAAGAGCAGGGGGTCAGATCTTGCGTTTTGCCTTTTTTAGACTATCTCTGACAATATGACTAGACCATTACGAATAGGGCAAAAAAAAGACCCCCCGTCTCCTGGACAAATTGCCCGGAACCTTCCCAGCAAATAGCCTGGGTTGAGCCTGCGCAAGACTGACGGTATGCATCACAGGATGCGTGACACCACAGGGCGGTGTCACAAGTTCAATCGTTCGGCTTGATATCAACGTCTTTCACCGGCAACACAGGTGAAAGCGGGCAATCAAGGCCCGCCGCAATTGCTCTTAATATTTCGATGCCGGCAATAGTGACCCGCCCATCCTTGCTCACACATGCCAGGCAGGCCTTTAAAAAACGCTCCTTAACCAGTGGTTTCATTTTCGCCAGCTCATCCAGCGCAGCCGCCAAGGCGCCCGAGGTCATCTTTAAGCGTGGCTGGAACTTAAGTGCATAAGCTCCGATCGATTTTATTCCTGCAGAAAAGGCCTTTTGGGCTTCGCTCTCACTACGGTGTTCGGCATGGGCCAGCATGGAAAGCAGCAGTTCAGCGGGCACTTTCACCGCACCAAGGTAGGAATATTTCTCTTTATCTCGCTTGCGCAAACCATAGGCAATATCCAACTGATGCAAAACCAACTGTTCAAGGATCCATTCGGATAAAGCAATCCGGTTGTCGGCTTTAATGAAACCGGTAACCAGCGCACGAAACGCCTTATATTGAGGCAATGACAGCACTCGTAACGAAGGCATGGCTATATCAACGAGTGGCAAACGGAGTGCTTTCGGCAACCCGGCAATGCTGTCCACCAAAGACAGCGCTTTTGCCAATACCACAGGGTTTCCGGCATCGACTTTTGTCGCCCACTGCGTTTCTCGTATGGCAGGATCCCTGTCGGCCAGCATGGCCAGAATAATGCCTTGCGCCCCTATCGGGTTTTTGGCCTCCGCCCTTACCACTTCAGGCAGTTGATCGATGAGGGTGTGGGCATGTTCAATATGGGCTTCCTGCGGGCGCCCCATTAATTCAATGGCCAACATGGCTTCAACAACACCGGCCGTTGCGTCCAGTTTCTGCTGTTGCGTTTTTCCGACCGGCGCCGTTTCCGAGGCGGGCTTGGGTGGCTCAGGCGTCGGCCTGATAAACCGCCCATCCCAACCCGGATCAATTTTTCTTATGCGTTTTTCAAGGGGGGGATGCGTTGAAAGCAAGGCCGTGAAAAAGGAACTTGCACCTTCCGCAAAATAAGCATGGCTGTATTCTGCAGCTGCGGGAGACCCAAGCAGTCCACCAGAACTGAGCCCGCCTATTTTTTTCAGTGCCCCGGCAATGCCATCCCGGTTACGGGTGTATCTTACCGCAGAAGCATCGGCCAAATATTCCCGCTGCCGACTAACCATGGCCTTGATCAATTGCCCAATGGTCGTCCCCACAAAACCCACCGCCATCAATCCGAAGGCAAGTATGAGTATGGCAAGTATGGCGCCCCCTGTATCCCGTCCTCGCTGCCTGACATGCCGCATGCCACGCAATAGGTAATAGCCAATCATGCCGATGAGAAGAACGCCGTGAAGGACACCGATCAAACGGAGATTCAGACGCATGTCACCATTGAATATGTGACTGAATTCATGGGCGATCACCCCCTGGAGTTCATCACGGGTAAGGTGACGCATGGCCCCACGGGTAATACCGATGACTGCGTCATTGGATGAATAACCGGCGGCAAAGGCATTAATACCGCTGCCTTGCAGCAAATAGATGGGAGGAACCGCTACACCTGAGGCAATCGCCATTTCCTCAACAACATTCAGCACCTTGCGTCTGTCGGGATCATCACTGTCTTGCGGAATGATCTCTCCTCCCAGGGATTCGGCGACCGCCCGGCCGCCTGCCGACAACTGAATAAATTTAAACAGCGTACCGCCAGCAATCACCGCAGCCACAAGCAGCCCCGTTGTCCAGAACATTCGCCAATCAAAATAGTGTTCTACGTCAGCCCATGAACTGAAAAACTGTCCCGTTGCGTTGAACACAACAACACTCATCAGCAAAAGATTCGTGATGGCGACAATAGCGGAAATAGCGCAGACAAACAGGACGACCAAAACAAAGGTCGATCGGCGGGCCTTGCTCTGGGCCTGAAAGAAATTCACGAATTGTTACGTCAAAAAGAGACTTTGGGCGCCTCTTGAATGGCCGCGCTATCTTCAAACTCCAGATTGACTGCATCGGCCCTGTGCCCGAACATGCCTGCAAACATGTGCTGCGGGAAGGACTGCTTGTAGGTATTGTATTCCATGACGGCATCATTGAAGGCTTGACGGGAAAAGGCAACCTTGTTTTCAGTACTGGTCAATTCCTCGGTTAATTGCATCATATTCTGGTTGGCTTTAAGATCCGGATAATCCTCCATGACGACATTGAAGCGGCCCAATGCACCGGCCAGACCTCCCTCTGCCACACCCAGGGCCTGCATTGCACCTGCCTGACCAGGGTTTTCGTGGGCCTGTTTGAGGCCATTTGCTGCCGTATTTCGCGCACTGATGACGGCATCCAGTGTTTCACGTTCGTGCTGCATGTACCCCTTTGCGGTTTCCACCAGATTTGGGATCAAATCATAACGACGCTTGAGCTGCACCTCTATCTGCGCAAACGCATTTTCAAAGCGGTTTTTGAGGCTGACCAGCTGGTTGAATATTGCGATGATGTAGAGCACTGCGGCAATAACAACAACCCATATAATAATCGTGGAGATTTCCATAAAATTTTCCCATTCGCATCACAGCCAATCATTATTTACGGCAAAAAAATAAAAAACCTTTACCCTCAAGTCCACGGCTATTGAACCGCCCCCCGCTCAGCGCCCCGCCCGCACCAACCCACCCAAGCCAGCGTCATCCAACGCAGAGTTAAGATAGTTGCGTACCGCGTGGGCATATTCGAAGGTCAACGCCTCTGCCAGCAGCTTGCGTGCGCGACGCTGGGTAAAACTGCGGATCACCCACTTGATACGTGGCAGGTTGGCAGCGCTCATGCTGAGGCTGTCGACCCCCATGCCTAATAATAAAATGACGGCGGCTGGGTCGCCGGCCAGTTCACCGCACACACTCACCGGCGTTTTTTCCTCGTGAGCGCCATCGACGATCTGCTGTAAGGCACGAATCACCGCCGGGTGCAGGCCGTCGTAGAGTTCCGCCACCTGGGCATTGTTGCGATCCACGGCCAGCAGATACTGAGTGAGGTCGTTGGTGCCCACAGAAAGGAAATTCACCCGTCGCGCCAGTTCGCGCACCTGATACACCGCCGCGGGCACCTCAATCATCACCCCCACGCGCGGCATGCCGATACTCACACCGGCATCGATCAGCTCATGGTGCGCGCGGCGCAACAGACGCATGGCGTCGTCCACCTCGGCCACGCTGCTGATCATGGGGAACAGCAGATCCATGTTGTTGAGGCCGGCGCTGGCACGCAGCATGGCGCGTAGTTGGACGAGAAATATCTCCGGGTGATCCAGGCTGATACGGATTCCTCGCCAGCCGAGAAAAGGATTGTCTTCCTCGATGGGAAAATAAGGCAGAGCCTTGTCACCGCCCACATCCAGGGTGCGCATCACCACGGGTGCCGGCGAGAAGGCCTCCAAGACCTGGCGGTAGATCTGGCACTGTTCTTCCTCGCCGGGGAAGCGGTCACGGATCATGAAGGGAAATTCAGTGCGGTACAAACCGATACCCTCGGCGCCGCTTTTGCGTGAGGGACTGACATCGGCCAGCAGACCAGAGTTGACGTACAACGGGATGCCCACTTTGTCCGGCGTGATGGCGGGCAGGTCGCGCAGGTCACTCAGCTCCTTCGACAGCTCCTGCTCCTCACGCAGCAGGTGGCGGAACTCATCCCGTACCCGCCGCGGTGGGTCGATATAGACGCGCCCCGTATAACCGTCGGCGATGATCTTGCGGCCATCCACCCGACCCACCGGCAGGTCACTGACCCCCATCACCGCCGCCACTCCCATGGCGCGCGCCAGGATCGCCACATGGGAGGTGCTGGAACCGCGCACCGACACCACGCCGGCAAGACGTTTGATCGGCACCTCGGCCAACATCGAGGCCGTGATTTCCTCACCGACGAGGATGGTGCGGGTTGGAAACTTGCGTGGCTCGACTGGCCCTTCGGAGATCAATTTGGAGAGAATGCGCCGACCCAGATCGCGCACGTCCTCGGCACGTTCGCGCAAGTAGACGTCTTCCATGGCATCGAAGGTGCGCAGATGTCCGTTGATGGTATCGCGCAGCGCACCTTGCGCCCAGTTGCCTTTACGGATACGTCCGATGGTGTCGCCCACCAGGCTATCGCCGTCGAGCATCATCAGATAGGCATCGAAGAGAGCCCGATCCTCCGCTGGAAGCACTGATTCCATGCGTTCCAACATGGCCTGAATCTCGGTGCTCACGGCGTCTACGGCACGCCTGAATTTTTTCACCTCGCTGCGGGTATCCTGCACCTCACGATCCGGCACGGTATCGAGGCTCGCATCGTGATAGCACACGACGACGGTGCCCATGGCAACCCCTGCAGCACCCGGCTGCCCCTGCAGGGGTTCGGCACTGCGAGAGCGGCGCCCCTTGCGTGAATCCAAACCACTGATGCCGCCACTGACCTCGGCATGGGCAATGGCCCCAGCCAACTGCGCGGCAATGGTGACCAGAAAGGCAACGCTGTCCTCACCAAAGGGGACTGCGGCAAGACGCTGCACCACCAACACCCCCAGCAGCTGGCGATGGTGAATAATGGGCACACCGAGAAAGGCATGGAAGCGCTCCTCGCCGGTCTCAGGGAAATATTCGAAACGCGGGTGGGATGGGGCATCCGCCAAGTTGAGCGGCTCTTCACGCTCGCCGACCAGGCCTGTCAAGCCTTGCGAGGCATGCAGACGCACCGTACCAACGGACTCGGGATTCAGGCCATCACTGGCCATGAGGACGTTCTCACTCCGCTGTTTGTCTTTGAGATAGACCGAGCAAACGTCCACGTCCATCGCCAGCTTTACGCGGGCGACAATGATCTCCAGCGCCTGATCCAGGTTCTCGGCACTGGTCACTTCCTGAACGATGCGCCGCAGCGTTTCCAGCATCCACTAAGTCTCTGTTGATCCCTGATGGGAAATGGCTGATATGGTAAATAGCCAGACTCAACAATCACCCGACTAACGAGCTGAAAATCCGGATACGGGTCGGCGAACCCGTTTTTAAATCCAGCCCTGCCACCGAGATCCTGCAAGTGATTGTGCTTGCACAGTGCACCAAAAGTAGGCGTTTGAGGCGAGCTCCTGCAGGATCTAGTGTGGTTTAACCCTTTAATCGGGACAAAATAGAACGGGGAGGCCGTTGCAGTGCTTCCGACAACAGGGGTGCCAGCTCCTCCAGCGCCAAGCGGTAGACATCACGCTTGAAGGCAATCACCTCTCGCAGGGGTTGCCAGTAATCCACCCAGCGCCAACTATCGAATTCCGGCATGTCGCCCAAATCCAGACACACATCCTGGTCTGACGCCTGTAAACGCAGCAGGTACCATATCTGCTTTTGACCGATACACATGGGCGAGCAATCATGGCGCAAAAAGCGTTTCGGCAACCGATAGCGAAGCCAGCCACGGGTATTGCCGACCACTTCCACCTGATCCGCCTGCAAACCGACCTCCTCGTGCAGTTCGCGGTAGAGTGCCTGCAATGGATCTTCGTCGGCCTTGATACCGCCCTGCGGAAACTGCCACCCCTGTTGACCAATACGGCGCGCCCACAGCACATGGCCATCCGCGTTACTCAGGATGATGCCTACATTCGCTCTATATCCGTCAGCGTCAATCATCGGCTAAATCAACAACTTACTTCTATGACTGGCGATTGTTCCACATCTGCCGTGACTCACGCAAGCATGCAAGTACGCCGCCCAGACGATAATGCCGGGATCAGCGTGTCTGTCTGCCTTCAAAAGCGCGCCTTGCAGGACAACTTCCCTGTGACGCTGAAGCCGATATTATCATCTGGACGGAGCACTGTTCCTGGCCTGCCACGGTTTCGTTATCATAGCCGTACTTTATTCATGCTGAGAGAACACTGTGAGCCTGGCAATCTTCGACCTCGACAACACCCTGCTGGACGGGGACAGCGACTATCTATGGGGTCGCTTTCTGGTCGAGCAAAATCTCGTCGATGGCGAATTTTACGACCGCGAAAATCGGCGCTTCCTGCACGAATACGAGGCCGGCACGCTGGACATCCTCGAATTTCTCGAATTCAGCCTCAAGCCACTGGCAGCAATGGCGCCCGAGCGACTGGCCGGGCTGCACAAGCAGTTCATGGCAGAAAAAATCCAGCCCATCATTCTGCCCAAAGCCTTGACGCTGCTCGATAAACACCGCGAAGCCGGCGATACCCTGCTCATTATCACCGCCACTAACAGCTTCGTCACCCGCCCCATCGCCAATAACCTGGGCATCGAACACCTGGTCGCCACCGAACCGGAACAAGCTGGCGGTCGCTACACCGGCCGCGTTTTCGGTACCCCCAGCTTCCGTGAAGGCAAGGTCACACGCCTGACAGAATGGCTGCAGAAACAGGGCGAAAACCTCGCTGGCGGCAGCTTCTACAGCGACTCGCACAACGACCTTCCACTACTGGAAATGGTGCAATACCCAGTGGCCGTTGACCCAGATGATACTTTGCGCGACCACGCCGAAAGCCGAGGCTGGCCCATCATCAGCCTGAGAGACAGCACAAGTTGATGCCGCAACGCAGCACCGCCCTGGCACTGGGCCTGTTGCTATCCCTGCTGCCCATAGCAAGCATTGCCGCCCCGGCAGAAAAGACCGTCGGTGAGCGGCCCCGTATCGGCCTGGTTCTCAGTGGCGGCGGCGCGCGAGGCCTCGCACACGTCGGCGTGCTCAAGGTACTGGAGGAAAACCGCATTCCGGTCGATGTCATCGCCGGCACCAGCGCCGGATCCATCATCGCCGGTCTCTATGCCATGGGCCTGCCCGCAGCTGACATAGAAAAAATCATCCTCGGCATCGACTGGAACGAAGGCTTCAGCGATACCTCCGACCGCCGCTACCGCGCCTTCCGGCGCAAACAGGACGACCTGGATATCCTCACCACCTTGCAAGCCGGCCTGGATATCGATGGCGTGCGTCTCCCCAAGGGCCTGCTACAGGGCCAGCGACTGGAACTGCTGCTGAAAAGAATCACCACCGGCGCCGAACCGATAGACGATTTCGACCAACTGCCGATCCCCTTCCGCGCCATTGCCACCGATATCGAAACCGGTGATCGCGTGGTCATTGCCGAGGGTGACATCGCGCGAGCCATGCATGCCAGCATGGCCATTCCCGGGGTTTATGCCCCGGTCGAGATCGATGGCAAACTGCTGGTCGACGGTGGCCTCTCCAGCAATCTGCCAATCAAGGCGGTGCGCGATATGGGGGCCAAGCTCATCATCGCCATCGACATCAGCACCCCCCTGCTGACGGCGGACGAACTCACCTCAGTACTCTCCATTGCCGAACAGGTCTCATCACTGCTGACCCAAAACACCGTCACTCAAGAGATAAAATACCTAGGCGCCGACGACACCCTCATCACCCCCGACCTGAAGGACTATTCCGCCGCAGATTTTGATCGGGCCGCCGAAATCATCGCCATCGGTGAAAAGGCCACCCGCAACAGTCTTGACAAGTTGAGCCGCTATCGCATCGACGCCGAACGCTACCGCAACTACCGCAACGATATCAGCCACCAGCCCCCCCTCACCCCGATCATCGACGCGGTTGTCATCAGCACCAATTCCCACCTGTCGCAGGCACGCCTTGCAAACTATATCAACCTGCGACCGGGTGACCGTTTCGACCGCGCCCAACTGGAAGAAGATATCAGTTACCTCTATGGCCTTGGCTATTTCTCCCATATCAGCTACCAGTTGGACAAAGACACGGACGATGGCCAGACCAGCCTGCTGATCGACGTGCGCAAAAAGGATTGGGGGCCGAATTACCTGCGTGCCGGAGTCGCCATGAGCGGCGACTTCAGCGGCTCCAACAAGATCAATCTCGCCATCGGCTTGCTGGCCACGGAGGTCAACGCACTGGGCGCCGAATGGGATACCCAGCTGGGTTTTGGAGAACGTTCAGGCATTGTCAGTGAATTTTTCCAACCCATCAGCGCCGCCTCGAACTACTTTGTCGCCGCCAGCATCCGCGCCCAGCAGCGCAGCGTCAATCGCTACCGGGACGGCAACACCCTGCTCACCGCCCGCCTGCGGGAAAGACAAGTGGCGGTGGATGCCGGCCGCCAATTCGGCAACCGCGCGGAACTGCGCGTGGGCATTGCACGTTCATCAAGCAGGGCCGATATCACCACCGGCCCGCCGCAGCCCACCACCAACAGTGAAGACGGCGCCTACCGCCTGCGCTTCACCTACGACACCCTGGACAACCCGAATTTTCCACACCGGGGCAGCTACGGCCAGTTGTTCCTTTCCTCATCGAAAAGCGAACTGGGCGCCGACGCCAACGTCGATCTCGGCAGCCTCTCGCTCTACAAGGCCGGCCGTTGGGGAAACAATATCCTGTTAGGCAACTTCAGTTATTCAGACACCATCAACAATCGATCAAGCCTGCCCAACCTGTTTCAGCTGGGTGGCTTCCTGAATCTCTCGGGCTATGCGCAAGATGAACTCGGCGGTGCCTACACGGCACTGGCGACGCTAGCCTATTATCGCACCCTGAACCACTACTTCATCAAATCCGCAGAAATACCGCTGTATATCGGCGCCTCCATCGAGGCCGGTAACGCCTGGCAGACTCGCGCCCAAATCGGTTTCGATTCGCTGATCCATGCCGGCAGCGTTTTTATTGGCGCAGATACTTACATCGGGCCGATCTATATCGCCTACGGATTCAACAACGAAGGGCGGCAATCCTCTTACCTGTTTCTTGGTCGTGTTTTTTAAAGGCGCACCAATATGACGCCCCGCATCACGCTCGGCCTGCTCTTGCTGCTGGCGCCGGCCAGCCTGCTACTGGCGCTGGTCAGCGGCAGCATCGACATCGACCTGTGGGCGTTGCTGGGCAACAGCGCTGAACCACTGGCGCAGACCGTGGTTTTCGAGCTGCGCCTGCCGCGCGCCCTCGCCGCCTTTGCCGTCGGCGGCATGCTGGCCCTAGCCGGGGCGCTGATGCAAGTGCTACTGCGCAACCCGCTCGCCGACCCCTATATATTAGGCATCTCCGGCGGTGCGGCGGTGGCCGCACTGCTGTCACTGCTGGCCGGTTTAAGCGGTCTGCTGCTGGCCGGCAATGCCTTTATCGGCGCCCTTGCCTCCATGTTACTGGTATTTGGTCTCGCCCACGGCCGCGGCGCTTGGACCGCCACCCGTCTGATATTGACGGGCGTGATCGTGGCCGCCGGCTGGGGGGCACTCATTGGCTTGATCCTCGCCCTCGCCCCCGAACGCGGTCTGCACGGCATGCTATTCTGGCTGATGGGCGACCTGAGTCACACACCGCCCCCCCTGTGGGGTCTGCTAGCCTGCGGCCTCGGCCTGCTCCTGTGCCTACCACTGGCGCGTGATCTCAACGTGCTGGCACGCGGCGAACTGGCCGCCAGCGCCCTCGGCGTAGCCGTACCGCGCCTGCGCCTGCTGCTGTATTTCATCGCCTCCCTGCTCACCGCCGGCGCTGTGACCATCGCCGGCGGCATCGGCTTCGTGGGGCTGGTAATCCCCCACCTGTTGCGCCTGCTTGGCCTGCACGACCACCGCCACCTGTTACCCGCCTGCGTGCTCGCCGGCGGCAGTCTACTGATGCTGGCCGACACCCTGGCGCGCACCATCGTCGCCCCGCAGCAGTTGCCGGTGGGCGTGATCACCGCCCTGCTTGGCGTGCCGTTATTTCTGTATCTGCTCAACCGGCGAGGGATCCGCCTGTGAATCCGTCGACTGCACATCACCGGAGCGGGCCATGCCCGCGAGAGTCTTCACACACTCCAACCCGCATTCCACAGAAATCATCGCGGGCATGGCCCGCGCCAAGATTGCTTGTCGGTAAATGGCAGAGGAGACCGGTATGAGCACGCCCCTGCTCACAGCCTGCAGCCTGACGGTGGAGATCGGCGGCAAACAGGTCTGCAATGACCTCAATTTCGATATCCACGCCGGCCAGTGCTGGGCTCTTCTCGGCATCAACGGCGTCGGCAAGACCACCTTGCTGCACACCCTCGCCGGACTGCGCGCACCGACGGCCGGCCAGGTTCTGCTAAATGGCCAGGCCATCGACACACTGCCGCGCCGGCAGGGTGCCCGCCAATTGGGTCTGCTGCTGCAGGAAGAGGGTGATGCCTTCCCAGGCACGGTGCTGGAAACGGCACTGAGCGGCCGCCACCCGCACCTGGGACGCTGGCAGTGGGAATCGGTCGCCGACATTACCCTGGCCAAGCGGGCGCTTGCACAAGTAGGGCTGGCCGGGCTGGAACCACGCCAGATCAACACCCTGTCTGGCGGTGAACGACGACGGCTGTCGCTGGCCACCCTGCTGACCCAGGATCCGCAGCTGTTTCTGCTTGACGAGCCCACCAACCATCTTGACCCCCATCAACAGATCACCCTGCTGGAACTACTCATTGCACAGGTATATGGAGAGGCGCGGGGGCTGCTGATGATCCTGCATGATGTCAATTTGGCCAGTCGTTTCTGTGACCATGCTCTGCTACTGTTCGGCAATGGAGAGAGCCTGCATGGCCCGCTGAGCAAGGTGTTGACGGCAAAAAACATTGAACACCTCTACAGCCATCCTGTAATCAAGCTCGACGGCCCGCGCGGGCCAGTCTATCTGCCGCAATAAACTGTTGGTACGGCGCCCCCTGTGTCAGCATAGTTGTCCGGTCGACTGAAACGAAGAGTCGACCTATCAGCCAGGTAGATACTCTGTTTGGCGTCAAGGGAAAATAGGGATATTTCTCTGTTTTCTCCAGTTAGCTTTCCACGGGAATGACATAAAAACGAGTTCCATCAAAAGATTTACCAGATTTCAGCATCCCATGGA